>JGI12635J15846_10000631_pt1 | contig 30627 bp, 29 predicted proteins | sample BlaSpr_A8_OM2_M2_FD_15846 | JGI IMG/M metagenome (IMG submission 15846)
GTCGCGGATTCCAAGCTTGTCCACCGCGTCAAGCAACTGCCCGACGTGCGCGTCCATCTCGGCGAGAACGTCGGCGAAATCGCCGTTGTGGGTCTTGTTCTGAAAGTCCGGGGACGGGACTGTTGGCATATGTGGCTGCGTGAAGGGCACGTAGGCGAAGAACGGTTTATTCGCCTTCGTCTGTCGGCCCATGAAATCGATCGCACGCTTGGTCAGCTCGGTGTCCATGAGCCGGCGTTCCTCGAGGTTGTAAACGCGGACGTTCTTGGGAGCTTCGCCCTTACGACCCTCCATGATGTACTCGGGCCGAGCGAAGGGATTCGATTCCGGGCGGAACCGTGCATTGTCCGGCCAAAACGCCTCGTCGGTGGAGTTGGGAATTCCATACCACTCATCAAATCCCTGATAGGTTGGATAGCGGCCTTCAGTGTGGCCCAGGTGCCACTTGCCGAAAGCTCCGGTGGCGTAACCGGCGTCTGAGAGCATTTCCGCGATTGTGATTTCCCATTGCACGAGGCCATAGACAGGCGTTTCGATCGGCACCGAGCCGTTACCCGTGCGGATGGCGTACCGCCCAGTCATCAGAGCCGCACGGCTTGGAGTGCATTGCGCCTCGACGTTGAAATTGAGTAGGCGCATCCCCTCCGCCGCCAGATGGTCGATTCGCGGGGTAGGCGCGCCGCGCAGAATGCCCCCGCCGTACACGCCGGGCTCTCCCCAGCCAAGGTTGTCCATCAGCACGAGGACGACATTTGGCTTCTTGTCCGCCATTTGGGCCGAAGCTAGCCCAGCGGCGAACATCTGTGCCGCTAAGAGAAATCCAAAGGTTCCCAGCATCGGCTTTCGCAGAACAGTGGCAATTGTTGCCAGCGCAAGGCCCAATCTTTCTATCCGGTTCATAAACTCCTTCCTCTTCTTCTTACTAGGCAAAGACAACGATTCGGCCAACTCTTCAGTTTGACGGCGCGATGTCAATTCGCAGACTTGAAGAACCTACCCAAGCGGTGACGGGACTCCAATTGGTAAAAGTGACAGTCTCCTGCGTTCGGTCAAAAGGCAGGTAGGCTGATCGACCATGGGCGGGCATGTGGCGATAAATTTTGGCAAGCGGAGACTTCTAACCACCTAGAAAGGACTCCCATTGGCTGCGGCGAAATCCTGGCTTGCGTCGTTTGGCCAGGCGCTTTGCTTGTCACTTTTAACAATTACGTCGCGGGGATCGTGGGAGCAATATCGCCAAGAGTGTGAGCTCGCGGCGTTTTAGGTGTTTTTGCGCTTGCCACCATGCCAATTCTGGGAAAGTTCGCGAAAGCAGTCACGCTCGCACTCTGCGCGCTAGGCGCGGCCTGGGGGCAAGACCTTGCACCACGAGCCTATGTGATAACGCCAGTGCATGCCAACGCAATTACGATCATCTGGTCCTTCTATGACGGAGGCCTGAACTTCAACGGCACTATACCGGTTGCCAATGCAAGGGGAACCTACAACGTACCGGTCTTCAGCTACTACCACTCGCTGAATTTTTTTGGACGCTCAGCGAACATAACGGCCGCGCTGCCTTATGGGGTGGGAACTTTTCAGGGCGACGTGTTGGGGCAACACACCTCGGTCTACCGTTCGGGCCTGCTGGATTCCAGCTTTCGCTTTTCAGTGAACCTGATGGGCGGCCCGGCGATGCAACCGAAGGATATGGCGAAGTGGAAGCAGAAGAGGCTGTTGGGAGTGAGCCTGAAAGTGATTGCGCCCACTGGACAATACAGCGGTTCGAAATTGGTCAACTGGGGCGGCAATCGATGGGCTTTCAAACCGGAACTTGGGTATTCCGAACGCTGGGGCCATTGGGTTCTTGATGGCTATGCAGGAGGGTGGTTCTACACCACAAACCCAGCGTTTTACGCCGGCCCGGTCACCAAACCACAAAGTGAAGCGCCGATTGGCGCCTTGGAGGGACATTTGAGTTACGACGTGAAGCCGCGCTTGTGGCTGTCGCTGGACGCGAATTTCTGGTGGGGCGGCATTACCAGTTTGAGTGGCATACAGAACCTGGCGACAAAGCAGACCGGCTCACGCGTTGGAGGCACGGTTTCATTCCCGGTCAGCAAACACCAATCCATCAAAGCCAGCTACAGCAATGGCACATATATTCGCTTCGGTGGAAACTATCAGAGCGTTTCCGTGGCGTGGCAGTATTCCTGGTTGGGCCGGCCAAAATAAAGGGCAAGCAAGAAATCTATTTTAGGCGGTTCACTGACACGACCCATCATCCACAAACTGTCCGTTGGCAGCCATTGCCGCCAGGGAATGCCCGCAGTTGAGGATTTTCTGGTTCAGCGGGTCATTCGCCAGTGAGTCTGGCGCGATGAACTGCATGGACTGGCGCAGGGCCACGTAGTTGTTGCTCAGCAACTTCATGTTTTCGAATTCTGTGTTCAGCAACCGGTAAGCATTGCGATCGGAATCGGTGTTGATGGCGACGAACGACAACCGAAGAGCGGTCGTCGCCTGGCTGCGGTAAGACGAAAGCCAATCATCGGTAATAGGAAATCCATTCTGGACGGCGTTGGCAAGAGCAGTCCGCCACTCGCGGATGATAGTCATTTGTTCGATGCCGGCCCTCAGGAAACTTTTCGAAAATTCAGAATTCGCTGACGAGCTTGCAGGGGCCGGTGCCGGTGCGGGTGAGTTGCCGGCACCGGGGAGCGTCAGTGAGATTTGATTCCCATTAAAGCTGAGGGAGCCGTTCGCGGCTCTCGCCAGCGCTTCGAGGTCGACGTAGGAGTGGCCGTTCATCTGAACAACAGAGATTTGGGTTCGCTGTCCGTTTACGATGAGTGTCTGTGGCTCCTGCGCAGCTCGAGACAAAGCAAGTGCGGGAACAATCATGAGCACTGCCAGGAACAGTGTTGTTCCAGACGGTTTTCTATGCATAGCTGCGCTCCTACCTTGGCTGCGGACCCTACCCTTCGGCACATGAAAGAGACAGGTCGCGGACGCCACGTACCGATGAGAGTTGGCTTGGCCAACTCCCATCGACTTGTGCATGATTTTGGCCCGAGTGGCAAAAGCATACGGGAAAAAACCCGCTTGCCACTTGGCTCTTGGTGCTAGGCGATCCGTGCGAGGACGCTGCGAACGGCCATCACGGACAGCGAGAGGCCGCAGAAGAGCAGGCCAAGCAATCCGATCAACGGCAAATCGCTCGCCGTCTTGGGAAGCTGCTTGGGCGCTGGCTCGGCTGCTGCTACTTCTACCGGAGCCGGCGGCGGTGGAACTGGGACGAAAACCACAAGCATTGGGACATCTGCTTTTGGAGCCTGTGGAGGCGGCGGGGCGATTCCGGTTCGCTTGACTTGCTGTGTCACCACGGTTTCCGGCTGCTCAACTATCTTTTGCGCATCGATCTTCATGCCCTTCTTCAGACCGAACGCGTCTACTTGCTGTCCATCGACCGTGAATTTCTGGCCCTTGGGGATGGTGAACTTCTGGTTCTTGCCGTCTTCAAGCGTCAGGATAACCATGTTGGGCGGACTAATCCGCCAGATGGTCCCCGTGACAGTCTGAACGGTGGTGATCGTCCTTGGGACGGTTGTCGTGATGGTTTGTCTTTCGATCACCATCCCTGGCTGGATCTGGTGAATGTTCAGCTGTTTCCCGTCCACCGTGACGGTGACGCTTTCCGGAACGTTGTCGAAATGGCGGAGTGTTCCATCCTCCGCTTTGATCACGCAGCTGTTACCGGAGACGTAGACCACCGTACCGCGTTCGACTTTGATCGACTTTGTTGCGTCCCCTGCTACCGCTGTGCTGGTCTTGGTCTGCACTTGTCCGGAAGCCGTAAGAGTAAAGGCGATACAAAGGGCTCCTACAGCTAACAGGCCGCGCATGACCTTTCTTGAGAACTGAATCGAGATCATCTTGCATTCTCCTTTTTATTGATTTTCTTGCCCGTGGAACTTGAGCTGGTGTTTACACTCTCATCCGGTTGGCTAGAAACTTGTTTGGAAGCGGTCACGATGTAGCGCTGGGGAGCGCTGCCTACGAAATAAAACGGATAGCAGGTGACTAAAGTCAGCGTGGGAACCGGCGTCGCAGCCAGAACGGAAACATTTTCAGGACCTACGATCTGAATATCTGTGATGACGTATTGATCGGTGTGGTCCGGCTGGATCAATTCGATCAGGTCGTTGCGCCCAACATCCTTCAGACCGCGGAAAAAGCCGTCCCTGTGGCCCGCAATCCCAATGTTGCCCGTTTCCCCGATATGTGCCGTGCCAATAATCCGCCCGACGCCGCGATTCAGCGTGAGATCGTCCGTGTCGTTAAACACCGGAACTTCGAGGTTGATCTTTGGGATGCGAAGGATGGCAAGCGGAAGATCCGTCTTCTCCGCAAGACTGGCCTTGTAAGCGTCTATGCGCTTCGGAGACCATTGCGTAAAGTCCACCCGTCCCGCGGAGGGAGCGCCGAGTCTCTGCGACGCTTCCGCATAAAATCGCTTGATGGCGGCATCCGACGCCGTCCTTCCATGGAAGCGCGCGGCTGCCCAACCCAGCAGGAGTGACAGACCGATGGCGAGCAGTATGCGCTCGGCGATCCGAACCTTCCCGGCGCCATTTGAACGCAACGTTTCCATGATGTTCGCTGACCGCTTTGTTTGGCCCGAACTACACGCCCGGTCTTCCAAGGTGGGCAATGTGTTGAGGCGAAATCCGGCCAACATGGGCTCAAGATAGGCAATTTGTCGGGGCAAGGATATTGTCAGAAGTAACAGATAAGGAACTATCGGGCCGGTGTGCCGGTGCGACCGAGTGGCATTTTTTATCCCACTCGGTGGCTCATTGAATCTTCTCGACCTGGGCGAGGAGAGAGTCCTAAAGCGTTGAACGGGCAGGAATCTGTCCGGGCTGAATGTGCTTGCCTCGACGGCAGTATATTCTTATTGTTTCGCGATGATACTTTCCTTCTCGAGCTGCTTGGTCACTACCTTGACCAGGCTCTTGATCGTTTTCATCACCGAACCGATTTCAAACGTGTTGGTAATTCCCGTCCAGACTAACTCCCCATCGGGCTTAGCTGTGGAGTACATGTTGACTTCGACCTGACCGACACGTTCGGTTTGCATATAACCTGGGGTGTAGACCACGGGATAGAGCGTGTTGTAGTAGCCATAAAAAGTTCCGTAATAAGCAACAGGAGTGTAGACCTGACCCGGTACGTAGGTGGTTGTGGTGTCGTGCTTGGTCACGCGCGCGACGACGATGGCATCGAAGTTCTGTTCCTTGACGAGTTCCCGTAAATCCTTCATGTCGATTGGAGTCGAATTGGGACGCATAATGAACTCGTAACTGGGGTAAGCTTTTCCCGCGGGCCGGGAAATTGCGGCCACCAGCTGATCCTCGAACTCCATGCGGTTGGCCGCTCGTCCGTTCAGGGCCAGCACCAGAATCTTTTTGAACTGTCCGCCGGAGTAGCCGGGATTCTTCCAGCTCATCTCCAGTTTCGGGCCGGCGACCGCCAACATGGCCAAGCAGGCCAACGCGGCGATGAATAGTGCGATTTTCTTTTTCAAAGCGAATCCTCCATGACCTTGCCAAAACAACCTCTAAGAAACGCTACCGAATCATTCAGGAAGATTCGCCGGGAAGATGGCCGGAGGTGAAGAAGAGTCCCGCTAATCTTTCTTTGCCTAAGATGTCGCGCAACTCCGTGACGGCAAAAAACGGAACCAAAAGCACGGCGAGAATGGCCATCGTCGCGAGTATCCCATTCAATGTGCCGCCGCCGACCTCCGCGATGCTCTGCGCAGCCGACTTTCCGTGGAACAGGCCTATACAGATTTCCTCGACAATTTTGAAGCAGCCCAAAACTACGGCAAAAGCGACTGACTTGAAAAGGGTTGAGTAAATGAGGGGCTTCCCTTTGAATTTTTCCGCAAAATGCAGTTCCTGTGCGACCAACATGACTTTGCCGAGGGCCAGCGCATTGATTAGAGCTTCTCCGTGCGCGACCATAGAGATTCCCTCAGACAAAAGGACCGCTCGGTAGATGACAAACAAGCCGAAGACTAACCAGAGATAGCAAGAGATCACAAGATACTCTTTGAGTCCCTGGTAAGCCTTTTGCTTCAAGGTTCGTTTTGGCTCGTCCATGAGGTCATCTCCAAGTCGGCATGCCTCAAAAGCAGTGCCGCGGCATTGGATAAAGGGTCCCAACGTGCAACTCCTGGATTTCGTGCGGCTTTTCACCACTGCCTCCCACCGATCGAACCTAGTGCTGGTCCTGCACCAGCGGAATCTGAGACGCCACTTGCAGATCGATCAGTGTGCTGATCCGCCGTTCCATTTGGAAGAAAGTAGCCGTCTTCGTGCCCGGCAGCACTTTATTTATAATCGGCACGTACTTAATCCGCAGTTGCGTGGCTGCTTCGTCCAGCGCCAGGGAGCGGTTGAGCAGGCTCTGCGCCTGTGCGTCCGTCAGCGAGCCGAAGTTCTTTGCATATTCCTTGATCAACGCAAGTTTCTGATCGCCGAGCGTGGTCATCTCCGCGCTGAACTGGTCGTACACCGGCCAGAACTTCGTGGATTCTGCATCCGTCAACGTCAAATTCGCTGCAATCAGCTGCTTTTTTTGCGACCGAAGGTCCTGACGCAGCAGCTTGACGTCCTGCTCGCTTACGGTCTGACTATCCTTGCTGGCCGCGGCTTGCGCATGCGCCGCTGGCAACTTTAAAAAGCACATGCATCCCAAAACCAATGCCACCATCATCTTATTTCTCATTCAGGCTCTCCTTGATTTTCACAAATTTTCTTCCCGGTGGAGCGACCTCCCTCCGGCTAATTTCTGCTTACGTCCTGCAATTCCTTGTTCGGAGGGATTGCCCCAACTCCACATCACTGGACGGCAATTCACATCCTAGAGGTGCTGGTAGCTGGCGTTCTGGGTGGCAATATTCAGCTGTTTGCTTACCCCATTCATGATTACGTTACTGACATGGTTGGTGCCATCGGGCAGGCGGCTGAACTCCACAGTCAAGGTCATCGCATCCTTGGGATCGTTCATGTACGAAGCAATCTGCAGACTGAGTAATTGTTTCTGTGCCTTGTCGAAGATCAGTGTCATGGAGTCCTGGGGCTTCACATAATTGTGGAAGACCAGTTTAATTTCACCAGCGGGAAGGCCCCCACCGGGAATGATGCTGATGTTTCCCTGCGCATATGCCTGCTGGATCATCTCTTTGTCGGGCGGAACATATTGCTGGGTCAAAGCTTTCATCTGCTCGGCGTACTCTTTGTACTCTTCCTTTTTCTTCTCGACGATGTGCTTTTTTAGCCTGCCTCCGGAGGGAGGTTCCGCGGGTGGATCGAGGGAAGTCTTCTGCGGCTTGCCGTCGGGGCCCAGGCGCACCTGGAAATGTTCCTGCTTCTTTAGTTCGCCCTTGAGGCTAATGTTGACTTGCTCGACCCAGGTGTATTGGGCGAGAGACATCTTGTTTTTCGCCATCGACTCCTTGAGTTCCGCAACCCGTTCCTGGAGTTCCGGACCTTGGGCCTTAGCGGGAGTATGGAAGATAGCTCCCCCTGAAGCGACAAAGAGCGGCAGAAACATGATTCGAAGTGCGTTCAATGCATTGATTTTCATGAGTATCCTCCCGAGGTGCTTTCAAGAACTGACCGTTGCTAAGTGGCCTTCGGCGGGAAATTCTTCAATAACTTCTGCATGGCCTTGTCGAGATTCTTCTGTTTCTTGCCCTGGTTGGCGCTGGGATCAAGAGTCTTGGAGACGCGTCCGGTCCAAACAAGCTGTTTGTTGGAGGGATCGTACATGTCGAGGACGAGAGTGCCGGTGCTGATGGTGGATTGTTGTGCCGAGGCCATCCCGCCGCCCCAGCGCATGCCGCCCGTACCGTAGGCGTTCCATTGTTTTTCCTGGGTGATGGATATCTGATAGCCGATAAGAAGGTCGGCTTTGTCGCTGTCCGTTTTGGTGAGGCCTTTGGCGGCCAACTGTGAATCGATAGACTGCTTGATCTGCGCATCGACAATCTGGTTTGGCTGCACCGCACCATCAATGGGAACCCATTTATAGTTGTGATATTTGGTGAAGTCTGCGCCGGGCATGGAGTTGGTGGAGACATCCTGGGCGGGCGTCGCGGCGCATGCCAATATTGCCAGCAAGAAGCCAATTCCGAACTTTGACATCACTTTTCTCATTTCTTGTAACATTGCCTATCTCCTTTACAAAATTGCTTCACGAATGCCCGATTAGCTATGGAACCCAAACTCCTCCAATTCTTCTAGGGCTGCTCCTGAGCCAGCTGTTTTCAGTTTGTGTTCCGTCCTCGTCATTTGATTCCTTTGTTTGAGACACAACGAAAGCCCAGGTGATTTGTTCCCGTGCTTACCTCGCCTTTGCCCCGCGTTCCAACCATGTATCGGGAGCAGTATTGGTCGGTGCAGAGGAAGGAACCGCCGCGATGGACTTTTTTCTTCTCGTTAGGTTCCTCGGGATCGAAGGGAGTTTCCGGGCCTTTTGGATTGCGCGCTACTCCGCCAACCTTGGCGAGTTGAGCGTAGTAGTCAGGGCGATACCAGTCGGAGGTCCACTGCCAAACATTACCGGCCATGTCGTAAAGACCGTAACCGTTGGGAGCAAACTTACCGACCGGCGCCAGTCCAACGAAACCGTCGCTGCCGTTGTCTTGATCTGGGAAATGCCCTTGAAAAGTATTAGCCATCCACTTTCCGTCCGGTTTGAATGTCCCGCCCCAGACAAAAGGCTTTCCGGAAAGTCCGCCGCGAGCTGCGAATTCCCACTCCGCCTCAGTGGGCAGTCGCTTGTGAGCCCATCTCGCATAAGCTCGCGCGTCGGCGTAGGCCACCTGGACGACGGGATACACTTCTTTTCCTTTGATGGAACTGTTCGGGCCAGTGGGGTGCCGCCAATTCGCACCCTTGACGTAGCTCCACCATTGGAAGTGATCGTTCAATGGGACTGCATGATTCGGAGGGGAAAAGACGACTCCACCGGCGTAGAGATTTTCCGGCGGGGCGTCCGGGAACTCCGCTTGCGTGGGAGTTTTCTCAGCGATGGTGACGTAGCCGGTCGCTTTGACGAATTCCGCAAACTGCGCATTAGTCACATCGGTCTTGTCCATGAAAAAGCCGTCGACGTACACCCTGTGGATGGGCCTGGAATCGGTGGTGGCGCTCATTCCGATCATGTCCATGCCGGGAGAATCTGCCGCGCCCATGGAGAATTCGCCGCCTGGAATCCAGACCATGCCCATTGGGGCATGACCCGCAGGCGGCTGAGTATTCGGAACGGTTGGGGAAAACGTGGCGCCCGCACTCGCATCTGCATTGGGCCCAGCCTGAACTGCGGTGGGCAGAAAGTGGAAAACGTTCACGCAAAGGAAAACAGCCAAGAGCGGCAGAAGCGCCAAGAGGTTGACCTTTTCACGCGCCTCAGAATTGCCTGATGGGTCAACCTTCTCGCAATCGCCTTGTTTGCGGGTTTTCTCTTTCAATTTCATCACACTGCCTCACGCGCGATTCTTGGCATGGAACCGCCCCTCGAGCCGTCCATTTGGATTTTGGCGGCACACAGCGATGCACTCTTCAGCTCTTATTGAGACTGTCTCGATTGCCCATCGGGGGCAATTGTCAAAAGTGACAGGCAAATTGAGCGAAGAAGAGCGACGCTAACTGATCAATCATCTGCGCACGAATTGGGATGGCTGCCAGAAGCAACACCGTTCCGAGGAGCCCGAATTCAAATACTGCTCTGAACTCAGTCGGACAGAGCTTTTTTCACTGCGGCTTCCTTGCGGGCTTTGTTCGTCTCATCCGCAGCCGATTTCGCCATCTCCTTCAGTTCGATCGTCACCCGGTCGATCTTGCCAGTGAACTTGAACGATGTCAGCCGCGACACCGGCCTCAGTCTACTGCCAGCACGGCTGCGTCCTCGGCATCGTCGACGGCCTTTTGATCAGCAGCGCTCAGCTTGGTCGGCGAAACATCAATCGTCACTTTCACGATCGTTCCAGTAAACTTGTTGTCTCCTTGCTTGTAGTCATCTGACACGGCGGTTTCGGCATCCAATCCCACGTCCGCTCCCTCGTCTCCCGAGAAGATGAAGGGAACGGTCTTGGGAATGTGTCCTTGCGCCACCTGTTTTCCGTCCACGAAGAGCATGCAGTTGCCGCCCGTTCCAGGCCTCGGTGCATCGGGAATGAACTCGTACTTGATCACGTGTTTGCCTGCGGAAAGTGCTGAGGTATCGCCGATGTTTGTTCTCTCCACCCCAAAGAAGTTGTATTCGTGGTGGAGCTTCCCGTCTTTCATGTAGAGCGTCCAGCCGCCAAACCTGCCACCTTGCGCGATGATCACGCCGTTGGTGTTATCACTTAATTCCACAGGTGCGGTGACGGTGTAATGGCGGTTCTTCACATTGATGAAGGTGTTCTCCATCATGCCCACCATCCCGGGATACACGGTCAATGTCGTGCGGTTTCCCATGAGGTCCGCTCGTCCCGCGAGCGCGGGATTGAACCGCTCCGACCGGCGGTCGTCGATGGGCAGCACGCGATTTCGGACTGCCTCCTTCATAAAGAGGTCCTGCATCTCTTTCAGCTTCGCGGGGTTTTTCGCCGCAAGATCGTGGGCTTGGCTGAAATCTTCCGTCATATGGTAGAGCTCCCACACGTCCTGGGTGAGCGGTGGATTTTGCGCCTGGATCCATGGGATGGAGTGGCGTGTTGCCGCGATCCAGCCGTCATAATAAAGGCCCCGGTTGCCGAACATCTCGAAGTACTGCGTGGTGTGCGTCTCCTTGGCCTTGGCATTATCGAAAGTATAGATCATCGAAGTTCCATCGAACGGCCGCTGAACGGTCCCATTCACGCTCTTGGGAAACGGCAGGCCCGCCGCTTCCAGCACGGTCGGAGCAATATCGGTCACGTGAGTGAACTGTCCACGAATCTGTCCCTTGTCCTTGATGCGCGCCGGCCAATAGATCACCATTCCGTTCGTGGTCCCGCCGTAGTGTGAGGCGATCTGCTTGGTCCACTGAAAAGGAGTGTCACCGGCCCAGGCCCAGCCAATCGCATAATGGGGGAACGTACTCGGGCCGCCCCAATCTTCAAGGTGCGACAACATGTTTGTCGGCGCGCGTTCGATGATACCGTTGAGCGCCATGACCTCGTTGTACGCCCCTAACGGGCCACCTTCCGCGCTAGCACCGTTATCGCCGACAATGTAGACGAACAGCGTATTATCTATCACTCCCATCTCTTTCAGAGAGTCCACCAATCGCCCGATCTGCTCGTCCGTATGCTCGCCAAATCCGGCGAAGGTTTCCATCTGCCGGGCTTCCAGCTTTTTCTCGTCTGGTGATTGCGAGTCCCAGGAGGGAATCTCCTTGGGACGCGGGGTCAAGTCCGCATTTGCCGGAATGACGCCCATCTGCTTCTGGCGCGCGTAAGTCTCCTGGTTTAGCTTGTCCCACCCCTGATCGAACTTTCCTTTGTAACGCTCGATGTATTCCTTGAACACATGATGCGGCCCGTGGACCGCGCCGGGCGCAAAGTAGACGAAGAACGGCTTATCCGGCGTCAAAGCATGCTGCGCCAGCATCCAGTTGACCGCCTGATTGGTCATGTCCACGGTGAAGTGGTAATGCGGGTCGTGCGGGACTTCCACACGAGTGGTGCCGTCAAATAGTGCGGGCACCCATTGATTGGTCTCGCCGCCGATGAAACCGTAGAACTTGTCGAAGCCGGAGTGGGTCGGCCACCGATCGAACGGCCCGGACACGGAAACCTCCCAAGCGGGTGTCTCGTGATACTTGCCAAATGCCGCGGTGCTATAGCCGTTGAGACGCAGCATTTCCGCCAACGGCGCCACGTTCAGCGGGCGAATGCCGGTGTTGCCGGGGAAGGAGGTGGCGAGCTCTGTGATGGCGCCCGCGTTGGCGACGTGATGATTGCGGCCGGTAAGGAGTGCGTTCCGTGTCGGCGAACAGAGCGCAGTCGTATGAAAGTTGTTGTAGCGCAGTCCCTGGGCCGCCAGCATATCGAGCGTCGGCATGTGGATGGAACCGCCAAACGCACTGGACTGCCCAAAACCCATGTCGTCCAGCAGCACGATAACAACATTCGGAGCGCCCTTTGGCGCCCTGACTTCGAAACGCGGCGGTGCCTTGACGTTGCGGGCGTCAAGCTCAGTGATCACAGGAGGTTGTGGTTCAGGAATGGGCAGCACCGTGCGGTCTAAGGCATCCTGCGACCAGCCCGGCACCGCAATGGCGACAAAGATCAAGAGTGGCAAGGTTAAACGTGAGACCTTCATTAAAATTCTCCAGTCGAACTGCTTGAGCATCTTATTTGACTCCCTTCGTCAAGGCTTGAAACGCGCAAACGAAAGCTGTGGGCGAGTGTCTCGCGCTTTGCGGCATCGTTCCTTCGCGCTCTCTCCTATTTGAACTGGGACTTCCTTGGCATCCCGGGTGCCAAACCGCGTCCTCGAGCACCGTTCTAGTCTTTGTTCAGAGAATTTCGCCGAACGGAACTACGCCCTCCTGCATTCGTGCAGATGCTGTCACTAGCGGTCGCCGGATGGAATTGTCAAAAGTGACAGAGTGGTGTGCTTGACCTGACCGGGGTTTTTTGTACCAGCGGGAGTGAGCGGCGATTCACTGTTTCCAGGCGTCGAACCACTATTTAGACCGTAGAATCTCACGGCCGTTGGTTGGTTGGATGGGTCGCGCATTCTTCGTGTAAATCTTGGCAAAAGCCGCCACTTGTTCCGGGGAGATCGTGGTGTGGCCCTTCAGAACATACCAGGTGACGCCTTCACTGCAGGGGGGAGTGGTCAACGACCCGGCATAGGTGAAGTAGCCCTGATCACTCGGGAGCAAATCTTGCACCTGAATGGAGACCGAAGAAACGTCCTGTGCCTTTTCCTTTTCGGATGGGATATTCTTCCACAACGTATCGATCAGCGGGTTTGCAGTTCCCTCTTTAAACAGGACAGCAACGACGGCCAAGTTTCCGTTGGCATCCGCGTGGACAAGATGAGCCACAAGAGGGAAGCCCTTGCCAGCCACGTGCTCTTCACTCGGGTGGTGAAAGTGAAACTGTTTTAGAGTGTAGGTCTTGTCGCCGACGGTGAGAATGCTTCCGGGAGCGTAATTCACCTGAATCGTGTGGCCGTTGTCGATGATGTTGAGTGCTGCCGCCTTATAGTCCATTTTCAGGGCCGGGAGTTCCGCGGACTTGGCATTCTTGATATCGATAGGCGATTGGGTGTGGCCCAGCGAGCAGGCGGAATAGGCTGGGTCAAGCTTGCCCCAATTTTTCGGATCTTCCGCCCCAGAGTAAGTCCAGTGCGGCGGATGGGCTTCCTGAGCAGCACTGAACGCGGGCAAGCCAACCAGGCTAAGGATAGAAGCAAACAGAACAGTCCCGCAGAATGATTGCAAACTCATCGAATTTTCCTCTCGGGGCGATCCAAGTGGACCTTCCACATTGATCTTGATAACAGCACCATAGTACACCTGCCTCGCTTGTTCGCGACCTTGTTAGAGATGTACGATTATGCGAACTTACCAGCCATCGACTCTCGGGATGCGGATTCATGCATCTTACGTGTGCTTCATCGATCTGGGCGCGGTGTCCCAGCTTCGCCGCCTAGACCCTGCAGCACAAGTTGAGTCCCGGCCCACTTCCGGATACACTCTCTCCCAGCAATCACATCAGGAATGGCATACCTACTTAATGAACCGTGGCTCTTGGGTTTGGTGGTCGCGATTTCTCTGGCGGCCGCAATTGAACTCGGACGACGAACTGCGGCCTACCTCCATATCCACGACGACGCAAACCGCAAAGAGCAAATGGTTGCCATCCGCGATGGACTCTTTGTTTTGGTCAGCCTACTGCTCGGTTTCACCTTGGCGCTGGTCGTGCCCCGCTACAACGAGCGCCGCGTGCTACTGGTGGAAGAAGCCATTTCCATCGAGAAGACCTATCTCCTCGCCGACATGCTTCCTCAGCCCTATCGAGATAATGCCCATGACCTCCTGCGCCACTACGTCGATGCCCGCCTCGAGCTCGACAACGCGGGTCTCGACGTGGCCCGCTTCAACGAGGCAACGAATCGTTCCAAACACATCCAAGCTCAACTTTGGGCAGGCGCTGTTGCCGTTGCCCAAACAGATCGGACCACAATCACCGCCACCTACGTCGACTCACTCAGCGAGACCATCGATCTCCATGACAAGCGCGTCGCGGCCTTGGAGAACCGCATCCCTTTGTCCATCTGGTTCTTGATTCTCTCAGTTTCCGTTATTGCCATCTTTACCCGCGGCCTGACGCTGACACGCCGCTTCTGGCTGATGCTCGTCCTCGCCCCCATTACCATCGCGATCGTTGTCGCTCTGGTCGCGGATCTCGATTCCCCTAGCACCGGCCTGATCCGTCTCGACCAGCGGGCCATCCAGCGCCTCAAAGCCGAGTTCGGCTCCGAGCCATAGCGGCCGAACACTGCACCGCTTGTTAGCTGGCTATCCGCGTTCACTTCATCAGTTCGAACTCACCCGGTTTCCACGTCTTGTCAAACCACGCCTGCTCCGGACCGTAGAGACGCAGGAGGACGTTCCAGCCTTTGCCGGGTACGGTTTGAACCCAGTTCGCTTCGTGGCCCGCTGGTGCGCGAGGTCCGAAATAAACGTCCACTGATGTGTCGGTATTGACGACGATACCTTTCTTCTGGCTGCCAAGGCTCGGGAACTGCTCGTCGGTCTGGAGCATCGAGCGCGTCTGGTCGTCATAGACGACGAACGACCAGAAAGCCTTCGCTGGAATGTTGGGCGGCAGGTGAATCTTGTAGGTCTTGCCGCCGTCGAGTGGCTTCCCGGTGGAATCTACAAACGCCGCCGCGTATTGCGAACCGACCCCAACCATCTTCATCGCCATCGCTGGAGTAATGCCGGTAGCGGAATAGAACATCATGGTGCGCGCGTCAAGATTACGCACGCCCGGCTGCGACAGAAACTCGTAGCTCCCGCCAACGAACGGAGTACACCACGCGCTATTCGGATAGAAATAAGCATCTTTCATCCGGCTCCTAAACAGAATTGCGCGAGCCGTGGCGTTGCCTACTGCGACCGAGTCGGTGAGAATCTTCTTCATGCGCTCATCCGGCGCGAAGGGTTTGCCTTTCTCGATGCCGATGGAGGCTAGCACGCCAAGCGTTTCGGGGTCGAGGGCGTCATTCGGCTCTTCCTGCACGACGTGGTTGATTTCCTCGAAGAAAGTAAAGTCGTTAGCGTGGATGGTGTTGAATGCTTTGCCGGAGACATTGATGAACTTCATTGGCGGCGGATTCGTTGCCTGCGCCAGCGGATACACCTTTGCCATTTTCTTGGTCGCCTCGACAGCGGGCTTGGTGCCGCCGTTGACCACGAAGCCGCGCCAGAAGAAAGCATTGCCGTAAGTCTTCGAGCGGAAAACAAAGTAGCCCTCCGGCACCTTGCCCGTGTAACCGGGAGGGAGCAGGAGGAACTTTCCACCCTTACCTTGGTCGGGTCCGGCGTTGCCCACGTCTCCGACGTAGTGGAACCAGAAATCATCAATGACGCCGAGTACATTCGGCGGCGACTCGATGACCAGCGGCCCATCTTTCAAATCCAGCCACATCAGATTGTAGATGGACTCGGTGTTCGCCGTGAGGAACAGCGACTTGGAGTCCATCAGGCTTTCCATGATGAGGACGGTTTGATTGTCGGTCGCTCCTTGGCTGCGAAAACCCTCGCGTATCGCATAGACCGACGCGCCCGGCATGGCGGTTAGAAACGCCTGCACACCGCGCTCGAAGTCGAGGTTGTCATAGACCTTCTCGACCGTGGCGTCGTCCGGAAAGCCGTCCGAAAATTTAAACGTGCCGAGTCGCGTCTCGACCGAGTCCGGCGTGGTGATGGATGCAGGGATATCCGTGGTCATCTTCATCTTTGGTGCAGTCTGTGCTTGCGCGCTGGTAACGGCTAGCCCGCAAGCCAGCGCAACGGCCACGAGGATTCGTGCGCGTGCGATTTTGGGACTCTTTCCCATATCTATTGATCCTCCTGGTTCTCTCTTGAGGTGCTCCGCATGTTCGTCACTACCCCTTTGGTCTTTTCGGATACAAAAGTGCGATTTGGAATTTCAACTGCCAGGTTGGGGAAGGCAGATTATCCGGGCGCTTGGCATTGCCGTAGGCCTGGACGCTGACGTTCACAGGCTGAAAACCCAATCGCATGATTCTTCCGATACCGCCGCCCACTGGAACCAGCCATGCGTTTCCGCTCGGAGCATTCCAGTTGGCTGTGATGATTGGGGCGAATGTCAGGTAATACCCTTTCTTGAGGTTGTAATTCACGAAGTACTGGAGGGTCATGGAATTCACGTCTAGGCGACCACGTGGGCCGGCCACGGACCACAGATTATTCACAAGCACGCCGAGGGTCCACTTACCTGGCTGAACCAAAGCCACGATGGCGGGGCCGATGCTGAGTTTCCCCGTGCCAAGAACGTCGTCAGAAGCCGTCGGCAGAAGAAATGTAGGTCCCGCCCCCCAGATCAACTTTCCCGGTTTTGCCGGAGACAGAAAGAACGAGGGGTTGAGGTCGCCGAAACCAAAAGTACCCTGCTGTGGCCGTGAGATGGTTGGCTGATAGACAAGCGCTCCGATGGTGCGGGTAATGAGGTTCCAGTTCTCGCTCAGTTGAAAGGGAACGACGGGCTGGAATTGGATAACCGTGTTGCGGTCGCGGCCGAACGAACCAATATTAAAGTCGGTGAGGTTCTGTAACGGGACACTGACCAAACTGGCGACAGGATTCTGGGTGGCTTTCGCCAAGTCTCCGGCAGAGGCTTTCGTGTCCGGCTTTTCGGCTTCCTTCTTAGCTTGTTCGGGAGACTCCTGGTCCAGCTCTTTATTCCAATCCTGGTCGGACTCCTGGGCGAACGCCACAGTTGCTCCAAGGAGCATTAGAACAGCTAGAAAGAATACGCGTGTGACTCGAGGCATGAATGTCGTGGCTCCTTTGCTCTCAGTACGGGAATCCATAGACGCACGCTTCGCCTTCCGAAGCTATAAGCCAGCTCTTCTTTCGGTAACTCAGGGAAGTTTCAGCCTGTCGCCTTCCTTGACTACCACTTGCAGACGCTTTCCCCGAAAGGTGTAATCGACTTTCAGGGTCTTGTCCGCGCCTTTGTTCGGGTCTCCGCCCATAGTGATATTGGTGACCTTTACATCCAGCGTGTTGTTCTGAATCATCTTTTGAAGGCGTTGAGTTACGTCTTTCCCCAATCCCTCTTTACCGTAGACCGCTCTATTGATTTGGAGCGTGCCAATCTGTGCGTGTACAAGTGTGGTCGAAACGAGTGCCGTCACGAGCAATAAAGCAAATACAGGGAAAACCAAACGAGCTATGCGCATCTCTATGCTCCTCTCAAGCGGAAGCTCCAATTCTTCATTGGAAAGATTTCCTGTACTGATGATTTTCTCGTTTCAGTGCGAGTCAATCTAGGCACGACCTGAACGGTTGGTGGTTGCCATGTCCCTAGTTCGACGGCTCAAATTCATCCGAACACTTCTTCTGCCAGGCTGGCTATTCTTTAAAAACCACCGGAGGCCCGCTGACTCGCTTCCCCTTGAGGTCGACGGTCACCTCGACGCGGTCTGCGATTTTGATGAAGGGAATGCCGCTGTTCATACCGTATTGCTTGCGATCGAAGGCCATCGTCCCTGTGATCGAGCCGGTGCCAGTCCCCTTGCCCGTAACTGTAAACGTAAGTTTTTCGGGCTTGGTCACGCCGCGAATTGTGAAGTCGCCGTCGACCTCAACCGTGTTGGGACCGGTCTGTATGACCTTGGTCGAGTGAAAGGTGATCAGTGGATTCTCCTTGACGTCGAAGAAATCTTTTCCCTTCAGCTTTCCGTCCTTCATGCCGCTTCCGGAATTCACACTGTCAGCTTGAATCTTGATGTCAAAGACCGCTGACATTAGGTCGGGAGACGTGAACGTTAGACTGGCATCCCACTTGTCGAAAGTACCAGCTATCGCCACAGACGCTTTCACATTGAACTTAACCGAGCTGTCTCCGTGATCGAACTCGAAAACTGGAACCTGCGGCCGACTTACCGACGGCAGCACGGCGGACGCTACGAGGCAGAGGATAGCTAATCGCATGGGATCCCTCCAGAACAAGAGCAACGTGGCTACATTGCTTGACGCATGTTTCCACTGGCGGTCGCCGGTCGCTATTGTCAGAAATGACAGGCCAGCGCGCGCGAAGGTACTAAAGAATGCAAAGTGAATGTGTGGGCTTTTAGGGTAGTTCAGGTGCAACGCCTGCAAAACTCCCTCCGCTTCACCCCCTGGGGGTGTCACAATTGCACCGCCTGCTCTTGTCACCCAGCCCACAATCGATCGGCGGCGCCGTGTGACGTGCGTCAAAACAAACTCGGGGAATGTAACCGATAATTCTGCTACAGTGCGGCCATGTTAGTGGCCAGAAAGTTGGCCGAATATCGGCGCACCGCAATGGCCACTTTACATTGATCTACCAGGGACTCTCCACCGCCCACGGAGTATCCCCAAGCCCTCTGAGTTAAGTCGATTTGGAGTGAGCCTCTTGCCGTCCAAGAGTCCGGTCGCTTGATTGCCCTAATTGTCGGTATGTTTGTGACACTAGCTTGTGTGACCGCACTGATGTGCAGAATTGGCCGGTACGGGCTGGACCACATTCACTCTAGCGCCCGGCCTTCAAGGTGGCTCGCCAAAATGCTGATTGGGATGAGCCAGAGAATTCGCCTCATGGGAGACAAGTTTTTGGTAAGCTCGGAGACCAATCGCGGAGCAGACATTTTGGTTAAGATGCCACTGGCTGTCCCCGCGAATGAGGTACAGGCAAAAATACATGCCGGCGGGAAATAGAATCTCAAGACGCCCACGCGTACTTCTGGCGGATGACCATCAGATGCTGCTGGACGCGCTGACGCGCGTACTGGAACCCCGCTTTGAGGTTGTGGGCACAGTGAGCGATGGACGCGAACTTCTGAAAGTTGCCGCCGTGTTACAACCTGACGTCATCGTGCTGGACATTGCCATGCCACAACTGAATGGCCTGGACGCCGCCCGGCACCTCAAACCCACCATGCCGAAGGCAAAACTTATCTTCCTGACGATGAATGAAGATCCCGAACTTGTGGGAGAAGCGTTTCGCGCGGGCGCTTCCGCATTTTTACTGAAGCAGGCCGCGGCCTTCGAATTGACCGACGCGATTGAACATGTGCTGAAGGGCCGTTCTTACGTGACGCCCAGTGCGGCCAAGGGTCAGGCCAAAATCGCCTTGCGGGAACCCAAGGCCCGAGAACATGTCGCTGAACCCACGCCTCGACAACGGGAGGTTATTCAGCTTCTAGCGGAAGGGCGTTCCATGAAAGAAGTGGCTTCTATTCTTCGGATCACTAAACGGACTGTTGCCGCGCACAAGTACGCTGTGATGGATCTTCTGCAACTAGAAACCAATGCCGATCTGGTACAGTACGCAATCAAGCGCAGAATCATCTCTATTTAGCTTCCACAATTGTTTTTCCCTCCTTGTTAGTTTTGCCAATACCCAACCATACGAATTGCGCGCAGCGTGGTTGTGAAAGTCTCGCTGCAAGGTGAAGGCCAAGGGGCTCCAGGCAGGAGGCCCTCTTCAGGCGGAACTTGTTCTTAATTCTCAATCTATCACTTGGAAGTGACAAACAGATCGGGGGGGAGCTCCCATGACGCGCAGCCGCGTGTTATTGGCGGATGATCTTGCGCAGGTGTTGAGTGCCGTGGCTGCCCTTTTGAAGGAAAAATTCGAAATCGTTGCCTTAGTGACCGATGGGCAAGCAGCCTTCGACGCAACGTTGGCGCTAGCACCGGATCTGGTGGTCTTGGACATCTCGATGCCTGGTTTGAGTGGAATCGAGGTCGCACGGGCACTCAAGAGGCGCGGCAATAAAGCAAAGATCGTATTTCTTACCGTTCATGAGGACGCGGACATCCTGGCGGCTTGTCTTGCCGCGGGAGGGCTCGGCTACGTCGTGAAAGTGTTCATGGAGACCGACCTGATCCCAGCGATGAACGAGGCACTTGCGGATCGCCCATTTGTCTCGCGTTTTTCGTCCTCGCAAGACATTCCCAACGGCAAATCGTGACTCCATAAAGCGCACCATCTCGATGCCGGAGTGTGCTCGGACGCTTTGGGATGTCACTTTTGACAATTCCTTTCCGTGGCCGGTAGGCAGAGCATCAACCATCTGTGAAGTTGCGTCGCGTATTTCAGGTGAGGAATCGGTCGCATCGTTTTTCTAGCAAGTGAAACTGAGGAGGACATCTAATGAAGCGGACGAAAAGATTGGGTCTTGTTCTGGCGACTGTCTTCACAATTCTGGGCTTGGCATCGGCTCCCGCGGCTTTCGCGCAGCAAAAGAAGCCGAACATCCTCGTTATTTGGGGCGACGACATCGGCATCAGCAATATCAGTGCCTACAACCTCGGAGTGATGGGTTACAGAACCCCCAACATCGACCGCTTGGCGAAAGAGGGAGCGCTCTTCACTGACGCCTATGCTCAGCAAAGCTGTACTGCGGGCCGTGCGTCGTTCATTCTGGGGCAGCACCCATTCAGAACTGGACTGCTTACCGTCGGCTTCCCTGGGTCCACGCACGGAATTCCTGACTGGACGCCGACAATCGCTGACCTCTTGAAGCAGCAGGGCTACACAACTGCGCAGTTCGGCAAAAACCACCTTGGGGATAACAACAAGCATCTCCCCACTGTGCATGGATTTGATGAGTTTCTGGGCAACCTCTACCACCTGAATTCAGAAGAAGAGCCGGAGACTTATTACTATCCGAAGGACCCGGCATTCAAAGCGCAATTCGGACCCCGAGGCGTGCTTCACAGTTGGGCTACGGACAAGGACGACCCCACGGTTGAACCGCGGTGGGGCAAGGTCGGCAAGCAAAGGATCGAGGACACTGGGCCGCTGACGCGCGACCGCATGCCCACCGCTGACGTTGAATTCTACGACGCCGCCACGAAGTTCTTGGGAAAGGCAGCCTCCGACAAGAAGCCTTTCTTCATTTGGTTTAATACCACCCGCATGCATGTTTGGACTCACCTCAAGAAGTCCTCCGATGGGGTAACTGGTATCGGTCTCTATCCGGACGGCATGGTTGAGCATGATGCCATGGTCGGCCAGTTGCTCAAGCAACTCGACGACTTGGGTATCGCGGACAATACGATCGTGATCTACGGAACGGATAATGGCGCGGAGACTGCATCTTGGCCGGATGGCGGGATCACACCGTTCCACGGCGAGAAGGGAACCACTTGGGAAGGCGGCATGCGCGTGCCGATGATTGTCAGGTGGCCCGGAGTGATTAAGCCGGGCACGCAATGCAACCAGATATTCTCTCAGGAAGACTGGATGCCAACTTTGCTGGCAGCGGCAGGTGTACCGGACGTCAAAGAGAAACTCATGCAGGGCTATCAGGCCAACGGCCGAACCTTTAAGGTTCATCTGGACGGCTATAACTTCCTGCCTTACTTCAAAGGTGAAGCAGGTAAGGGACCACGCGAAGAGATCTTCTACTTCGGGCAGGGCGGTGAATTAAATGCCATCCGCTGGAACGACTGGAAGGCCAACTTCGCGGGAGTGGACGGAAACATCATGACCGGTACCCGCAAGGTAACTTCCTGGCCGCTCCTCGTGAACCTGCGCGCTGATCCCTACGAGAGGATGCCTTTCGAATCGCAGATGTATTTGCGTTGGTACGCGGACAATATGTGGCTCTTCATTCCCATCGGGCAGAAAGTCAAAGAGTTCTTGTCGACCATCCCGCAGTACCCTTTCCAGGAAGGATCGGGGATGCAACCTGCGAACATCAATTACATGACTCTCAAGGCAGTCCAAGCCTTGAAACAACTACAGGAGCTTGAGGGACTCTCGAACCCCAACAACTAACCCGCAACTTGGGTGGCCGTGCGCAGAAGAACGGAGCGGCAGCCAAAGGCCCTAGCGACTAGCAGGCACAACATTCAAGGTGGGCGGCTCGCAGGAGCCGCCCACCAAAGTCGCGGAATTCTCCCTCGTTCCTATGGCGTGGATTAATGGCTCCAGCTCATATGACATTTTGGAGATGTGCGATTCTGCTTTGTTTGACTTGCCTGCCTGCGCGCGCACAAACTGTTCAATTTCTGCCAGAGATTGATGCGCATCTGAACCTGAATTCCGCCTTTCGCGCGTATCTGCAGGCCAAGGATGACCGAGAGGGCGGCGATCCGACACAAGCGACAATCGGCCCAAGCCTTCAGCTCTACTTGAAACCTTTGATCAGGCTCAAGAGAGTCAAGAGTTTCGACCTGGACGACGCGAAGTCAAGATTCCTGGTTCTCGAAGTCGGCTATCGCTACATCGCCGCACCGGATGCTCCTTCTGAAAATCGCATGCTGGTAGCAGCGACTTCAAACTTTCCGTTGAATGCGGGATTTTTCCTCTCCGACCGAAACCGCGCGGATCTGGACTGGAAAAGCGGAATTTTCACCTGGCGGTACCGGAATAAATTGACGCTGGAGCGTACTTTTGCGATCCGTTCCTACCACTTCATCCCGTATGTCGCCGCCGAGCCGTTTTACGAGAGTCAGTACAGCAAGTGGAGCACCACGTCTCTTTATGCGGGCAGCCTGTTCCCTGTAGGCAAGCATGTTCAATTCAACACCTACTATGAGCACGACAACAACACGGGTAGGCGCCCGAACTGGCAGGTGAATTCGGTTGGATTGGTCCTGAACCTCTATTTCTCCTTGGAGAAGAAATGAATCTCAGGGTGGTCCGAAGAGCAGGGCATTAGGCTGTTACTTTTGACAATTACCCACCCACCCCTGCCGGTGCCAACATCGCCATAGGTTTGGATTTGCAGCTCTCAACGCTGGGGCGGCTCCCAAGGGCCGCCAGCCGCCCATTTGTAGCAACACGCCTGTGACTTGTGCAAACGCTGAAGATTGCCGGTCGTTCGCTCACCAGGACGGCCCTGAAGGGCAGCCACTCGCGAAGGAAAGGAAGTTCAAATGAGTTCGTTCTGGACGCCAACCAATGCGGGATTACTCGTACTGGCGCTGGCGGCCTCGTTTCTTTCGCCCTGGGCGAGCGCCCAGGCGCAATCGGATATGAACACGACCGCACCGCAACCAAAGGAGACGAACACAGATGACGGCTGGCATGTCGCCATTACTCCATATCTGTGGTTCTCCGGCATTCACGGCACTACCGGAGCGCTCGGCCGTGAAGCCAGCGTCCATGCGTCTTTCAGCGACATTTTTAATTACCTCAACATCGGTGCGATGGGCGTTGTGGAAGCTCGCTACAAACGCGTGCTCATGCCCGTCGATTTCATGTGGATGAAGCTCTCCGACGACCGCGCGCTTCCCATCAACGTAGTAGCGCTCTCCATCAAAACAAAAATGACCGAAACCATGCTTACCCCCAAGATCGGCTATCGAATCGCCGATGGGAAGAGAGTGAAAGTGGATGCGCTGTTCGGGTTTCGCTATTGGCATCTTTCAACGGATCTCACCTTGCAACCAGTCCAGATCAGGGGTGGTTTTTCCCAGTCGGCGGATTGGGCGGACGCCGTTGCTGGCGGCAGAATTCAGGTGGCGCTCACGCCAAAGGTTGCTGTGACGATTGCAGGCGATGCAGGCGGCGCCACCGCGCGATCGGATTATCAGGTTGCGGGAATCTTGGGTTACCAGATCAGCCGCAGGTGGGTATTGCTGGCTGGGTATCGTTACCTCAGCGTGGATTACAGGCCGAATGGCAATGCCCAATTCATTTATGACGTCAACATGCCTGGCATGGTGTTGGGCGCGACCTTCAACATCAAGTGAGCAGATATCGCCTCATGGGTGGATGTCTCGCAAGGGCCGCCCACAGAATTCGGGAGATTCTCCCGCGTTCCTTAGGGAGAAATCGACATTAGAACCACCAAGTTTGGCAAAGGAGGGAACCAGCAGAGCAGATAGGAAAGGAGTTGAGCGCCGAACCAAGGATTCTGTAAGCGAAGAAAACGAAAAGGAGGATGTACCCGATGAAGTGGATAAATTGGATTCTGGCCGTAACAATTTTGGCCCTTTGGCTCAATGTTCCGAGCGGTTCCGCCCAACAGGCAAATACCAAACCGGCAGCTACGGACGCACAAGAGACCAATATTCGTGCCTACGTCGAGCTCTTGCGCGCCGACGTAAAAACAAAGAAGACGGCCATTCTCACTGAACTCATGCAGCTCAATGATGACCAGGCCGAGAAATTCTGGCCGATCTATCGCGACTACGACTACGAGCTTCAAACACTGAACGACCAGAAATTGGCCGGGATCCAGGCGTATGCGAAGAGCTACCAGAACATGACCGATGAAAAGGCCGACGAATTGGCGAAGCTCGCCTTGGAGTTGGAGAACAAGCGCACCGACCTCAAAAGAAAATACTACGAAAAGTTCCGCGAACAGCTCGGAGGAATCATTGCCGCGCGGTTCCTTCAGGTTGAAAACCAGATGCTCATGGTGATCGATCTCCAGATCGCCTCGTCGCTGCCGATCGTGGAGAAATAGGCGGAAATATCAATGAATACACGAAAGGAATGGAGAAAAATGAAAAAAAGCACCTTCGTACTTTTGTTGGTAGCACTAGTCTTCGTAGTGGCAGCAAATGCCGACACATTGCGCTTGCGCTCCGGCAATACCATCGAGGGAACTTTTCTCGGAGCCGACACCCGTCAAATCAAGTTTCTTGGACCGGATGGTCAGCCCAAGACCTATGCCCTGACCGATGTCGAAACCATCACCTTTGCGGCCACATCCGCACCACCAACCCCAGCACCTGCGCCTCCGCCAAAGCCAACCACGGTCAACGTCCCGGCGGGAACCACCCTCCTTGTCCGCATGGTGGATAGCTTGGACACCAGCAAGACTAAGACAGGGCAAATCTTCACAGCCACACTGGAAACAAGCCTTGTGGCAAACAGCGTCATCGTGGCGCACAAGGGCACCACGGTCCACGGCAAAGTGGCCAAGTCTGAGAGCGCAGGCCGGATGACGGGTAAATCCGAGCTGCAGTTGGCGCTCAGCGACATCGTGATCAACGGCGTCTCGCATCCCGTGATCACCAGCAGCTTCCAGGAAAAGGGGAAGAGCGAAGGCGCAAGCACGGTTAAGAAAACTGCCGCCGGCGCGGGGCTTGGGGCGGCCATCGGGGCCATCGGCGGTAATGCCGGCAAGGGTGCGGCCATCGGCGCAGTCTCTGGTGTGGGACTCTCAGCGGTAAAGAAGGGCGAGCCGATCCGCGTTCCCAGCGAAACGCTGCTGGAGTTCACCCTCGGCCAGCCGACCACGCTGCCGGTGAGCAAATGAGACTTTCGTCTGAGTGATGGAAACAAACGAGTGGGCGCGTGAAAGCCCAATGCGAAGCATTCGAATCTCCCGTCCTGCGTTCCGTCTCGGAATGCCCGGAAGACAAAAGGAGAAGTCCAATGAAGCGAAATTCTCGTGAACGGTATGCTCTCGGTTTACTTTTCGCCGTGGCCGCATTGGCCCTGGTATCCCCAGCCTGCTCTCAGGAGGCCGGGCCAAACGCAGAACTCCAGCAGAAAGTAGCGGCTCTCAAGCAGTCCGTCGCACAAAACCAGCAGGCTCTGCACAGTTATACCTGGACGGAAAAGATGGAAACCATCTTCAAGGGCGAAACCAAGTCCACCAAGCAGTCGCAATGCCAATACGGTCCGGACGGGAAAGTTCAGAAAACTCCCCTCGGCGCGTCTCAACCACCGCCTCAGAAGCAGCGGGGCGTGAAAGGTAAGATCATCGAGAAGAAGACAGACGAAATGAAAGATTACATGGAGCGCGTGGCATCGCTGATTAAACGTTACGTGCCACCCGAGGGCTCCCAGATGCAGGACTCCTTTCAATCCGGCAAGGCAGGTCTCCAGCCATCGGAAGGCGGAATTGTGACCCTTGTGTTTCGCGACTACGCGAAAGCAGGTGACACCGTGAAGCTGACGTTCGACACCGCTGCCAAGAAGATCCAAGGCTATGACGTGAACACGTATCTCGATGCTCCTGAGGACGTGGTCACTCTAAAAGTTATTTTCAACAGTCTGCCGGATGGAACAAATTACGTCGCACAAACGGTGCTCGATGCAACAGCCAAGCAGATTCAGATCAGGGCCACCAACTCCGGCTACAGCAAACTTTAGCGCCACTCGTTCACCCGTTTCGGGTATCAACAATGAAACGCACCAAGCGCTCTTCACGGCATGAACCTCAGGGTGGTGGCCGCGGTTGGGGTGCAGGTGGCGGAGGAGGTGGCGCCGCAGGTGGCGGAGGTGGTGGCAGACGTAGGTAGCGCGTAGGTTAAGTCTAGAGACCGGCTCGGTGAGTTGGACGGAAGGATACGGGTAATCCCAGACTTTGCGTGTCGAGCGCTTGCGTCAACTCGCGCCCCACAGCCGGCTCACGGGCGCTCTGGATTCGTTAAATGACTGCATATTGTTTGGTTTCAACCCCCATTCCTTATCACTCCGGCGCGGAAAGAGTGGCCGCGCACCTGGATCCGAACAATGAACCTCATCTCCTTTCGTGGCCTGGAAAAACACCACCGAATGGTCAATTCGGGCCGGCCGCTTGCCTTCGGACGAGTCCACCAATTCTTGATTCGTCACGGCAATCTCCCATCGCCGAGTCTATGCAGGGCACACCTCCTAGCGGTAAGAGGATCTGGTATGAAAACTGGAATGGTTCTTTTGTGTTTGGCTCTTTTTCTTGCCGGGCCGTTGTTGGCGCGTGAAAAGAGCGACGTCATTGTCATGAAGAACGGTGACCGCATTACCTGTGAGATCAAGGGCCTCGCTGCGGATACCCTCAACATCAGGGTCGACTACATCCTTGGTATTTCTTCCGTAGAATGGGCCAAGGTTGATCATGTTGAGAGCAAGCAACTGTTTATCGTCAAAACACAAGATGGCCTCGTCTATTCCGGCACACTCTCCACCCCAGAAACTTCTGGCGGACGCCCCGTCAAAATCCAGATCCTGGAGCCTTCCGATACCAAGTTCGAGATCGACAAGTCTCAAATCATCAAAATGGATCAGACTTCCAGCACTATCTGGGAACGCTTCAACGGGGATATCGGGCTGGGGGTCATCTACAGCAAGGGCAACCAGTCCACGCAATACAATTTAAGTTCTTCCCTCAACTACCCTCGCGAACGCTGGTCGGCCAGCGCCTACTATAATTCGACATTGTCCTCAAGCACCGGCACATCACCCGCCACGCGCAATGAGATCAACCTGGACGTGGAGCGCCTGCTGCGCTGGAACAATTGGTACTACACGGGTATCGCCGATTTCCTGCAAAGCTCGCAACAGGGAATTCAACTCCAGAGCAGCATTGGAGCAGGCATCGGGCGATACTTGGTGAATGGCAATCGCTCCACGTTCTCCTTGGTTGGAGGGGTTGTTTGGCAGCGCATCAATTACCAGCAGGTGATCGTGCCCTCGATGACTCAGAATGCCGCTTCGGCGCTGATCGGCAGCGAAGCTAGACTCTTCCGTTTCAACAAGACCAATCTTTCCGTCAGCGCGACTCTTCTTCCTTCAATTACTGATTCTGGCCGCGTCCATTTCAACCTCAACACCTCTTATTACGTCAAACTTTGGAGCAATCTCACCTGGAACGTTTCCTTTTACGGCAACTGGGACAATCGTCCCCCGCCGAATTTCTCCGGCAGTGACTATGGCAGTAGTTCCGGTGTCAGTTGGAAATTTGGGAATCGTTAAGCGCGCCCCCAATGGCGATTGTCGGTTTGACAATGGTGCGTCGGCGCTTTTCTTTCTAGCCTTACGGGGCAATATAAGAGTCGTTGCTCTAGGTCCGAACGGCGCTACGCCGCCGGGACTTGGCGGTTTTTTCTGAGGTCATCAATGGAAATCAGGACATCATGACACTCACTGAAAAATGTTTGGCCGTGGCGTTGAGTTTTCTCTTAGTGCGGACCACTATCCTCGGCGAATTCGCTGCCGCGCGGCAGACCGCCGCAACATGACCCGTGGGTTTTCCTTCCTCGCCTAGCCAGCCGAATATCGCAAATCCGGCGTCATGACTTTTCTTATCATTAAGGACGGTGTTATCTACCAGTGCGGTCTGGGCGATAACACCACCGAACTCGCCCCACAACTTGACTCCTTCAACCCCGACGAGTCTTGGCAGCCTGTGCATTAAAATTCATGGGTTCAGGCTCAAACGAGCTCCCCAGCAGACTGCAGTCCTCTGTTCCTTTTGACAATACCCTCGCTTTTGCCAGGGAGGCAGAATTCGAAACATAAGGGCGGAATCGCTTCGTCAACCGTAACTTTCTCACCCTGGCCGAGGCTGGTTGCCGCCACACACCGCGCAATTCTCAGGAGATTCACGGATGATGACACAACCTTTCCGCATCGCGTTTCTTGTCCCCTATTTATTCGCATGCCTATCGCTTATCACTCTCGCCCAAGACAAGACTCCCTCTGACGCCTACTCCGGCGTGGCCATTGGCACTGGTGGAGGCGTTGGAGGCAAGTCCGTCCACTTTGATTTTCGGATCACACAGTACACCACCGATGAAGAGGTTCAAAACTTCGCTCAGCTTGTCAAGGACAAGGGGACCGACGCGCTCCGCCGCGCTTTGGAAAAGGAAGACAAGGGCCGCATCAGCGCTGTCGGCTCCACGGGCAATCAGATCGCCGTCGCGCGTAAACGCCAGCAAGGGCCAGACACCATCATTACCATCGTTACCGCTCGCACTATGCCTTTCATGGAGCTTTACAACAGCGGACGCACCACCGACTACCCGTTCGGTTTTCTCCAAGTGACGCTGAACGCAAAAGGCGAAGGTACCGGACAAATCATGGCTGCCGCCAAGATCCGCTTCGATAAGAAAAAAGGGAACTACGAAATCGAGAGTTACGGCAACCAGTACATCAAGGCTACCAACGTTCGCCCCTGGAAATGATCGCTGGCCGCGTTTTTCTCTGCCGATAGTGCACCGACCACTCCCGGGGTCATTAATTAAACTCACTCGGAGTCCACGTTCATGAGTCTCCCACAGGACGAATCGCCTGCCTTCACAGAAAGATGACCTCACGGCGATCGTGACCAAGCGAATCTAGATCGATCATCGTACTTCTTGCAAAGGTAAGAGACACGACTCCAATGGAAAACGCTGCCCCAAATACAAAACAAAACCGATTCCTGGCCCACCCGAGGTCGATGCTCGAGAATTTCATCCACCGCGAGACTTCCGGTTCGATCCTTCTATTTGGGGCTACCGTTGTGGCTCTCGTTTGGGCGAATTCGCCCTGGAGCGCATCCTATTTCGCGCTTTGGAAGCTTCCCCTGAAAATTGGCCTCCGCCCTCTTTTCTCGATGGACCTGCATCACTGGATCGATGACGGATTGATGGTATTGTTTTTTCTGGTCGTAGGGCTTGAGATCAAACGTGAAATCGTAAAGGGTGAGCTGTCTTCATTTCGCCAGGCGGCGCTTCCCATCGTTGCCGCCCTCGGCGGCATGATCCTCCCGGCGCTTCTCTATTTCGCGTTGAATCGCTCAGGTGTGGGGGCGCACGGCTGGGGCATCCCCATGGCCACGGATATCGGTTTCGCATTGGGTGTTCTCGCCCTGCTCGGCAAGCGCATCCCTTCCGGCCTGCGCGTCTTTATGCTTGCCTTGGCCATCGTGGACGACGTGGGAGCGATCCTCGTGATCGCGTTTTTCTATACTCCTCAAATTTCTCTGTCAGCTTTGGCTGTGGCAGGCGGCTTATTGGTGCTCCTTATAGCGGCCGCGAACCGTCGTGCTCCGATCTCCGTCTTTGTAGTTGTAGGCTGCTTTTTCTGGGCCGCCGTTCTAAGCTCTGGAGTGCATGCAACAATCGCTGGAGTGATTCTGGGCCTGGTCGCGCCTATCAAACCAAAATTGCACCCGGAAGAGTTGGCGGGCAATGCGGAGCCTCTCTTGAGAGATTTCAGAAGCCAGATCTTGGCCCAGGACAAATCATCGGCGGAAGCCACAATCGCACAACTGGATCGGCTTCTCCGCGACACGGATTCGATCGGGGAACGCTTGGAAAGAGGCGTTCATCCCTGGGTATCATTCCTCGTTCTTCCCCTATTTGCCTTGGCGAGCGCAGGAGTCGCTTTGTCCACCGAGCAACTGAGGTTGGCAATTTCCAGCCCGATCGCGCATGGCATCTTTGCGGGCCTGGTTGTTGGAAAAGCGGCGGGAATAACTGCGTTTTCTTTTCTAGCCGTGAAGTCGAAAATTGCTGGAATGGTCGACGGTTTGACCTGGACGGGGATTGCGGGAGTTAGCATCCTCGCAGGCTTGGGGTTTACCGTTTCCCTGTTTATCAGTGGCCTTTCCTTCGAGGACGAGACCACTGTGGCCACCGCAAAGGTCGCGGTTTTAGCTGCCTCCTTAGCGGCCGGATCGCTTGGTTACCTCTATTTTCGGTTCA
>JGI12635J15846_10000632_pt1 | contig 30605 bp, 23 predicted proteins | sample BlaSpr_A8_OM2_M2_FD_15846 | JGI IMG/M metagenome (IMG submission 15846)
GATCATCCGGCCGATCTCATGGCCAGTCTCCTGGCCGATCTCCTGACCGACGACCTGCTCGTGATTATGTATACCTCAGGCACGTCGGCAAAGCCCAAAGGCCTGGCGCACAAAATTGGCAGCATGTTTCGCAACGCCGCGGCGTTTGCCTGTGCTCAGAATATCGACCAGAACTCTCGCTTTTATTTAACCCTCTCCATGTCCTACATGGGCGGCTTCTACAACCTGCTCGTGCTGCCGTTCCTGTGCGGGGCCAGCGTCGTCGTGGATCATGTCTTCGATGCGCGTGCCAGCCTTCACTTCTGGGAAAAAGCCAAAAAGCACCAGATCAACACTCTCTGGATGGCCCCCACCGTACTGTCGATCCTCTTAAGAATGGATCGCGGCCGCACCGGAGAACAGTTCTGCCGCGCCTCGGTGCGCCATGCCTTCGTCGGCTTCGCGCCGCTTCCGCTAAAAGTGAAAGATGAGTTCGAGCTTCGCTACGGCGTGCAGTTGATCGAAAACTATGGCCTCTCCGAAACTCTCTTCGTAACCGCCCGCTCCCACGCAGGTCATGGCAATAGCGGCTACGTGGGCGAGCCTCTGCCCGGCGTAGCAATAAGAATCGTAACCGACGCACAAGATTGTGCCGGCGTTGATCAAGCCGATGTTGACCGAGAAGGAGAAGTGCAAATTTTCACCCCTGACCTCATGGCTGGATATCTGAATGCCGCCGGTGAATTGCTGGAGGTGCAGCCCTCGAACTGGTTCCCAACCGGCGATATCGGACGGCTCGACGCACAAGGCTCTCTCTCCATCACCGGTCGCAAGAAGGACATCATTATTCGCGGAGGTATCAACATCAGTCCTGCCGCCATCGAAGACTCTCTGCTGCAAGTTCGCGGAGTCTCTGAGGTCGCCGTCGTCAGCATTCCTCACGAACTCTATGGCGAAGATATTGTGGCAGTCTTAAAACTCGAACTCGGGCTGGATCTCGATTCCTTGCTGCCTGCCCTCGCCGGTCATGCGAAAGAAAACCTGGCAGCGCACCAGCAGCCCGCCCGCTACATCGCCATCGACGAACTGCCGCGGACTGCGAGCGGCAAAGTGCAGAAAGCTCGCCTTCGTGAATTAGTAGCGGAGAAATTTCAGTTAAGTTCAAGTCTGCGCAAGCCGGAGCCGGAGCGTGCTATCGCGGCCTGTTCATGATCCAGACCCAAGAGTAAATATGAAAATCATCGATCTTTCCTTGCCCATCGAAGAAGGCATGATGACTTTTCCCACGCATTGGCATCCCGTCGTGGAAATCACCATCCTCGGTCGGCACGGCATCGAAGGCCGCGAGACTCGCAAAATCGTTTTAGGCACGCACGTTGGCACTCACGCCGATGCCCCGCGTCACTTCATTCCCAACGGCGGCACCATCGACAATGTTCCCTTGGATGTCCTCATCGGTCCCGCCACCGTTGTGGACTTCACCGGTTGTACGCCGTTGCAAGAGATTACCGTCGCAAGTCTCAGGCAAAAATTAAACAATCAAGTCCCCGGGCGCCTCATCCTGCGCACCGGTTGGTCGGATTATTTCGGCAACCTCAAGTTTTACAATGAATACCCTTTTCTGTCGGAAGAGGCGGCCCAATGGCTCGTCGAACAAGGTGTTCGCCTCATTGCCATGGACACTCCATCCCCCGATAACCCCGCCCACTCGCGCGGCACTCCCAAAGATTCTCCTAACCATAAAGTTTTGTTGGGAGCTCAGGTCGTTCTCGTCGAGTATCTGACCAATCTCAAATCGATCACCACCCCGGAGGTCGAACTGATCGTGTTGCCGCTAAAGCTGAAAGGTTGTGACGGCTCTCCAGTCCGCTGCGTTGCCATTGAAAGATGAACCGAAGACCCAAGACCGACGCCCCTTTGACCGAGAGCATAATGCAATGGCTTGCCGCCTGGTTTGCAAGCAAAGGCAGAGGAACCACGCAGCAAAACGTTTCCTCGTCCGCCGACATCGACTACTTCGAAGCGGGATGGCTGACCTCAATGGAAATTGTGGAATTCGTCACGGAAATTGAACAGCACTTTGGCATGCAGTTTTCCGAAGACGATTTGCAGGACCCGCGTTTCGTAACCATCGCCGGCCTCGCCGAGCTGATTCTCGAACGCTCCACACAGAACGCTGAAAGTAACTTTTTGACAGGAAGTTTCAGCCAATGACCGCGACCCTGGCAACACCCTCGCTCCGACGGAACCCCGAGCCCAAACCTCGTCGCCAAAACTGCACGTCCTAACTCTCACCCCGTTTTATCCTTCATGTGGCGATGAGATCAGCGGATGCTTTGTCGCCGAATCTCTTCAACAGGTCCAGTCTCAAGGCGTTACTTCTTCCGTGATTGCTGTCGACTCGATCTATCGCTCGGCCAGGAAAACATCTCCGCAGTTTGCCGCCGAATGGCTTCGCTATCCCCAGCTCCCCGGCAATTTCGGACTTTCCACCGCAGGCAACTTTCTCGGAGCCGTGCTCGTCAATAAAGTTCGCCAACTTCACCGCCGATCGCCCGTGCACCTCATCCACGCTCATGCTGCCCTGCCTTGCGGTCATGCCGCAATGTTTCTGGCGCGGTCCATCGGCATCCCGTATGTCGTCACCATCCATGGCCTGGATGTCTTCAACAGTTGTTTTCAGGCTGGATTCGCCGCGCGCTGGCGTCGAAAAAGTTCCCAGCGCGTGTATGCGAACGCCGCCAAAGTAATCTGCATCAGCGAAAAAGTTCGCCAATCGCTGACCAATGCCGATTTTCACTCACCCGGTTCTCAGCCAGTTAACACTCAGCCATTCAAAACTGAAGTCGTCTACAACGGTACGGATACAGAACTCTTCACTCCAGCTACCGCGCAAACCGTTGCGCCGAATCTCCTGATGGTCGGAAATCTCTTGGCCGGAAAAGGCCAGGAACTTGCCCTCCAAGCAATCGCTGCCATAAAAGATTCATACCCGGATCTGCGCTGCACCATCATCGGCGAGGGCGCCGATCGCCATCGATTTGTCACCTTGGCGAAAGATCTGAACATCTCCTCCCGCGTTGACTTTCTTGGACGGCGAAGCCGCCGCGAAGTTGCCGAGGCCATGCGCAACTGTTCGATTTTCGTTTTGCCCAGTCGCTACGAAGGCTTGGGATGCGTTTATCTGGAAGCCATGTCCTGCGGCAAACCTGTGATCGCGTGCCGCGGGCAGGGAATTGATGAAATCATCAGCCACCGCATTAACGGATGGCTCATCCCCGTAGACGGTCTCAAAGAACTCATCGAGGGACTGCAAACCTTGCTGCCAAACCCCGCGCTGCGCGCCTCCATCGGTCAGGCCGCAAGAACCACCATCGTCAATGATTTCACCTTGACCCATCAGGCTCGCCATCTGGCCCGGATTTACCAGGAAGCCGCACCATGAATGTCGCAACCAAGACCGCCGCCAGCCCAGCCCATCTCGCGGCTTCGCGTACCAACGTTGTCGCTCTCGCGGAGAACGATCTCGCCGAGATTGCCGGCTTCATTGCTTCGCAGTCCGGACGAAGTCCGCAAGCAGTGGAAGATCATCTTCGCTGGTTCTTGCTTCAGAATCCAGCCCGCAAGCCGGAAGACCCGCTGGGCTTCGGCCTGCGATCGCCAGATCGACAATCAGACGATCGACGATCGACGATCAAACGATCGACGATCACAAGATCGGCTCGTAGGATGTATCCTGTGCAGTCCTCAAACCTTTCGAATCGGTGATCAAATCATCCATCTCATGGGATCGAGTTCCTTTTATGTGGAGGAAACCTTCCGCGGCCAGGGCGCCCGAATTTTTCTGCGTTACACTCGCATTCCCGCGCCTCTCTTTGGTTCTTCCGCAAATGCCGATGCTGCCGCCCTGTGGAAAGCCGCCGGAGCCACTCCCATTCCGTTCTCCGACGGTGAACTTTTCGGCGTGCTCCACTGGCCGCCGGTCGCCGAGGAGTTTGCCCATCGCAAACATTCGCATCGCCTCGTGACCCGCTTAGCCTCCAGCCCAATTTCTAACCTGGCAAAGCTCTGCCGTCCCTTGAAACTCGCAGCGCATTCTTCCACGTCTCTGAGGCTCCTTACATCGCCTGAGCAAGTCGACAAGCTCTTAAACGATCTTCCAGAGAATGACTTTTCTCTTGGCGGGCCGTCTCAGAAACTTACCGCTCTGCGGGACCTGCGCTATATTCGCTGGCGCTATTTCTCCGCTCATGACGAAACCACCGCCGCCTTTGCATTCCACAGCCGATCCGCAACGCGCGAAATTCTAGTAACCGTGAACATCCGCCAACGTGGATATCGCGGACAGATCAACGTTCTCAACATTCTTGATGTCTACCCTGAGGCGAGTTGTGAGGAGTGGCTTGAAATCGTCAGCGCTTTAGCCCAGCGCTATCGCTCAGTAGTGGACGCAATAGTTCTGCGCAACCAAAATCCTGAGCGGAAAAAACTATTGTGCTCGCGTGGCTTCCTGTGGCGCGCCTTTGACGCTTCCACCGGATGGTTTCTGGATAAAGTGAAGCGATTGCCCGCCCAACCGTGGTATTCAGTCCCGGCCGATGGCGATGCGCTTATTTAGCGCTGCCATCGCTCGGCGGCGCATTGTTGATGCCATGAACCTGAGAACTCGAACTCGATCGTTGGCGATTCAGGCAGCCGCACTCTTTCGCGCGCAGGAGATGCACTTCCAAACTCTCGACCCTCAATCGCAAGCCCTCGTAGTTGCCATGCACGAAACTCCTCCGTCCCTCGCCGCCAACTTCCGTACGCAGCTGGAATGGGCCTCGCAACATTTTAAAATCGGCAGCCTCGAAGATCTCGCCGGATTGTGGGCGCCTCGCACCCAAGCCAAACCCGCATGCAAGCCTCTTCTGCTTTTTACATTCGACGATGGCAGAGAGAGCAACTACACCGTGGCCGCACCTCTGCTCGAATCGTTCGGCGGTCGCGGAGTATTCTTCATCGTGCCCGCCTTCGCGGAGACTTCTGGCTCGCCCCATTCCTTGCATTTCTATCGCACCAAAATAAATCCTGATTTCAATAGCCGCTGCGACTCCGGCTGCGAATCCAGGCACCATGAATCCGAAGACTGGAAGCCGATGAGCCCGTCACAGATCGCCGATCTGGCCGCGCGCGGCCACGCCATCGGAAACCACACCGCAACTCATCGTCGCTTGCTGAATCTTTCATCCGCCGATTTGGAGCAGGAGATCGTGGATAGCGCCCGCCAGCTCGCATCCTGGACCGGCAAACCTGTAGAAGCATTTGCCTGGACCTTCGGCTGGGATTCTATCGACCGGAATGCATGGGAAGTCGCGCGCCGCTACCATCGCTTCTGCTTCTCGCCCTGCGCCGGCATCGTCCATGCCGCGCGCGATCAGCCTTCCTTGCTCTGGCGGCGCGAAATCGAAGCCCGCTACTCCGCGCCCGAATATCGCTTCGCTTATTCCGGTATCGTCGATCTCTGGTGGGCCGGCCGCCGTAGGAGTCTGCGCAATCTGGTGAAACCTTCATCCTGATTCGCAGGCATTCCTTCGTGCCCTTGGTGGTTAACGGTTTTGCAAACTGACTCATCACTGAAATCACGAACTGGCCGTGCTGCCAAATCAGCTCCCGGATTATGACCCACATTTTCATCAATGCGCTTGCGGCCAGTGCAGGAGGAGGCCTCACTTACATCCGCAACGTTGTGCCATGTCTGGCTGCCCGCAATGATGCTCGCGTGACACTATTAGTCGGTAACAGCTTGCGCCATGAAATCGCCCAATCGGAGCGTGTCACAGTTCTTGCCGAGCAATATCCGCAAGGCATCGTTCAAAGATTCTGGTACGAGCAGCGCGCAGTCCCAGCCATCCTCCGGGCTTCAGGAGCCGATATCCTGCTCTCCACCGGAAATTTTGCTCTCTTCCGCTCGCCGGTGCCGCAAATTCTTCTCAGCCGAAACGCGCTCTATACCTCGGCGGATTTTCTTCGCGACCTCCGTGACCGTGGAGACTATCGCATGTTGCTCGATACCAAAATCAAAGCTGCTCTGGCGCGTTGGTCAGTGCGTGCGGCCTCCCGCACCGTTGCTCCCAGCGAAACCTTCGCGCAAGAGTTGCAGCAATGGACCGGTCAGAACGTTTCCTTTATCCACCACGGATTCAACCCCGATACTTTTTTCAAGCAAGAGCAAGCCTTACCGCCCGAGACGGAACAGAAGTTCGCCGCCACGGCAGGCTCAGTGCGTATTCTCTTCGTCAGCCACTACAACTACTACCGCAATTTTGAAACTCTCATTCGCGCCGTCGCACTTCTGAAAAAATATCTACATCCTCGCGCCGTTCGGCTGGTTCTCACCTGCAAACTTCATTCCCCCGATAATCCCGGAAGCTACCACGCGGAGAACGCCGCCGCGCTGGTTCAGAAACTCGGCCTTGCGGCCGAGGTCATCGAACTCGGCGCGGTCCACTATGCCGCTCTTCACCACCTCTATCGCCACTGCGACATTTACGCCACGCCCGCCTATGCCGAGACTTTCGCCCATCCCTTGGTGGAGGCAATGGCCAGCGGACTTCCGGTGATCGCCTCCGATCTTCCCGTCCACCGCGAAATTTGTGGCGCGGCCGCGCTGTATTTTCCGCGCTTTTCCCCGGAAATCTTGGCGGAGCGCGTGATGCAAGTGTCCAGTTCAGCCCAGCGGCACCAGCAAATGCGCGAAATCGGACTATCCCGTTCCCACGATTTCAGCTGGGACAAGCACGTTGACCAATTGCTCCAACTGGCGCGACAGCTCGCCAAATTGCCTGCGCCGGCATAAATCCCCCTCCAGCACGAACAAAGATTGGCAACCTCTCGCACACAAGACTCACAGCCCCTCCACGTAAGATGAAGCCAGTGCCATAGAGGAAGAGGTCTTCGCTTCGGATGTGCGGAATCTTCGGCATCATCGGGTTCAACGCGGCTGTGGCGCCGGATTTACTCCTACGCGCCACCAATTCGCTCGCCCATCGCGGCCCCGACGATAGCGGCACCGTGCTTCTGCGCGACCCCGCCCTTCCAGCTATCGAGATCGGCCTCGGAAGCCGCCGCCTCGCCATTCTCGATCTCTCTTCTTCAGGCCATCAACCCATGCACGATCCCGCCACCGGGAATTGGATCGTGCATAACGGAGAGGTCTACAATTTCCGCGAGATTCGCACCCGGCTTGAGTGCGCGGGATTTCGGTTCAGTAGTTCTTCCGACACAGAGGTGATCCTCAAAGCCTACGCGCACTGGGGCGAGGATTGCCTTCATGAATTTCGCGGCATGTTTGCCTTCGCCATCTGGGATGCCCGCCACCACCGCCTTTTCATCGCCCGCGACCCGATGGGAATCAAACCTCTCTACTACTATCAATCGGATCGCTACTTCATCTTCTCTTCCGAAGTTCGCACTCTGTTGCAGACCGGCCTCGTTCCTCGCCGGATCGATTCCGCCGGATTGCTGAATTATCTGACCTTCGGTTCGGTTTGCGATCCCAATACCCTGATCCAAAATGTAACCGCACTCCGCGCCGCCCATTTCCTCACCTGGCAAGGTGGCAGGGTCGTGGAAGAAGAATATTTCGACTTGCTCGATCCCACCTCCGAATTTACGGCCGACTCCGCACCCGAGCAGCGCGACGAAGTCGAAGCCAATATCTCTGCGATGCTCGATGAAGTCGTGCGCATGCAACTGGTCAGTGACGTTCCGCTCGGCGTCTTTCTCTCCGGCGGCATCGACTCCAGTGCTCTCGTCGGCATCCTCCATCGCAACGGCATTCAGCCCAGCACATTTTCGATTGTCTTTCGCGAATCCGAATACTCCGAAGCTCAGCATTCCCGCGCTGTGGCCCGGCATTTCCACACCGACCATCACGAGATCACCGTCTCCCAGTCCGATCTTTTCGCAGCCATCGGCCCAGCCGTTCAGGCCATGGATCTGCCCACCATCGACGGCATCAATACCTACTTCGTTTCCCAACATACGCGCGCGGCCGGGGTGAAAGTCGCTCTTTCCGGTCTGGGCGGCGACGAGATGTTCGCCGGCTACTCCAGTTTCCGCACCGTTCCAAGAATGGAGCGCTTTACCGATTTGTGGAAGCAGGTCCCAAGCCTCGCTTCCAGACCCTTGGCGAGTGCCTTCGCCGCTGCCGCTCCGTCCAGCGATCAGAATCGCAAATTGACCGCTCTCGCCGAAGACGATGAAAGTGTGATTCACCCTTATTTTCTCTCCCGCATGGTTTTCACCCCCGAGCAGCAAAGTGAGTTGCTAACCGCAAGAGCAACCCATGGGGTATCGGGGAGCGAAGCATCGGCGCGTGCCGAAATTCCCTTGCTGGACTCTCTAAACCGTGCCCAGCATCTCGATGCCATCAACCGCGTCTCCTATCTTGAATCCCGCTCTTACATGCTCAACACTCTCTTGCGGGATTCCGATTCCATGAGCATGGCGCACGGCCTGGAGGTGCGTGTTCCGTTGATCGACCATCACCTCGCTCGCCGCATTCTCGCCTTGCCCGGTTCATCGAAACTGGATTCGCGAAAAATGGATTCTCGTACCCCGAAACCCTTGCTGGTCCGCGCTCTCGGAGGAACGTTGCCCGATAGCATCGTTCACCGCACCAAGCAGGGTTTCACTCTACCCTTTGATCAATGGCTGCGCGAAGATTTGCGCGGTGTCATGGAAGACTCCTTGAGCGCGATCGGTTCTAGCCCTCTAGGTTCCTACATCAATGAACGCGCGGCGCGCCGCGTTTTCACGGATTTTCTCAAAGGCCACACATCGTGGTCCCGTCCGTGGTCTCTGCATGTGCTCGAATCCTGGTGCCGGCTGCATCTTTCGAATTGAACGCGATGACTCAATTGGAAACATCTTGCGAATTAGTAAGTGCTAAGTCGGATCGCAAGCTTCCCGTCAGTGTCATCGTTCCCGTCCGCAATGAGGCGAAAAATCTTCCCCGTTGCTTGCTGGCATTGAAGGAGGTCGGCGAGGTCATCGTCATCGATTCGCAAAGCTCCGACGAAACCGTGGAAATCGCGCGATTTCACGGAGCTCAGGTCATGCAATTCCACTATCGCGGCGGATGGCCCAAAAAACGCCAATGGGCCATGGATACCCTCTCTTTCGCTCACGACTGGATTCTTCTGCTCGATGCCGACGAGATCCTTACTCCTGAACTCGCCGGTGAAATTCGCAGCGCGATAAAGAATCCCTCGTTCAACGCCTACTCCATCCAGCTTCGCACTAAGTTTCTCAGTCGCACCCTCCGCCACGGAGACGTCGGCCTTTGGAAGACGTCTTTATTTCGTCAAGGCAGAGCGCATTACGAATGCCGCCTGCAAGATCAGGATGCCTCCATGGCCGACATGGAAGTTCACGAACACGTCGTCGTCCAGGGCGCAACCGGAAAGTTGCTCCATCCCCTCATCCACCACAACGTCGAATCCCTTTCCCACTACATTCGAAAGCATGATGAATACTCCAACTGGGAGTCCCGCGTCCTCTTGCAGAGAAACGATGCTCAGAGAAATAACTCCCATGAGCTTCCGCCATCGCTCACCGGCTCGCAGGCGCAGCGCCGCCGCTGGCTCAAGCGCAAACTTTTCGCAGTTCCGGGTTCTCCGATTCTGCTGTTTCTGTATCGCTATGTTTTTCGTTGCGGTTTCCTGGATGGCGTTCCCGGCCTGCTCTACGCCGGTTTTCAAGCCGTTCAAATGTTCCACACCAAAGCCAAGATCTACGAGCTTCGCCGGAAGTCTGAAGAACAGCAGGTTCGTAGCTGAGCAACAGGTTCGTGTCAGGGCAACGCTTTAGCGATGCCGCAAGTTCATCGGATTCCACGCCCCTTTAGGGGCTGGCAGCTAGAGAGAGAGATAAACCAATCCATGTGCGGCATTGCCGGGCTCGCAAACTGGGGAAACAAAGACGTGCTCAGCCGCATGGCCCGCGTCCAGGCGCACCGCGGCCCGGACGACCATGGTCTGTGGGAGCGCCGATTTCCTGATGGCTCCTACATCGGCCTCGGCAGCCGCCGCCTTGCCATCCTTGATCTTTCGCCAGACGGCCACATGCCCATGTGCAATGAAGATGGCACCGTCTGGATCACTTACAACGGAGAAATCTACAACTTCGCCGAACTTCGCCGCGAGCTGCAAAGCAAAGGCCATCGCTTCTCTTCGAACACTGACACCGAGGTCATCATCCACCTCTACGAGCAGGAAGGCGCCGCCTGCGTGCACCGTCTGAAGGGCATGTTCGCTTTCGCCATCTGCGATCTCCGCTCCAGCATCCCTAGCCTGTTTCTCGCGCGCGATCATTTCGGAGTCAAACCTCTTTATTACGTCCATCAAGGAAAAAAACTCGCCTTCGCTTCGGAAGTCAAAGCTCTGCTCCAGGTGCCGTCCATTCGCGCCGAGATGGATTTCGAATCCCTGCACCAATATCTGACTTTCCTGTGGGTTCCCGATCCCAAAACAATGTTCCGCGGAATTTATAAACTTCCCGCCGGACACTGCGCCACCTTTCGCAATGGAGAACTGGCAATCCGGCAGTACTGGGATCTAACCTTCCCGCCCGCCGCATTCCACTATCCTCGTTCCGAGTCCGATCTCGCGGAAGAGATTCGCGACCGCTTCCGGCAATCCGTCGAGTCGCAGATGATCAGCGACGTTCCCGTCGGCGCCTTTCTCAGCGCGGGCTTGGATTCCTCCGCGATTGTGGCCATGATGTCTCGCGCCGCCAAACAACCAGTCCGCACCTACACCATCACTTTTCCTGAGAAATATCGCCTCGGCGAATCCACTCTTGACGACCCCGGTGTCGCGTCGCGCCTGGCGCGTCAATTAGGTTGTGAACATCAACAGATCGTCGTCGAGCCTGACGTAGCCGAATTGCTGCCCAGCTTGGCCTGGCACATGGACGAGCCCACCGCTGATCCTGCGATCATCGCCGCATATCTCGTCTGTCGCGAAGCCCGCAAGCAATCGACGGTTTTGCTTTCCGGAGTTGGCGGCGATGAACTATTTGCCGGATATCGCAAACACGCTGCGCACCGCTTGGCCCAACTCTACCAACGCGTGCCCGGCATGTTCCGCACCGGCATCCAGTCCGCACTTTCGACTTTGCCCGGATTGCGAGGCTCCTCATTGAAAGGCGCTGTTCGCCTCGCCAAGAAAATGGCCCGCAGCGCCTCGCTCACTCCGCAGGAAGGTTTTATTCAGAACGGAACGTACTTGAACCGCTCGCAAAAAATGAATTTGTACAACGCCGATCTTCAGGATCGTCTCGCCGGTTGTGATCCCGCTTTTCGCCACAACTCCAGCTTCAACGCTGTCAGTGACGCCGACTTCCTGAACCAGATGCTCTACCTCGACACTAAGATTTTTATGGTAAGTCTTAACCTGAACTACAACGACAAGATGAGCATGGCCTCTTCCGTCGAAGTGCGGGTTCCTTTTCTCGATCGCGAATTCGCCGAATTTGTGGCCTGGAATGTTCCGCCAAATAGGAAGCTGAAGGGGGCTCTGCATCCCACCACCAAACACATTTTCCGCCGCGCTATGAAAAATATTTTGCCCGCGGAGGTCTTGCGCCAGCCCAAAGCCGGCTTCGCCGCTCCGGTCGACTATTGGCTCGCCAACGATTTGCGCGAGATGGTGGACGATCTGCTTTCCGATACAAACATTCGCAACCGCGGCTTATTCCGCCCGCAGTCCGTAAGGCGTTTTGTCGATGAGCATCGCAGCGGCAGGGAAGACTGGTCCATGCAAATCTGGCAGTTGCTCACGCTGGAAACTTGGACGCGGGTTTTCCTGGACGTCAACTCGCAGCAGCGAATGGAAGATCTCACTGCGAAACCGGAGACGGCAAGCGCTTGAACCGGAAACTCACCAAGGCGATAACCGAAGCCGCCGGCCTCCTCCGCGCACCGCAGCGCACCGCTCCACTGTTAAAAAAAATCGTATCTGACAAACTCCGAATCGCCGTTGATCGTCCGCATCTTTACTCCTACACCAAGACGAGGTACGCAAGCCCCTACGTCTTGAGTAAAGTCATGCACTGGATCGCCGAAGCCCAGCGCCCCGATGGCGGCATCCCGGCCTACTACAGCCTGCTCACCGGATACTCGCAATCCTACCCGGAAGTCACCGGCTACCTCATTCCAACTTTGTACGATTTCGCGGGGTACGAATCCGCCAGGTCGGCGGAAAATTTCCGCACCTCTTTTGCCGCTTACCGCGCCACTCACTGGTTGCTTTCCCTGCAAATGCCGTCGGGAGCTTTCCCCGCTGGACTTCACGGCGCCCCAGCTCAGCCCTCGATTTTCAATACCGGCCAGATTCTTCAGGGACTGGTTCGAGCCTATATCGAGACGGCCCGTCCCGATATTCTGGCTTCCGCTCTGGCGGCCGGCGATTGGCTCATTCTCACGCAGCAGCAAGACGGCTCATGGGCCGGGGACGGAGCCTATCAGAACTCCGCACACACCTACTACAGCATGGTGTCATGGTCCTTGGCCGCACTCGCTGCCCAAACCGGCAAATCCAAATACGCGGTGGCCGCCGAAAAAAATCTGGACTGGGTTCTCTCGCACTTCCGCTCGAACGGCTGGATAGAGGGAATTAACCTCCAGGGTCATCCTGCCTATCTTCACTTCATCGCCTATGTTCTTCAGGGAGCTCTGGAATGCGCCGTCCTGCGCCATCGCAATAACGATAATGCCATCGACGCCGTCGCCAATTCCGCATGGATATTGCTGCGCAGGTTCGAAACCACCAAATTCCTTCCCGGCGCTTACGATGATAATTTCAAATCACCCCGCCGTTTTAGTTGCCTCACCGGCAACGCGCAAATGTCTTGTGTCTGGCTTCGCCTGTTCGAGCTCACCCACGACCTCCGCTATTTCAACGCGGCTCTCAAGATGAACGAGATGCTCAAACAGTTGATTCCTCTGCGCGACCGCGCCGGAATCCTCGGCGGCGTCAGCGGATCTTACCCGATCTGGGGCAGTTATCAGCCATTTCGTTACATCAGTTGGGGCTGCAAATTTTTCGCCGATGCCCTCATGCTCGAATCGCGCATCAAGCAATCGTTTGACATATCTGCGGAAAAGGTCCTGCAATGCGCATCGTAATTCTGGCTCCCAGCGTGTATAGCGAAACCGCCTGTGCCATGGCCGCGCACCTCGCCGAGTCCGGTTACGTCCCGGTCGGAGCGCTCGCCATTTCCAGCCTCAATTCCAAAACTCTCCTGCGCAAGCTTGGCCAGTGGGGTTCGGCAGAAGTCGTACGCTACGCCTTCTCGAAATTAATTTCTCCCAATACCAGCCAGCCATCTGCAAATAATCCTTATCTCGATCCCATGCTCAAATCTGGGGCCGCCACGTTCCGCAGCCTCAGAGACGTTGCAGCTCATTATGGTTTTCCTGTCACGTTCTGTCACGACATGAACTCCGATCATTCTCTGGCCCGTCTCACCAAATGTGCGCCCGACCTGATCGTCTTCACTGGTGGCAACATCCTGCGCGCACGTCTGCTGGAAATTCCCACCCGCGGCGTCCTCAACGTCCATCTCGGATTGTTGCCGGAAATACGCGGTATGAGCAGTCCGGAATGGTCTCTGCTCGAGAATGTACCCCTCGGCGTCACCATCCACTACATGGACTCTGGCATCGACACCGGCCCGATTCTGAAGAAATATGAATTTGTTCCAGAAAACAAATGCGATTCTCTGAGCGAACTTCGCCATCGCCTCATCGCCTTTGGCGTCGAGAAAACTGCCGAAGTAGTCGCTGGTCTCGACCGCGGCCATCTCTCGGCGCAGCCTCAGCCCGATCTCGATAGAGATAAAAACAAAAATAAAAATACGAATACGAGTTCGAATAAAGACGGCCAATTTTTCGTCATGCACGAGTGGCTCAGCTCAAAAGCGGCTGAACGACTCACCCACCATCGCACCCTCACTCGGACGGCGCATGGGTAAATAAATATGGGCAAGCTCAACACCATGCTCCAGACCGGCCGAGCCTTCGGCGTTCGCGGCTCCATGCTGCGTCTTCAGTATGAAGTCCAGCGTGGCAGCGGCCTCCTGTCGCGAAAGATGCGATCCGTGCAAGGCTGGGATTCCTGGGATCTGAAGCGCATCGCACCCGCTATCAACGCAGCCTCAATGCGCTCCGCGCGCCGCGACGGCGCGATCCCATTTTTCTTCACGGATGCAAAAGCCCTGGGACCGCGACTCCGCGAAATCATCGGCCCCACCGGAGAATCGGCCGCAATCGCCGAGGCCGAACTCATCCTCACCGGTCATCTGCCCTTTTTCGGATCGCTCTCCTTCGACTGCGGCTTCCCCCCGCGCTGGTTTCAAAATCCGGTTACCGGCCAGAGCGTTTCTCCCCGCGAGCCGTGGACTCGAATGCGCTTCGCTTCGCCCGCCTGCGGAGATCTGAAGTTCATTCTTGAGTCTTCCAGATTTTTGTTCATCTATCCGCTCCTGCGCGCCTATGCGCTCACCGGCGACGAAAGATTTCCCGAAGCATTTTGGACTGCCATCGAAGACTGGTCGTTCCAAAATCCACCCATGCACGGACCCTTGTGGATCTGCGGCCAGGAATGCTCCTTGCGCATTCTTGCCTGGACATTTGCGCTGCACGGTTTCATCCACTCGCCTTCAACCACGAATGAGCGCGTCTCCAAACTAGTCTCCATGATCGCCGCTCACGCCTGGCGGACCACTCAAAGCCTCGCCTACGCTCGCTCCCAGCGCAGCAATCATTTGATCACCGAGGCCGTCGGACTCTGGACCGCCGGCACGCTCTTTCCCGAACTATCCAGCGCAAAAACTTGGCAGAAGAAAGGCGCGGAGTTGCTGCGCGAAGCCGTTCTCGATCAAATCACCCCCCAGGGTGTCTCGCAGCAACACTCCTTCAACTACCAGCGCATGATTCTCCACCTTCTCTTGTGGACCCTGCGCCTCTCCGAAATTCACCGCACACCTCTACACGCGAGTATCCGCGCCCGCACGCAATCCGCATTCGATTTCCTGCGTCAGTGGGCCGACCAGGAGAGTGGCCTCGCTCCCAACTACGGATCTGACGACGGCAGCCTGATCCTCCCGCTAACCTCTGCTGCGTATCGCGATCTCCGCCCTCTATTGCAATTAGGAGCCGCTCTTCTTGATCCGCCCGATCCAGATCGGCCCGCTCTTCCGCCCGGTCCTTGGGACGAAGCTCCACTATGGTTGGGCCTCAAGCCCGCGCATTCGCCACAAACTCAGTCACCACCAATCGTTGTTTCCGCCGCTGACACTGAATGCACTAAAACTGAATGCATTAAAACTGGATACTTCCGCATAGGCGACGAAACTTCCTGGGCCATGATCCGCGCTGGCCGTTACACGCGTCGTCCTTTCCAGGCCGATCAATTGCACGTTGACCTTTGGTGGAAAGGCATTAACCTCGCACGTGACGCGGGAACCTATCTGTATAACGGTCCTCCGCCTTGGAATAACGGATTTGCCCGTACCGCCGTTCATAATACTGTTACTGTCGATGGCGAAGACCAGATGCGCCGCGCCGGCCGCTTTCTTTGGGTCGATTGGGCGCAAGCTTCGGGCAACGTAAGCATTTCGAATAAGAGTGTTAAGTCCGACCGATTTGAAGGCGAGCACGATGGCTATTGCCGTCTGGGCGTAGTCCACAAGCGCTCCGTGCAGTGGTTGCCCAATTGTGGCTGGGTCATCGTAGACGATCTTGCGGGTACCGGGAAACACACTTTGTCTTTGCACTGGCTCACTGCGGATTTGCCGATCAAAGTTTCACACGATCCGTTTGCAGTGGCGCTGGAATCAATACACTCACCCCTAACATGGAATATTTTTTCCAGCTCCGCCGGCACTTCGAGCGTTGTAAGGGCCGGCAAACCTATCTGGTCCGCGCCGGGAGAAACTTTTACGCACGGTGAATCTACGCACGGTGAATCTAGGCATGATGAAGTATCCCAGTACGGTTGGGAAGCCGCCACCTACGGAGATCTACGCCCTGCAATTTCCATCCTTTGCCAAACTTGTTCGCCGTTGCCTGTCCGGTTTGTCACCGTGGTGCTTACCAGCCAGCAAGTAAAGGCTCGGCAAACTGGAAGCGTCATCTCGATCTTTAATGAAGAACAGAGTTCTACCGAATCGATGAAAGCCGCGGAAGAACTCTCCAGGAAAAATTCCGTGATCTACCGAGTGAACCTCGATCCCCGCAATCTCGGTGCACGCAGTGTAGAAGCTGCAAAACAATCCGAGGCTCCCGTCACCTCGCCCCTCGCATGAAACAAATTCTCCAGGACGCCCGCACCGCTGCAATCAACGTGACGGAAGTTCCCGCGCCCAAACTGCTGCCCGGATGCGTTCTGGTTCGCACCGCCGCTTCGCTGGTCTCCGCCGGCACCGAAAGGGCCGCTTCCGAATTCGCGGGTAAGAACCTTCTGCAAAAAGCTCGAACCCGCCCTGACCTGGTTCGTGAAGTTTTGAGCAAAATGAGTCGGGACGGCATCGCCTCAACCATTTCCTCTGTTCGTTCTCGCCTGGATGAACCCACCGCTCTGGGCTACAGCAGCGCCGGAACCGTGATTGCCGTAGCCGAAGGAATTGTTGATATCAATCCCGGCAACCGCGTGGCCTGCGCCGGCGCCGGTCACGCCGTGCACGCTGAGTTCGCCTGTATCCCGCGTCTTCTGCTCGCGCGAATTCCATCCGAGCCGAATAAAGTCAGCTTTGAAGAGGCAGCCTTCACCACTCTGGGAGCCGTCGCGCTTCACGGAATTCGCAATGCCGAAGCCAAACTCGGCGATGTAGTAGCCGTCATCGGATTAGGCCTGCTCGGCCAGCTCACCGTTCAAATTCTCAAAGCAGCCGGTTGTTGCGTCCTCGGAATGGATATTTCTTCCGAGCGCGCCGCATTCGCCTTGCGCCTGGGCGCCGATGCCGTCAGCACATCCCCTTCTCAATTCCAGGATCTATGCCTGCAACGCTCCGCTGGGCACGGCGCCGATTCCGTTCTGATAACCGCGCAGTCATCCAGCAACGATCCCGTCAATCTGGCCGGTGCCGTCGCCCGCAACCGCGCTATCGTCGTCGCCGTTGGAACCGTCGCCATGGATATTCCCCGGCGAACTTTCTACGACAAAGAGCTCGACTTCCGCGTCTCCCGCTCCTATGGCCCCGGACGTTACGATACCGCCTACGAGCAGAAGGGAATCGACTACCCCATCGGCTACGTTCGTTGGACCGAAACCCGCAACATGGAAGCCTTTCTTCAACTCCTCGCCGGCGGCAAATTAAATCTGAGCGCGTTGATCACGCATCGTTTTCCAATTTCCCAGGCTCCAGCCGCTTACGAGTTAATCACCGGGAAGGCTTATGAAAATTGTCTCGGCGTCCTGATCACTTATCCGGAAAATGCCGACGATCGCTCGTTCACAAATATTGCTGTCCCTGCACGGCGAGCCGCCAGCCACAAATCGATCCGCATCGGCCTTCTTGGCGCCGGAGGTTTCGCGACCGGCACGCTGCTCCCCGTGCTGAAAAAACTTCCCGGCATCGAGCTGATTACAGTCAACGCCGCCAGCGGCTCTCACGCCCGCCATGCCGCCGGCAGGTTCGGATTCCAATCCTGCTCCACCAACGATGATGAGATATTCAACGATCCTTCAATCAATACCGTTGTCATTGCCACGCGCCATCACCTCCACTCCTCGCAAGTAATCTCCGCCTTGCATGCCGGCAAGCACGTCTTCTGCGAAAAGCCTCTTTGCCTCAATGAATCGCAGCTGAACGAAATTTTCTCGATTCACGATTCGCTTCCCGATCCGCCGCTCCTCATGGTCGGCTTCAATCGCCGCTTTGCGCCGCTCGCTCTCCGAATGAAAAGTTTCCTGCAACCCGCCGGCGAGCCTCTCGCGTTGCACTATCGAGTGAATGCCGGATGGCTTCCGGCCAACCATTGGTTGAACGATCCTTTTCAGGGCGGAGGCCGCATCCTCGGCGAGGTTTGCCACTTCGTAGATTTCCTCTGCTTCCTCACTGGTTCGCTTCCGGTCGAAGTTGAAACCCGCGGCCTGCCCAATCCTGGGCGCTACAGCAACGATAACGTCGTCTGTTCGCTGCAATTCGCCGATGGCTCGCAAGCCACCATCACCTATCTCGCCAACGGCGACAAATCCTATTCAAAAGAACGAGTCGAAGTTTTTGGTGGCGGCCGCATCGCTGTACTCGAAGATTTCCGTCGCCTCGAACTGGTACGCGACGGCCGCAAACAAGTATTCCGATCGCTCCTGCGTCAGGACAAAGGTCACCGCGGCGAATGGGAAGCATTTACCGCATCGCTCCGCACCGGCGCAGCCTCTCCAATACCTTTGTCGGAAGTTATCGGCACGATGATGACGACATTTGCGCTGGAGCAGTCACGCTGTCTCGGTCAACCAGTCACGGTGCAACCACAGCTCGCAGCCCGCGAAACTGGCGTCACCGGCTTCGATCAAGCTTCCTGAAACAGCTTGGATGAAGAGAAGCTTTGCTGAATACATCGTTGCTCAATAGCAGTATGAATATCTTATACATCTCGCAATATTTCCCGCCCGAAATGGGTGCGCCGGCCGCCAGAGCGGCGGAATTATCAAAGCACTGGGCCGACAACGGCCACCACGTAACCATTTTGACCGGATTTCCCAATCACCCCACCGGCGAAATCCCGCCTGACTATCGCGCTCGCTTCAAGCGGCTTTTCGCGCGTGAGCAAATCAACGGCGTCACCGTGGCTCGAACCTGGCTGCTTCCATTTCCCAATCGCAAAGCCTATGAGCGGATGTTGAATTACAGCTCTTTCTGCGTCTCCGCCGCGCTCGCGGGCCTATCTCTCTCCCGCCCCGATGTCGTCATCGCCACTTCTCCCCAACTCCTCGTCGGACTCGCCGGATACTGGCTCTCCCGCCGCAAGCGCGTTCCCTTCGTTTTCGAAGTCCGCGACCTCTGGCCGGAATCCCTTACCGCAGTGGGCATGGGCAACGAGAATTCCGCGTTGCACAAAACCCTCTCTGGCATCGCCGGCTTCCTCTACCGTCAAAGCGATCACATCGTCGTAGTTACCCCCGCCTTCCACGATCATCTGGTAAAAAACTGGAACGTCCCCCACGAAAAAATCTCGATCGTGGAAAACGGAGTGGAGACCCGGCTTTTCGCGCCTCAACCAGTCGCTCTTCGACCAGACCCCGCTCAACCAACTAAAGATTTACGCCGCCAACTCCAACTTCAGGGAAAATTCGTCGTCTCCTACATCGGTACACTTGGTATGGCGCACGGCCTGGAAATCATGCTCTCTTCTGCCGCTCAGCTCAAAGACGCAAATCCAGAAATTTGTTTCCTGATCGTGGGAGAAGGTGCGGAAAAAGAAAAAATCGTCGCAATGGCGCGGGCGCGCGGGCTAACCAATCTCCAATTCGTCTCTCAACAGCCGCGCGAAAAAATCCCCTCCTACATCGCCGCTTCTGATGTTTGCCTCGTCCTTCTCAAAAAAGCCGATGTCTTCAAAACCGTTATTCCCACGAAGATGCTCGAATTCATGTCTTGCGCCCGTCCCGTAATCCTTGGCGTTGACGGACAAGCCCGCGCCATAGTGGAAGATTCCCGCGCTGGTCTTGTGATCGAGCCTGAGAATGCGGATGCTTTATCCAATGCAATTCAATATCTGGCGGCGAATCGCGAGGCCGCACGCCAACTTGGACTCAACGGGAGAGATTACATCCTGCGCAAATATTCTCGCGCTCACACAGCAGCAAGATACATCACTGTTCTCGAAGAATTATTGCAGTCACCAAAACAGAAAACGGCGGGTGCAGCTGCCTGAGAACGATTTGTATCAGCGAGAGCACGGTTTCCTCTGCACTCCCCCTGTGTCCTCTGTGTTAAAGCCCTTGACTTTCTTTCTCGGCCGCCAAAAAAACCGCACCGCCATCAAGGATGCGCCGCGACCACAGCCAGCCCGGACGCCGCCGACACCGCCGCACTAATGCCTTGTGACGCCGCCTGCCGGAATCCGCTCAACGGCACGAAAAGAATGTCATCCGCCTGCAGCGTCCAGTCCGGAGCTTTCGCCTCTAGAATTTTCTTCAGCGGCACGCGCGTCTCCGTCATTCCCGTTGCGCTCTTCCGGATAATTCTCACCCCGCCCATCTTCGCCGTATGGTTTGCCCCGCCCGCCATCGCCAGCGCCTGCAGCACGGTCAAACTCCCGTTATCCACCAGCAATCCCGCCGGGCGTCCCACATCCCCCACCACATAAATCACCGGCGCTCGCGGCACCGAAATTGTGTCCCCCGGAAGGATCTCGACGTCGTCCTTCATATCCTCGGCCAGGTTCCTCGGCAGATTCAACGTAACCGCCCCTGACACGCTGTTCTCTCGAATGATGCTGACTTTTCTTCCCGCCGTCGCCGAAAATCCTCCCGCCGCTGAGATAAAGTCATACAACTTGCGCTGTCCCATCGCAGGGTAAATTCCCGGCCGGTTCACTTCCCCCAGAATCGTTACTCCCTGCGAAGCCGATTCGTCCACCAGCAGCGTCACATGCGCGCTACGCACAAATCCGCCATCTTCCAGTCGCTTTTGCATCAGCCCCTGCGCCTCTTCCACCGTGAGCCCGCCCACATGCACGTAATCGATCAAAGGAAGATAAACATCTCCAGAGTTTCCCACCCGCGCCTTGGTCGATAATTCCGGAACGTTATAAACATTGATTTCAATCAAATCTCCCGGCCCCAGCCGGAGCCGAGATGCGGACCGCTCCTCACCGATGTCCCCACTCTTCGCCAGCGTCGCGTCCCCAGATCTGACTAAATTCGATTTGACTAAATCGTTCGATCCGGCTGAACCGGATTTGACTGAATCCGTTTCCCCTGCCGTACTCCGCACCGCCGCCTGTGAAATCGGTTCAACCGCCGGCAAAGCCGGAACTGGGCTCCCCGCAGTGGATCCCGGGGCATTCTGCGCATGCACATTCAAACTCCAACCGGAAACTAAAATCAGAGCGAACCCTGCCGAACCAACACCGCGCCCAAAACGAAACCTGCTGAACTCCATCCGGAAACCTCTATTTGGGGAGATTATCGCTGCAAAGCTTAGCACAGGTTTTGCAGCATTCCGGCGCTCATTCTGCTCATGAACATCCGAATACACCCGCCATCTTCGGTAATCTCAGGTTGAATTTGGTTTGAAAGGGCAGGGCACGTCTTCANAGCTTGCGGAAAAACTCGATCTTGATGTTGATTTGGGTGGCGCAGCGGTTCACCGCTGCGATAAATCTTCCGTTTCCCAAGGCAGCTTCAGCCGCCGAGGGACGTCAAACCCTCTGGGGAACCCGCAAACTCACTACCAACCAGCTCGCCTCTGCTCCATACTTTTCCACAGTCGGATAAAAAGCGTTGAACCGACGCTTTAAAACGGTAATCCAGCGGAGGAACCGTTGACAGTGGTGTTCTTCGGGGTTTTTTTCCTGCCCCTTCTGCTTTCGCTCGTCCTCACTCGTTATGTGCGCGATGTCGCATCTGCGCGCGGCTGGGTCGCTCTCCCAGCTACCGAGAGGCACTTGCATTCGGCCCCGTTGCCGCGCCTCGGCGGAGTCGCCATCTTCACTTCGTTTTCCTTAAGCATGGCCGCTGCCGTGGCATTGTGCTATTACGTTCCTCAACTGCATTCCGCGTTTTCCTCGAAGACCCTGGCAACNATTCTGGTGCCCGCTTCCCTTATTTTTCTTCTCGGAGTCTATGACGATCTCCGCTCCGTCGGCCCCTACATCAAATTCGCCGTCCAGGCGGTCGCAGCCACTATGTTGTTTGCCGGCGGCCTCCGCATCGTCAATATTCCCGTCCTCTTCGGCCAGCATCAGTTGCCCTGGTTCGTAGGATTGCCGCTCACCATTCTCTGGGTCGTGGCCATTACCAATGCCTTCAATCTCATCGATGGCCTCGATGGTCTCGCCGCAGGTTCCGCATTATTCTCCACCTTGGTGGCATTTGTTGTTGCGCTTCAGACCGGATACTCCCTCGTTACCGTGATGACCGTCGCCCTCGCGGGTGCCATCCTCGGTTTCCTCCGCTACAACTTCAATCCCGCAACCATCTTTCTAGGAGATTCCGGCAGCCTGTTCATCGGATTTCTCCTCAGCGCCCTTGCTCTCGCCGGAACCCAAAAGGCGCCAACCATCGTAGCCGTCGCCATCCCGGTGGTTTCCTTCGGGCTACCGATCCTGGAGACGTCTCTCTCCATTCTCCGCCGCCTGATCAGCGGACGCCCCGTTTTCACCGCCGACCGTGAACACATCCACCACAAACTTTTACAGCACGGCCTGTCGCATCGCCAGGTCGTCATCGTGCTGTACGCCGTTTCTGCCATCTTCGCTCTGCTTAGTTTGTTCTTGCTTTGGCCTACAGGAAGTTCTCTCGGTTTGGTTCTCGCCGTGGTGGGAACCGGCATCTGGATCGGAGTGCAGCGTCTTGGCTACCTGGAACTTGGTGAGTTGGCGCGCGCCGCCCAGAGAACTTTCGACCAGCGCCAGATCGTCATCAATAATCTTGCTATCCGCCGCGCCGCTCAGGAACTCAACGTGGCCCGCGACTACGCTCAGATTTGCCGCATACTGGAAGCCGCCTTCGGCTCCAATGACTTCGATGGTTTCGATCTTCGCTTCCACGTTTTTCGCGGCGAGTTCCATCCCAGTGATCCGGATACTTCATCGCCCGACCGTCGCTCGGAAGTTTTTCTTCGCTGGTGGAAAAATTCTGGGTCTGGTAATTCTGGATCTGGCAATTCTGGGTCTGGTAATTCTGGATCTGGCAATTCTCGGTTGGACAATTCTGGAAGGCAGCCCTTCGAAGGTCTAGCCGCATGGACCCTCTCTCTTGATCTCGTCAGTTCCATCAACCGTCATCGCGGTGCATTGGTTGTTCATCGCCTCTACGCGCAGCGCGATCTCCAACTCGATATCAATCTTCTTACCTCGTCTCTCTCTCTATCCCTGGCGGATGCGCTGGATCGCACCCTTCAGCCCAGTGTGCAAGAAATTCCTCATCCCGATCAGCGCGGATTTGCCACCGCCCAAGCAGGCTAAAGTGACGGCACCCGCCATCGCCGTTCCCTCGGTGCTCCCCGGTGTCTTCCGTGTTAAAGCTTTTGACGTTTTTCTTCGCTCGTAAAAATTCCCCGACGAGATTCCTATCAGGGCGAGCCTTCAGGTATGAATTTTATAAACCGGAATTTTGGAAACTTCAGGCAGGACACACACCTATCTTCTTCCGATAAGTGTTGTGAAAAAATTAGAAAAATTGAAGGGAGGGTCTGACGGATTAAAGCTTCGCGCTGGCGTAAGAATTAATTTCGCAATTCAAGCAAACTTCCTCAAAAACCGGTGCTGTCCACTGCATAATATCTCCTCCACAGTCAAAAGTGATAACCGCTACGAACTTGCATCAGTCTAACCTACCCCCCACGCTGAATCAATCCCCGACAGGAAGAAATAAGACCCTAGATCGTCCCGGAAAACCCTGTACGCGTTGCAACTCCTTGCGCACGATCATTCCTGCCAGGGCTCCAGGATATCGATTCATCGTCGGCGGGTTCCCTCTGTGCTTCCCCCTGTGTTCCTCTTGTCAAAGCCTTTGACTTTTTTCTTTGCTATACGCCCCGGCCAGCCTGATCGGTAACGCTCTTTTTTCCACAGCCCAGTACCCCTTAGGCTAACGCCACGCTCCTCGAACCCTGTTACCTTAAGTGCTCGCCGGGTTTTCGAAATTTAGAGGAAATGTATTTATGTTTGGAATGGATCGCAAGACCGTTTACGGCAGCACATTCAAAGACGTAAATTTCATATCTCTGCAATCTGCCACATTCTGCATTCAGTGCGAGCTGATCAGCAGCAACAGTCGTCCCTATTGCCTGGCCTGCGGCAACACCTCGCTCTTAAGCCTCTCCCGAGTCATGGGCGGATCTCTCGGCAGTCAGCGCACCGCGCATCTCATCACCGATTCCGAACTCGATAGTCTTGTCCGCGATCTCCTGCGCACCGTTCCCGACCCGCAGGTTCCCATGTATGCGGATCACCAGAATCGCATTCCCTCCGCCGCTCTTCGCAGCCAGCTTCGTGTCGCCAACGCCGCGCACCCAGCCTCCGGATTCCGTGCCGTGCACCCCGGCGAAGAAATAGAAATTCACGCCGCCGAACTCGATCTCGAACCCGCTATCAGCGCCATCACCGAGCGCGCCCAGCATCTCACCGGAGCCACCGGCGCAGCCATCGCGCTGCGCGCCGGCGAAGAGATCGTCTGCCGCGCCCGCGCCGGCCGCACCGCTCCCGATCTCGGCGTTCGCCTGCAAACTGACGCTGGCATCTCCGCCGAAGCCGTCCGCAGCGGAGAAGTCATGCTCTGCCATGACGCCGAACGCAACCCCCGCGTCGATCTCGCCAGTTGCCGCCGCTTGGGCGTACGCTCCATCCTCGTCTCGCCCCTGCGCCACTTTCGCCGTACCCTGGGCGTCTTCGAAGTCCTCTCATCTTCGCCCAGCGCCTTCGACGAGAAAGACGTCGCCACCATGCAACTGCTCTCCAGCATGATGGTCGCCGCCATCTCCCGCATCTCCAGCATCCATCAATCCCGTCTCGCCGCCAAATAAAACTCGGACTCAGAAAGAGAATGGAATTCTGATTGGTTTCGGGAAGTGTTTAGGTAGAAACATCCGCCTAAGCCTGTCCTGAGCGTAGTCGAAGGGCTGTCTATCGAGCGAAACTCGATTTGTCTTCTAACGACAGCAACCCGCGCCACTGAAGGGATCTCACAAATTGGGTTCGGGAAGGGCGCGACTTTAAGTCGTGCCGTCTCGGCGCCAATAAAGATGAGGGCTTTAGCCCCTGGGGAAAGCCGCGCGCTCCCCCCGTTGTATGGAATAGCTTCTAGCCTTCCCGCCCGCTAGTACGCCCAGTACCCATTGAGATAGTTCGTCGTGTTCTGCAGCCCCGTGAACACATTCCGCCCGAAGAAGAACGGCAGCCCAAAATCAAAACTTAGAGGCGTATCGAATGTCCCGCCCAAATCCCCGTAAGCAAAATCGGCGGAGTTGGAAAATAACGTGTCAGCATTGGCCACTTGAAAACTCACGCTTCCACTGGCTTGGTTGACACCTTCATTGGTTGCGGTAACGGTGACCGTGCTGCTGGGGCAATAAAAAGACGTATTGTCGCTGCACGTCGGAGGCACGCCAGTGACGGTGTCGTCGAGAAAGTAATAGCCGTTCGAACCGCTGTCAATAAAGCCTGGGTAAGGCGCGGTGCCGGTGGTTCCCGTGCAGGGCGAACTACAAGTGGTGTTGAAGTTTCCGCTCGAATCCGCTGTATACACCGTTGCCCCGGCGAGGCCATTATTTGACTCCGTCCCGATCCCGAATACCAACGACCCGCTCACGCTCGGCGCTCCTCCCGAAACCGCCGGCAGCTCAATGATCACTCCATTATTGTCGGTCGTAAACAGAGATACGGGATTTAGCACCTGCTGCGCCAGGCTTTCTCCAACGGGCGTACAGCTGCTTGTAGAAGAGCACTCATAGTAAAGGTTGATATTGCCGGGCGCAGTCTGCACTGCCTCGCAGTAACTACCACAATCTTGCGTGAACAATCCCACCCCGATGATCCCATTTGCACCCAGGTTCGCCAGCGTATCCGAGGAAGTTCCAAGGCTTGAGCAAGCCGTGGGAGGTGTGTAATCCGAATCGCTCAGAACCTGTATGGGGACAGAACTAGCCTTTTCGCTGGCGACTTCAACATCCGCTGTCTCTACCGGCCCCCACGTATAACCGATGACAAACGGAAAGCATTCCACGACCGGGTCGCCGCTCGCAGCTTTCTGTTGAGGCAGCGTCACCGAGGTTAGCGCGGACGAAAGAATTCTCAAGCCCGAACTGCCCGTGTCCACCAGGACCCCATCAATCGCCTGGCACGTCGACGTACCCGGAACGCACACCGTGACCGTCGCAAATGCTCCATTTGCGTAGGGAGAACCCACGCTTGCCGCCGGTCCCGAATTCACCACAATCGGCGCAACATTCGCTCCCGACGTCACGATCGTTTGCGTTGGCCCTGGGTTAGTCGTTGTTGTGCTGCTCTTGCCGCCCCCGCCGCACGCCACTGAAAACGCGCAGCTCAAGCCCGCAGTAAATGTCAGAAAACTTCTTAGCCCCATCATCGGATATCCTCGGCCTTAACATTCGTCGGCATCTGATCCGGAAGATAAGCCCTGCCTGCGAAAGACCGCGGATGCCCCGCCATCTGCACCACCAACCCCTGCTGCTGAACCATCAGCGGCCTGCGTCCCACGCGTGCCGCGCTCTGTGACTTCACTGCCTGCGTATACTGATCGAAATAACTCCCCAGCAACTGCCTCATATCCGGTGGCCACGGCGCTTGCCACGCAATTCCAAAAACCTTCCCCTGTGCCGACACATATTCCCGCACCACCGTTCCATTCGTATTCTGAATCTCCTGCACCGTATAGCTCTCGGCGATGGTCGTGCGCAAGGTTCCCTGCATGTGTACCTGATCCGCTTGCACCGACGAAATATCTCCGCCTAACGACGCCCATGCCGGCATTGCGGCCATAAAGCTCAACAGCGCCATCGCAATCATGGCGCTGCACCGTTGTGACCCGTAAGTTCTTGGTAACAACACTGCGTGTCTATTCATAGTGTCTCGATTTGCGCAATTAGAGTGGCCGCATCTCCTCTTAGGTTGCCCGCCCCGCCTACCTATATAGATGCCCCTCGGTTCGCCCCCATTTGTAAAATATCGTTAAGCAAAACATGTAGGGAGAGCCGCCCCCGGCTGTCCATGTCGAGCATGCAGAGCTCGACTACTCTCTGTCCTCACCCGCAACCCGCCCCAACGCTTCGCCATGTACGCTGCCTCGTAACGAACTCGAGAAGAAAGCTCATAAATTCCCCGTGAGACGCTCCCAATTCTCGCCAACCCGTGCAATCTCCCTAACCCCCCATCCGCCGGTACCGCCCCTGCTCCCATGACTTTCCCAAATCAGTCCACCGGCTCTGCCCCCGAAACCGTATCCTCCCGCCGAACGGTTTACACCTTCGGTCGTCAAAACTACAAAACCCCCAAATAACGCAATTGGCCTGCCAAACAAGGTGCCTTTTTGGGCCAAACTTAGCCACTATTTTCAAATTCTTCTTGCATACTTTTTACCTATCTCGCGCTAATATGTATGCGCGTCATTTTTGTATCTCATGTCGGCCATTTTGTCCGCTCCACGACCCGCCGCTTCGAACCGTCGTAGCCGCGTCCGCCACAAAGCCCATGTCCCCGCCTACGCCACTCTGGGCTCCGCTTCCGCCAGTTCCATGCTCGAGCTCTACGAAGTGCTCGATATCAGCGAAGCCGGCCTGGCCCTGCAATGCTCGTTGCCAGTCGTAGTCAATCAGATCCTCGATTTGTGTTTGGACCTTGCCGAAGCCCCCGAGCCCATCTGGACCACCGGCCGCGTCGTCTGGATCTCTGAAGGCCGAGTCGGACTCAGTCTTCCGCAACTCCCCGCTTCCGCCAGGCGCTACCTGAAAGAATGGTTGTTCCTGAATTCTCTTTCTGCCGCCGACTATGCGGCCGATTACGCGGAAGACAGTTCTGTTCTCCCCGCGGATTTCTCGACGTCCCTTCCGCCGCAGAACCACACCGACGTTCTCGCCGCCGCTTCCGCCATCCAGAGTGAAGTCGAGTCGCTCGGTGGTGATCTCCACGCCGCTCTTACTCTGATTGCCTCACGCTGCCAGTCCTTGCTGCGAGCCTCCGGCGCAGTAATCGCGCTCGAGGGAAAAGATCCCGGCTCCATGATTTGCCGCGCCAGTGCCGGCCCCAGCGCTCCACCCGTTGGATTGGCTCTCGAGATCGGCTCAGGTTTTTCCGGCGAATGCGTGCGTACCGCAAAACTTCTTCGCTGCGACGATACCGAAACCGACCCGCGGGTCGATATTCAAACCTGCCGCGCCCTTGGCATTCGCTCCATGCTGGCCGCCCCGCTGCCCGCCGGAAATCGCGTCGTCGGTCTTCTCGAACTCTTTTCTCAACGCTCCAACGCTTTTTCTGAGAACGATACCGTCGTCCTGCAACGCCTGACTGAAACCATCATCGCCGCCTTCAACCGCGCCGTCCACGACTATTCTTCTCTTCCCGTTGACTCCTACATGCAGGAGATCGGCTTCGATAAAAATGTAGATTTTGATAAAGCCAAAAATAAAGACGTCGATCCTGATACGCCAACCAAACCACCTGCCTCTCCCAGCAATTTCACTCCGCCTTCCGGCAGCATTCTTTTCTCGTCATCCCCCGATCCCAAGAACGCCAACCAGCGCGCCGGCAATCGCGGCGAAGACGCCTCTGCTTCCCGCGACCACGTTGGCGGAATCCATCTGCCGCGCACGCATCTCTTGCTGCTCATCGCAGCCGCAGCCACCATCGCTCTCGCTCTCGGTTTCATGCTCGCCCCGTGGATTCAGGAACAACTGCAATCCCGCCACAGCATCGAACGCACGGTCTTCGCTTCTTCAAACGCTCCGGTAGACGCTTCAACAGCAGACGCTCTCGCGCCGCAAGCCGATTCCGCGAATCTCGCGCAGCTTCGGCAACTCGCTTCCCAGGGTGACGCATCCGCCGAGAATACTCTTGGTCTTTTCTACATTGCGGGGGATGAGAAGCAGGGAATCAAGCCCGACGAAACCATCGCCGCGCAATGGTTCACCAAAGCCGCCGAGCATGGCAGCATCCCTGCGCAATCGAAATTAGGCTCTCTCTATTGGGGCGGCCGCGGCGTTCCAAAAGATGACACGCGCGCCTATTTCTGGACCGTCCTCGCCCGCGCCAACGGCGACGATGCCAGCCGCGTCCTCGCCCCCTTCATCGCCACCCGCCTCACCTCCGCCCAACGAAAAGAAATCGAGCAGCAAGCCGAACAATGGCTCCAAACCCGCGAATCCGCCAAAAACACTCCCAACTAGACCCATCCTTCGTGCCACTCCGTGGTGTCATCTCCTAATGTCTTTCGTCGTGTCATCCCGAGCAGAGCGAGGGACCTGGGTTCTTGCTTGCCCCAATATATTTCGATGACTTCAAACCCCAAGGCTTCCCTGCGCCCCACCCTCGCTGCGGCGTTAAAATGAAAGCAGAGTGCCCACCCTCCGCACCATCCTCGATGAGCGCGTCCGCGAAGCAGACGCCCATCTCTACGACCACCTCCCCAACAACCGCGTCCGCTGCTTCGCCTGCGGACACTGTTGTCCCATCCCCGAAGGCCAGCCCGGAGTCTGTAAAGTCCGCTACAACCGTGGCGGCACGCTCTACGTCCCCTGGGGATACACCGCCGGCACGCAATGCGATCCCGTCGAGAAGAAACCTTTTTTCCACGCCCATCCCGGCGCCCTGGCCTACAGCTTCGGCATGATGGGATGCGATCTCCACTGCTCCTACTGCCAGAACTGGGTTACCTCGCAAGCTCTGCGCGATCCCAACGCCCTATCGCCTCCGCACCAGGCCTCGCCGGAACTCCTGGTTCGCGACGCCCTCGCCCAAGGCGCAAAAATTCTCGTCAGCACCTACAACGAACCGCTCATCACCAGCGAGTGGGCCGTCGCCGTATTCAAGGAAGCCAAAGCCGCCGGACTCATCACCGGCTTCGTCTCCAACGGCAACGGCACTCCGCAAGTCCTCGAATTTCTTCGTCCTCATCTCGATCTCTACAAAGTCGATCTCAAAAGCTTCGACGACCGCCACTACCACGAACTCGGTGGACGCATCGGTCCCATCCTCGACAGCATTCGCCGCATTCACCAGATGGGTCTCTGGCTCGAAATCGTCACCCTCCTCATCCCCGGCTTCAACGACGATGCCGGCGAACTCCGCCGCCTCACCGAATTTCTCGCCGGAATCTCGCCAGACATTCCCTGGCACGTAACCGCCTTTCACGGCGATTACAAAATGCAAAACGATGTCGCCCGCGACACCAACGTTGAAGATCTGCTGCAAGCCGTCGAAATCGGCCGCCAATCCGGCCTCCGCTACATCTACGCCGGAAACCTTCCCGGCCAGGTCGGCCGCTGGGAAGACACCCATTGCCCGCATTGCGACGAAATTCTAATCAAGCGTTATGGATACCTGATCCAAAACTACCGCCTCACCCCCGACGCCCGCTGCCCCAATTGCAAAACCTCCATCCCCGGCCGCTGGTCCACTCACTTCGAAGGCCAAATCACCTCCCGCCCGTTCTCGCCTCTCACCTCCATTCGACTGTCATCCTGAGCGCAGTCGAAGGACCCCTCCACTGCCAGCGCGGTCGCGACACCTGACCGCTCCCTCCGGGTCATGCCGATACGTGAGCTTTAAGGGCGGCACAATGTTCAAGCCGTGCCATAAATACCGCAGCAGTCACGAAGGGACGATGGTTTTCAAATTAACCCATCCCTCACGATTCCCTCCGCCCCGTCCGCTGGATTAGAATCGAAAACGCAAC
>JGI12635J15846_10000633_pt1 | contig 30588 bp, 26 predicted proteins | sample BlaSpr_A8_OM2_M2_FD_15846 | JGI IMG/M metagenome (IMG submission 15846)
GACGGCGGTGGTTTTTTCGGACGCGCCCATCCAGAACATGCGCTCCTGAGGAATGTTCTCTCCTGTGCGCTGCACCATCCGTTCCAGGGCTGCAGTGAGCCCTGGATCTCTTTGTTGCAGCGGCTCAAACTTGTGGAACAAAGGGTCAATTACCCAGGGAGTAATAAAGAAGATAACCACGATGATGGGCAGCGAAACCAGCCAGAAATAGAACCACCAGCGCCGCGGACGCCGCCGGATTACGACGTAGAGAAGCCATATCAGGATGGTGAACAACGCTAGCGAGATCACTTGCCCTTTTACCCAATCCCAGCTCCATGATCTCCACCCTTGCACCGAGATGCCGAATTTTTTCTCGACCATCTCAGAATACACATCCAACGGCAAAGTGAGGAAAGCGATCGTGAGTAGGAGCAGAGGGGAAAACACCAGGACTTGCAGGAACTGCTTGCTGGAGAATCTTTCTGCCCAATCGCGGTATTTCACCCCAAATTTCCAGTGCAAGATGGCCCACAATGCGACTAACCCATAGACGAAGCTGATCAGTGCCAGGCGAAAATGAATCCGGGCGCGGTCGTGTGCTTTCTTGTAGAGATCAGGAGGCAGCGTGTAGGCAGTAACTTCGCGTATGACTGGCTGGGTCTGCGCGGTCTGAGTTGCCGGTCCGCTTGAAGCCACAGATGGTTGCTGCGTACTGGAAGGCGCCGGCCCCGACTGATCGTCGGCGACACACCAGCAAAATGGCAAGACAGTAACGGCTAGCGCAGCCAAAGCGATCCCGAATTTGCTCATCCCAACCTCCAGGAGGTTATCCCGCGCTAGGCAGGGGAACTGCCCTAAAAATACTTCTCCGCCATCCTCAACCACAACGGCCAATCATGCTTCGAATTGTCCCCAAAAATATCCAGCCAGTGCGGCACCGCTTTACCATTCAAAATCGCCGAAAACTTCACATTCTGATCCAGGCATATATCCCAATCCGCCGACCCCAGCACAATCTTCATCTGCCGGTAGCGGCTTAAAAACCAATCGTCGTTCTGGTTCGGCAGATAATCCGGCGGACAATTGAAGTAGCAGTCATCGTCATAATACCCATCCAGAAATTGGTGAATATCAAACGCCCCGCTCATGCTCACGCAATGGGTCACCACATCCGGATGCTTCAACCCAAAATTCACCGCGTGGTAGGCGCCAAAGCTGCACCCGGTCATCGCCAGCCGCGGAGTTTGATTCTTCCAGCGGATAAACGGCACGAACTCATGCAGAATGTATCTCTCGAACTGCAAATGCCGCAGCACCCGCACCTTGGGATGCACGCCCTTGTTGTACCAACTTTCGGTATCGACCGCATCCGTGCAAAACACCTGCAACTCACCGCGCTCGATCTTCGGAGCCAACACACCGATCATCCCCCGGTCTTCATACTCAAAAAAGCTCCCCATGGAGGTCGGAAACACCAGCAGCGGTGTGCCCGCGTGCCCGAAAACCAGCGCCTCCATATCCCGGTTCAGTTCCTGGCTGTATCCCTTGTGATATTCGCGATTCATTCGTCGGTCCGGCAGCGCGAGTATCTTACTCGAAATCGACCAGATTCGGCCTGTTTTTGCACCCTACCGCGGCCAGCCATCGAAGACTCGTAGTCGAATGGTATCGTGATACGAGATATGTTGCGGAAGATCCCCAAGCTGATTTCGCGTTCCGCGCCGATGATTATTCTCGTCCTCACTCTGGCCGCCGTCGCGGGCTTCGCCGCGGTTAGCCATCTGGTCAACCGTTATAACTTGAACCAGCAGGCGCGGGGCCGCAAACTCTATGCTCAGGGTATCACTGAGATTCAGGCCGGGCGCTACGACAATGCCATCGCTGCATTCCGCGCCGCCCTTAGTTGCGATCCCACCAACTCCCAGTATCAACTTAGTCTTGCCCGCGCCTTGCGCGATAGCAACGACCCTCGCCGTCTCGACGAAGCCGAATCCTACCTGCTCGCTCTCTGGCAGCGCACACCCCAGGACGCCGCCATCAATCTCGCTCTCGCGCGCGTCGCTGCCCGTCGCGGTACCGTCGAAGACGCGACTCGCTACTACCACAACGCCATGTACGGAGTATGGCCCTCCGAACCCGATGCCAATCGCAACCGCGCGCGCGTCGAGCTCATTAAATTCCTGCTCGAGAAGAATGCCCGCGCCCAGGCCGATTCTGAACTCATTGCCCTGGCCGCTGCCTTACCTGAAGATCCCAACAGCCATCTCCAGGCCGCGCAACTTTTCGAGCAGGCTAACGACTACTCCGGCGCGCTCCACCAGTTCCGGGAAATTCTCCGCGTCGATCCCGTCAACTCCGCCGCTCTGGCCGGAGCCGGAGAAACCGCCTACCGCTCCGGCGATTACGTTCTCGCGCAGGAATATTTGCGCAGGGCGGTCACCGCCAATCCCGCGGATGCCAACTCGCGTCAGCTTCTTGCCTCCACCGATTTGGTCTTGCGCACGAATCCTTTTCATAGTCATATCTCGGACGTTGAACGCAACCGTCGCATCACCGCCGCCTTCGCCCAAGCCGAAGACCGTCTCGACCATTGCGCCCAGCAGGCCGACGTCGATCTCAAAGCCTCGGACACTCCGCCATCCTCCCCGCTCGTAAAGCTGCAAGCTCTCTGGCTTCGCACTCAGCCGGATCTCAAACTGCTCCGCTCTCCCGCCGAAACCGATCTTCCCGATGCGATCATGGACGTTGTCTTCCAAATCGAACAACAGACCAATTCTATTTGTGGGCCGCCGCAAGGTCTGGACCTGGCGCTGTTGCTGATCTCCCAGAAGCGCGAGGCCGTAACTCAATGAGCGATCTCACCCCCATTGCTAACTCCTCGCCTTCCTCCTCCGCGACCGTGCGAGTCAAAACTCCTCGCCGCCTTTTTTCCACAATCGAAGGCGTCTTCAACGAAGAGGTCTTCTTCCTCATCCTCTCCGTCTTTATCGGAATCTTCTCCGGCCTTGCCGTCGTCTGTTTTCGCCTGGCTATTGATTGGACGCACCTCGGCCTGCTCGGTCCGCTCCCGCAAACTCATAGCTGGCGATTGTTCGCCGTCCCCTCGCTTGCCGGCCTGTTTGTTGCCATACTCGTCCTGCATGTGTTTCCCGGCATCCGCGGCAGCGGCGTCAATCAAACCAAGTCCGCACTCTACATCTTCAACGGATACATTCCATTCCGCACCGCCATCGGCAAATTCATCTGCTCCGGCATTGCCATCGGCTCCGGCCAATCGCTTGGCCCGGAAGATCCTTCGCTGCAAATCGGAGCCAGCATCGCCTCCGCACTTGGACGTCAACTGGAAATCTCCCGCGAGAAACTGCGCCTGATGGCCCCGGTGGGCGCCGCCGCCGGCCTGGCGGCCGCTTTCAACGCTCCCATCTCTGCCGTGCTCTTCGTCATCGAAGAGGTCATCGGACGCTGGAGCGCCGGCATCCTCGGTTCCGTGGTTCTCTCCGCCGTCTCCAGCGTCGTGATCGTGCGCTCGTTTCTCGGCAGCGAACCGCTCTTCCGAATTCCCGTCACTTCCTTCAAGGGACCGAGCGAACTCCTCGCCTACGCCGTCCTCGGAATCGTCGGTGGCCTCGCCTCGGTGGCATTCGCGCAATCGGTCGGCTACCTGCGTCCGCGACTCAAAGCTTTGCCCCGCTGGACGCAATACTTTCAGCCCGCTCTCGCCGGACTTCTCGTTGGGCTCATCGGCTACCTGGGTTTTCCGCAGGTCATGGGCGCCGGCTACGGCTCCATGGACGAAGCCATGCACGGCCAGTACGCCTGGAAGGTTCTTGCCATTCTCGCGGTTCTCAAAATTCTTGCCACGACTCTCTCTTTCGTCAGCGGCACTCCCGGCGGCATGTTCGCCCCCACCCTCTTCGTCGGAGCCATGCTCGGCGGCGCTGTCGGCGACATCGAGCGCATTTTGTTTCCCCACCTTACCGGGTCGACCGGAACCTATGCTCTCGTCGGCATGGGAGTCTTGTTCGCTGGATTCTTGCGCGTGCCCATGACTTCCGTATTCATGGTTCTCGAAGTCAGCGGCAACTACGAGATCGTCGTTCCCGTCATCGTGGCCAATACTTTTTCCTATCTCGTCTCCCGCAGCCTCCAGACTGTCCCCATCTTCGACATGCTCACCCGCCAGGATGGCCTGATTTTGCCCTCGCTCGAAGAAGACCGCGAAGAGGCAATCCTCCGCGTCGAAGACGCGATGCTTCCAGTCCCCGCCACAATTCTCAGCGCGCAAGATTACGTCGATGCCAACTTCCGCCGCGTTCAGGATTCCGCCGACTCCGTATTTCTCGTGCGCCTGCACCCCAGCGGCTGGAACAACGCCACTCGGGAACAACTCCAGCGCCTTTATCAGGAGGGCAAAGGCGAACTCACGCTGGCCTCCGTTCTCCCGGGCCAGTCGCTACCCAGCCTCTACCCCGATCTTCCATTGGATTCCGCGCTGCGCTATGTCAACGACTACGCGCTCATCCCCGTAGTCAATCGCGCCGATTCTCGCCGTTTGGAAGGCATCGTCACCCGCGATTCCGTCTTCAAGAAATACGGCAGCACGAGCGTGGTCGAAGTCTCAGGCTCAATCTGAGCGTGCCTTTGACTACCAGCAACCGCGCGGGCTTTGATTTTCCGTAGAATCAACTCATCGCCCCTGCACCCCCATGCAAATCCTGGCGGAGATTCCGCACCTCAGCGAAGTCCGCCTCCTTCTCGACCCCAAAGCCGTCGACGACACCACCTATCTTCTTCTCGACCTTGGAACCAACCGCCCCAGGCTTTCAATCGCCGCCAACTATCTGACCGCGCTCGCACGGCTACCACTTCCGCGATCGCCACGAAAATATTTGGCCCCCGCAGACGCCTCAACCCGGGGAATCTTCGGCACCGGAGCCCTGTCCCGCACCCACCTTGCAGTTCTTCCGCTGGTTCGCAATGTCCAGACGAGCCTCGTTGCGGCCGCGAAGCCAATTGAGTTTGCGAAACCCGATTAGGAGCGGGAAATTGCGACTTAGTACGGAGAACCGCAATCGAATAAAAAGCAACCCTAACAGGAGGCTGTCATGGCCACGCTAGAAGTAGCTTTCCTGCACAGCCAATTGGAGGAGCGGAAGCACCGCTTGGAAGCCGCGATTGCGCTCGCACCGCAGAAAGCCGGCTTTGCTGGTCTGCTGCGCGAAGTAGATTCGGCGCTGGAACGAATGGCCAAGGGTAGCTATGGGCTGTGCCAAGAGTGCCACGAGACGATAGAACAGGACCGACTGCTGGCCGACCCGCTGGTATGCTACTGCCTCGACCACCTGAGCGAGTCGCAACGGGCCGCGCTGCAGCGTGACCTCGATCTGGCGTCCCAGATGCAGCGCAATCTATTGCCCCAAGTGAACGTGAGGGCCGGTGGCTGGGAGACCAGCTATCATTACGCTCCGGTCGGCCCCGTCAGTGGCGACTACTGCGACTTGATCCCGTGCGATGGACATCTCTTCTTCGTGCTCGGCGACGTCTCCGGTAAAGGCGTGGCCGCCTCTATGCTGATGGCGCAGCTCCACGCCTTGTTCCGTAGCCTGACTAGTATGGGCCTGCCGCTCGGACCGATGGTCACCCAGGCTAATCGCGTCTTCTGTGAGAGCGCATTGGCCGGGCAATACGCCACGCTGGTGTGTGGACAGGCCAATCCCGGCGGGGAGGTGGAAATCCATAACGCCGGCCACTTGCCCGCAATCATTGTTGGGCGCGGCGGCGTGTTGCGCGTTGAATCCACCGGTTTGCCACTCGGGATGTTCCACGAATTCGATTTCTCCGCCACGCGGCTGCACTTGGAAGTCGGTGACATGCTGTTCCTCTATACGGACGGTCTCTCGGAAGCCCGCTGCGCGGACGACGAATATGGCGTGGACCGCGTCACGCACCTGGTACGTCAGCAAGCTGCAAAGCGCCCCGGTGAGCTAATCGCCGCCTGCCTCGACGACCTCCGCGCCTTCTCCGACGGCCCACCATTAGATGATCTAGCTCTGCTCGCCATCCAGCGAATGGGGTAGAGTCATCACGGATGTGTTCACGGGCCGGTGTGGGCGGTGCCACAAACCCTAGGTCAGATCGCTCCACATCGCCTAGCTGGCGAAAAAACGCGATTTCACAACCGAAATCAATCGGTGTAGAAAAATGGCCTCCCCCGAGGCCGTTCACTGGGCAGCTGCGGTCGCAGTCAGAAATGCTCCAATCAGAATCAGGTTCAGAGCGGCTGTCCATTTTGCAGATACGAACAAAAGCGAGCACCGGGATCGACCTTTCGCTCAACCGTGGCATTTGGGGAGGACCTATCTTTACCTGCGCCAGTATGACGCTGCCATCGCCGAACTCAGAGCGCGTGCCGTCCAGCAATCTGCCGGCATCGAACTTGTCCTGTCGGACGCCTACCACTTCAAGGGCGCGAATAAAGAGGCGGCTCAGCATCTCGAACTGGCATTTCTCGCCGAGGGCGACCAACACTCCGCCGAAGCCGTCCGCCATGCCTTTGACCAAGGAGGTTACCACGCAGTAGCGGAGTGGCTGCTCCGGCGCGATCAGGACAAAGCGCGCAAGGGAGACGTCTCTCCCAGTGTTCTCCCGCTGGACTATGCCCGTCTCGAACGCAAAGATGAGACCCTTCACTTTTTGGAAGGCGCCTTCCAGGAACGCTCTCCGGAGATTCCTTCTTGCAAAAGAGACCGAACTACGACTTCCTGCACTCCGACCCCCGCTATCAGGCGCTGGTAAAAAGAATGGGCCTGCAGCCAAATTAGAGAAGATTCGCTTTTCTAACCGCTCCGCGACCAGCGCGGATGTTCGCCTGCGGGTCGATCGTAGGACGGCTTAAACACACAAAGCATAGGCACCCTACGCGGAAACCACCACATTCTACAGGCGGTTTCCTGGCAAAGGAACGATGTAACAATATTAGGGAGATGCCGCAGCAACCTTAAAGAAAAACGTTGCGTCAAAAGGGCGCTCTACATTTGGGCCAGTTTTTGGGATTCGAGAGACCAAAGAAAATTTGATGAGCGCCACTCATTACCGCCGGTTTCAGCTTTCAATTCCTGTTTCTTTTCTTTCCTTCTCGCTGATGATCGCGAGCACAGGGTGCCAATCCATCCCGGCAAGCTCCGCCGGGACGACGAAGACGCTTACTGCGCTCTCGGTGTCGCCGTCCAGCACCAGTATTGGGGTAGGCGCCACGCAGCAGTTCACCGCGACAGCGACATACAGCGATAGCTCGACGGCAAATGTAACCTCGACTGCGAACTGGATGGCCGCGACTCCAGCGGTGGCGACGGTGAATTCGGGCGGCATGGCGACGGCCGTAGCTTCCGGGTCGACGGCGATCACGGCTTCGCTAAACGGAGTCAGCGGAAATTCGATGCTCAATGTAACCGCGGTTCCGAAGACCGTGACCTCCGTTGCCGTCTCGCCCGCCAGCGTAAGTGTTTCGGTGGGCGCCACGCAGCAGTTCACCGCCACGGCGACATATAGCGACAGCTCCACGGGAAATGTAAGTTCTACAGCGAGCTGGACGACCGCAAATACGGCGGTAGCAACTGTGAATTCAACCGGCCTGGCAACGGCAGTGGCCGTAGGTTCGACTGCGTTGACGGCTTCGTTGAGTGGCGTTAGCGGGAGCGCTACGCTTAGCGTTGTGGCGATTACGCCTACGGTTACCGCGATTTCGGTGGCGCCGACAACTCCGAGTGTTGTGGTTGGGGCGACGGAACAGTTCTCTGCGACCGCGATCTACAGCGATGGCTCGACGACAAACATCACCACCAGCGCAACCTGGACGACTGCCACGGCAGCAGTGGCGACAATCAATTCGGCTGGGCTAGCCACAGCGGCCGCTCCAGGTTTGGCAACCGTGACCGCTTCTCTAAGTGCGGTGAGTGGGGGTACGACGCTTAACGTCACGTTACCAGCTGGCACCGGAACCAACGTCCCCACCTGGCATTTTGACGCTCAGCGCAGCGGGTTGAATGCAGCCGAGGCATCGCTTACAACAACCAACGTAAATCCCCAGAACTTCGGCAAATTATTTACTTACCTGTTGGATGGCTACGCCTACGGGCAACCGCTGCTGGTTTCGAACGTAACTATCAGTGGCGGCACCCATAATGTAGTTTACGCGGCGACTGAGAACGACAGCGTCTATGCCTTCGATGCAGACAACTATGGCACGGGTGCGCCACTGTGGCAGGTCTCGCTTCTGAACGCGGGCGAAACTCCGATTACCAATGGGCCCATCCTGCCTGTCGAGGGCATCACATCGACGCCGGCGATCGATCTCACAACCAATACGATGTTTGTGGTTTCCACAGAGAGCGCAGCAAGCGGCACGTCCTTCCGCCTGAACGCTCTCGATATAACCACCGGGGCGCACAGAAGCGGAAGCCCGGTGACGATTCAGGCTTCGATGGCGGGGGTGAACGCAGGAACCCTGACAACGGTATGCTTGCAGCGGGCTGCGCTGCTCGTGGTAAACGGCTCGGTATTCATTGGTTTCGCTAGCTGCCATAGCGGATGGTTGTTGGCCTACGATGAGCAGACTCTGGCTCAAACCGGAGCCTTCAATGCAAGTCCCAATCTTGTCGGCGAGGGCTCCTATGCCAGTGCGGGCGGGATTTGGATGGGAGGCGGCGGCCCGGCCGCCGACGACCTGGGGAATATCTATGTCACGACCGGAAACGGACCCTGGGATGGGCAGACTGCGTGGAGCGATTCGGTGTTGAAGTTCAATGCCAAGCTTACGATAGAGGACTACTTCACCCCCAACGATTATGCGTACATGGACTGCGCCGATTCTGATTTGGCTGCGGGTGGATTGCTGCTGATTCCAGGAACCACGGAAGCACTGGCCGGAGGGAAAACCGGAAAGCTTTATCTGGTGAACACGACGGATCTGGGCCACGAGAGCGCCACTGATGCAGGCGCGACACAGACATCGTGGTTTGAGGATGATCTGATTCAGCCCTACCCGGCGAGTTGCACGGATCCCGAGGGGAATACCTGGACCACAGACATCAATTCCTATGAGATCTTCGGGACCGCCGCATACTTCAACGGGTCAGTGTATCTCGGAGTAACTCCCACGACAGCGACTGCGCCGGCCGGAGTGAGACAGTTCACGTACTCCGGAAAATTGACGCAAGGAAATTACACTACGCCGAGCATTATGGAAAATAGCCGTGGCACCACCCCATTTATTTCAGCCAACGGCACCGCGAACGGAATCCTCTGGATGATTGACCACGGACAACCGCTCCAGAGCGCGGATACGCAGACCACAGCCACACTGCGCGCGTATGATGCCAATAACCTGACCGATGAACTCTACAACAGTGGAGCCAATTCCGCAGATGTGCCAGGGTACGGAATCAAATTCACGTCACCGATCGTGGCCAATGGCAAAGTTTATATAACCACGGGGCATGATCCGGTAACTGCGACCAATCCTCAGGGCGAACTCGATGTGTACGGCTTGAAGTAGAAGCGGCCAGATCGATCGCCGACTTTCTAATCAGGTAGCTTATTTCCGTTGCATAATAGGGTCACGTCCGTAACTGTCGATAAATCACGCCTGTCTTCCCTACCCAGGTACCCTCAGCGCCGAAAGCAATACACCTCCGATCCAGAGCGCGCAAATCCGCGCAGTCTGGCCCATTCCGTCAGCGTTTTCCGCTTTTCCATCTCTATGCAAATCCTTGCACTCATGCCCTTCGCGCCGCTCCTAACTCGAACCCCAGCCGCTCCGGTTTGGTATGCCGATTGCCCCATCACCACCGGAAGCCTTGCCAATCGCGGACTTCCGCCGGTTCCTTCCGCGAAGGTAACCTCGCTCGATCAATCGGCGCAGTTCTCCCGTACTTGCGGGACGAGGACCCTATGAAAACTACATTCTTTGCTCTCTGTTTTCTGTGCTCCACCGCCGCTTTCGCACAAGTCGCCAGCTCAATCAGCAGCTTTGCACAACCCACTGAGGTTCCTGATCACCCGATCCACGCCTCCGAACATGCCATGGCCCAGGAGACCACTCTTTTTGGATCTTCACCTTACACCTATGCTCAGGGCGAGCAGCCGCTGTGGGAGTTCGGCTCCCCAAAGCGCGAAATTCCACTCGGCGATGTCGCCCGCGCTTACCGCAAGGGCCACGTTGTCGACAAAAAAGCCGTGGTAGTTATGAATAACAACTAAGGTTGGCAGAAATAGAGGAAAGGGAAGTGCGAGAAACCGCTATTCACCGGCTCCTACCATCAGGACCGGCGAAGTTGGCGCCGTCGAACCCGCTTCATTCTCCACCGTGATGGCGAACGCCTTGGCCTCGCTCCCCGCCGGTAGCGGAGGATTCACCACCGTCGCGTTCCCGCGAGAATCCGGCTTGAACACTCCCGCAGGAATTGGACTTCCACTGGTCGGAATCAGCCACAACTCATAAGCCTTCTGCGGCGGAAGCGCCGGCATATTGTTGGCAAGAAATACCAGGCTGTTGCGGCTCTTCAAATAAAATGCCTTGCCCTGCGGCTGCGGCGGAGTTTTTGCAGCCACCAGCGTTACCCGCTGCGCCTCCGGCTCGACGATCGGTGCCGCAATCTTCCGCAACTCTTCCAACTGCCGGACGTTCTCAGCCTCGCGAGAACTCGCCGAGGCCAGTGTCTCTCTCAGCGCAAAATTCTCCCGCCACAACGATACCGCGAACACCAATACCGCAGCCGTCGCCGCCCACCCCAGCCATCCCCACCATCCCGGTCCACGCCTCTCATCCTCTCGGCGACGCTGGGCAAGCGAGCCTGTCGCCGGCTTCGGGTATGCCGCCACCGGCCGCGACTCCCGCGCTACTGCATCCAGCAGCCGTTGCCGCGCCCGCTGCGGCGGCCTCGGCCCCGCCGCCGACAAAGCCAGCAGAGCCGTATCCCCGCGCAGTTGTTCCAGCTCCAGCCGGCACGAGGCACAGCTCGCCAAATGCTCATCGAGCTTCGCCCGATCCTCTCCAGTCAATGCGCCCATCGCATATAAGGCAAGGTCTTCCGCGTATTGTTCGTGCTCACTCATCTCGTATCAAGAATCTCTTGGGTGAATTTTTTACGATCACGGCTGAAAAGCCTTCCGCAGCGCAATCAATCCTGCTCGAATCCTGGTCTTCACCGTTCCCAACGGCTCTCCCGTCTTGTCAGCGATCTCGGAATGGCTCATGCCCTCCCAATAGGCCATCTCCAGCGCGCTGCGCTGCGCCGGCGCCATGGTTCCCATCACGCCGCGTACCTTTTCCGCAGCCCGCGCCCGTTCCGCATCTCCAGCCAGGTCCGGCGCAACCGACAACACCACATTTTCAATATCTGTTTCCGGACGCCGTTTTCGAAGGGAGTCGATGGCCCGGTTGCGCGTCACAACTGCCAGCCAGCTTCCTAAATTTCCCCGGGCGGCATCGAACGCGCTGGGATTGCGCCATAATTGCAGGAAGACCTCTTGCAGCACGTCTTCCGCGGCTCCGGCATCTCCAAGCACTCGCAAAGCCACCGCATACACTACGGCAGAATAGCGGTCATAAAGATCCGCCATCGCTCCTTGGTCGCCGGTCTTCAGACCGTTAACGATCGCCAGATCCGCCGGCATGCTCTCTCGTTGCGGGCTCGACAAACGCCCTCGCTTTTCCTCAATAGAAGTACGTATCCACAGCCTCTGCGGATTGTCCTAAGCGCTACCCCATCGGCTGCAAGATGCCAGCGGTCGGATGGCATCGCCGCCCTAAAAGCTGTGGCCGAAACCATAGCAGCCAGTAGGCAATTCAAGCAAGTAAGTCAGCTTCGGGAGAATGCAGAACGAGCCTTCAGATCCCAGCCCCGGAGGGGCGACATAAAACAGCCCGGCACGTGAGTGCCGGGTAGCAGGGAGAAATTGGAACAGGTCCCGTCGGGACGGCACCTGCTCCCCAACGTCGTAAAGGTATGCACTCACTGGCTCAACTTAATCGCCAGCTGCCGCTCGGGCGGGGTCATCTTGCCCCAAAGGTTTTGCAGATCGTCCTGGAGAGTTTGATTGTCGGGCTGCTTGTGCAGGGCCAGAGCGTACCAGCGATACGCGGTTGGTAAGTCACGCGGGGTGCAGGTGCCACTCGAATAAAGCGTCCCCAACGAAATCATCGCCTTCACATTCGCTTGCGCCGCTGCCGGCTTCAGCAGTCGCAGTCCCCGGTCACAATCCTGCGCCACACCGCGACCGTAGAGGTATCGCTCCGCCTCCACCGTCGGATCAAGCGGCGTAACCGGCGTTGGCTTCGGCACCCTGGTTCTGCTCGCTGCCGCCGGCTTGGCAGTCGCCGCCGGAGCTTCCGAATCCGTCGCCTCGGAGTCGTTCGCCGAATCAGGCTGCCCAGGCTTGACGGAAGCGTCCGGAGAAGCAGAAGGAGCCGGAGTAGAGGGAGCAGGAGAAGGATTAACCGGCGGAGCGATCTGCGGCGCGGCAGTTGGCTCCGCAGTAGTATCTGAAGACGTACCAGTCACCGGAGAAGAATTCGGCGCAGGCGGCTGCGCCCCGCCCGCCGCTGCATCCGGACTCGCCGGATTCGTATTTCCAGAGCTCGGAGTCACAGCACCCGAATTTGCAGAGCTCCCACCAGAAACACTCGGACCTGTAGAACTCGGATTCTCGGAGCTCGAATTCGCCGCACCCGGCGCGCTCCCTGAATCCACCCCCGTCCCGCTGGGCGCCGATTCCACCGCCGCCGGCTTCTTCGCATTCATCAGCCAGTCAAACCCGCCCTGCTTCCAGCGCAAATATCCAAACCCTCCTGCCAATGCTAAAGCGATCACTACCAACAACAGCTTGCCCCACCCGCCCCTCGGCTCTTCTTCTTCTTCATCTTCCAGCAGGTAATCCAGATTCCCCGACGATCCCCGCTGCGGATCGCTCCCCCCGCGCCCGTACCGTGAATAATTATTGCCTCCATCCGCAGGTTGATTCAATCCCAGAAAAGATGGTCCGCTGATGGGTGGATTTTGATTCACCGTCGGAGCCGCGTAGGACTCCTTCGCTGCCGGAGCAACGCCCGCAGCAACCTCTCCACCCGCAGGCCGCACCGGAGCGCTCGGAGTAAACATACGAGGATTGCGAATCTCAGCGGACGGACGAATGGAAGGTGCTTCCGCTCTCTTTTCCGGCGGCGTCACCGGCGCCAGCGCCGCACTTCCCGCAGCCTGCGTCCTCGCAACCAGAGTCGCACCGCACATCCCGCAAAAGCGGTTGCTATCGGAATTCTCATTCCCGCATCGTCCGCAGCGCACTTACCCTCCTCTACCTACCTCTTTAGATTAACTCCACACCCGCATATCAAGCGAGTACGATGCCGATTCTCGCCTTTTCGGCCAGTATAGGCATGCAAAACTCACAACTCGAAACTCGGAGCTCTCGACTGCCTTTCATGCTATGCTGCGCAAAACCTGACATCAATATTCTAGGACGCTCCGTGCTGATAGAACTGCGGCTGGAAAACTATGCAGTCATAGACAATGCGGCGGTCGAGTTCGCCTCCGGCCTGAACCTGCTGACCGGAGAAACCGGCGCCGGCAAATCCATCCTCATCGACGCCCTGGCGCTCCTGCTCGGCGACAAAGCCTCGAGCGAAGTTATCCGCACGGGTGCCGAGCGCGCCGTGGTCTCCGCCGTATTTGAGTGCGATGGCCCCGCCGGAGATTCGATCGAGAATGTTCTCGAGCGCAACGGCTTGGACGAATCCGAAGATGGCTCGCTGATCGTTCGCCGCGAAATCGCTCCCGGCGGCAAGGGCCGCGTCTTCGTCAATAATCAGGCTGCAACCGTCGCCGTCTTGCGGCAACTCGCACCGCATCTGGCCATCATCCACGCCCAGAATGAATCGATCCTCTCCTTCGACCCTCCCGCGCGGCTGGAACTGTTAGATGGATTTGCCGGAAGCCAGCTTGAGCCGGCGGCCGCCGCATACGCGGCCTGGAACGAAATCCGTGCCCGCATCCAAGAACTGGAGCAGGGCGAGCAGGATCGTCTCCGTCTCGTCGATCTTTGGCAGTTCCAGAAGCGTGAAATCGAAGAAGGCAAAGCCCAGCCCGGCGAGGACGAGCAACTGGAAACCGAGAAGCGCGTCCTCTCCAACGCGGAAAAAATCTACAACGCGGCCATGCAGGCCTTCGACCTGCTTTACGAAGGCGACGTCTCCACCTCCGCATCCCTGCGCTCCGCTCAAAAACAGATTGAAGAGCTCGCTCGCTACGAACCCAAGTTTCAGGAAGCGCTCGCCGCGCTCGAGACCGCCCGCATCAGCGTGGAAGACGTCGGCGCAACCCTGCGCGATTACGCCGGCGGAATCCACTCCTCCCCCGAACATCTGGCGGAAGTCGAAGACCGCCTGGCATTGCTCGATCGCTTGAAACGTAAATACGGCACCACGCTCAACGATGTGCTCCTCTTTGGAGCCGACGTTGCCCGCAAGCTCTCCGCAATCGAAAACAAAGATGAAATCCTGCGCGAGCTACGCGCGGAATTAGCCAAAGCTGCCACGGAATATTTGCGCACAGCGCGCACATCATCCAAAAAACGCCTTGAAGCAGCCCGTAAATTGGAAAAGGTAGTCGAAGCCGAGATCAACGATCTCGCCATGAAATCCACATTCCGCATCGAAATCGCCACATCAGAAGAGGAAGGGAGCTGGTCTCCCACCGGCATCGACCAGGTCGTCTACATGATCGCAACCAATCCCGGTGAGCCCATGCGCCAACTGGAACACATCGCCTCCGGCGGCGAACTATCCCGCGTAATGCTCGCCCTAAAAGTAAGCGTGGAAAATCGTGTGGCGCGGGCGCCCTCGCCCGCGAAAGCCAGCGTACCGCGCCCGCCCATTCGCCCTCCCGCCCAGCGCACCATGGTCTTCGATGAAATCGACACCGGAATCGGCGGCCGCGCCGCCGAAGCGGTCGGCAAAAAATTAAAATCTCTCGCGCGCTCCAATCAAGTCCTCTGCGTTACCCACCTCCCGCAAATCGCCGCCTTCGCCGACCACCACTACGTCATCGAGAAAAAAGAGCGTAACGGACGCACCCGCACCACCATCCGCCCCGTCGTCGGCGAAGAACGCACCGAAGAAGTTGCCCGCATGCTAAGCGGCGCCAAACTCACCGACACATCCCGCAAACACGCCGAACAAATGATCAAAGCAAATAAGTAGCGCCGGCGTCCTGCAGGTAGTTAGCTAAGATAAGTTAGCTAACATTGAAAGGCGTCATGGCAACCATCACCATCCACAAAGCCAAAACTCAACTTTCCCGCCTCATCGAGAAGGCCTGCAAGGGCGAGGAAATCATCATCGCTCGCGGCAAAAAGCCTGTGGTGAAACTGGTAGCCATCGAGGACAAACGCGGCGATCGCAAACCCGGGGCATGGAAGGGAAAAGTTAAAATTGGACCTGAAGTCTTTGAGCCCTTGCCGCCGGAAGAACTGGAAGGCTGGGAGTAGGCGCCAGTGCGCTGTCTGCTTGATACCCACACATTGATTTGGTGGATGACAAATGATTCGCATTTGTCCGAGTTTGCCCGCGATCTCATCGAACGAGAAGACAATACTTCTATAGTCAGCGCGGTTTCTGCTTGGGAGATCGCTACGAAAGTCCGCCTGGGAAGGCTCGCCGCTGCGGCAGAGTTGGTTCAAGACTTCGTCGCCGACCTGGCACAACAACGAATAGGAATTCTCGGCGTGAGCGCTGACCACGGTATACGCGCCGGCTCGCTTCCCGGCCCACAGAAAGATCCTTTCGACCGCATGCTTATTGCCCAAGCCCTCGCCGAGAACATCTCGCTTGTCAGCAATGATCGGGCATTGGACGGATACGGCGTGAAACGGCTATGGTAGTCTCGGCTTGCATCGCCCCATTCGCTGATCAAAACGCTCCCCTCGCTGCTAATCCCCGCTGTTTCTGCACCTTACGTTGACCACAAAGGCACTTTCCGGTACCTTAACAGTACCGGGATAATCGAACTCATGTACCCTAGATATGTCGGTTTCAGCTCTTCATTTTGCATCTAAAAAGATCTCGGGACAATCTCACCCTTTGGGAGCTTAATGGTGCCAAACAGCCAGGGAAAGACTTTACTTTTATTGAAACCGCGAGGCTTCTGCGCTGGCGTGGTGCGCGCCATCGATGTGGTCCGCATCGCGCTCGAGGCCTTCGGCCCGCCCATTTACGTCCGCAAAGAAATCGTTCACAACAGTTTCGTGGTCGACGAACTGCGCGGCAAAGGCGCCATCTTCGTCGATAGTGAGGACGAAGTTCCCAACGGCGAACGCGTCATCTACAGCGCCCACGGCGTCTCTCCCGAAGTGCGCGAACACAGCGCCCGCCGCGGTCTCCGCGTCATCGACGCCACCTGTCCGCTGGTCACCAAAGTCCATGTCGAAGCCGTAAAGTTCGCCAAGGAAGGCTATTCGCTCATCCTGATTGGCCACCACGACCACGACGAAGTAATTGGAACTCTGGGCGAAGCTCCGCTCGTGACCCAGGTCGTCGGCAATCCCGAGCAGGTAAAGTCGCTCTCCGTGCCCGATCCCAATCGCGTGGCGTATCTTACTCAGACCACGCTCAGCCTCGACGAAACCAAAGACATCATCGCCGCGCTAAAACGGAAGTTTCCCAACATCAAAGGCCCGGCTGCGCAGGATATCTGCTACGCCACCGAGAACCGCCAAGTAGCGGTGAAGCAGGTGGCCTCGGAATCCGACCTGCTACTGGTGGTGGGCTCGGAAAACAGCTCAAATTCCAATCGTCTGGTCGAGGTCGCTCGAAACTTGGGCACCAACGCACATCTCATCGACAGCTACAAGGATATCGAAGCCCCGTGGCTGGTCGACGTGAAGACCATCGCGCTGACAGCTGGAGCGTCCGCACCCGAGTGCCTGGTGGAAGAAACCGTAAAGTTTCTCGCCGGCAAAGGTTTTGACAACGTGCAGGAACTCGAAGTAATGCCGGAGAACGTCCGCTTCGGTCTGCCACCAGAAATCGTCGAAGCGATCGCCGCCGCCCCGGCCAGTGTCACCGCGGATTAATTTTGGGATGCCGCATTCCTATCACCGAGATCGATCGGGATTTGATGAGGTCGGATTGTGAGAAAGCAAGATCTTGAGGAAGCAAAAGCTTGACGAAACGGGATCTTTGATGAAACCGGATTTAATGAGACAGGACTTTGGGCGGCGCAGCGCTCCAGTGCTGCGATAAACGGGTTACTTTGATTGGCGGCTTTAGCCGCTGCGGTCAAGGAGCAAAAAGCATGGACACAGACTCCCCCGACTCAAGCCTAGCCTCCGCACCCCAACTTCGCTTCGGCAAAATCGACGGCCTGTTTGCCCGCGTCGGCACCGCCATCAACGCTGCCCGCCATCTCCTATTTTCCGAGCAGCACGACGACGGCTACTGGTGCGGCGAACTCGAAGCCGATACCACTCTGGAATCCGATTACATTCTGCTCCACACTCTGCTGGGCACGGGCAATCCCGAACGCTTCCAGCGTGCCGCCAACTGGATTGTGCAGCATCAGAATGAAGATGGTGGCTGGAGCATTTACGCCGCCGGCCCGTCCAACGTCAGCGCCTCGGTAAAAGCCTACTTCGGCCTCAAACTCGGGGGATACAAAGCCGATCATCCCGTATTGCAGCGCGCCCGCAAAAAGATTCTCGAACTGGGCGGCGTCACCGAAGTCAATACATTCACCAAGATCTATCTATGTTTCTTCGGCCAGTTCGATTACGACGCTGTCCCCGCCATTCCGCCGGAAATCGTCCTGTTTCCCAACTGGTTCTGGTTCAACATCTACGAGATTTCCTCGTGGTCGCGCGCCATCCTGGTTCCGCTGTCCATCTGCTACGCCAAGAAGCCGTTTAAAAAGATTCCGCGTGAGATGGGCGTAGAAGAATTATTCCTCGGCGGCATGTCGAAGTCACGCATGCACCTGCGCTGGTCGAAGAAGATAATTTCGTGGCGCAATTTTTTCCTCTGCACTGATCGCATGATTCACTGGTTTGAGCGCGTTCACGTTCGGCCGCTACGTTCCATCGCGCTCAAGAGCGCCGAGCGGTGGGTGCTCGAGCGTTTCGAAATGAGCGATGGCCTCGGCGCCATCTATCCTTCGATCATGAACTCCATCATCGCTCTGCGCTGCCAGGGATATTCCCTCGACGATCCCCAGGTGATCCGCGCCCTCGACGAATTTGAAAAGCTGGGCATCGAAGATGCCGAGGCCGATACCTTCCGCATGCAACCGTGCATGTCCCCTGTCTGGGATACCGCCTACGCCATGTTCGCCCTGGGCGAAGCTGGAGTGCCCGCCAACGATCCTCGAATGATCAAGTGCGCCGACTGGATACTGCAAAAGCAAGTCCGCAACTTCGGCGACTGGCAGGTCAAAAATAAAAAAGGTAAGCCGGGCGGATGGTATTTCGAGTTTAACAATGAGTTTTATCCGGATGTCGATGATACGGCAATGGTTTGCTTGGGATTAAGCCGCGTCGAGCATCCCAACGGACGCTACCAGCGCGAATCGGTTCAGCGCGCCATCGATTGGGTTCTCTCCATGCAGTGCAAAAACGGCGGCTGGGCCTCTTTCGACAAAGATAACGACCGCATGGTCTTCGAGCACGTCCCCTTCGCCGATCACAACGCCATGCTCGATCCCGCCGCGGTCGATATCACCGGCCGAATCCTCGAAATGATGGCCGCCTACGGTTATGACAGCAGTCATCCCGCCGTGAAGCGTGCGATTCAATTCCTCCGCAATGAGCAGGAGCCCGACGGCAGCTGGTTCGGCCGCTGGGGCGTCAACTACATCTACGGCACCGCTCTCGTGCTCCGCGGTCTGGAAGCCATCGGCATGGACAACCACGAGCCCTGCATCCAGCAGGCCGCCGAGTGGCTCCGCATGGTACAGAATCCAGATGGCGGATGGGGCGAAACCTGCGGCTCCTACGACGATCCCAGCACTCGCGGCGTTGGCCCCAGCACTCCCTCGCAAACCGCGTGGGCAATTCTCGGCCTGCTCGCCGTCGGCGACACCCGCAGCGATTCGGTAGCTCGCGGCATCGCCTATCTGCTGCGCACCCAAAAAGAAGATGGCTCCTGGGACGAACCGCATTGCACCGGCACGGGCTTTCCGCGCGTCTTCTATTTGCAGTACCACCTCTACCGCCAATACTTCCCGCTGCTCGCGCTAACAACTTATGCCAAAGTCATGGAGAAGAGCGCAAGGTAGCGGCGCGACGATGCTGCTACGAGTTAGACTGCAGACCGAGAGCGCGGTGCGTGGTTTGTGGTCAATGGTCATCTTCATAAAATCTTCTCTCGCTCGATGAAGGGCGGTACACGCGGAAAATATACCGAGCAGTATCGCAAGGGAACGAACGTAGTCTTGCTTGATCCGGATGTGGCCGAAGCCTTTCCCACCGGAGCATGCAGTCGGCGAAGCCTTGCGCAGCATGCTCACCATAACTCACGCTATGCAGAGCCCCGGCGCACTGAAGCGTCGCAGGCCGCGCAGGTAAGGCTTTATAACCACTAAACGCTAAGCAACAACCACTAACCACTGAATGCTAGCCTTGCTTACCGGCGCCACCGGATTCCTCGGCTCCCACGTAGCCCGCGCGCTCGCCGAGCAGGGAGCCGACCTTCGCCTCCTGGTTCGCCCCACCAGCAACCTGAAAAATCTCGAAGGCCTGAACGCCGAAACCACAACCGGCGACCTCCGCAACCCCGCTTCCTTGGAAAAAGCCATTTCCGGCTGCGAAGTAGTCTTCCACGTTGCCGCCGACTACCGCCTCTGGGTGCCTGATCCCGCCGAGATGTATCGCTCCAACGTCGAAGGCACGCGCGCCATCCTCGAAGCCGCGCGCAAAAATAAAGTCCGGTGCGTGATCTATACCTCAAGCGTGGCAACCATCGGCTTCACCGCCAACGGACATCCCGCCAACGAAGATTCTCCCGTCGCGCTCCCTGATATGATCGGCCACTACAAGCGTTCCAAATTCATGGCCGAACAGTTAGCTCTCGAAGCCGGTCGTGGCGACCTGCGCGTGGTCACGGTCAACCCCACCACTCCCGTCGGCGAGCAGGACGTAAAACCCACGCCTACGGGTCGCATCGTCGTCGACTTCCTGAAAGGCAAATTTCCAGCCTACGTCGAAACCGGACTGAACTTGGTCGACGTTCGCGAGTGTGCCCGCGGACACCTAGCCGCTCTCGAAAAAGGGAAGACGGGGGAGCGTTACATTCTGGGCGGAGAGGACCTTACGCTGAAGCAAATTCTCGACAAGCTCGGGGTTATCTCCGGCCTGCCCTCGCCAAAAGTAAAACTGCCATACTTCGTCGCATACCTGGCGGGCGCAGTCGATCAAACCATCTCTGGTCGCATCCTGGGGCGCGAACCCCGCGCCACCGTTGAAACCGTGCGCATGGGAAGGAAAAAAATGTGGGCCAGCTCCGGCAAAGCCGAGCGCGAGTTGGGATGGAAACCGTTCCCTCCCGACGACGCCCTGCGCCGCGCCGTAGAGTGGTTCCGGGCAAACGGCTATGCCTGAACCAGTGCTTCATCGTTTTTGCCTGGACCGGTTTTGCGTTGCTTCGTTGGTTCAGCTTTGCCTTGTTGTTTTTGCTTGCTTCATTAGTTCCTTTGATCGATTGTGCTTTGCATCAACGGTTTTGCCTTGAAGGGTGCGGCTTCGGCCGCTGCGGGAAACAAATTGAGTTCTTCATCCAAAACAAGAGTCGCCATTGTGGCTGCGCTGGAACGTGAACTCCACCCCCTTGTCAAGAACTGGAATCGCACTCACCACGACCACGAAGGCCGCAGCTTCACGTTCTTCGAACGAGCCGACACAGTGGTCATTTGCGACGGAATCGGCGCACAAGCAGCCCGCCGCGCTGCCGAAGCCGTCATCGCCTTATATAATCCATCGCTCCTGCAATCCGTCGGATTCGCCGGCGCCCTCGATGCGAATCTCCACATCGGCGAAATTTTCACTCCCTCGCTGGTGCTCGACGCCCGCGACGGAAGCCGCATCCAACTCGCCGGTGCGGAAGGCGCACTGATAACCTTTATGTCCGTAGCCGGAGCGCAGCAAAAAGCCAAATTGGCGCGAGCCTACGAAGCTCGCGCCGTCGATATGGAAGCCGCCGCCGTAGCCGCCGCCGCGCGAGCCCACGGAATTCCTTTCGCCGCTATCAAAGTAATTTCCGATGAATTCAATTTTGAAATCCCCGCCATGTCCGCTTTTATCGACGCGGAAGGCGGTTTCCAAACCGTGAACTTTACTCTCTTCGCCCTTCTGCGCCCTTGGCTCTGGCCTCGGCTGGTTGCCCTCGCCCGCAACAGCCAAAAAGCCTCCCGCGCCTTGAGCGCACATCTGGAATCGTTCTGCAACCAACTCCAACCCGTGGCAGCTGTACTCTCCCCAACCGTCTTGCCCACCGGGGGCCGCAAATGAAACACCTTTCTACTATTTCGATCTTCCTCTGCATTGCGATCTCTTCTTTCCCGCAGTCAACCGCCCCGTCCCCCCCCACTTCCGTCTACGCGGAAAGTTTTCGTCAAGGCTCAACCCGCGTCGTCGACGAACACTTCGATCTCAAACTCACGCCTCACGATCCAACCTATCGCGAGCGCATCAAAGATTTCTACGGCAACGACCGCTTCGCGCTTTCCATCACTCCGAAAGGTCCGGAAGGCGACACCGAGATTACCTCCTGGCTGGTAACCTTGGCCGACCTGCAACACACTATGTACAACAATGTGTTGCTGACCTCGCAGGAAGCTTCGTCAGATCCGAAAGATGCGCTGTGGCGCTTGAATCCAACTCTTCTTGGCAGCGTGCCCGTGGCCGCAAAGCGCATCATCAAGGTGGAGAGTTTCTATGTCGTGCTGCAAATCAAGGCGTATCACTTCAGTCCTCCCGATTCGCCGTATTTGGATTCGATGACGGTAGGCGTAGAGTTCACCAATACCGATCCGCGAACTAACGACACGAGAACCGCGGAAACCCCCGCAACCAGCAAATAGAAGAGCCGGCAACGGCGCAATGACAATGAAGCGAACCCGAATGCACTTCATCCGAGTAAAATAGATCACTCATGGCAATCGCCGATCAGTCCGCAGTGAGCAACCAAAGCAGTTCAATCCCCACCACCATGCTAGCGGCGGTTTACCGTGGAGTAAACGACGTCCGTCTCGAAACGGTTCCCGTTCCCCAAATCGGCGTGGGAGAGTTACTGCTCCGCGTCCACACCTGTGGCGTTTGTGGCACCGATCTCAAGAAAATCGCCACCGGATCGCATTCCGCCCCTCGCATCTTCGGCCACGAAACCTCAGGGGTAGTCGCGGCCGTGGGCGCCGGAGTCCGCCAATTCGCCCCCGGTGATCGCGTCGTAGTTTTTCACCACATCCCCTGCCGCCAGTGCTACTACTGCCTTCACCAAACCTTCGCCCAGTGCGCCACCTACAAAAAAGTGGGCTGCACCGCGGGCTTCGAGCCTTCGGGCGGCGGGTTTGGCGAATACGTGCGTGTCATGGATTGGATCGTCGAGCAGGGAACTGTCCGCATTCCCCAGGGCGTCTCGTTTGAGCAGGCCTGCTTCGTGGAGCCCGTCAACACCTGTATGAAAGGAATCCAGGCCCTCCAGCTTCAGCCTGGCGAAACCGTCCTCACCATCGGTCAGGGCCCCATCGGCATCATTCTCAGCGTGCTCGCGCGCCAGGCAGGGGCCACGGTTATTACTTCCGATTTGTATCCCGAAAGGCTTAAAATAGCTGTAAGCCTCGGGTTACAGGGTACGATAGACGCATCGAAGCACGATGTAGTTCGTACAGTTCGTGAACAGACCGGAGAACGTGGTGCCGATGCCGTGATTTTAGCGGTGGGCAGCAATGGCCTAATTCGCCCTGCCATGGATGCGGTTCGTGCAGGGGGGCGGGTATTATTGTTTGCGCAAACTCAACGCGGAGAAGTAGTCGTTGATCCCGCGGCCATCTGCGTGGACGAAAAGTCATTGGTCGGTTCATACAGTGCGTCCGTGGATTTGCAGGAAGATTCAGTTCGTTTTGTGATGAACCGGGAAATGGACTTGGAGCGTTTGATCAGCCACCGATTCCCGCTGCAGGAAAGCGCGCGAGCTTTGCATGTCGCCGCTCATCCCCAGCCTTCATCGATGAAGATTGTGATTCAGCCCGGTGTTACTTGGAAGCGCGAGTCTCCGGAAGGAAGCCAGCAGTGAACGGAAAAATGACGGCCGCCGTCTTATACGGCAAAGAAGATATCAAGATTGAAAGAGTACCCATTCCCCGTGTCGAAAAAGGGGAGGTACTCGTCAAAGTTCAGGTCGCTCTCACCTGCGGCACCGACCTCAAAGTCTATCAGCGTGGCTACCACGCCCGCATGATCGTTCCTCCCGCGCTCTTCGGCCACGAACTGGCCGGCGTCATCGAAGAAGTCGGCGAAGGCGTGCACAGCTTCAAGAAGGGCATGAAGGTAGTCGCGCTGAACTCCGCGCCCTGTCAAATGTGCTTCTACTGCTCCAAGCATCAGGAAAATCTCTGTGAAGATCTTCTCTTCAACAATGGAGCTTACGCCGAATATATCCGCGTTCCCCGCCGCATTGTCGAAGCCAACATGCTGGTCATTCCTCCCAACGTCAGCTTTGAAGACGCGGCCATGACCGAGCCTCTGGCCTGCGTGTTGCGCGGCCTGCACGAGACCGGCGTCGAAATTGGCGACACCGTAACCATCATCGGCGGTGGCCCCATCGGACTCATGTTCGTCCAGGTCGCCCGTGCCATCGGCTGCAACGTGATCTCAGTCGTAAAGCGCGACGAACAGGTCGTTGCCGCTAAACACATGGGCGCGCACGAAATCGTGCAGACCACAAAAGTTAAAAACGTCGTCGAAACCGTGCGCGCGCTGACTCCGCAAAAGCGCGGTTGCGATGTAGTCATCGAAGCCGTCGGCCGTCCCGAAGCTTGGGAGTGGACGGTGGAAATGGTCCGCAAAGGCGGCACGGTAAATTTCTTCGGCGGATGCGCCAGTGGCTCCAAGGTGCAGCTCGACACCAATCGCCTGCACTACTCGGAGATCACCCTGAAAGCCACGTTCCATCACACGCCTGAAACCGTGCGCCGCGCCTTCGGCCTGATAGCGGCCAAGAAAATTCGTCCCACGGATTACATCACCGGCGAAGCCCCGCTCTCCAGCCTGCAGAAGGTGCTCCGCCACATGCTAAACCGCGGCGGCGACATCAAAACGGCCATCATTCCCGGCCATTGATTTGATGATTAATGATGAAGAGGCAGCACGACATAAAAGCTCTTCTGACGTGAGAATATACGCGCTAAATTAAGCTCTGTGAGCGCTAAAATACGCTCCGCCCGAGCAAAGCGAAGGACCCCTGTATTTATTCGGCACTCGCGCCAATGCAAGGAATTTTAACGATGGTCCATTATTTTCGACACCAAGGTGATCCAGTTCTTGGGTGGCGCATCGCTGCAACGCTGCGCTAATCAGTCCCCTCAGGCCGGCTTTAGCCGCTGAGGGAAGCATCAGCCAACAACCGTGACCCAACTCGCCACACAAAACCCGCTACTCCCACCCTCGGCCTGGAGCCGTCTCCCCGCCGCCTACGCCATCCCTCCATCCGCTCCTTCACTTCCGCAAGCCCAGGAATACTGCTGCCAGCTCGCTCGCTCTCACTACGAAAACTTCTCCGTAGCCACTTGGTTCCTGCCCCAGAAATTGCGCCAGGATTTCCTGAATGTCTACGCCTACTGCCGCATCTCCGATGACCTCGGCGACGAAGTCGGCGACGCCGCAACCTCCCTCGCCTTGCTCGACGAGTGGCAGGCTCAACTCGATGCCTGCTATCACGGAACTCCGCGCCATCCTGTTTTTGTCGCGCTCTCCGAGACTGTCAGAAAGTTCGGCATTCCTCGGCACGAATTTTCCGATCTCCTCATCGCCTTCCGCCAGGACCAGACCGTCACCCGTTTCGAAACCTTCGACGATGTCCTTGCCTATTGTCGCTATTCGGCGAATCCTGTCGGCCATCTCGTCCTCTACCTGTGCGGCTATCACGATGCCGAGCGCCAGCAACTTTCCGATTACACTTGCACCGCCCTCCAACTCGCCAACTTCTGGCAGGACGTATCCGACGACTACGCTAAAGGACGCATCTATCTCCCCCTCGAAGATGTGCGGCGCTACTCCGTCACCGAGGAAGACCTGGCGCAAAAGTGCAACACAGTCGCCTTCTGCGACCTGATGAAATTTGAAGTCGAGCGCGCCCGTGAATGGTTTCGGCTTGGTCTGCCGCTGGTGAAAAAAGTAGACGCCGAATTAGCCATCGATCTCGAGTTGTTCAGTCGCGGCGGCCAGGAAATTCTTAACGCCATCGAACGCCAGCACTTCGCCGTGCTTGGAAATCGTCCCGTAATCTCCAAGACGCGGAAACTCGCGCTAGTGGCCCGCGCCGCAGTGAGTAAGTTGCTTCGAAACCCCTCGGGAAACCGGCCGGGGCGCCAAGTATGACCGCCGGAGCCCAACCCGTCTTCGTTCCCTGGACTCCAGCTCCCGCGCAGCTCACCATGGCGTATTCCGTCTGTCGCGGTATCACTCGCGCTAAGGCCAAAAATTTTTACTACGCGTTTCTGGCGTTGCCCAAACGCAAGCGCCAGGCCTTGTCCGCGGTCTATGCCTTCATGCGCCGCTGTGACGATATTGCCGACGATCCCGGCCTCAGCGCCCAGCAACGCCACTTCAATCTCGACGCGTGGTTGGACGCGCTGCACTCCGCCCAGCAGGGCCAGCCGACCGATGACCCGATTCTCCTAGCCCTCACCGACGCCCAGCGCCGCTATTCCATCCCCGCCGGCCTGCTCGACGATCTCGCCTTCGGCACCGCCATGGATGTTGTCGAACCCGCGCCCGACCAAGCCGCTCCGCCTTCACTCATCCTGCAATACAAAACCTTCGAAGACCTTAGACTCTACTGCTACCGCGTCGCCTCCGTCGTGGGCCTCGTCTGTATTCACATCTTCGGATATCGCGACCCCGCCGCCGAATCCCTCGCCGAACAATGCGGCCTCGCTTTCCAACTCACCAACATCATTCGCGACGTCAAAGAAGACGCCGCCATGGGCCGCGTCTACCTGCCCGAAGAAGATCTGGCAAAGTTCGGCCTCTCCGCCGCTGAATTGCTCACCACCCCTGACGCCGACCGCTTCCGCCCCCTGCTCGCGCTCGAAGCCGATCGCGCCCATGAAGGCTACCAGGCCGGCGACCAACTCATTCCCTATATCACCGAAGACAGCCAGCCCGCGCTCTGGGTGCTGATCAACATCTATCGCAAGCTCCTCGAAAAAATCGCCGAGCGCAACTACGACGTCTTCAACGGCAAAATAACCCTCACCGTCGGCGAGAAACTACGCATCCTCGGGAAAGGTTTCCTGCAACGCCTCACCTGATGCCCCGGCCCCCATTCTTACCGTCCCTCTTTCTAGATACCTTGTCATTCCGACCGCAGCCGGAGCGACAGCGACGGGGCGAAGGGGAGGAACCTGCTGTTCCATGCAGTGGCACAAATACAGCATCAGCAAGAATCCCGCATGACTCCGAACTCAATCCAACCCACGATCGCCATAGCCGGCGGCGGACTCGCCGGACTCGCCGCCGCCTGCGCTCTTGCCAACTCCGGCTTCCGCGCCACTGTTTTCGAGCGCCGCCCCTATCTCGGCGGCCGCGCTTCCTCGTACGAGCATCCCGGAACCGGCGAAGTCATCGACAACTGCCAGCACGTCCTGTTTCGCGTCTGCACCAACCTCGTCGAGTTCTATCGCCGCATCGGCGTTGAAGATCAGATCCGCTGGTACGCGGACATGACCTTCATCGAGCCCGGCGGCCGCGCCAGCCGCATGCGCGCCTCCGCACTTCCCGCCCCGCTCCACACTGCGCCCTCATTCCTGCGCTTTCCCTTTCTCGGCGCGAAAGACAAGCTCGTAATCTCGCGTGCCATCGCCGCGCTCACCCTAACCGCCCAGCCCGACACCGGTCAATCATTTCTCGATTGGTGCCACCGTCACAATCAAACCGAAGCCGCTATCGAGCGTTTCTGGAAGCCAATCCTGGTCAGCGCCCTCAGCGAACATCTCGACCGCATTTCGATTTCCTATGCCGCGCAAGTTGTCCGCGAATCGATGAAGTCACCTCCCGCCCGCCACATGGGCGTTCCCAGCCTCCCCCTCACCGACCTCTACAACAAAGCCGGAGACTACATACGCGCCCGCGGCGGCGAAATCCGCCTCCGCACTTCGCTCGAAGCTTTTTCTCCCCACGCATCGTACGTCCAGCTTCGCCTCACCGGCGCAGATACAAATGAAGACAAAAATAATGACAGGTCCTTCGACTACCTGATCCTCGCCCTCCCTTTCAATACCATCGATCGCGTGCTGCCCGATAATCCCTCAGCCGCGCCCCTCCGCGAAAACCTCACTCACTTCGAATCCTGCCCCATCACTGGCATTCACCTTTGGTTCGATCGTCAAATCACCGACCTCGACCACGCCGTCCTCCTCGACCGCACCATTCAATGGATGTTCCACAAATCCCGCCTGCTCACCACGCGCGGCGCCGCCACCCATGCGCAACCACACGGAAGCTACATCGAACTTGTCGTCAGCGCCTCGAACTCTCTCATCGACAAATCGCGCTCCGAAATCGTCGACTTAGCACTAAAAGAAGTCCGCGAATTTTTCCCCGAGGCGCGTGCAGCATCGCTGCTAAAGTCCACCGTGATCAAAGAAGTGCACGCCACCTACTCGCCCCGTCCCGGCATCGACGCTCACCGTCCCCCGCAATCGACGGCGTGGCCCCGCGTCTTCCTCGCCGGAGATTGGACCGCCACCGGCTGGCCCGCCACCATGGAAGGCGCCGTCCGCAGCGGATATCTCGCCGCCGAATCGCTTCTTCACGCAGCCGGAATGCACGCAGGCGGAATGAAAGACAACAAATTCCTGGTCGCCGATCTCCCCGCCACCGGCCTGATGCGGCTGTTCGGCTAGACCTAGCTCATCGCTTTGAAGGGGCACGGCTCAGCCGTGCTCCAAAACAGCTGTAGGAGAAAGGCCCTTCACAACCGCGTGCGCCACCGTGGAAGAGCGGCTCTTCAGCGACGCGTTAGGCGTCATTTAGGAATAGGGCTTCAGCCCCCGTGGAACTTCTAACGGCTGACGCGTGCCACGATCTTCGAGACAAATCTCGGCGTATGGCTCTTCATCAACTGCTGAATGGTGGGACTAACTTCATGCCACACGTTCATCCCCGCATCATTGCCCACAGTCGAACCAAAATCGCTTGCCGGATCAGTGGACGAACGCCTCCAATAAGGCCGCGAAGCCGTATCCGCGGCCACGGAAGTCAGTGTTCGCAAAAGATACGTCGTGTTCAGCCTCGCCTTTCCGCTGCCATCCCGCGTGACAATCACACGTGATGCCGCCAACGTAGCCCGCCCCAGCAAGCTTGCATTGCCATCAGCCTGGGTGCCGGAATGCTGCTTCACCGGCGAATGCAGATATAGCAACGTGCTAAAAATAGCGTTGGGATCCTTCTCAATGACCTCGGCGAACCCTCTCTGGCGCACCGCGTTCGCGTAATCGGCCTTCGGCGCAGATTCTAAGAAAGGATGTGTTTGCTGCACAAAAAGGTTAAACTTCTGCATCTCAGGTGCACTCTGTACCTTAGGCGCATCAGGCAGGACGCGATCGGAATTCTGGCACAATGCCCCGCTCGCCACTAATATCAACGAAACGACCCAGACGGGTACAATTCGTTTCACCATACCGCAACCCTTCAATCGTCAAGCTAGCCAGCGGCCTGACTATCCGCCCCATCAGCTACTTCGACAGTGCAATCCAGGTACCACGCGTCTTAGCAATAGCTCTCATCTCAGACGCCTGGGTTTGAGTAACGAACCGGTACTCGAGGTTGCTGACAAACCGCAAATCCGTGGATACCTCGCCGACTACAAGATCTTCCAGCGAATTGTCAGGTAGTTACCCCTCTTTGCCGCTGTGAGCGCCAAAGCCCTAGCTTCGTGCAGCGCCTATCGGAGGACCCCATTGTGCTCTCCAGCCGAGGGTAAGTTTCGCTACCTTGCCGCATAGCTAACGAAAAGAATGCGGCCGACTACTGTCGACCTTGATCCGTCGCAAGATCAATGAGAAATGTGTCCGAATCTTCGGTTAGCCGGTCGAATACAATTCGGCTGCTATCGGGTGTGATATCAAAGGTCCGCATTACCGCCGAACTGCTCAATCGAGTCAACCGCCGCGAGCGCATCGTGCCAAGGTCGAGCAGCCAGAAGTCCTGCTCGGCCAACGTATTTCCCAGCATGTAAACCAGGCCAGTGCCATCGGGCAGAAAGCGGGCCCGCTCACCTTCGCGCTGCACATTGATCTCCGGCAGCTTCGCCGGCGTGCCGTCCGGGTGCACTGCGAGCAGCGGCGCGAGCGTGAACACCTGGGGCCCACTATACACAATCAAGTCTCCACGCGGCGACCACACAGGATCGAGGTACGGCCCGGTTGCAATCCGAATCGGCGAGCCGCCGTCAACCGGAAGTTTGAATATGCCCAGTCCGTTGCGGTCGCTGCCCGCCACAACAATCCATTTGCCGTCAGGAGACCAGGATGCCGTTCCCCGAACATCAACATCGCTCGAAAGAGGGCGGAGCCGTGTTCCATCCGTCGTCATTACTTGCATTTGTTGCTTCCCCTCTCGCCTCAGTGCAAACGCAACGCTACTCCCGTCCACAGACACCGCGGCTGGCGACCGCAGTGCGCCTTCGGAGCCCTTCCATATCTCCAGCGCTTTTCCGTCGCGATAGCTCCACAGTCCGTCAGCCCCATCTCGCGAAGATAAGTAGAACAACGTACCGCCCCCGAATCGCGGTGCCTGGGAGCGCGAGGTGGGCAGTTGAAAGGCCTCGACGTCCCGTTCCTCAACAAAGCGTCTGGTGATTGGAACGCTCCATAAGCTGACCTGAGCGTTCACGACACCTGCCACAAGACGACGGCCATCCGCGGTGGCTGCTAGTGCGGTGTATTGTTCCAAACCTGAACTCACGCGGTTTGTAGTTCGCGTTTTTCCATCGAACTCCCACAACCATGGGCCTGCCCCGTCTTTGTTGTGGGCTGCGAACAGAACCGTCCTCTCGTCGATCGGTGTCGGGTAAGCAATATCAGTATTGAGATGCGTGAGTTGTTCTGCTTTTCCCCCTTCCGGCGATACACGCCATAGGTCCATCTCACGGGTGGCGGGTCGGCCCCGTACAAAGTAGATCCAGCGCCCGTCCTTCGACCAGACCGGATAGTGGTTGTGTAATCCGGGATCGTTTTGCAGGATCAGGCGTGGATTGCTGCCGTCGCGAGCTGCGACAAATGTCGGGTCACCTGCTTGCCAGGTGTGATAGACAAGCCGAGTGTGATCCGGAGACCAGGCAACTTCGGC
>JGI12635J15846_10000634_pt1 | contig 30566 bp, 25 predicted proteins | sample BlaSpr_A8_OM2_M2_FD_15846 | JGI IMG/M metagenome (IMG submission 15846)
ACTTCCACCGAGCTTCGCCGCCTGGTCGAGCAATTCAAGATCGACGACGGCGAGAACGGGCAGAGAAACCCCGCACCCAGTCAAGCCAGCAAGAGAGCCTACGCAGGCTCATAAGAGTGGCTCAGTGTCTACGGACACGGGATCTCTTGCTCGCAGGCGCTGTGACAGAGCCAACGAAAAACTCCGGCTCATGTTCTTCCGATTCTTCTTTTTCCTGATTTGACCTGATTCTACGTCCTTTCGACGGGAGTCCCTCCTAAAGTCTTCAACGAAGCGACCGAAGTTAAGTTTAGCGACCAATTTAGGTTCACCGATGTGTATGAACGGTGGCCCACCTCTGAGGGAGACATGAAGACAGCTTCCGTACCATCGATTCTGAAAGCGCCACGAATTATTAGTATGGTCTTAATAATGGCGTTCGCACTCTCAGCGCACGCACAACAAACGACGAATGATGCCAGCAGTCAAAGCGACACGGACCAGCAATTGCAGCAGCGCATCAAGGACCTGGAGGTCAAGGTTAAGGAGTTGGAAGACAAGCCAGCGCCGCCTGCCCCGGTTCCTCCGCCCGCGCCCGAGCCCACAATAGACGCGCCTGTGGTCAATGAGGTCGCGCCGCGGCTGCATCTGAATGTCTTCGGCGACGTCGGAGCTCAGGTCTTCAACCACGTCCCCGACACATTCGAATTTGGCTCGCTAGATCTGTTCATGACGGCCCGCCTGTCGGATAAGGTTTCCACGCTGGGAGAAGTATTGTTCATTGCCCAGAGCGACAATAGCATCGGAGTGGACGTAGAAAGGCTTTTATTGATATACCGCCAGAGCGACTACTTCGCGGTATCCGCTGGGCGTTACCACACCTGGGTTGGCTACTACAACACAGCTTTCAACAAGGGAGAATTCCTGGAAACCACGACCGACCGCCCTTTTATGTATGCCTTCGACGATGCGGGCGGCGTTCTGCCCATGCAGGATGTCGGCGTAAATGTGACCGGCAAGATCCCCTCAGGAAATGTTGGTCTGAATTACGTAGTGGAGCTGGGCAACGGCCGGGCCTGGGGATTGAACGCGGAGCCGGCGCAGAACAATCAAGACGCGAATAACAGCAAGTCCATCAACGGAGGGCTGTTCATCCGCCCGGAACAGATATCCGGTTTGCAGATGGGATTTTCTGTCCGCCATGACAACCTTACAGTTCCGGGTCCGGCGGTCAGCGAAACTATTGCTACGGTTCACGCAGTGTACATCAATAGCAAGTACGAGATCCTCAACGAAGGCGCTTTCATAAGCCACGTCGAGCCCACCGGCCCGGTCTACAACACGACCGGTTTCTACACCCAGCTCTCTCGAGCGTTCCATGCCTATCGGCCTTATTTCCGGTACCAGTACTTCAACGCTCCCAGCAACGATCCGGCCTATGTCTACGCCAGCCCTAACACGTACGCACCACTCGATGTCACCACCTTTGTGGGAAGACTGAATGGACCCTCGGCCGGAATTCGCTATGACTTCACGGCACACTCGGCGTTCAAGTTACAGTATGACCGATTCTCTCTGAGAGATCTGCCTACGGAGAACGGCCTGACCGCGCAGATTGCATTTACGTTCTAACGGAGATCACGATGAAAAAAAACAACAGCCTTGCGAGTGCATTTGCGATCCTAGCCGTCGCGGTGGGTATATGTTGGATGGCCTCAGTCACCCCGGTAGAAGCCGCCGGAGACCCGATTGTCGTCATCGTCAACAACGCGAATCCCGTCGATAACTTAAGTATAGGAGAGCTGAAAAAGCTGTTCCTCGGGGACCGCAGCCGTTGGGATACCGGAAAAGCGGTAGCGCCGGTAATGCTGGCTCCCGGCGCTCCTGAACGAGCTGCCTTTCTGAAGATCGTATGCGGCATGAACGATGCCGATCTTGGCAAATATTTCCTGCAAGCTGCCTTCACAGGAAAATCCGCCACGCCGCCGAAGGAAGTCAGCAGTGCCGCGGCGTTAAAAAGCTTTGTCGCGAGTTCGCCAGGCGGCATCGGGTTTATCAAGGCCAGCGATCTGCCTGCAGGCGATACGACGGTCAAGGCTGTGAAAGTCGACACTGTGGCCAGCGATCCCGGTTACAAGATCAAGATGTAGTGTGTGGGCAGGTCCAAAGCTCAGGAAGGTGTGCCAAATGCAGTTAACAATCAAGACCAGGCTGGTAGGTTTGACGGTCAGCGGGCTGTTATTTGTGGCTGGGGTGAGTGCGACGGGATATTGGGGCATCACGTCGGTCCGGCGAACCACCACCGAGGTGGCCGCGACTGGTTCGGCAATTCGAAACCACATCGAAGCCGGAGTCTATAACGACCTCACCCGGGCCGACACGTCTGCGGTTTTCACCTCGAAAGACGACGAGCAGCAGAACAAGGCAGAAGAATTTGCCCAGAACAGCAAACTGCTGCAGGATCGCCTCGCCAAGGCACGTGACTTTGCGATAGACCCCGCCAGCCAATCAATGCTCGATAACGAGAAGCAATTGAGTGGTCAGTATGTAGCCGCGGGTAACTCACTGATCAACGCAATCGTTCACAATCCCAGCACAGCCCCGGCCTTGCTTGGCCCATATTTGCAACTTTACAAAGAGCTCCAAGGGAAAATCGAAGAGACCAGCGACCAATTGGCGAAGAGTGCTCAAGAAGCCGAAGTTGGCGCGACTAAGAACGCAGCTCGCGCAACCCACATCATGTTTGCAATGTGCGGGCTCTCGCTTTTGCTGTTGTTGGTCCTGGCCATCTCTGTGATCCGCAGCGTTACCGCTGCGGATGCCCGGGAAAAGTTAGCCGCCGCAGAGGTGGCTCAGGGGGCGGAGCGCGAAAGGCTGGCGGCGCATGAGCTCACACAAAAGGTGGACAGCATTCTGACGGTAGTGGCGGCCGCCGCCGAGGGGGACCTGACTCGGGAGATTCTTGTGCACGGCACCGATGCTATCGGGCAAATGGGAGAAGGACTGGGGAAGTTCTTCGCCGATCTGCGTCAGAGCATAGGAAGCATCGGCGAAAGCGCCATGAGCCTGGCTACGGCGTCGGAAAATCTGACCACGGTCAGCCAGCAGATGAGCGCCAACGCGGAAGAAACTTCGGCCCAAACCAAAGTGGTCTCCAACGCGACCGTGCAGGTCAACCAGAACCTGCAGACNGTAGCNACCGGTGCGGAAGAAATGGGCATCAGCATCAAGGACATTGCCAAGAACGCGACCGAAGCCGCTAAAGTTGCCAGCACTGCGGTGAGAGCCGCGGAAACCGCGAATGCTACCGTTTCCAAACTTGGCGAATCTTCCGCCGAGATCGGCCAGGTCATCAAAGTCATCACGTCGATAGCCCAGCAAACAAACCTGCTGGCCCTGAACGCGACCATTGAAGCTGCCCGCGCGGGCGAAGCTGGCAAAGGTTTTGCGGTCGTTGCCAATGAAGTGAAAGAGCTGGCCAAGAAAACCGCGAAGGCCACCGAAGACATCAGCCGCAAGATCGAAGCCATTCAGATCGACGCCAAAGCGGCAGTGGATTCGATTGGCACCATCAGCGAAGTGATCAACCAGATCAACGGCATCTCCAACACCATTGCGACTGCGGTGGAAGAGCAGAACGCGACGACCAACGAAATGGCGCGCAATGTCAGCGAAGCCGCGCACGGCAGCGGCGAAATTACCAGCAACATCGCCGGCGTGGCAGATGCTGCGGAAAGCACCTCGCGCGGCGCTACTGACACGCAGAAAGCCGCGCAGCAACTGGTGGAGACTTCCACCGAGCTTCGCCGCCTGGTCGAGCAATTCAAGATCGACGATAGAGGAGATGCGGCGGTCGGCACTCAAGCGCGGACCAAGCGAGCCCACGCCGGCCTGTAGTCCCTGCAGATGTTATCCGCTTCCCGCGCAGAATCCCAGCCTTGAACATTTAAGGCTGTCGGATCGGTGAGTCCTCGCATACTTCCGGATTCTCGGGCGTCTGGTCTCATTCGAGATCAGCGACCAAGTATTCAATCACCTCAAACAGTGCGCGTTCGTCGCCCCGATGACGAAAAGGTATAATGTCAGTGCACTGTTACTACTGGAGGAAGTTCCTATGGATCCGCTTGCCAGCGGTTTCTGGGCGCGCCTGAAGGCGAACCGCCCGGCATACACGCTAACGATTTTGGCTACATTAACCGTCGGCATTCTTATCGGAACGGTTATTTCCAAAGGAGTGAAAGGCCAGGAAAAAAAGGGTTCGGATGCAACTCCCTTGAGCATTCCCTCGCCGCAGCAGCTCTCGAGTCAATTCTCGCAAATCTCCAAGCAACTGGAACCGACAGTAGTCAACATCAATACGGAGTCCACGATCAAAAACCCCCACCGGCGCCGCGGAGGCAATCCCGACCAACCGGACGATCAGGATCCATTCGGCGACTTTTTCGATAAATTTTTCGGCGGCCAGGGCAACAACGGACCGATTCACGAGCATTCTTTGGGATCTGGTGTCATCGTTGATGCCAAAGGCTACATCGTCACCAACCGTCACGTGGTCGAGAAAGCCGACCGCGTTCGGGTAAAGCTCATGGATGATCCGCCAGGAGTCTTGCACGACGCCAAAGTGATCGGTTCCGATCAGGAAACGGATCTGGCGGTAATCAAGATCGAATCCGACAAGCCTCTGCCCGTGGCTAAGCTGGGTAACTCCGACAGTATGGAGGTTGGAGATTGGGTGCTTGCGGTCGGTAGTCCTTTTGGATTGTCGGAGACGGTGACAGCAGGGATTGTTTCGGCGAAAGGACGCAATATCGTACCCAACCGGCAATTCCAGTCGTTCATTCAAACCGATGCAGCCATCAATCCCGGAAATTCCGGAGGCCCGCTGGTTAACATGGCCGGTGAAGTCATCGGCATCAACACCGCGATTCTTACCGACACAAATGCGTACGCCGGCGTTGGCTTCGCCATGCCTTCGAACACGGTTGTGACCGTCTACAACCAGCTCATCGCTCCCGACCACCGGGTTGCCCGCGGCTCGATTGGCATTATGTTCAACGCTCAGGAAAATCCTGCGATTGCTCGAGTCTACGGCGCGGGCGCGGGCGGGGTGACGGTTTCCGGGGTCACGGCCGGCAGTCCTGCCGAGCAGGCCGGACTCAAAGTTGGCGACACCATTACCTCGGTCGACGGCAAGCCGGTAAAGAACGGCGATGAACTGGTTGCCGATATCGCCAGTCGCAAACCGGGTAGCAAAGTAACCCTCGGCTTCGTGCGCAACGCCAAGAAACAGGATGCCACGGTCACTGTCGCTGATAGAGCCAAATTATTTGCCGCCCGGCTCGGCGAAGACGACGAAACTGGCGAGGAGGAAGCGCCTAAAGAGGGCAAGCTGGGTATTACGGTTCGTGGCATCAGTTCTGAGATGGCCGACCGCCTCGATATTCCCCCAGGCAAGGGCGTGATCGTGCAGGATATCAAGCCCTCGTCATTTGCCGACGACGTCGGCCTCGCTCGTGGAGACGTCATCCTTGAGATCAACAAACAAGCGGTGAATTCCGAGGATGACTTTAACCGTGTCTCTTCATCCCTGAAGAGCGGACAGGATGTCGTGTTCCTGGTACGCCAGCGGGGGTCGGGCAAGCAGGACGGCACCATCTTCTTGGCGGGTACACTTCCGTAACCTGAAAACAGACTCTGGAGACTGGCACTGAGAGCCCCAATCGGGGATCATTACTCAGTGCCCGATCCGGGTTGTGAGGTCAATTGTCGCGTTTACGAATGAGGTTTTCGACAATCGTCTGCGTCGCGCTCCTGGCGACGGTTGCGACCGCTCAAGACGCTCAAACCGACAGCAAGCCCGCGGCGAGCACGCAACCTGCATCCCATTCCTCCGCGGGTTCGCAGACGACGAGTTCCAAGCGCAGCACCGCGTCACACTCGACGATTAGCAAGAGTAAAAAATTGCGGAAATCCGCTGCCAATCGACATCCACGCGGACAGCAGAAGATTGATCCGAAGCGCACCCTCGAAATTCAGCAAGCTTTGATCCGCGAGCACTACCTGGACGGAAAACCGACAGGAGTATGGAATGACGCAACCCAACAGGCGATGCAGAAGTATCAGGCTGACAATAATTGGCAGTCGAAAACCACGCCCGATGCCCGCGCGCTTATCAAGCTAGGATTGGGACCGGATCACGATCATCTGCTGAATCCTGAAAGTGCGATGACCAGCCAATCGCAGTCGCCAAGCAGCATCTCAACTCCCGCCAGCACGCCATCTACTGCAAAGCCGCAAAGATAAAAAAGCCACGGATTACACAGATCATCACAGATATTTCTTTTTCTTTTCCCGATTTATTTTCTTTTCTAATCGGTGTTCATCTGTGAAATCCGTGGCCGGCTTTTTGGGTTTAGCTTTTCATCACGGGATTAGGAAAATAGGGCAGGGGTTGTCCACTCACGATGGCGCGCGGATTGCCATCGACCAGGGCGCGCGCTACTTCTTCTCCGCAAATTTCCGCCGCCGCGTCGCGGGCCGTGGAAAGTATTGGCGGACGACTCTTGGTGTCATGCGCATCGGTCGCCAGCACATGGACGGCTTCTCGTTTGAGCAGCCACTCTGCGGTTTGCCAGGCCGCCTGCCCCCAACGTCCGGTCAACGCCGACCCGGTTACCTGGATCACGCAGCCGAGCTCGACCCATTGCAGAATCCGTTGCGGAGTTCGCTGCATGATCGGATTGCGCTCCGGGTGCGTGATCACCGGGGTAAGTCCCTTCTCCAATAACTTGCTGAAGTGCTCTTCCATCTGAACCGGAACACTGTAGTTGCTGAGTTCCGCCAGCAGGTAATGACTGCCTTCGATGGCATAACGGTCCGGAAACAGCATNACGTCTTGCAGATTTTCATAGGAAAGGTGGAAATCGCAGCCCAGGCTGAGGCGTGGAATCTGGCCGATCCTCTGGCGGAGATAGTCAACCAGCCGCGTCAGGAAATCGCGGTCGTAACGATAGCGGTCATTGGCGTGGGGCGTGGCGACAATGTGCTCGATGCCATCTGCGGCCGCCATGCGGCACATCTCCTCGGCAACGTCCCAGGATTTCGGGCCATCGTCGACCTCGGCAAGGATGTGGCAGTGAATGTCGATCACGGTGAACTTCTTGGCGTAACTCGATTTAAGCAGATTTCGCGCCAAAGACCAAGCTGGTTGCGACAGGTTTTTGGGGTATTGAAGGCGTTCTCAGCTGGAAGCGCTGGGGATGCCCAGTTGCATCCGGTGCAGAAGATTCGAGTAACGCGGATCCGAGCGTAATCCGTTCAGCCGCCGCGCGATGCCCAAGAACGCCATCTGACTTTCCCTCTCGGCGTAAGCTTTTTCCAGCCAATGAAATGCGTTGTCCTTTTCGCCCACGCCGGCGAACACGGTCGCCATATCGAAGGAGGAGACGTAGTGACTCTTGGATGCCTCGCGCAAACTGGCTAAGACCTTGCGCGCTCCTTCGCGATTACCGGAGTAGCCGTATGCGCAGCCCAAGGCCGCCAACGAGGCAGGGCTGTTCTGGGAAAGCTCAACCGCCTTTTGGTATTCGCGGATGGCCTGCTCCCAGTTTCCCTCGGCTTCATACGTGGCTCCCAGAACGCTGTGCGCGGTCACGAAATTCGGATCCATTTCCACAGTCCGCTGACCGAAGTTAATCGCCTGGTCATATTGACCAGAGTCGCGGTAGCGTCCGGCTAAAGTCGCATTGATTGCCAACGAAAGCGGATCGATTTGTTGTGCCTTTCGTGCCTCTTCAACCGCTTCCGGAAAGCGGCCCATCGCCGTAAGATAGTAGCTGTACCACTGATGGGCAGTGGCGTAGTTCGGATTCAACTCAATGGCCTGTCGAAACTCTTGCTCAGCTTTAGACCAGTCCCAGTCGTAATAAAACTCCACCAAAGCCAGTTCCGCATGTCCCTCGGCGATCGTTGGGTCCAACTCTAATGCCTTTGTGGCTGCGGCACGGGCTTTTGAACTGGCCAGCCGGGCAGGCAGGACATCCGAGCCCATAATAGAGTAGGTGTCAGCCATGGCCGCGTATGCGGCCGCGAACTTCGGATCTTCTGCAATGGCTTCCTCGAAGTAATCAATGCTCTTCTTCAATCCCTCCTCGGTCCGTTTATTCCAAAAGTAACGGCCCTTGAGGTAAGATTCATACGCATCTGGGTTTACTGGGTTCACGCTGGTGGATCTGAGGTCTGTCCGTGGGGATGCGAATTTTCCCTCGACTTCTTCCGCAATATCGTGCGCCGCCGAACTCTGCAAAACTAATACGTCTTTGAGTTCGTGATCGTAACTTCGCGCCCAAAGATGCCGGTCGCTGGCCGAGTCGATCACCTGAATTCGAATGCGGACTCGATTTCCAGCACGCTGCACCGTCCCTTCGATCAGCGTATCCACGCCGAGTTCGCGGCCAATCTCCGGAGCTGTCTTGGTCGACGCCTTGTAGTGCATGGCGGAAGTGCGCGAGATTACCCGCAGGCTGCCGAACTGAGCAAGATCGGTAGTGAGTTCGTCGGTCATGCCATCGGCGAAATAATCCTCGGCTGATTTGTTGGAAAGATTCTGCAGGGGCAGAACGACGATTGAGCGAGGCGGCTTGGGGGCGGACGCGACTGCCACCGACGCATTTTTCGTCGACCGAAACAAAGCAAAAAAATGATCTCTTGCTCCCGCGACATCGAAAGCCAGCGCCAGCACCGCGAATAGAGCGATGGCAAGTATGAAAACCGGAGACCAGTTGAACGACCGCGCAGGCCGCCTCACGGGTTCAGATTGGGAGACGGAAACGGGCGCGGGAACCGCTTCGGCAACCGCCGGTTTTAGTTTTACTTCGACGGTAGCCTCGACCGAGGCGATGAAGCGATACCCCAATCGGGGCAGAGTTTCGATGTAGCGAGGCTCAGTGGCGGAATCGCAGAGCGCCTGCCGAAGTTTCTTGATGGAAGTATTGAGCCCGTGTTCGAAGTCGACAAAGGTGTCGGCGGGCCAAATCTTCTGCCGGATTTCCTCCCGAGTCACGACCGCGCCCGCGCGACTGAGCAATAGCTCCAGGATGGCAAAAGGTTGGCCGCGAAGTCTGATCGGCGTCCCATTCTTGGACAACTCTTGGGCACACGTCCGCGCCTCAAACGGTCCGAAACGGAAGATCAACGAGGGAGTGTCCATGCCAGACCCCACGAGAGGCGGGGCTTAAACCGATGGATTGTACCATCGTCCCATTCGAACGCAGCACCTCAATTTATCTAATTTATTATCAATGACGTAGCCGCTCACCTCCGATTCACCTCCAAATCACCCCCAGTCCATTGCTTATGTCACACCAACCAGGAGAGAGTCGGCAGCGCGGACCAGAGAGCCTTCGGGCTGTCGTTTTTCCGGCCTGCTGGGTTCGCTAGTAGAACTCGAAGTTTCTCCCGCCTTCAACGCCCGGCGACTGAAACGAAATTAATATTCACGACACTATGCATATGAAAGTAATTCACATACACGTCCACAACATTCGTGCAGGTATCAAAAGACAAGTTCCACACGTGCTCGATGATCATGGCACGCGTGATTCGCCGCCCCGCGTTGCGCATCAAGTATTCCAGCAGGGCAAATTCTTTGCCGGTGAGATCGATGCGGCGTCCTGCCCGCTCCACTCTGCGCTCAACCCGGTCGAGCTTCAGGTCGTCTACGGTTAACACCGATTCGGCTGGCAGATGGCAGCGCCGCAGCAGCGACCGAATCCGCGCCGACAGTTCCGAGAAGGAGAAAGGTTTGCCCAGATAATCGTCCGCGCCGAGATCCAGGCACTGCACCCGGTCTTCCACTCGCGTGCGCCCGGTGAGCACCAGGATCGGCATGCTGGGCTTGCGGGTTCGCAGATAACGCAGGATCGCAACCCCATCCAGCCGTGGCAGGTTGAGATCGAGCACCACCAGGTCATAGTCAAACTCGCCTGCCATCGCCCGAGCCTGCTCTCCGTCATTTGACACATCGACCGCGTAATGTTCAGCGTCCAGACCCTTTTTCACGTAGCTCGCAAGTGCGGAATCATCTTCAGCGATCAGAATGCGCATAAGGTTTCTCTAACCTGCACTCCGATTCTAGGCAAGAATCAGCCACAGTCGGGAGATTCCGCTGCACACGAAGGTCTCTGCCTTCCGCAAACGGGAAAGCGTCCTCTCCGGGAACCTGCTCTGCCACTCACTCGCCCTTGTTCCCGCCGACGATAATTCGTTGAAACAGCTTTCTTCCTACTAAAAGGATCTCCAGGTTGGATCTGAGCAGAAAAGGAACGCTGAAGTCCCTATTCGTGCCGGGAGGCATCCTGCTCCTCGCCGCAGTAGCTATGTTGTCAGGGGGATTTCTGCCTGTCTCCGCAGCTGCAGTCGGCTTCTACTATTACGCCGTCTTCGCAGCGGGAATTTTGCTCGCTTGGCGCTTCCACTCCAGCCGCGTGCTCTTCGCTCTGATCATGTTGCTTCTGGCGCACCGCGCCATTGAATTCTTTTCTGCAGGGCGAGCCGTCGCGATCGGTCCGGGCCGTATTGCCTTTGAAGCAGTCGCCCTTCTTCTCCCCGTCAACTTCATCGTGCTTGCGGTCATGCGCGAGCGCGGCCTGTCCATTCCGTCAGTCACTCCGTGGCTGGTCTTGCTGTTCCTCGAGTCCGTGTTCGTCGCGGTCCTCTGTCGCCCCGGACAAACTACTGGCCCCGCATTTCTTCGCGTCGCCTTCCTGAGTCCGTCTTTATTTCATTGGACGAAAATCCCGCAGCTCGCCTTGCTGGCTTTCGCCGGAGCCTTTGCCTTCCTGCTCATCCGCATCTTCCTGTACCGCAAGCCGTTGGAAATCGGCCTGCTCTGGTCCATGGCTGCGACTCTCCTTGGTTTAGGGGCAAACGCGGTGAACCGAATCGCGGTTGCATACTGGGCTACAGCAGGTCTGCTTCTGGTCGCGTCCATCGTCGAGAACACTTACCTTCTGGCCTATCACGACGAACTCACTTCGCTGCCCGCGCGCCGNGCCTTCAACCAAGCCTTGTTGGGCCTCGAAGCGCCTTACGCCATAGCCGTCGTCGATATCGATCACTTCAAGAATTTCAATGACACCTATGGACACGACAGCGGAGACCAGGTTCTCAGCATGGTTGCCTCTCGACTAGCCCGCGTGAGCGGTGGCGGACAGGCATTCCGCGTGGGTGGAGAAGAATTCTCGATTCTGTTTGCGGGAAAGTCCGTGAAAGAAGTTGTGCCTCATCTTGACTCGCTCCGAACTCTCATCGAGGAATCCTCGTTCCGGGTTCGCAAAACTCCCGAGCGCCGCAGTGCTCCTCGCGGCGCGGGCCGCAGGAGTGAAGACAAAAGAAGCACGCGTCGTAAACTGGGACGGCCGCGCAACCCTCCGCCCGAAACTTCCGTCAGCGGGCTGTCGGTCACTGTAAGCATCGGCGTCGCGGAATCGGATGCGAAGACGCGCGAAGTGGAACAGGTAATTCAAGCCGCCGACAAGGCCCTGTATCGAGCCAAGAAGGCCGGACGCAATCGCGTCGAGACGGCGGGCGAACCTCGCAGCCGCGCCCTGCGTCCTAAGCGAAACATCGCCTGAAACAGGGACTTCCTCGACCGTTACGTGTGTTCGTTACGAACTGCCAATCAGAACTCCAGTGGCGAAAACCAGCGCCCCGCCCAACGCCACCTGCATGGCGGCGGAAACTGTTGGCGTGTCCATGTAGCGATGACGGATCCAGGTAATGACGCCAAGCTCGACCAGCACCACCACAAAGGCAACGGCTAGAGCCAAACGAAAGTTTGGCAGCAGGAACGGCAAAGTGTGGCCCACCCCGCCGAGAGCGGTCATGGCGCCGCAAACCAATCCGCGAATCAAGGGATGCCCGCGGCCGGTGAGGCTGCCATCGTCGGAGAGCGCCTCGGTGAATCCCATGCTGATGCCCGCGCCGATGGAAGCCGCCATGCCTACGAGAAACGCGTCCCGAGGCGTGCGTGTGGCGAATGCTGCAGCGAAAACTGGCGCCAGCGTCGAGATGGAGCCGTCGATTATGCCTGCCAGTCCGGGCTGCACGATCTGCAAAACAAAAAGTCTTCGGCGCGCCCGTTCTTCGTCCTGCGCAACATCGGGGCTAAGCTCTTCTTCTTTTAGTTCCTGAGCGCGGTCTTCGTGGGCGCGCTCTTCCTGCGCCAGGTCGTCGAGTAATTGGCGGATGCTGGCATCCTGAGTTCGTCCGGCGGCCTTTTCATAGAACCTGCGCGTTTCAATCTCGATGGCGCTGGCTTCGTTACGCACCACGTCGAGGCGCAGGGGCCGCGCCAGCCAAACTGGCTTTCGTTCGACGAATCCCTTCACGTCCTGTCGACGGATGAGCGGAATGTGTTCCCCGAATTTCTGCCGGTACAACTCGATCAACCTTCGGCGATGGCCGGATTCCTCGTCTCGCATGCCTTCGAATACGGCAGCCGAAGCGGGGAAATCCTGCCGCAATCCTTCGGCGAAATCGGCGAAGATGCGCTCATCTTCTTCTTCGAGTGAAATGGCCAGCGCGAGGATCTCGCGTTGGTTAAGAGTTTCGAAGTTCTTCATGGCGGATAGTGTAATCGGGCGGGAAGCAATGCTCCAACTCGGAAGTGGGAAGGAAGGAGGTTAGGCTTGGTTTGAGCAGGGAGTCGAGCTTCGCTTTACCAGACAGCCGTGGGCGCCTGTCTCCACGTGATAACTGCGGTGAACTTCGGTCATCCGAAGTTCACCACAGGCAGGCAGAAGTTCGCTGATGACGGCGAGGAACTAATACGCCCAGAAGGGGCCATTGCCATACGTCGTCGTCGTCCCGTCGATGGCGGTGAATACACTGCGACCGTAGAAGAAGGGAAGCCCCCAGTCGAAAGCGCAGGCTCCGGTATTCGAACCACTGCAGGGGCCGACGCCCATCGGTCCCGCAAGGTTGCTGAAGGCCGCGTCGCTGGGGTTGGCATTAGTCACGGTGTCGAAATTGTCCACATCGAAAGTGACCGTGTTCGACGTTGTGCCATTATTTGGGTCCACATTGGTCGCCGTAAGCTGCGTGGTTGTCGCGGGGCAATACCAGTCGGCGTTGTCGGTACAAATAACCGGCGAACCGCCGAGCTGCGGGAAGAAGAGCCCGTTCGAACCGCTGTCGATGAAGCTGCCGGTAAGGGCCTGTCCTCCGTAGTTCGTCGTGAAGTTGTCTCCCGTGGTCAATGTGAACAAGGTCGCGGTGGTCGGAAGAGTGTTGTTCGATTCAGTGCCTATTCCGAAGGTCAGAGTGCCGCTCACGGTAGACGCCACGTCGTTAACCTGTGGCAGCGTGAGAATGACGCCGTTATTGTCCGTTGGGAAGTTGAAAACCGGATTGGTGACCTGTTGGTTGGGAATGGAGTCGTTACAGAGAGCACCACAAGATACAAAGGTCGTGCTGCAGCTACCGCCAGAACTGCAAAGGTAATATACCGTTGGAGCTGTTCCCCCGGCGCCCGGATCGCAGGCCGTTCCGCAGTCAAACGGTTCGGGTCCTACCCCCAGGATGCCGTTTGCCCCCAACAGCGCCTGCGTATCTTCGTTGGTTCCGGTGCATCCGCCCGGAATACTAAAGCTGGGATTGGCGATAATCTGAATCGAAGTTGACGTCGCTGTCTCTCCGCCTAGCACGATCGTCGCCGGCGCCACGGCTCCCCACAGAAACGAATTGTCCACAAATTGAACGCAGTCATATACCGTGTTGCCGTTGCCGTCATTTAGCGGGGTGAGTGCGGCCGCAAGCGTTGAGTTAAGCTCTGAACCCAATACTCGTAAGCCGAACGAACCCGTATCGACCAGAATGTCAGGGATGGTTTGGCAAGCGCCGCTTGGAGCGCAAAGATTGACGCTGACAAAAGCCGCGTTGGTATAAATCACGGGAGGATTCGCGGTTAACAACGGTCCGCCATTTACCGAAATCGGCACCACATTTGTCGTAGTGCCGGCTGGCGACACGGTGATGGCCGCCGACCCCGAAGAAGTCGGACTGGCTATCGAAGTCGCCACAACGGTTGCGACCGATGTGGTGGTAACCGTCGCCGGCGCAGTATAAGTCGCCCCGGTAGTGGTCTGATTGCTCAACGCTCCGACCCCGGTTAGGGCCCAGCTTACGCCTTTGCCGCTGGAGTCGTTGGCAACGCTGGCGGTGATGTTCACGCTTTGGCTCGCGGTGAGTGATGCGCTGCTCGGAGTAAGCGTAACCGAAATCGCAACTCCCGATGGAGTTCCATTGTTGCCGCACCCCACGAGAAATCCGAGGGTCCCGACCAAAATTAAGACCAAGAAGCTGCGCACACTTTCCTCCTTATTGTAATGCGTCGACGTTGACGCCCTGCGGCACCATGGCAGGAACGTATGCTCTGCCAACGTATGAGCGCATGTGCCCGCCGTTCTGGAAAACGAAATCAGCTTGTTGGATGCTGACTGGCCGGTGGCCCGGATGGCTCTCTCGCTGGGCTTTGGCGGCTTGTGCAAACTGATCGAAGTACGTTCCCAGAAGTTGTTGCATGCTGGGGATAACCTCGCCCTGCCAGGTGATCGCAAAGACCTTTCCGGTCAGAGAGACATATTCCTTGACAACGATTTTGCCGGGGGCCGTAATTACGTGAGTGGTATAGGCCGGGGTTTCCGTAGTTTTCACGGCGCCCTTCATTTGTGCCTGGTCTTTCTGGACTGAGGTGACGTCGCCGCCCAATGCAGCCAAGGCAGGGATGGGAAGCGCCAGCATCAGGAGAACAATGCCCATCCATGAAGTCTTTAGGCGCGAAGTTTGTGACACCAAAATCTGAGAATTTAATTTCATGTGACTCGCTCCGCTTTCTGTAATGCTTGAGGCCATGCGGTTCGTTGCGTTAAACCCAAAAGATGAAGGTAAGTTGCGGCCGTCAGCTAGGATTTGCATCGAGGTCCCGGGGGTGCTTTTCATCGCCAGATTTGTGTCGTAACTACAGAGCGGATACCCCATCCGCTAACCTTGACACTCAAATTCCAAGAAATCGAGCCCCAACTACTCCAAAATTCGTCACACCGTCAAAAACGGCGATGGACAGAACTGTTCGCCATTCGCGGTCAAGAGAGAATGCTCACATTTTATCCCTTTTGCGGCGCGTGTGTGTAAAGGGTTGTAAAGTTACTTTACTATTCGCATTCCCCGCCCCGGCTGGCGACAGCGCAGGCCGAACGCTATCGTGCCTTGCCTATTACCAGCTGTCGTCCCGAGCGCCGCGAGGGATCTGGGTGTTAGCCTGCGCGGGATTAGGGATGGTGCAGGCAAGAACCTAGATCCCTCGCTTCGCTCGGGACGACAAGTGTGTTATAGCCTGGCGCTATCTCGGACAACAGGATCAACCGTCGCCCATGAAGAAAGAAAGCGGGACGTCGCTCCTGGACAGCGGGCGGCGGCTGTCCCCGCGTTTACTTCGCGCTGCCCACCAGTTTCTCGACCTCCGACATCTCTTTGGGCACGCTCGACGAAAGTATTTCCGGGCCATTGTCCGTCACCAGAATCGTGTCTTCGACGCGGAAGTGCATGTGCTGGTCGGGGAACTCGACGATCGGTTCGACGGTGACAACCTGGCCAGCTTTTACCGGTCCGGTTGGCATCTTCACATCGTGCGTGGCCAGGCCGACAAAATGTCCTGGGAATCCGTACCACTGCTTGGCAATGCCGTTCTTCTCAAAAACGGCTTTGCCGGCATCCGCGACTTGTTCATAGGTGTTTCCCGGCTTAAGCAAAGCGATGGACGCCTTCTGCGATTCGAGATCGACGGCATACCACTTGGCCTGCTCGGGGGTGAATTTGCCGCTGATGTTGAAGGTGCGAGTAATGTCCATGGTCATGTGATCGAGATCGGCGGCGAAATCAAAAACCACTAGATCGTTCGGCTGGATCTGGCGGCGGTCGCTAAAGTAGTGCCAGGTGTTAATGTTCTCGCCGGTTCCGACGATGGCGGGATAAGCCCAACCTTGCGCGCCGCCGTTGCGGAATACGAAGTCGGCCTGCGCTTCGATCTGGTATTCGAACATCGGTGGATGGGCGTGTTCCATCGCCTGTTTGATCCCTTCGGCGCTCAATTTTCCGTTTCGCCGCAACACTTCGATTTCCTGCGGAGTTTTGACGTTGCGCATATCGTCGATGAACGCTGTGGCATCGCGCTGATGAGCGGCCGGATAGCGCTCGGCTAACTTTTTCAAAGCCGCGCGGTCGCCCGGCAGAGGATCGCCGTATGGGTTCGAATACTCGGCAGCGTAATCGCGACCGACTTCAAAGCGGGCGCCGTCGGCCTTGTCGGGGAACGTCAAGCGCAACCACAAATCGGTATCCTTGCCCAGGAGAAATGCCAAAATGCCGTCGAGACTTCCGATCGGCAGCACTGTCTTGAAGCCGAATTTTTCCTGGGCTTCAGGACCCATGGAGAGCAAATTAGCGCCGTAGACCTGTTTGCCGCGCGGCCCTTGCTGCGGCTCAAAAATCGTGCCATCGCCATTGCTGGCGTCCATAACCATGATCGCGCCCGGATCGGCCAGCCCAGTGAAATAGAAGAAATCATCGTCCTCGCGATAGTGATTGGCCTCGGGAAGAACGGTGCGCGCAAACAGGATCAGTCGGCCGGTCTTGAGCTGTTTGGCAAGTTCCTGGCGGCGGCGTGCGAATTCCTGTGGTCCGCCAAGATCGTTGATCACAACTGAATCGGTGTACTGCGCCAGCGTCGGCGCCGCGAGAAGCGAGATCAGCAAGCACAGAACGAGACATCTTGAACAGATGGCGAAAGCTTTCACATGATTCTCCCGAGAGCCGCGAGTTTAGCGTGCAGTTATCAAATTTGACAAGATCGTTATTAATCGGGTAGTGGCTCCGTTTTGATTGTCATCCCGAGCAAGCGTTCTTTGCGAAGCGAGGGATCTGGGCGAGCCGTGCGCTGCGTCGCGTACTTTGCGACGCAATAATCGCGCGTTTGGCTCGCTTCCCTATCAAACTGAGCCACTACCGTCAATCGGTGTCGACCGATTCCGAAAATTCATCGACTTCGCTGAGCACAATCGGCGCAAGCTTTCCCTCACGCAGGTGCAAGTTGAGTTGCGGCAGCCAGTTTGTCTTGACGTGATTCCAATCGGCAATACGCAGCTTCAACGCCTCACTCGATTCATGGTAAAGCGCAATCGCCTGAGAAGGCACAGCACGATCGCTGCTCTCGACGACAGCCAATGCGGAAGTCAGACCGGCACTGGCGTTCTCCAATCCCTCCGTTTTGATTGCTGGATCCTCAGCGCCAGCCATGATCCTGCGAATTTCAATCTGGAGTTGTGAGGCCGCGGATTTCACCTGGGCGTGATGACTGTCGAGCTTCTGTTCCAGTTCCGACAACTGTTTCTGTACCGACCTCATCTCCGCCAGAGTTTGCCGGGCGCCGATAGATTCCGTGAAAATCTGCCGGCCCAACTGCAGCTGTTGTTCAAGATCGCGCGCAGTCGCGGGGGATCGCGGATCCATTACGACCTTCAGCGGTTGAGTGAGCGTTTTTCCGTCGATAGTGAGGCGCGCTTGATAAGTTCCCGGAACCGCGCGCGGCCCGCGAGGAGATCGATTATCGTCTCCAGCAGGTTGAACCGCAGACTTGTCGCTCGGATTGCCCCACGCAAGATTCCACACAAAACGATGCATGCCAGGACCGGTCTCCAGAATCTCAGGTGTCGGGAACCAGCGCTCAGCGATGGGCCGAGGAGGATGCTGCGGTTTCGGATCGTCGGAAGAAAATGTCTGAACCACAGTCTGGTTCGAATCAAGAATCTCGAGCTTGACGTGCCCCGCAGCGGCGTCGAGGTAGTAATCAATGACCGCGCCATTAGGCGGATTGTGCGCGGTAGGCTCTTCCGGCGGCAGCGGAGTGGAGACGAAGTCATCGTTATCGACGCGCACGGCTGTGGCTGGCTGGTAGAGGTATGGGCCACCCGACTTCACAACGTCACGCGCCTGCCGCAACGGCGTGATGTTATCGAGAATCCAAAACGCGCGACCGTGGGTGGCGATAATCAGGTCATCTCCGTGAATTACGAGGTCGTGAATCGAAGCGACCGGTAAATTCAACTGCAGCGATTGCCAGTGGTCGCCGTCATCGAATGAAGCGTACACACCGAGTTCGGTTCCGGCAAAAAGCAAGCCGCGGCTTTGGCGATCCTCGCGAACGGCGCGCAAGAACGACGATGCGCCGATACCGTCAGTGATCAACTGCCATGTCGCACCGTAATCGCGGGTGCGATAGAGATACGGCTTCTGATCATCCAAACGATGCCGATCAACCGCCGCATACGCCTCCGCGGGATCGAAGTGCGATGCTTCTATCAACGATATCTTGCTCCAATCTCCGAGCCCTTTGGGCGTGACATCCTTCCAGGTTTTGCCGCCGTCACGCGTAACGTGGATAAGGCCCGTGTCACTGCCGGCCCAAATCAAATTTCCATTCAAGCTCGAAGGCGCAATGGTGTACACAACGCCGTAGCCTCGCTCCTTCGCGTTCTCTACCGTGGGTGGACCTTCGGGCTTCTTGTCGCTGGGGCGTTGCGTCGCCCCGGTCAGATCTGGGCTGATAGTTTCCCAATGCAGTCCTCCATCGAGAGTCTTCATGACATATTGCGTACCCAGATAAAGTGTTTTCTTGTCGAACGGCGACATCAAAAGCACGGGCGTCCAGGGATCGCGATACTTGCGCGCGTTGATCTCAGTGCCAAAAGTCGTTACCGGCCACGGAGTAATGTCCTGGCTAAACGAAGTGCGAATATCGAAACGAGTCACGTCTCCGTAGGTTCCGCTGGCGTAGAGAATGTTTGGATCCTTGGGATCCGGCGCAATGTATCCGCTTTCGCTGCCGCTGGCGGGAAACCAGTCGCGGGGCGTGATTTGACCGGCGTCGCCACGGCTACGAACCGCCGCGCTGCCACTATCTTGCTGCGTGCCATAAACCACGTAGGGAAATTGGTCGTCGGTGATCACGTGGTAAAACTGCCCCGTTGGCTGGTTGTACCAGGTGCTCCAGGTCTGGCCGTAGTCGAGGCTGATGCTCGTGCCCTGGTCGGTGCCCAGAATCATTCGCGAAGAGTCTTTGGGATCGACCCAGATCTGGTGGTAATCGTCCCCGCCCGGCGCGCCGCGCACAATCGAAATTGTTTTGCCGCCATCTTCGGATCGATAGAGCGCAACATTGGGCATGTAAATCACGTCCTGATTATTTGGATCGACGGTAATGTTTGCGAAATACCAGGCACGGCTGGTGAGCCGCCGGTCTTCATTCTGCAGCGTCCAGGTATCTCCTCCGTCGTCGGATCGATAAAGTCCAGGTTTCTTCGAGGCGCTTATCAGCGCGTACACACGCTTCCCATTCGTCGAAACGCCGATAGCGGTCCGGCCCCAGTCTCCTTCAGGCAATCCGTTCCCGCTAAGACGCGACCACGACTGACCGCTGTCCTGGGATCGGAAGAGACCGCTGCCGGGACCATCGAGCGGCGCGTACGTGCTCCACGGCGGACGATGGCTTCGCCACGTAGTGGCGAAAAGAAGCTTGGAATCATCCGTCGCAATAGCGAGATCAGAAATGCCAGTGTCTGGGCCTTGATCCAGAACTTTTGCCCAAGTCGCCCCGCCGTCGCTCGACTTGTAAACCCCTCGCTCGTCGTTTGGTCCGTAAGCGTGTCCGAACGCGCCCACGTACACAACGTTGGCATTTTGCGAATCGACCACAATCCTGCTGATCTGGCGCGAATCGCGCAATCCGATATTGTTCCAGGTCTGGCCCCCATCGGTCGATTTATAAACCCCGTCTCCGGAGGACAGATCGGAGCGAATATCCGACTCTCCCGTTCCCGCGTAAATAACCTTGGCATCTGATGGAGCCATGGCGAGCGCGCCGATCGAAGCAATCCCCTGTCCCTCGAAAATTGGCTTCCACACCGTGCCCGCATCTGTGGTCTGCCAGACTCCGCCATCTACGGAACCAAAATAAAATGTGGTTGAGCTACCGGGGATCCCGGCCACGGCGACTACCCGGCCGCCGCGAAATGGGCCGATCAGTCGCCACTTGAGTCCGCTGTACAGTGCGGGGGGAACGGGCTGCGCAGTAGCCGAGGTAAGCACGATGAACGAAACGAAAGTGACAAGCAGGGATTGAAATCTAATGGCACACGTTTGCGCCTGTTTAATTTGCACCTGGTTGGTCCTCACCCATGAAAGCATTTAGTGTAGTTGAAATTTAGAATTCGTTGCGGACGTTGTGGCATCCAATGTGGCAAGTCGTGAATTGGCAGTCTCGGCCAGCGGAAAATTTGTAACGGGACGGAAAACTATGAACGAACCAACATTGGAAGTGCTCTGTAAAAACTGCGGCAAGACGTTTACGGCATTCCTGCAGGAGATGGCCGATAAGAACGCCGAGGTTACCTGCCCGTTCTGCGGCAAAGATTACAGCGGTCCGCCAGACAACGTGGCGCCACCGGTGGGCACAGAATTAGCTTTGTTTCAAGAGTGAATAATCTTATGACCACAGAGTCGGCTGTAGCAGCTCCTTTGCCAACCATTGACGAAATCAAAGAAGCACAAGACTTGGTGTATGCCGTTATGCCACCGACGCCGCAGATTGTTTGGCCTTTGCTCTGTCAGCGGCTGGGAGCAGAAGTGTGGGTGAAACATGAGAACCATACTCCAACCGGGGCATTCAAGGCGCGCACTGCCGTGGTTTATGCCGCTGAACTGTTTCGCGAATCGAAAAGCATCCAAGGACTGGTCACTGCGACTCGCGGCAATCACGGCCAATCCGTCGCGCTCGCCGCGAGGAGATTCGACGTGCCGGCGCACATCGTCGTCCCGCAAGGAAACAGCACGGAGAAGAATGCCGCTATGCGCGCCCAGGGAGCCAATCTCATTGAGTTTGGCAACGACTATCAGGAATCGAAGGAACGCGCGCAGAAACTGGCGAACGAAAACGGCTGGCACTTCGTGCCCCCGTATCATCGCGACATCGTCAAAGGAGTCGCCACCTACTGGCTTGAGTTTTTCTCGGCAGTCTCCGACCTCGACATCGTTTACGTGCCCATCGGGCAGGGATCGGGTATCTGCGCGTGCTGTGCGGTTCGCAATGGCTTGAATCTGCGGACGAAGATCGTCGGAGTCGTCGCCGATGGCGCTCCGGCGTATGCGCTCTCGTTTGAAGCGGGACACAAGATCGCGGCTCCAGTAACTACCCTGCTCGGCGACGGAATGGCTTGCCGCGTTCCCGATGATGCTTCGCTCGCGGTAGTGCTCGAGAATGTCGACCGCGTCGTGCGCATAAGCGAAGAAGAAATGCGCCATGCCATGAAGATCTATTTCACCGACACGCACAACGTAGTCGAGGGCGCCGGCGCAGCAGGGCTGGCCGCTGCCCTGAAAGAGAAAGATACGCTGCACGGAAAACGCGTGGGATTAGTCGCCACCGGCGGCAACGTCGATCACCACGTTTTTGCGCGCGTTCTCTTAGATTGAAGGGAGCCTCTCCCTACGTGTAGAGCCAAGAATGGTGTCTGAGCTTTCCTCGCCAGACAGATNNGTCGTACATCCAAGTTGATTGATGATGCGTACTCCTCATGAAAGCAGTTCCAATTTCAAAGGAGACAACGTGAACAAGAAAATTGCAGTTCTATTGCTGAGCATCATGGCCATTGCCGCCACAACTGCTCTGGCCGGTTCCAAGAATCCCATGGTGGGCGGACAGGAAATGTATCCCACGAAAGACATCATCGACAACGCCGTGAATTCGGCGGATCATACCACGCTGGTAGCCGCGGTCAAGGCCGCAGGCTTGGTCGATACGCTGAAGGGCCCCGGGCCTTTTACCGTGTTTGCTCCAACCAACGAAGCATTTGCCAAACTTCCCGCGGGCACAGTCGACAATTTACTGAAACCCGAAAACAAAGATACGCTGACGAAAGTACTCACGTATCACGTCGTGGCCGGGCGGCTCAGCGCTTCGGATCTCAAGAAAGAAATCCAAGCCGGACACGGGCAAGCCACGCTTAAGACAGTAAGCGGCGGCACCTTGATCGCCATGATGCAAGGCAAGAACATCGTATTGAAGGACGAAAAGGGCGATCTTTCCACGGTCACCATCCCCAATGTTTTTCAATCGAACGGCGTGATTCAGGTGGTGGATACAGTACTTTTGCCAAACTAACTTTGTCGTCCCGACTACTTCATAGGCGCTCCCGATTCGCGGAGCGCCTTTCTTGATTTGCAGGATGGTCTTATCATGCTTGTCCCGGATCACTTCGCTGGCGTGCTTCAGCTTCTGCAAGCCAACCACGTCGTAATAGCTCGGGCGGAACGCTCGAGAGGTAAGGTTTGATGTCGAGAATCGGCGTTCCATCCAGCATGTCAACGCCACGGACGTGCAGTAGTCGACCGTCGCGGCGAAGCAGTTCGACAACCGTAAGTCCAATCGGGTTGGGACGTCGCGGAGATCGCGTCGCAAACACTCCGTGCGGCCGATTGTCGGAAGGCGGTGTGCCCAGCAATGCAAATCCCTCGGAGCGATCAAATGCCCAGATCACGAAGAGATGCGAAAAGCCCTCAATATCGGTGAGGCCGAGCTCAAACTCGGGCATGATTTCAAGCACGCCTTCGGCCTCGTGTTTTGCACCGAGGCCCTTCGGCACCTTCGAAGTATCTTGGTATGGGCTGCTCACGTGTCCGATCGCTTTAAACGTAAACATGAAAGATCCACTCCTCCCGTCGTAGCCTCGCTGCTTCGCGGTTTCTTTTCTTGACTCCCGCTGTACCTGCACCCAACATGGCAGAATAACGCAATGTCGATCACGCCGGCTTTCGCTCTCCCCGATTTTCTATACGGCACTGCCTGGAAAGAAGACCGCACTCCGAACCTCACCGAGCTCGCGCTACGCACCGGTTTTCGCGGGATCGATACCGCAAACCAGCGACGACATTACTTCGAAGATGGCGTTGGCCAAGGATTGGCCGCCGCTTATCGTGCAGGTGTGGTCACACGAGCCGATCTTTTTCTGCAGACAAAATTCACTTATCAGCCCGGACAGGACCACCGCCTGCCTTACGATCCTGCGGCTAGCCTCCCGGCGCAGGTTGCGCAGTCGATGGCGAGTTCGCTCGAGCACCTTGGGACTGACCACGTCGACAGCTATGTGCTGCATGGACCAGCTTCCGGCTACGGTTGGACGGATGCCGACAGCGAGGTTTGGGAAGCGATGACGAAAGAGCGCGACGCTGGCCGCACGCGTCTGCTCGGCGTGAGCAATGTCTCCCTAAAGCATCTTCAGCAGATGGCGGTGGCCCACCCCCAGGGCCCTGCATTTGTCCAAAACCGCTGTTACGCTCGTTTTGGTTGGGATCGCGATGTCCGCTTGTTCTGCAAGGACCGGAAAATTGTTTATCAGGGTTTCTCGCTTCTGACAGCAAACGTCGAGGTGCTGCATCATCCGCTGGTCACTGAGTTGGCCTCGCGTGCCGGCATAACTCCGGCTCAGGTTGTTTTCAGTTTTGCACGCGCACTTGACATGTTGCCGCTGACCGGCACTTCTAATGCCGAACACATGAAGCAGGACCTCGCCAGCACGGATTTGGCGCTCTCGCAGGATGCAATCGCGGCGATCGAGTCCTTGGCCGGCTGACGTCGACATTCTGAGATGCTGGTAGGCTCACGCTGATAGAATACCTTCAGCGAGAAAGGAGAGGAAACATGATTCTCGGCGCGCACTTAATCGTGTACAGCAAAGACGCGGAAGCCGATCGTGCTTTCTTCCGCGATATTCTTAGATTTAAATCTGTAGACGCCGGCCACGGATGGCTTATTTTTGCCTTGCCTCCGGCGGAAGCCGCCTTCCATCCCGACGAGAAAAACGACCGCCACGAACTTTATTTAATGTGTGACGATCTCAACGCCGAGATGGCTGCGTTGAAACAGAAAGGCGTGGCATCCTCTGATATTCACGAAGAGCGATGGGGATCGATTACCAAAATCAAACTTCCCGGCGGAGGACAGCTCGGTCTCTACCAACCGAAGCATCCCACGGCGCTGAATTTGCGTTGAAAAATGTTTCGTTTGTCAACGCTTGCTTGACATCGCGATTGGCCGCCGTGTAGTATCGGTTCAAGTTTGCTCTTCGGAGCAGACCTTGGATTTCATGAAGAGTGGCTGAGGGACGAGCCCTAAGAAGCCACGACAACCGGATCGGGAGTCATCTCCCGGTCGTCTGGTGTCAACTCTCACCCGGAAACGGGGGACATGAGATTCGGGGTGCCCGCAGTTCAGCATCTCGCTTCCTTTCCCTCCTTTAATTTTTTTCCGGCTAGCAGTTTTCAGAATAGTTTCGACGGCTCGTCCCGCAGTTACGGAAAGCGATCTAACTGATGAGCGCTACTGCGAGTGTTGCGAAGGCCCTCCCCACGACCGCCTTGGCCAAATACGAATTGCGCTGCCGGGAATGCCACAAGAGCTGGGGCAACCAACCCAAATCGATCTGCGACGATTGTTTTTCTCCTTTGGAAGTTTTCTACGATTACGATGCCGCGCGCGGAAGTTTCACCCGCGAGCGCATCGCCGCCCGCGCTCCCGACATGTGGCGATACGCGGAACTGCTGCCGNTGCCGCTGAACTATCAGCCNAGTTTGCCTGTNGGATTCACCCCTCTGCTTCGGGCTCAGCANCTGGGAGCGCGCCTGGGCGCCAGGAATCTCTTCATCAAGAACGACGCTGTCTGCCTGCCCACCCTTAGCTTCAAAGACCGCGTAGTCGCGGTCGCATTAGCGCAGGCCCGCAGTTTTGGCTTTGACACCGTGGCCTGTTCTTCGACTGGCAACCTGGCGAATTCCGTGGCCGCGCAGGCCGCGCGCAACGGATTCAAAGCCTGGATTTTTGTTCCCGCTGATCTCGAGCCCGCGAAAATTTTGGGCACGCAGGTTTTCGGTGCCAAGCTGGTTCGCATCGCCGGCAGCTACGATCAGGTGAACCGCCTGTGCTCGCAGATCGCCGACGAACATCACTGGGGATTCGTGAATGTCAATCTGCGTCCATACTACGCCGAAGGTTCCAAGACCGTCGGATTTGAAATTGCCGAGCAGTTGGGATGGCGTCTGCCCGACAACGTGGTCGTCCCAATGGCTGGCGGTTCGTTGATCGTGAAAATCAAGAAGGCTTTCGACGAACTGGTTCACCTAGGCTTGGTCGAAGCCAAACCCGTGAAGTTTTTTGGCGCGCAGGCAACAGGCTGCTCTCCAATTTCGACTGCAGTAAAGAGCGGAAACGTCGATATAGAGCCCCAGAAGCCGGCGACGCTGGCGCGGTCGCTCGCGATTGGAAATCCGGCCGACGGGCACTATGCCATCAAGGTCATCACCAAGACCGGCGGCTGGTCGGAAGATGTTTCCGATCCCGAAATGATCGAGTCCATTCAACTTCTGGCGGAGACTGAAGGCGTCTTCACCGAGACTGCCGGCGGCGTAACGACTGGCTGCGCGCGCAAACTCTATCGGCAAGGACGTATCGCGCCGGACGAAACGACCGTCCTGTGCATCACCGGCAACGGTCTGAAGACCACCGACGTGCTCGCCGGTAAATACGAAGTGGAAGAGCCGATTCGGCCCAAAGTCACCGAGTTCGAATCGCTTTTGCAGAGAACGCTGGAGACGTTTCCAGAAACCGTGGAGGCTTGAAATGACAGTTACCGTACAAATTCCGACGGCACTACGACGCCTGACATCCGGAACCGGACAAGTCCAATGTTCGGCCGCGAACTTGAGGGAGCTGTTCTCCGCGCTCGACCATCAGTTCCCGGATTTGAAGCAGCATTTGCGGGATGAGGCGGGCGAGATTCGGCGCTTTCTGAATGTCTACGTTAACGAGGAGGACATTCGATTCCTCGGCGGAAACACGTACGCATTTCAGGATGGAGATGAAGTTTTGCTGGTGCCCTCGATTGCAGGCGGCGCAGCGTAGCGTAATGGAGGCCGGGCGTCCCCGCCCGGCTCGCAAGCGAAATTTGGCTATGATTCGTAAATTAAAAATCGGACTGCTCGGTTGCGGAACCGTTGGACGCGGCCTGGTGGAACTGGTAGGCAGGAACGACGCACTGATCCGTCAGCGTTCCGGCGTGGAACTGCGCATCACGAAAATTTTGGTTCGCGATCTCGATAAAGAGCGTCAAGGCGTGGATCGCGCGCTTCTCACCAGCGATCCGGACAAAGTGCTCAATAACGGCTGCGACCTGGTTGTGGAATTAGTTGGAGGCATCGAGCCTGCGCGAAGTTTTATCGAGCGATCATTGGCGCGCGGCAAACACGTCGTCACTGCCAATAAAGCGCTGCTCGCTCTCGACGGCTTCAACTTAATGAAGTCGGCAGAAGCACAAAAAGTTCGCCTGGGATTCGAAGCCAGCGTTTGCGGCGGCATTCCAATTATTCACGCGCTAAGAGATGGCCTGGTTGGAAACAACATTCAGAGACTCAGCGGAATTCTGAACGGCACGTGCAATTACATTCTGACGCGTATGACCGAGGATGGCGTCGACTTTGAAGCCGCGCTTCGCGAGGCGCAGGCCAAGGGCTTCGCCGAAGCCGATCCCACGCTCGACATTGATGGCCACGATGCCGCGCAGAAGTTGAAAATCCTCACCGAACTGGCCTTCAGCGCTCAGGTCGACTCCGCAGCGGTTCAGGTGGAAGGCATCCGAAACATTGCAGCGGATGACGTGCGGGCGGCGAAAGAACTGGGTTTCGTGATCAAGCACGTCGCTACCGCCGAACTCAACGGAGACGCTGTGTCGCTTAACTGTGCTCCTGTGTTATTGCCTTTGTCGCATCAACTCGCAGCCATTCGCGATGAAAATAACGCAGTGCTAATCCGCGGAGACGCAGTAGGCGAGATGTTATTTTCAGGCAAGGGAGCCGGGTCTTTGCCGAGCGCCAGCGCTGTGCTCTCTGATGCTGTCGACATCGCTTGCCACCAAGGCGGATTTTCCACGAGTCTCGGTGCTCGCATCGGAGCTGAATCTCGTGATTGCGACAGCAGACACTATCTACGCTTTACGGTTGGTGATCCCAGCGACATTGGAACGATCACGACCATCCTGGAGCGGAACCGCGTCGGCGTGGCTCGTGCCGCCGCGGTGTGGGCGAGGAGCGACTCTGAAAACCACCAGGTTCGCGTGCTTACTCGCGCCTGTTCCGGGAACGCCATTAAGCTATCGCGCCGCGACATAGTCGGGTCGGGCGTCGAAAGAAGTGAATCCGTCGTTTTACGCGTAGCGGACTAATGACGGGTGGCCCATTCACGGTCGTCCTCCCATAAACTTCCACCCCCATACCTTGGTGTATTGGCGAATCCTTTCCGCTTCTGATACCGTCTAACTAACCAGTTAATTAATGACTCACAGTACCAAATCGCGTTTCGGGTCCCGCGGCCGGCCTGAGCAGAGCCGTGCCGCAATTCTCCAAGCTGCAGTTTGCGAGTTCGCCCACGAGGGTATCGCCGGAGCCCGAACTGATGCCATTGCCCGGGCCGCCAAAGTGAACAAGGCTCTTCTTTATTACTACTTTAAAGACAAAGAGGCTTTGTACGGCGCGGTGCTCGATCAGGTGTTTGGCGGCCTGATTGCCCATGTCGGAGAAGTTTTGTCCCGCGAGCTGCCGCCCCGCGANAAGATCCTCGCCTATGCCGGCGCGCACTTTGACTATGTCGCGGGACATCCGCTGTATCCCATGATCGTGCAGAGTGAAATGATGGGCGCCGGCCGGGGTAGGGCGAATCACCTCGAGCGGATCGCGAAAACGTATTTTCGCCCCTTGGTGAACCGCGTTTCGCAAGTTCTTAAGGCGGGCCAAGCAGCCGGCGAATTCCGCGCGGTTGATCCCTTGCATTTCGTTCCTTCCATGATTGCAGTAATCGTCTTCTATTTCACCAGCGCACCAGTGATGCGGGTTATGACGGGGAAAGACCCCATGTCTTTGGAGCGCATAGCCACGCGTAGAGCTGCAGTCCTGGATTTCATTTCTGCTGCGCTGTTCCAGCGTTCGGACGCAAAGCAGCGAGGAGCACGACATTGAGCGTACGCAATAAATTCCTGATCATTCTCGGCATCATCTTCGCCATATCGCTGACCTACTATCTCGTTTCCACGCCCAGCAATAAGGATCTGATCCTGATCGGCATAGTCGATTCTAACCAGGTGATCGTGAGCCCGCAGATCGAGGGCCGATTAGCCAAGCTTCTGGTCGAAGAAGGAACCCAGGTAAAACAGGGCGATCTGATCGCGGTTCTTGATCCTTCCGAACTGGAAGCGCAAGAGCGCGCGGCCGCAGCCACCATCGACAGCATGAGATCCAAAGTTGCGGAAACGCAGTCGACATTGCAGGCAACCCAGGGATCCACGACGAGCAGCGTCGCCAACGCGCAGGCCCGGCTGCAATCGACTCGCGCGCAATTGCTGCAAGCGGAAGCGACTCTCGAAAGAACGCAGAGCGATAGCCGGCGCATGATCGAACTGGCGAAAGAGGGCGTAGCCTCGGACCAGGATCGCGTGCAGGCCGAGACGAACCTGGCGGCGCAGACGGCGCTAGTCCAATCGCTGAACAATCAGGTAAGCGCTTCCGAAGCCGACCTGAATACCGCCATCGCGAATACTCATCAAGCTCACGCTGCGCGCAGCGAAGTCGAATCCACGCGCGCCCAGGTCGGCAATGCGGAAAGCATGTTGAAGCAAGCCGAAGTTCGTTTGGGATACACCAAGATTTACGCGCCGGTTACCGGGACCGTGTCCGTTCGAGCTGCCCGCGAAGGCGAGGTTTTAAACGCGGGACAGCCGATCGTCACCATCGTCGACCTCACTGACACTTGGGTACGCGCGGCCATTCCGGAAACCGAGTCCGACCACATCGGTCTGGGAGACACGTTGCGGATCCGATTGCCAGGGGGAACGCTCACCTCCGGTAAAGTGTTCTTCAAATCAGCCGAAGCCGATTTTGCCACGCAGCGCGATGTTGGCCGGCGCAAGCGCGATATCCGGACCATCGTGCTCAAGGTCCGTCTAGACAATCCCAAAGGTGCATTTGTTCCGGGCATGACGGCAGAGGTTTTGATATCGCCCGATGAACTGAAGGGCACTCCGCGAGAAAACTTTTCCGCCGAAGAGCATCCATGATCACCGATCTCAATGATCGCAATGGGTCGCCTCAAAACGCTCCCGCAAACGGATACGGCCCCGCTGGCGATCCCAATGCGTTCAACGCTATCGCCGTGGAACACATTGTCAAGAAGTACGGCGATTTCACTGCAGTCAACGATATTTCCTTCAACGTGAAGGAAGAAGAAATTTTCGGTTTGCTGGGTCCGAATGGCGCAGGCAAATCCACGCTGATTCGCATGATGACGACGCTCATTCCGATTACTTCGGGGACAGCTCGCATCGCCGGTCACGATGTGCAGAAAGATCCAGATGCGGCTCGGCGCGCGATCGGTGTAATTCCGCAGGCGCTTACCAGTGACCTCGACCTCACCATCGAGGAGAATCTGAATATCTACGCCAAGCTCTACGACGTACCTGCAAAACAACGCAAGGCCGCGATTGATGAGTTGCTCGAACTCGTGGACCTCACGAAGTGGCGTTCAGCCCAGACTAAGACTTTGTCCGGCGGCATGAGACGCAGGCTCGAGATTGCTCGCGGGCTGGTGCATAGTCCACGAATCTTTTTTCTGGACGAGCCAACGACCGGCCTGGATCCGGTATCTCGCGTCGCGGTTTGGGAGATGCTGACCAACATCAAAACCCATCGTCAGCTCACCATCCTCATCACTACTCACTACATGGACGAGGCTGACCGGCTATGTGATCGCATCGCCATCGTGGATCACGGCAAGCTCGTTGCCCTCGACACGCCGCCCGCCCTGAAAGCCAGCGTGCCTGGATCGAATGTGATCGAAGCACAGTTCGATGGCGCTCCTCCGGATTGGGAAGATCGCCTGAAGAAGCTGACCGAGGTGACCTCGGTGCAGCACGAGGGCGCAGGCATGTACCGCGTGCTGACCGGAGACGGTTCGCGCACCACCACTGAACTGGTCGAAGCAGCGGTCCACAGCGGAGTCAAAATCCGTTCGCTCTCCGTCCAAAACACCACACTCGACGATGTATTCGTCCATTACACCGGGAGGCAGTTGCGCGATGAGCTTGTGAAAGCCCACTCCTTCGTCATGCCACCCAGACCGGGGTTGCAGCCATGAATCACATTTTGGCCATCGTCGAGCGCGAAATGCGCAAATTCTTTCGTTCTCCGGCGCTCATGATGGCGTCGATGGTTTTTCCGTTGGTCCAGCTCATCGTGCTGGGCAACGCTTTCGGAGGAAAAATCCGCGACGCGAAACTCGGCCTGGTCGATCAGGACGGAGGCACGCAGGCGCTCAAGATTCGCGGAGCTTTCGATTCGGTTCGCGCCAATATGCGAACCTTCGAACCCGTCTACTACAACGACCC
>JGI12635J15846_10000635_pt1 | contig 30510 bp, 25 predicted proteins | sample BlaSpr_A8_OM2_M2_FD_15846 | JGI IMG/M metagenome (IMG submission 15846)
AAGCGGGCGAGGGCGCTGGGGTCGCTGCTGACATTTTCGGGGAGAAATTTCAAGGCGACGTGGCGATGGAGGCGGGTGTCTTCGGCTTTGTAGACGACGCCCATCCCGCCGGCGCCGAGGCGTTCGAGGACGCGATAGTGAGAGAAAGTCTGGCCGATCAGCTTGTCGGGGCCTGGCATGCGGGGGACATGTTAGATGGCGGGTTGGGCGGAGGTCAATCGGGGCGCGTGTAGCGGCGAAGCGAACTTGAGCGGCGCACAGGCAGGAGTGCCTGTGCCACTCAAACTGCCCACGCCGATTTTGCAGGTGAGACGCGGATTAGACGGGGCGAACGGTGATGGACGATGGGTCGATGTCGTAGCCGTCCTCGCGCACGGTTTGTTCGGCGGCGGCGCGGAGTTGCTGGTCGGAGGCGGACTTCGGTACATCGCAGTGACGACGCATCACTTCGTCGCCGGCCTGGATGCGAACGAGCCATTTGGATTTTGAGGTGTCCCAGGAGACTTCGGCTTTATCGGCGTGCATGGGCATAGTGTGACCTCTAAGCGGGGAGTTTAGACCAGGAGGACGCACGTGGCTAGGGGTGGCGATGGCTTGGGCGGATATCAGTTCGCGGCGTTGATATCTCATCGATCCGTTTCGGATGCGCAGCATCTATCCAGGGTGTTTATGGGCAGGTGATCGACGTATCAGAAATGGGGAATCACTGTGAATGAATTGCTGGATTTAGCTGTTCGAGCGCATGGCGGGTTGGAACGTTGGAACAAAGTGAAGTCGATTCGCGCGGTGGCGTCGATCCGAGGGGCGATCTGGTATCTGAAGGGCAAGGGCGATGTGCTGAAGGATGTTCTGTTGACGGTGGACACCAAGAAAGAGCGCGTGGTGATGGATTTTCCGGGGCGGGACAAGCGGACGGTCTTCGAACCGTTTCGCGTTGTAATTGAAAAAGACGACGACTCGCCGGTGGAGGAGCGCGAGAATCCGGAGAAGTCGTTCGAAGGGCACCAACGGGACACGCCATGGGACGACATTCATGTGGCTTATTTTAGTGGAGAGGCGTTGTGGACTTATTTGAACACACCGTTTCTTTACACGCAGGACGGATTCAAGACGGAGGAGATCGCGTCGATTGTTTCGAATGGGGAGACATGGCGACGGCTGAAGGTCACGTTTCCAGACGCGATCAAGAGTCATACGCGAGAGCAGATTTCATGTTTCGGACCGGACGGATTGATTCGGCGGCACGACTACACGGTAGATATTCTTGGCGGCGCTACGGGATTGAATTTCGCGTCGGAGTATCGGGATGTTGACGGGATTATCGTGGCTGCGCGGCGGCGGATTTACGCGTATGAAGGGGATTATCAGGTTGTGAAGGAGCCGCTGCTGGTTTCGATTGATTTGGAGGGACTTGAAGTTGAGAGGGTGTGATTTGGTTGGGGCGTTGCGAGGCGCGGGTGCAAAAAGCAGGTTCATCGCGCAAAAGACGCGCGATGGCGCAGAGTACCTCGCTTCGCTCGGAATGACAGATTTTTTTTTCGATGGCGAAAGGAAGGTCCGAACAGTTTCTTGTTGGGTGACAGGACGAACGGCTAAGCCAAGCCGAGGTGGTCGAGTTGGTATTTGCCTTTGGAGATGACTTGGTCGGAGTCGATCCAGACGTCGCAGTTGCGAGTTAGGACATCGACGTGAGTCTTGGATTTCCAGTCGGCGTGGGTTTGGCTGCCGTACGGGTCGCCAAAGGCGATGTGAACGCCGGGAAATTTTTCGTCCTGGAGAAGGATGCCGATCATTTCGGAGAGGCCGAGGTTGGTGCCGAAGGCGAGTTCGCCGACGCGGTCGCTGTTTTCGTCGGTGTGGCAGTAATCCCAGAATTCCTGCTCGAGATCTTTGCGATCGCAGTGGACCTCGACGAGGCGCGCGTTTTTGATTTTGAGCGTGAGCGGCGTGGATTGCAGGTCGCCGTATTTGCCGTTGAAGTGATCACCGGCGGTGGCGTCGCAAACGAATGTGCCGTCTACCGTCGCGGGTGTTGTAAAGACTTCGCCGGCAGGAAGATTCGACCAGTAGCGCGGGCTGATGAGGCCGCTGGTTTTGACCCAGTCGAGACCGCGATCGAAATGCGCGTCGATGACGGTGCCTGCTTCGGTGCGGACGCTGAGAGTCTGGGCGTTGAGCATGCGCTCGCGAAGTTTGTCGCTGAGGCGGTCGATCATCTTGTAATCGGCGCGCATGCCTTGCTGCATGATTTGCGGGGTGACGCCGATCATGTGGGCGTAGCGGATCTGGCGGCGCTCGACGACTTTGACGATGGACATGCGGGCGCCGAGTTCGCCGGGCTGGGGCGTCATCGCCATGATTCCGACGTCGGCTTTTTCGAGCGCGTCGAGAACGGGTGCGGGCGCGGCCTTCATCGGGCGTGGGCCGAAATCCTCGAGGAGGAGCGTCGTGCAGACAGCTTTGTCCTCTTTCAGAGCGGCTTCGATTGCGGCAGCGACGGCGCGGCTGGTTTCGTCGGCGATGAGCGCGACGGTTTCATGCGGTTTGACCGCGAGGCAGGTTTCGACGGCGTTTTTGGCGCCCGGCATCAGCTCGGACTGAGGCGGGCCGAAGGTCGTAATCATATTTTTATTTTAGCGCAACTCGATTGTAATTTGCGCTGGGACGTCTGTACTGGAACGAGTTTTTACACAGGCAGGACGCAGGGACTACGCAGTCCTAGTGGCGAATTACGAGTTATGAAGGAGGTAGAGTCGAATTGCTTCAAGAACGCTTGTCTTGGCTTCTCTGGCCGAAGCGCCGAGCCCGTAAACACCTGGAAGATCCTCACTGAATGCGTAGTACAGGTCATTCTCTCTTTCAATTGTTATGGAGTGAGTGTCGTGAGTCATTTCGAATGCTATTTTACCGCAGTTTAGTGGCGGGGGTTGACGCGGAAGGCGGGGATTTGGCCGCCGCCGCTGGTGACGTTGGCGAGGCCGGTGGCGCTGAGGCGCGTGAGGAAGCCGGCGAGGCGACCGCGGAAGAGATAGGGCGCGAAATCGACGAGCATGTCTTTGAAGTCAACGGTGGAATCGGGGCTGCCGGGTTTCGTGATGTAGGGGAAAACTTCGCGGCGGATTGGGATGCGTTCCTGAACGATCCAGCAGCCTGCGTCGCCACCCGCGGTTGCGGCGGTGAGTGCTTTTTCGATCGTGGCGTCCCAGGATTTTTCGTCGGACTCCCATCCGAGAGTTACGCCGGTGCCGCCGTATTCGTCGCTGGGTTTGAGCACGAGATTGTTGCGTTCTTCGCGGATGAAAGAGAGAAGCTCGATCGCGTCGCCGCAGTGGTGCGTGCGTGAATCGGTGACGACGCGGGTCCACGGGATGTGATTGCGGATGAGCTGCTGCTCATCGCGCGAGAAAAGCCGGGCGTTTTGCTCGTCGGTGAGGACCGCGAAGAACGCCTTCACGTGCGGGATTTTGCAGCGGAACGTGTTCGCCATGCACATCGCGTTGGCTTCGTACGCCTTGACGAGCGCGGCGCATTCCTGCGGGCGAGCGACGATGTCATTGATGAGGACGCGACGGTACAGCAGATCGATCTTTTTGCCGTGCGCAATCAGCGCTTTGCCGTTGAACTCGAGATCGCGCGGGTCGGCGAGGATGACGGGAACGCCCATGCGTTCGAAGCGAGATTCGAGGATTTCGAATTCGCTCCAGGTCGGAACTTCGCGCCAATCGACGATGGCCATTTGCGGACGCTTGTCGGTGCCGCCCCAATCGATGTAGCTGGCGATCAACGCGTCGAGAAGCTTGGCGCTGAGGGGATAGCTGTGCGCTTCGAATGCGCGCGTGAACTCTTCGAAAATTGGCAGCTCGCGGAAAACTTCGGCAAGAGTTTCGGTGTATCCGGCGCCGGCGGGAGCCTCGCCGTTGTATTCGGCGAATTTCAGCGAATCGGGAAGTAGAAAAGCGTCGAGTCGAGACGAAGTGCTGGCGCGACCGTAGCCGACCGGCAAACGAGCGAGGCGAGTTTCCTCGGGGCGAAGGTGAAGCTGCGCGAAAAGCGACGGAACTTCGAGAGCGGCGGTGACGACGCGTTCGCCGAGGTCGGCGACGGTTTCGGCGACGACGCGAACGCGGCGCTCGTCTTCGGGCGAAAGAAAAAACGGGCGCAGGAACGGGCAGTGCACGCGATCGCCGAAGGTGAGCTTCGCATCGCGCAGGCGCGCGAGAAATTCGGCGGGGAAATTCGGATCGTCGGCGAGCACGGGCCGAAGGAGCGCGTGCCAGTATTCGGCCGGATCGGCGGACGACACCGGAGTTTGCGCGGAAGCGCTCATTATTTATTTTTCGATCCGGCGGACTTGGTCGCCGGCTTGGCTGAGGCCTCGGCTGAAGCTAGGGCGTTGCCCGCGGGAGGCTGAGTCGCGGCGGCGGTGCTGGCGGCTGCGACCCGTGAGGCCACTTTCGGAGCGCTGACGAAGCCGCTCGGCGCGCCGACGCCGAGCATTTCTTCCCAGCGCGGCCACGTGTTCGAAATTTCGCCGTTGAGCGCGCGATCGATGACAAGATGCGCCATCTGCTCGACGACATGTTCGAAATAAAATTCTGTGATGCGATCGCGCTCGAAATCGGGTGCGGGATTCAGGAAGTCGATTGCCCAGGGCACGCCGTCTTTGATCGCGAATTCGATCGTATTCATTTCGTAGCCGAGCGCTTGATTGATCGTGCGTGCGTCGTCCACGATGCGGGCGCCGAGATCTTTCGAAAGATAGTCGTGTTCGACGAGATAGCGGCGTTCTTTGGGATCGTAGCGAACCGGCAAGATGTCTGTCTTGCCAAAGGTGAAGCAGCGGACATAGCCTTCGAAGTCGATGAATTCCTGAAGCGTCATGCAGTACGGCGCTGTCTGATCGTAGGCGGCGAACAACTCCTCTTTGTTGTTCACCTTGTAGACGTGCTTCCATCCGCCGCCGGAGAAAGGCTTCAAGATCGCAGGCCGCCCGACGTAATCGAGTAATCCATCCCAGTCGACGGGATATTTCAGATTGTGCAGAGACTCGGCCGTGATATCGACTTCTTTCGGGTAGCCCTTTTGCGGCAATAAAACTGTCTTTGGAATCGCGATGCCGAGCTTCGCTGCGACGGAGTAATTGAAATATTTGTCGTCCGCCGTCCACCAAAACGGATTGTTGATGACGTACGTACCTTGCAGCACCGCGTGCTTTAAGTAGCCACGGTAGTATTCAACTTCGTGCGAAATGCGATCGACGATCACGCTGTATTCGGCGGGCTCGTTCATCTTTGTGCCGCCCAGCTTGATGAATTCGGCGGCGACACCCACGCCTTTGCCGAGTTGATTTACCTTTGCGATGAACGCTGGCGGGAAGCTGTACTCGCGGCCGCAGAGCAGGCCGACCTTTTTTATTGATTGCATCGATTGCTCCTCAGAAACTGGGGACGCTGCAAAGACTTCTGAATGTTCGAATGGCTCATCGGTTGTATCGGGGACTTTATCGAGAATCGTCGCAGGGCCACACTCGGATTCTTGTTCGGGCTCGTGCCCTCCGTGCTCATGCCCGTACTCATGGACAATCGGCTCCTCAATCAAATCGGAGTGATGGCGCCGCTCATCGTCGTCAGACAACCGGTCCAACAACCGGTTCACATTTTCGAGAGACGAGCGGACGCGGTTCAGGGCCGCGGACAACTGGTTCATTCAATTTATCGCATGTGCGGATGACGCTCTCGGTTGGATGACGCCCCCACGGGTTTCTTCGACCAGGTGCCGAACGACCGCTTTGAGGTCGCCGGTTTCCTGGTAGACGCGAAGCTGGCGCTCGGCGCTGGTGCCTTCGCTCAAAATTGTGTTCACGTACTCGACGGCGCTGCGGCTGCCGAGATCATCGACAACGTCATCGACAAACTCGAGCAGTTCGGTGGCGAGCTCGCGCATCGGAACTTCCGCTTCTTTGCCGAAATCGATGAGTTTGCCTTCGATGCCGTAACGCGCGGCACGCCATTTATTTTCCTCGATGAGGGCACGCCGATACAAACGGAAGCTCATGTTGCCCGTATAAAGCCTGTGTAATTTTACGACGATGGCTTGGGTGAGCGCGGCGATGGCGACGGCTTCTTCAACTTTCGTGGTGACGTCGCACATCCGGAATTCCAACGTGCCGAACGTTGGATGCGGGCGAACGTCCCACCAGATTTTCTTGCCGTTGTCGATGGAGTTGAGCTTAACGAGTAAATTGACGAAATTTTCGTAGGCGCTCCAAGACTCGAAGAGTTCGGGAACGCCCGTGCGCGGAAAGCGGCGGAAAACCGTGGTGCGATAGGACTTCAGACCGGTGTTGCGGCCCATCCAGAACGGCGAACTGGTGGAGAGCGCCAGCAGGTGCGGCAGGAAATAGCGCACCATGTTCATCATGTCGATGGTGGTTTGCTTGTCGGGCATGGCGACGTGGACGTGCATGCCGAAGATCAATAGAGAGCGCGCCAGCTGCTGCAGCTCTTCGACGATATTTTCGTAGCGTTCGCCGGGGGAAATGACTTGATCGATCCAGCTCGAGAATGGGTGCGTGCCGGCCGCGGCGACTTGCAAGCCGGCGCGTTCGGCTGCGGCGACCAGTTCGCCGCGTGTGCGATGCATCTCGATGCGCAGTTCGCCGACGCTGTCGCAGATCTTTGAGCCGGTCTCGACGATCGACTGGTGCATCTCGTGTTTGACCTGCTCGATGATGTCGGGCGAGGCCTCGGACACCAGCTGCAAGACGTGCGAACGCAACTCGCATGTCGCGGGATCAATGATCTGGAATTCTTCTTCGACGCCGATCGTGAAGCGGTGAGCCATTGGACGGCCCTCCGGAATGCCTTGGGCTTACGGGGACCAAGAGGCGGTATCATACGCCGCTGAAATTAAAATTACATCAGGGGGATGTGGTAGGAGAGTTGGAAGAGAGTTGACAGTCGACAGTTGAAAGTCGAAAGACAAAGGCAAACAGGCAAGTGGTTACGATCCAGGTGCTTGGGGCGCAGCGGTGCTGCGCCCGTACAAAGGCTGGGCGAGCACGGCATATCGCGCGGTTTGTAAGTGGCTGGTGAGACGGGACTAGACCGGGAAAGCAACGCGAGTAGGGCGGTGTGACGGGCACTGGCTGCCGTGCCCCGACGCGGCTACCAATCGACGAGCACTACTTGCTACAACCTCGACAACTGCAACGAGAGATACAACAACAACTCGGGCGAGTAAGCAATTCCGCCGACGCTACGCTGCGCCCATCGCGCGGCGCTGCTGGAAGCATTCGCGGCAGAACACCGGGCGTCCCTGGGTCGGGCGGAACGGCACCGTCGTTTCTTTGCCGCACTGCGAGCAAGTCGTCTTCGTTTCGGAGCGCATTGGCGTCGCGCCGCCGCCGTTTGCGCCGCCGCTCACGCCTTCCGCACGCTTCGCCTTGCACGCTTTGCAACGCTTGGGCTCGTTCTTGAAGCCCTTGTCGGCGAAAAACATCTGCTCGCCGGCAGTGAATATAAACTCAGAATTGCATTCCGAGCACTTCAGTACTTTGTCGTGGAATTCCATGTGGACCGCCCCCCATTAGCCCGAGTCGAGCGAGAGGGATGAGCGAGCCATGCACCGTGGGGCCGGGACGTGGGAAATTGCCGCCGCCGGGGGGAACCGGATGCCGCATCTCCTTGGGCCTGAGGGTACCTAGCTACAACACAACCCAACAACTGCTTGACCGGGTCTACATCACGGAAGTGCGGCGCCCAGAGGAGTGCGAGGAGGGACGTGGCGGCCCCAATCGCGATGACCGGGGCCGCCTAACAGATTAATCCGCTTCTCGACGCTGCTTCTTGCGCAGTCGCTTCCGCGAAAGGGCTTCCTTGGCTCGGCGCTTCTCGCCGGGCTTCATATAGAAGCTATGCTTCTTGATTTCCTTGATGATGTCTTCCTGTTGCACTTTGCGCTTGAAACGGCGCAAAGCGTTCTCCAAGGACTCAGACTCCTGGATGATGACTTCAGCCACGTTAAATTCACCCCCAATCCGGTTCGGATTGGTAACTTGCGGTGTCGTTGTTTACGGTGCACCGCCCATGGACATTATCGCATGCAATCAGCGTCATGTGCATGAGCACGTGGACAGGATTATGGGGCATCTTGTAGTCAATTCGGGTATCAGGTGTCAAGTGATTCTTGTGAAAAGAGGGCCGCGGGAAAGGGCAAATGGCAAACTGTTAGCGCGCGGTACACGTATTCCGCAGTAGTAACAGATTCGAAAGTGCTTGATTTGGTTGGAATTCCAAGCATTCTGCCGGGTGTGCGGCTGTTTTTTGACGAACGCAAGGATCTGTTGTTCGATAGGCGACAACCCGTCACAGCGCTTCGCATCGATTTCCGGCCGGAGATGCCGCGGCAGTCCAAACGGTGCCCCACGCATCCAAACTTGCGCCGCGTCACGCGAACTTTGTGCCGGCGGTCGTTGCGGCGATCAGGGTATTGTTCTTCGCATCTGTTGTGTTGTTAGAATGAGCCGCTTCAACATAGGGTGACAGCGCGAAGCGCTGTCGGCGCGATCTGGAGGTCGGTAAATGTCCGAGATGCGTGACGCAATTGGGGTGCTTCTTGCCGGCGGCCAAGGCGAGCGTTTGTGGCCGTTGACCCGCGACCGGGCCAAGCCTGCCGTGCCGTTCGGCGCGATTTATCGCATCATCGACGTCACCCTGTCGAACTGCATCAACTCCGCTCTGCGAAAAGTTTTCGTCCTCACCCAATATAAAGCGCTAAGCCTGAACCGGCACATTCGCCAAGGCTGGTCGTCGCTCATGGGACTGGGCGACTACATCGAAGTGCTGGCGCCGCAAATGCGTGTTTCGAATCAGTGGTATCAGGGCACGGCCGACGCCGTGTATCAGAACATTTATTCCATCGGCAGCGAGCATTCGAAATACATTTTCATTTTGTCGGGCGATCACATCTACAAGATGGATTACAACCGCATGCTGCAACAGCATGTGGAGTCGGGCGCGGAAGTTACGGTCGGAGTCATCGAGGTGCCGATCGAGGCGGCGGCAAAGCAGTTCGGTGTGATCGAGGTGGACAAAGATTATCGGATTCGCGGATTCGAGGAGAAGCCGGCGCATCCGAAGGAATCGCCGCATCACGTGGGGCATTGCAACGCGTCGATGGGCATCTACATTTTCAATACGCAGCTGATGATTCCGATTCTGCTGGCGGATTCGGAAGATCCGAAGTCGGCGCACGATTTCGGCAAAGATATTTTGCCGCGGATCATTTCGAAGCATCGCGTGTTCGCCTACAATTTTGTCGATGAGAACAAGAAGGATGCGCTGTACTGGCGCGACGTGGGAACGCTCGATGCGTACTACGAAGCGAATATGGACCTGACGTCGGTGTCGCCGATTTTCAACCTGTACGACAAGAGTTGGCCGATTCGCGGCTGGCAGCATCAATATCCGGCGGCGAAGTTTGTGTTCGCCGATCCCGAGCGCATGGGCGTGGCGATCGACTCGATCGTTGCCGGCGGATCCATCGTATCGGGCGGGCGCGTGCAGGGTTCGATTCTTGGCTACGACGTGCGCGTGAACAGCTACAGCGAGGTGATCGACTCGATCGTCTACAACCACGTGAATATCGGGCGGCATTCGCGGATTCGGAGGGCGATCATCGATCGGCACGTGACGCTGCCGGAGCGGACAGAGATTGGATTCGACATGGAAGCGGACAAGAGGCGATTCCATGTTACGGAGTCGGGAATTGTGATTGTGGTGAGGCAAGAGTCGCTGATTGAAGAGCCGGAAACGGCGTGACGTAACAACGGAAATTCGAAAATAGAAATTGGAAATTTGGAAAAGCGTCTCTGAGCCGTTACGAGTTCTAATCGATTACAACTGGAGTTGTGTATGAATCGCTTGTCTCTGATTGCGGGGATTGGTCTGCCTCTATTTCTTTCGGTAGGTTCATTGACGGCGCAGACACCATCCTCGTCAACCTCAAAGGTGGCGGCCAAGGCGCAGTCGTGTTCGCAGACAGCGAATACGCAAGCGGATCTGAGCGAGTGCGCCGGGAAGGAATTGCAGCAGGCTGAGGCTCGGCTCGCGGCGCTGCTAAAACGGCTTGGCATCGACGCGAATAGTCCCGAGGAGAAGGCTTGGGAAGCGTATCGCGACGCGCAGTTGAAGGCGATTTACCCGCCGGTGAGCAATGAACAGGCGGAGTACGGCTCGGTTTATCCAATGTGTTTGGCGACGCTGAAGAAGAAATTGACGGAAAGCCGGATTCGCGATTTGAAAATGCTGACGACGAGCGAGGGCGACGCGTGCCACGGCTATCGCGTTGGCGGCAACGGGAAGTAGCGCCCTCTAACTCAAAGTCCGCTAATTTTGAAATCTCGACCCCTCAACGCATTGTTAGTTCTCCTCTTTCTTCTGTAAAATCTTTGGTTCACAACTGCTGAGGAGACCATACCGAAATGTCGACGAAGATCACTCGAGTACACGCGCGGCAGGTTATCGATTCGCGCGGCAATCCTACTGTTGAGGCTGACGTGTACGTCGGCGGAGGAGTGCGTGGGCGCGCCGCGGTACCATCGGGCGCTTCCACCGGCGAACACGAAGCGCTTGAGATGCGCGATGCCGATAAGTCGAAATATGTCGGCAAGGGCGTGCTCAAGGCTGTCGCGAACGTGAACGGGGAGATTGCGAAGGCGGTCAGCGGGCTCGATGCCGGCGATCAGCGCGCGCTCGACAAGCACATGCTCGAGCTCGACGGCACGAAGACGAAGTCGCGGCTAGGCGCAAACGCGATTCTCGCGGTGTCGATGGCGGCTGCGCGCGCCGCAGCTAACACGCAGAACCTGCCGCTCTACAAATATCTGTCGAAGTATTCGACCGACAGCTCGGCGAATCTGTTGCCCGTGCCGATGATGAACATTCTCAACGGCGGCGCGCACGCCGATAGCTCCGTCGATTTCCAGGAATTCATGGTGATGCCGATCGGTGCGCCGAACTTTTCGGAGGCGCTACGCTGGGGCGTCGAAATTTTCCATGCGTTGAAAGCGGCGCTGAAGAAGCATGGCTACTCGACGGCAGTCGGCGACGAAGGCGGTTTCGCGCCGAGCTGCAAGTCAAACGAAGAAGCGATTCAGATCGTGCTCGAAGCGATTTCGAACGCCGGCTACAAGCCCGGTGAGCAGGTCAGCATCGCGCTCGATCCGGCATCGAGTGAGTTTTACGACAAGGCGAGCGGAAAGTACGTCTTCAAGAAGTCGGACAAGTCGGCGCACTCGTCGGATGAGATGGCGGCGTATTGGACTTCGTGGGTCGAGAAATACCCAATCGTGTCGATCGAGGACGGCATGGCCGAAGATGACTGGGCCGGATGGAAGACGCTGACAAATAGCGTCGGCTCGAAAACCTCGAAGAAAAAAATCCAGCTCGTCGGCGACGACTTGTTCGTCACCAACACCGAGCGTTTGTCGCGCGGCATCAACGAAGGCATCGCGAACGCGATTCTGATCAAGCTGAATCAGATCGGAACCGTCACGGAAACAATCGACGCGATCGAACTCGGACGCAAAGCAGGCTTCAACTCGATCATCTCGCACCGCAGCGGCGAAACCGAAGACACCTTCATCGCCGACCTAGCCGTGGCGACCGCCGCAGGCCAAATCAAGACGGGTTCAGCATCGCGCACCGATCGCATCGCGAAATATAACCAGCTGCTGCGCATCGAGGAAGAACTCGGCGCTGCCGCGCGATTCCCCGGCAAGTCCATCTTCGCAAAGTAGCTTGATCATGTTGGGGCGCAGCTTTGCCCTGAGGGCTCTGCCCGAAGGACTGCTGCGCCCCAGCATTTGCTAGACCTCATCTCCCCGCCGAGAGTAATATCCGTCTCCCCAGGGAGACTCGAGATGACCAGCCAATCTCGCCATGTGATGACCGGTGTCGTCCTGCCGCTGATCATCGCGGCGTTCGGACTCTTCGACCTGTATCACCGGCCGCTCGTCAGCCGCGTACGCGGCGTCGATGCCTTTCAGCTTGTCGTGTGCGGCATGTGTCTCGGTATCGCGCTCACTGGCTTCATCGAATTCCTAAGGGCGCCTCGATCTAACAATTAGCGGCAGCCCGCGTCTCAATCGCTATCATCATGTCAGCCTTTTCCAATGCCGATATTTCGCCGTCTGACGGCCACCTATCGATGCGCATCGCGACCGACGCCGACGTTCCCGCCATCACGCACGTAATCAACGTGGCCTTCGTCGTCGAGCGCCCCATCTTCGACCACGATCGCATCGACGACATCGGCGTCCGCGACTACATGACGAAGGGCAAATTCCTGCTCCGCCGAGACCTCACCGGAAATTTGATCGCCTGCGTGTATCTCGAGACGAATCCAGACCGCCGCTGCTATCTGGGCCTGCTGTCCGTAGTGCCCGAACATCAAGGAAAAGGACTCGCGCCCAAAATTCTCGCTGTCGCGGAAAATTTCGCGCGCGACGCAAACTGCCACACCATCTGGCTCCGCACGCTCAGCGCCCGCGTGCCGCCGCTGCGCCCATACTACGAACGGCACGGCTACACGCTGCTGGAAATCACCCCGCTCCCAGCGACTTTTCATCCCAANATTCCATGCGAATTCGTCGTCATGCAAAAGCGCCTCGCGTAGCCCTTCGTCCGCCTCGACGCCACCTCGACTGCCCCAAACCGTAAATACTCAGCACGGCACGCCCCGTCTGATTCAGCCTGTCCAGCCCACCCTTCCGTGCCATCCTGAGTTCATCGACCCGTCGTTTTCTCAAAACTCAGCGAAAGCCGGAGAACCGCGATGAGCCTTCCTGTCCAACCACAATTACCTCCAACGCCTGCGCTTCCCGCCAACTGGCAACCCGCCTCGCTCAACCAGCCCACGAAGGACGAGTGCACCATGGCGCTCCTCGCGCACTTGCTTCAGGTTTTCAGTGGCTTCATCGGGCCGCTCGTAATTTTTCTCGTCAAGAAAGATTCGAAGTTCGTGAAATATCACGCGCTCCAATGTTTGATCTGGCAGGCCGCTTACATGGTGATCGGGATTGGAGCGATGGTGGTNTTCTTCATCTTCATGATCGGCTCGGCAATGCATGCGCCCCACGGCGTGCCGAACCAACCGCCGCCGGCTTTCGTGTTTCTGTTCCCGGTGATCTGGCTCTTTTGGATGGGTGGCTGGGTTGTGAATCTGATTCTCGGCATCGTTTACGGGATCAAAGCGAATCAAGGCGAGTGGGCCGGCTATCCGATCATCGGACGGTTGCTTCTACGCGAATACAATCCGGCCGCGCTGTCTCACCCGAGCGCACCACAAATCTAAATCGCATCTTTGTTTCGCAGTTTCCAAATTCCACGCGGTTCGTGCAGAATACCGCTTCCAATCGGAGGCTTTCATGCACGCTCGCATCTTCGAACGCACGCTCGGGTCGCGCACTCTCGTTGCGTTCGCACTTTCCGCATCCATCGTAATGTCGCCGCTCGCGACGCGAGTCACCGCCGACGACCAACCACTCCTCGGTTACTCCGCCGATTCCTCGCACACCGAACGCCAGTGGGAAGAAAAAATGCGCGCCATCCCCAGCACCGACAACCTCCGCGCCTACATGGAGCACCTCACCGCGCATCCCCACAACGTCGGCACGCCGCACGACAAGGAGTACGCCGAATGGATCGCCGCCAAATTTAAAGAGTTCGGCCTCGACACGCACATCGAGCAATTCGATGTGCTCTACCCCACGCCGAAAGAGCGCGTCGTTGAACTCGTCGAAGGTGGCCCGAAATTCATCGCCAAACTGCAAGAGCCCGCCGTGCCGGGGGATCCGACTTCGAATCAACAGAACGAACAGCTCCCGACCTACAACGTCTACTCCATCGACGGCGACGTCACCGCGCCGCTCGTCTACGTCAACTACGGCATCCCCGAAGATTACGAGCAGCTCGAGCGCATGGGGGTCAGCGTCAAAGGCAAAATCGTCATCGCGCGCTATTACCACTCCTGGCGCGGCATCAAGCCGAAAGTCGCCGCCGAACACGGCGCCGTCGGCTGCTTGATTTATTCCGATCCGCACGAAGACGGCTTCATGCAGGGCGAAACATTTCCGCAAGGAGCGTGGCGCCCGAAAGATGGAGTGCAGCGCGGCAGCGTCGCCGACATGCCCTTTTACTCCGGCGACCCGCTGACTCCCGGCATCGGCGCGACGAAAGACGCGAAGCGCCTCAAGATCGAAGAAGCTCCAACGATCACAAAAATCCCCGTTCTCCCAATTTCCTGGGGCGACGCGCAGCCGCTTCTCGCCGCTCTCACCGGCCGCGTCCCACCCGCAGACTGGCGCGGCGGAATCGGCATGACCTATCACATCGGCCCCGGCCCTGCAAAAGTTCACCTCAAAGTGAAATCGAATTGGGACATCAAGCCTGTCTACGATGTAGTCGCAAAAATTCCTGGCTCGACCGCGCCCGACGAGTGGGTCATGCGCGGCAATCATCACGACGCGTGGGTCAACGGCGCCGAAGATCCGATCTCCGGCCTCGACGCCGTGCTCGAAGAAGCTCGCTCCATGAGCGAATTGCTCAAGCAGGGATGGAAGCCCAAGCGCACGATCATCTTCTTCGCATGGGACGGCGAAGAGCCGGGTCTGCTCGGCTCAACCGAATACGCCGAAGAACACGCCGACGAATTGAAGAAACACGCTGTCGCCTATGTGAATTCCGACACAAACGGCCGTGGCTACCTTTTCATCGAGGGCTCGCACACGCTCGAAAAATTCACCAACGAAGTCTCAAAAGACATCACCGATCCCGAGACAAAACTTTCCGCATGGAAGCGCAATCAACTCCGCGAGATCGCCAACGCGCATTCCACCGAAGCGCGTCAGGAAGCGCGCCAACGCGCCGACCTGCGCATCGCCGCGCTCGGTTCCGGCTCCGACTACACCGCGTTCCTGCAACACGATGGCGTCGCCAGCATCAATCTCGGCTTCGGCGGCGAAGACGGCGGCGGCATCTATCACTCGATCTACGACGACTTCTACTGGTACACACATTTCAGCGACACGGATTTCGTCTATGGTCGCGCGCTCGCGCAAACCGGCGGCACTATGGTGATGCGCCTTGCGGACGCCGACCTGCTGCCTTTCGAATTCAACGATTTCAGCGACACGATTCAGACCTACATCAAAGAGCTGAAAGCCCTCGCGCAAAAATCGCGTGAAGATGCGCTCGAACGCAATCGCGAGCTCGAAGAAGGCGTCTTCACCGCAACCACCGATCCGAAGCAGCCGCTCGCTCCGCCGCCGGCCGAAACCGTTCCGACGTATCTGAATTTCGCGCCGCTCGACAACGCTGCCGACGTGCTCTCTCGCAGCGCCGCCGAATATCACAAGGCCTACGAACACGCGATCGCCAACGGCAACACCGCGCTCGCGTCCGCTTCGCTCACCGAAGTGAACGCGCTCCTCATCGAAAGCGAGCGCAAGCTTCTCACCGCCGAGGGCCTGCCGAATCGCCCGTGGTTCAAGCACCAAATCTACGCGCCCGGCTTTTACACCGGCTACGCCGTCAAAACGATTCCCGCCGTCCGCGAATCCATCGAACTCAAACAATGGAAGCAAGCCGACGAAGCCATCATCATCGTCGGCAAAGTGCTGCAAGGCGAAGCCGAACTAATCTCGTCCGCAGCATCAAAATTATCGGCCGCCACCGCGTCGCATTAAGGCAACGACGCTGACGCTGCCACCCTGTAGCCGCGTTCGTTTCCCAGAACGTGGGGTTTAGACGAAGCACCGTCGACCCGTTTTTGCGATTCACGCAGGCTCTCGTCGATTTTCGCGTCTCGTTTACAATCGAACGCGACGATCGACGTCAAAATCATCACGTCGTTACTTCGTTGCTTCAATACTTCGCTCTTGGGATCCGCCGTGCCGTCTTACAACCTCGCCATCGTCGGCTTCGGCAACGTCGCGCGCTCCCTGCTGCGCTTGCTCATCTCCAAGGAAACCGAACTCCGCCGCCGTTACGATATCCGCTGGCGCCTCACCGGCATCGCCACGCGCCGCAACGGCTGGGTCGCCGATCCCGACGGCCTCAATCCGCTCGCCGTTCTCAACAATCATTGGCCGACGCCGAATCCCGCATCGGCTCCGCACAATATTCGCGAATGGATCGAGCGCACTCGTGCCGACATCGTTTTCGAAGCCAGCTCGCTCAATGTCGCCACCGGCGAGCCCGCCATCGATCACATCAAAGCCGCCCTCGAACTCGGCGCCCACGCCATCACCGCCAACAAAGGCCCTGTTGTTCACGCGTTTGCCGAACTCACCGCGCTCGCCGAAGAAAAAGATCGCCGCTTTCTCTTCGAATCCACGGTGATGGACGGCGTCCCGATTTTTTCGCTTTTCCCCCTCGGCTTGCCCGCCGCCGAAATCCGCGGTTTCTCCGGCGTTCTCAACTCCACCACCAACGTCGTGCTCACCGAAATTGAAAAGGGCCGCTCGTTCGAAGACGCGATTCGACGCGCCCAACAAATGGGCATCGCTGAAACCGATCCGTCAGCCGATTTGGATGGATGGGACGCCGCCGTAAAGGTCGCCGCGCTCGNAATCGTACTTCTCGGTGTGCCGCTCAAGCTCGATCAGGTGCGTCGCACCGGGATTCGCGATCTCAGCGAAGAAAAAATCCGCTCCGTGCGAAATTCAGGAATGCGCTACAAGCTCGTCTGCCGCGCCGATCGCCGCGGCGTCGGCGTTGACTGCAGCGTGCAGCCGGAATTGCTGCTCGCGAGCGACCCGCTCGCCAATCTCGAGGGCAGCAGCTCCGCTATCCGCTTCGATCTCGACGTCTTCGGCCTCTCGCTCGTCGAGCACAACCCCGGCGTCGATGCCACCGGCTACGGCCTCCTGGCCGACTTCATCCGCGCCGTCCGCGAATAGCCGATCCCACCCCACCAGCACCCGACACACACCTAACCTGTCATCCTGGAGCGAAGTGAGCCGACGCCGTTTCTTCGCGTTCGCTTCTGTGCGAACGCCTCGGCTCACGCAGCGAAGGATCTCATCGCATCGTGCCACTACAAGCCGCCACCCGTGCGCACCGTTTTTTCTGGGGTGCCACACCCTGCGGCTTTCTGGGTGCGGAATTTCCAATCAATCACGCAAATCTATCGCCGATATTCGCTCAAATATCCCGGCACAGGAATCGCGGGATCACACCGCTCATCCCGAATCGGCTCCCCCGCCTTCAATTCCATCGGCAAAACGCCCGCCCAAATCCCCAACGCATAATCCTCCGCATCATCTTCCGGCGGCCCAACGCGCACCTTCGCCGAAACCTCAGTCAATGGGAGCCGCAAAATACTCGTCGCCTTCAACTCCTTCTCATTCGGCTGCCGCGCCTCTTCCCACCGCCCCGGCAAAATCTTCTCCGTAAATCCGCGCAGCGCCTCCAACTTTTCCGCGCCCGCATCGACCAGCGTCGCCTTCCCCAGCGCCACAACCGACCGGTAATTCATCGAGTGATTAAAAACCGATCGCGCCAGCACCAGCCCATCGACCAGCGTCACCGTCACACAAACCGAGATCCCCGCACTCACATTCCGCAACATCCGGCTAGCCGCCGACCCGTGAAAATAAATCGCGTCTCCGACGCGCGCGTACATCGTCGGAATCACGAACGGCTGCCCGTCGACCGCAAACCCGACGTGACAAATAAATCCTTCATCCAAAATTTTATAAATCGTCTTGCGGTCATAAATCCCGCGCTGCGGCTCGCGAATTACCCGCGTCCGCTCCGTCACAGAAAAATTATCCGCCATGAAAAACCTCAGGAAGAACGCAGCGCAAAGTTGATAGCCGGCGCCGCCGCGGCATGAGTAGGCACAATCTCATCGATGCTATCACGCACCTCCCGAATTCATCGGTCGCGAAAACTCCGTGGTTGGTCCAAAGCGGCCCAGCACCTTCCCGGGTGCCTCACAATCCGAGCGTTGTCATCCTGAACGAAGCGAGCCGACGCCTTTTCTTTCGCGTTCGCTCTGTGCGAACGCGTCGGCTCACGCAGTGAAGGATCTCAGCTGTCGCACGGTCAGAAGCTCAAACGACGTGCGTCAATCCGACGACCCGCGAATCCCGCTGTTGTGAGAAACTACCGCAACGCAAATTAATCTCGCGAAGGGTATCGATCTCAAACATGAGCACTGCCGCCACGCACGACACCGTAAACAAACCGCTCGACGTCGCCTGGGTCCGTCAGCAATTCCCATCGCTCAATCTAAAGGTCAACGGCCACCCCGCCGCATTCCTCGACGGCCCCGCCGGCACGCAAGTCCCCAAGCAAGTCATGGACGCCGTCCAAAATTATTTCCTCACCGCCAACGCCAACACCTACGGCGCCTTCGAAACCAGCCGCCGCAACGACGCGATTATCTCCGACACGCGCGCCGCGATGGCCGACTTCTTCAACTCCGACAAGGACGAAGTCGTCTTTGGTCAAAACATGACGACGATCACCTTCGCGCTCTCTCGCGCCATCGCCCGCGATCTAAAACCCGGCGACGAAATCGTCATCACCACGCTCGATCACGACGCCAACGTCTCCCCCTGGCGCGCGCTGGAAGAAAAAGGCATCGTGATCCGCCAGGCTGAAATTCACGAAGCCGACTGCACGCTCGACCTCGACGACCTGCGCAAGAAAATCACATCGAAAACAAAACTCGTCGCCGTCGGCTACGCCTCCAACGCCGTCGGCACCATCAATCCCGTCGCCGAAATCACCAAGCTCGCGCACGCCGTCGGCGCGCTCATGTTCATCGACGCCGTCCACTATGCGCCGCACGGACCCATCGACGTTCGCGCTCTCGATACTGATTTCCTCATCTGCTCGCCCTACAAATTTTTCGGCCCCCACATGGGCACGCTCTACGGCAAGCGCGAGCTGCTCCAGAAATTCCATCCGTACAAGGTGCGACCCGCCTCCGACGCGAGCCCCGATCGCTGGGAGACCGGCACACAGCTCCAGGAACTCATCGCCGGCATTGGCGCCGCCGTCGATTACATCGCCGAAGTCGGCCGCCGCGCCGACCCGAATGCGAAAGATCGTCGCGGCGCACTGCTTGCCGCCTATAAAGTCACACGCCAGCACGAAATGACGCTACTCGCGCAACTCATCGACGGCCTGCTTGCCATTCCTGGCCTGCAATTTTTCGGTATTCGCGACGCCAAGCGCTTCAGCGATCGCTGCTCCACGATTTCGTTCCGCTTGCCGAACCATAAGCCAATCGATATCGCCAAGCACCTCGGCGACCGCGGCATCTTCACGTGGGACGGCAACTACTACGCGCTCAATCTCACCGAACGGCTCGGCGTGGAAGACAAAGGCGGCCTGCTTCGTGTCGGCATCGTCCACTACAACACTTCCGACGAAATCGCGCGGCTGTTGACCGCTCTTCGCGAGCTGAAGTAACGCGCGACTCGTCCGATCGCTCCGCCGGCGCGCAAAACAGAAAGCCTGTCATCTTGAGAGCGTCCGCAAGGATGCTCGATGGCCCAGGACCCTTCAGCTGACCGCGACCTCCGCGATTTTCCGTCCGACTTTCTGTCACGATCCGATCGGCCTCGCGTTTTTTTCCCCAATCCCAATCATGTGCGCCGTCGCGCCGAGCAGCGTCCGCTCTTCTTCGACCGAGCGCAGAAACTCAAGCAAGAGCGATCTCTTGCCGAGGTCATCCCAATGCTTGGCAAAATTTTCCATCACCCAAACCGGTCCTTCGACCGCAACCACCTTCTCGAATGTAAATCCCGCCTCTTCAATTTCGCTTTGCAGCTCGTCCGGATGATGAAAAAACGTTGACGTGAAGTAGTGAGGATTGTCCGTCGGATTCCGGTGCTGCCCATCCTTTAAATCTTGCCGCAAAATCTCAACGAACCTCGGATCGCCAACGAAATCGCGTGAAAACCCATCCATGAATGACGCAAATCTCGAAATCGCTGCCGCAAACACGCGCCCGCCGCTGCGCAAAACACGATGCGCCTCGCGCAGCGCCTTCAACCGGTCGGCGCGCTCCGTCAGGTGATACAACGGCCCCAACAGNAACACCCCGTCGCTGCTCGCATCCTTNTGTTCAATCTTCCGCGCATCGCCAACCGCGCAACTCGCAATCGGAAATTGTGCCTGCGTGCGCGAAGCTTCTTTCGCCTCCTCGACATGCTTCGGAACAGGATCGCTGAGGTGCACCTCATACCCTTGCCGCGCGAGCCACAGTGCATGCACGCCCGCCGCGCCGCCGACATCGAGAATCCGCGCCGGTGCCTTCGGCAAATGCCGCGTCAGCACGTCCTGCGTCCGAACACGCTCCAACTCCCCAATGCCAGCCGAAAGCCGCTCCGCCTCGTTCACTTGGTCGTAGTGCTCGAGCATTTTCGAGTTTCGCATCGCGTCGCTCCTGCGTTTTGGAGTGCGGCGCTCCCGCGCCGCCTTTACGATCGAATCCACGCCAACCACCAATCCGTTCCCGGAACGGCGTTCGCCGAATTGTTAGGTTTTGGTTTCCCCACCCTACGCAAGAGAAATTGAAAAAAACAGTCTGTTTTATTTTTTCCAGCCTTGCTATCCTATTAACAGCTAGGAAGCCTCCCACCGCGTCATTTCCCTCAAAATTCCCAAAATTCTAAAAAAAACCGACGCCCTGGTGTTTCTACGCTGCTGAGCATGGAACCGGCGTACACTTCCGCGAATCCAACCTACCGGCACATCCACAACGAGCGAAGGGAAGAAACCAATGCAAAAACGCAAACTCGGAAAAAGCGGTCTCGAAGTTTCTGAAATCGGCTTTGGCTGCATGGGCATGAGTTTTGGCTTTGGTCCACCGAAAGACAAGAAGGAGATGATCAAACTCCTTCACGCTTGCGTCGATCGTGGCGTCACCTTCTTCGACACCGCCGAAGTCTATGGGCCTTACATCAACGAAGAACTCGTTGGCGAAGGGCTCGCTCCGTTCCGCGCCAAAGTTGTGATCGCCACGAAATTTGGCTGGCAAGCGAATCCGAACGACGGCGGAAAGTGGAGCGCGCTGAACAGCCATCCCGAACACATCAAAAAGGTGTGCGACGAATCGCTGAAGCGCCTGAAGACAGATGTGATCGATCTCTACTATCAGCATCGCGTCGATCTCGAAGTTCCCATCGAAGACGTTGCTGGCGCTGTGAAAGATCTGATCAAGGCCGGCAAGGTAAAACACTTTGGCCTCTCCGAAGCCGGCGCGAAAACAATTCGCAAAGCGCACGCTGTTCAGCCAGTTACAGCGCTTCAGAGTGAATACTCGCTCTGGTTCCGCGAGCCGGAAAAGGAAATAATCCCTACGCTCGAAGAACTCGGCATCGGCTTCGTCCCGTTCAGTCCGCTCGGCAAAGGCTTTTTGACGGGCGCGATCAACGAAAGCACAAAATTCGACAGCACCGATTTTCGCAACACCGTTCCGCGCATGACTCCCGAAAATCGCAAAGCGAATCAGCCGGTGCTCGATCTGCTCAGCCGTTTCGCGAAAGAGAAAAACGCGACGAACGCGCAAATCGCTCTCGCGTGGATCCTTGCCCAGAAACCGTGGATGGTTCCCATCCCCGGCACCACAAAACTCGAGCGGCTCGACGAAAATCTCGGCGCCGCCAAGGTGAAACTGACACCCGACGACATGCGCGCCATCGAAGAAGCCGCGTCCAACGTAAAGCCGCAAGGCGCGCGCTATTCCGAACAACACCAAAAACTCGTCGGCCGCTGACGCGTGGTAGCGCCGGCATCTTGCCGGCGTTTTTCTTCAACCTGACCGAGATTGCGCAGCGTTTCGCTCCGGAACCAGCGTCGCGTGTTCTTCTTTCTGAACTCTGTGTTCTCTGCGTCTCCGCGGTAGATTTTTCCTTTCTTTCGACCTTCAACTGTCGACTGTCGACTTTCTTGCACCGCTCGTTTTGTCTCATCGCGCTTCTGCTTGTATGCTGATTCGCTATGGCGAAACGACCGAAACCAATCGTACTGACTGTTCTGGATGGCTGGGGCTATCGCGCGGAATCGCAAGGGAACGCGATCGCTCAGGCGCGTAAGCCGACCTACGATTCTCTGATCAAGAATTTTCCTAACACTGTGATTCACACCTCGGGCCCGGCTGTGGGTTTGCCGGGCGGGCAGATGGGCAACAGCGAAGTCGGCCATCTCAATATCGGCGCGGGACGCATCGTGCACATGGACATGACGCGCATCGATCTGCTTGTCGCCAACAAGGCGATGGGCAGCGTGCCGCTGTTTAAGCAAGCGATGGAGCGCGGCCGGCAGCGGGCGCTGCATTTGCTCGGGCTCATCAGTGATGGTGGTGTGCATTCGCATCTCAATCATTTGTTCGCACTGCTCGAAGTCGCGGCACAGGAGCGCGTGCAGAATGTCTTCATCCACTGTTTCATGGACGGGCGTGACACGCCGCCGAACAGCGGGCGTGAATATTTGCAGCGGTTGCAGCACAAGCTGCGCGAACTCGGCACCGGGCAGATCGCGACGATCAACGGGCGCTACTACGCGATGGATCGCGACAATCGCTGGGAGCGCGAAGAGCTTGCATATCGCGCGATGGTGCACGGCGAAGCGGAAACGCGCACCGACGATCCCGATGCCGCGATGCAACGCAGCTACGAGCAGGGCGTGACCGACGAATTCGTCAAGCCTGTCGTGATTACGAAAGGCACCGGCGCGGATGCGCCTCCGGTCGGATTGATTCGCGACGACGACGCGGTGATTTTCTTTAACTATCGCGCCGATCGGGCTCGCGAAATGACGATGGCGCTTGTTGCGCCCGACTTCGACAAGTTCGCCGATGCGAAGCGGCCGAAGAATCTTTTCTACGTCGCGATGACGCAGTACGACAAATCGTGGCCGTGGTTGAAGTATGTCATCGGGCCAGAAAAACTCGAGCACATCCTGGCGCAGGTTTTTGCCGACGTGCAGTACAAAAATTTACGGTGCGCGGAGTCGGAGAAATATGCGCACGTGACGTATTTCTTCAACGGCGGCATCGAGAAGCCGTTCGATGGCGAAGAGCGCGTGCTCGTGCCGTCACCGAAAGTGGCGACCTACGACCTCAAGCCGGAAATGTCGGCCGAGGGAATCACCGACACCGTTGTGAAAGCGATCGAAGGCGGATCGTTCGACGCGATCATCATGAATTATGCGAATGCCGACATGGTCGGGCATTCCGGCAAGCTCGAAGCGACGATCAAAGCTGTCGAGGCGATTGATGCAGGACTTTCGCGCATCTACAACGCATTGAAGCCGCGCGGCGGCGCGTGGATTATTACTGCCGATCATGGCAACGCCGAGACGATGGTCGATCCGGTGACGGGTGGACCGCATACGTATCACACGCTGAATCCGGTGCCGTTCATTCTGGTGAGCGATGATGCGTCCACTCCGTTGCAGGCGGGTGGGTCGTTGCGCGATATTGCACCGACGATGCTTGGCGTGCTGGGTCGAGCTGCGCCCGCGGATATGACTGGGCGCGATTTGCGCGTGAAGCGGTAGAGGCGAGTCGACAGTCGACAATTGAAAGTCGAAAGTGAAAGCAAGAGGACACGAGTTGTGGTTTGTAGTAGCTCTTCACGCTGAGATCCTTCGCTTCGCTCAGGATGACAGGTTGTTGCTGGTGGCTCCTTTTGCTTGAAGTTTTCATGTTCATCGCAACATTCATTCCCGAACTTCTCTTTTCCAAACTTCATTCGCGATTTTTCAGTTGCGATTTCACGCTAGTAGCCGGCAGAGACGTCGACGACGTTGAACATTTCCTGGTTGTCGAACCAGCGTTCTAACAATTCCATTAGGATTTCGGTTTCGCGGCGCCAGAGGCGGTCGCTGACGCCGGCGGTGTGGGGTGTGATGAAGAGATTTTTTGCCGTCCAGAGCGGGCTATCTGCGGGAATCGGCTCGGTTGTGGCGACGTCGATGGCGGCGCCGCGGATTTGGCCGGTATTGAGTGCGTGGGCGAAGGCGTCTTCGTCGAGGATGGTGCCGCGGCCCATGTTGATGAGGCGGGCGCTGGGCTTCATTTGGGCGAAACGTTCGGGGCCGAATAATTTCTGAGTGTCGGGTGTGTCGGGCGCGGCGAGGACGACCCAGTCGGCGTGGGGCAATGCGGCGTCGAGGTCGGAGATGGGCAGGATTTTGTCGACGAGTGATGCATCGCCTTTGCCGGAACGCGTCATGCCCCAAATGCGCATGTCGAAACAATTGGCGCGGCGCGCGACTTCGCGGCCGATCGAGCCATAGCCGACGATCAACATCAACTCGCCACTTAGTTCGGTAATTTCGCCAGGAATGCTCGAGACTTCGTTTTGCGCCCAGATGTGTTTGTCCTGGTAGCGGACGGAGTCCATGAAGTTGCGCGCGAGCAAGACCATCATGCCGATGACGTGTTCGGCCATGCCGGGAGAGAAGAGGCCGCTGGGATTGGTGACGAGCACGCCGGAATTCTTGAGTGCGGGATACATGAGCTGGTTGACGCCGGCGGCTGTGGAGTGAATCCACTTCAGTTTTTTGGCGAAGGCGAATTGGTCGGGGCGAAGGGACGCGCCGACGAAGATGTCGGTGTCGGGGATTTCTTCGTTGAGGCGGTCGTAATCGGGGAGATGGACGACGCGCATCTCGGGCCAGCGCTTGCGGATGGCGGCGGGCATCATCTCGTCGGCGCGCCATTGTGGGAAGGGGTGCCAGACGCAGACGATAAGCTTGGTGTCAGCAGGCTTTGCGCGGACGATGGTCAACTCGGCCTCCAGAGACTGGGCAGGTTCCAAAACGGGAAGCACAGGGGTGTACCCCCTATGTTTTCCGAAGAGCGTGCAAGCAATTTAGAATCAGCAGGTTGTGGCCGCTCAGAAAACAAGTGTGTGGAATCGATTGAAAGGAAAGGGGTTGAGTGAGGGGTGCGTTCGAAAGTGTGCGACGATATCATGAGGGAGTTTATCAGATGGTAACTATTTTGTCAAGAGTTATTTGCGGGTTTCTTGATTCGAGGGATTTTATTCGCGACTGTACCACCAAGACAAGCCCAAGCCGACGAGGGCGCCGACGCCGACAGTGCCGAGAATGAAGATGTGGGCTCCTGGAATGGAGAGCCAGGCGATGATGACGAGGCCGGCGGAGACGATGGCGCCGGCTTTGGTGCCGGGGACGGGCATGAACCCGAGGCCCGATCCCTGGGGCGGGGCGTTTCGGTGGCGGCCTGCGTTTTCGAACATAGGTGGCTCCGAGTGGCTAAAGATCAGGGTGAACCAGGGTGGGGAGGAATGCAACTGAGAGCGCCCGAGACGAACTGGTGGCGAATGATGATAGGTGGGTGGGGCTGAACCTAAACCCCGCGATCTGGAAAACGATCGCGGCTACAGGGGCGGTTGTCGTTGTGATTTGGGTGGGGCTTCGTCTAAACCCGCACCCTCTAAAGGCTGAGGGTGCGGCACCCAGGTGCCAACCGTCGGTCGGTACTTGGCGGTGTGTGAGAAGCGGGCGGGCGGTTAGTCGCCGACGCCGCCTTTGACGGCGGTGTAGCCTTCGCGGGCGTAGACGACAACCTTTTGTTTCTTACCCTTTTGATCGTTGACGATGAGTGGGCTGCCGTCGGGTTGGACGAGTTCGATTTTTACTTTGTGGAACTTGCCGTCGTTGGCGCCGGTGGTGGGGGTGTAGGAGAGGCTGTACTGGTTGCGGAGGAATTGCACGACTTCGCGGAAGATGCCGGGGATTTCGCCGTCGAACTGGGGGAACCAGGCGTAGCCGCCGGTGAGCTGGCTGAAGGTCTTGAGCTGGTTTTCACCCTGCAGGTAATTCATGTGTGAGCCCTGATTGCCGTGGGACTCGATGAAGTTGATGTAGGGCTTGTCAAGGCCGACGGAGAAGATGGTGACGTCGGACTGGCGGAGCTGCTTCATGGTTTCGTCGAGCGTGTGCCTGGAAAAGGTGTCCACGCCAGTGGCGAGGAGGAGCATCGATTTCTTGCCCTTGACCTCTTTCATGTCGTCGATGGTGGTCAGGACCGCGTCGAAAACGTTGGACTCGCTGAAGCCGGGAAAATACATGTGATAGAGCGCCTGGCGGACTTCGTCCTTGTTCTGGGTGAAGTCGACTTCGACGCGGGACTTCATGTCGAAGGTGACAAGGGCGACCCAATCTTTTTGTTTGAGATTGGGAAAGAAGGCATCGGCCCAATATTTCGCCTGATAGGCGAACCAATCGAAGTAGCCGCGACTGCTGAACTCCATAACCATGGCGATAGTGATGGGCGCGTCGGTAGCGCCGAAACCGGTGACGGTTTGCGGGGCGCCGTCATCGACGACGCGGAAATTTTCGCGCTTGAGCCCGGTGAGGATATCGCCGTGTTGGGTGGCGGCGATGACGTCGAGGGTCACGACGGGAACTTCGACGTTGATGGAGGCGCCGGCTTCGGGCGGCTTTTGCTGTTGCTGCGGCTGGGTCGGCGCAGGTTGCTGCGGCGTGGATTGGCCGGCTCCGGCGGGGCCCGCGGGAGACTGTGCGTGCGCCAAATGCTCGCTGAAAGAGACGAGCAGAAAGGCGGCGGAGAGGGCGAGGAAGATGGTCGTGAGAATAGCCTTCATGGAGAAACCCCTTCGATAGTGATCACTAGAATGCCGTAAGGACATTCCCGCGGCAACTCACGTCAGTTCCAGTTGGACGGATGACACCGCCGGTGCGTTTACGCAACATTTGTCTATAAAGAGAACGACGTAAGGTCGAGTTTAGGCAATGTTGACCTTACGAAACCGAGCCGACTCGCCGAAACAGGTCCCCTGACCCTGCATGCTAGTATGAATCAGAAACGCTGGAAAACGTTGCAAAAGGCGGAAGAGTAAGGACATGCCAGGCGGCGGAACACACCACAAATTGCTCTAATCTTTTTTGGGCCGAACAGCTGAGAGAGGACGAATTCGTGAGACGAATTGGCGGAGGGGTTTTGGCGAAAGTGTCCGCGGCGATTGCCGCGATAGGGCTGGCGGCGCTGTTGGGTGCAGTCTCGGCGCGCGCGCAGGTGGCTCCGCCAGCGACAAACGGATTGCCGGGAACGCAGGGAGGACCGCCGCTGGGCGATCTGACGAAGCTTTCGGGGGACGCGAAGGTCTGGCTGCAGGATCTGATCAAGATCAACACGACGAATCCGCCGGGAAACGAGGCCGAGACGGCGAAATACATTTTGGGAGTGCTGGCGAAGGAAGGGATTGCGGCGGAGGAATTGCCGGTGGCGCCGGGACGGACGTCGGTGGTGGCGCGGCTGAGGAGTTCGGCGGTGGCCGATCCGTCGAAGGCGCTGTTGCTAGTGGCGCACATGGATGTGGTGGGCGTGGACAAGCCGAAGTGGACGGTCGATCCTTTCGCGGCGACGATCAAGGACGGGTATTTGTATGGGCGCGGTGCGATCGACAATAAGGCGATGCTCGCGACGAACCTGGCGGTGATCGTGGCGCTGAAGCGGGCGAACGCGCGGCTGAACCGCGACGTGATTTTCTTGGCGACGGATGATGAGGAGCAGGGCGGCGACGCGAGCATCAAGATTTTGATCGCGAAGTATTGGGACAAGATCGCGGCGGGATATGCGTTGAATGAGGGCGGGAACGTCGTGCTGGAAAGCGGCAAGGTGAAGTATGTCGCGGTGCAGGCGAGCGAAAAAGTTTCGGTGAATGTGACGGTGATCGCGCGCGGGACTTCGGGGCATGCGTCGATGCCGACGAAGGATAATCCGGTGGTGCATTTGTCGGCGGCGGTGGAGAAGATCGGCGGAATGCCGACGCCGGTGCATTTGACGGCGATCGTGCGGAGATATTTCGAAGGGTTGGCGCCGTTGGAGGATGACGAGATCGCGAAGTGGATGCGTTCGCTCGATACGGGAGACCGCGGCGAACACGCGGCGCGCGTGGTTTCGGATGCGAATCCGCAGTGGAACTCGATGCTGCGCGACACGATTTCGCCGACGATGCTGTCGGCGGGCGTACGGAACAATGTGATTCCTGCGGAGGCGCGGGCGAATTTGAATATCCGGTTGCTGCCGGGGGATACGATCGACGGGCTTGTGCTGGATATGCAGAAGCTGGTGAACGATCCTCAAGTGAAGTTCGACGTACAGACGGATGCGGGGCTGGCGGCGCCGCCGTCGTCGCTGGAGAACGATTTTTACGCGGATATAACGAAGGTGGCGGCACAGGAGTTTGGCGGGGCGCCGGTGCTGCCGTATCAGTCGCCGTGGGCGACGGATTCGGCGCAGTTGCGGCTGCACAACGTGCAGTCGTATGGGTTGTGGCCGTTTCCGCTGACGGCGGAGGATTTGCAGCGGATGCACGGGAATGATGAGCGGATTCCGGTGGCGTCGTTCGTGAAGGGGATTGATGTGGAGGCGAGGATTGTGGCGGAGTTTGCGGTGACGCGGTAGGGCGGAAAAGGGAAATTGGTGAAGAGAATTCTGTGGGATTGAGTGTTGGGTGTGGGGCCAGGACGCCTTCCTCTCGGTAGGAATCGTGGGTGAAAAGTTGGGTTTGGGAGGTTTGGGATTGCGGAGGGGTGTAGGCGGAGAGGCGGGAAGAGGGCAACAGTCGACGGTTGAAAGTCGAAAGTAAAAGTCTAACGTTACGAGTTGTGGTCGATGGGATGAATCGGGGCGGTAAGCGTCAAAGGCGGAGCTGGAGCGCCGCACTCTATATTGACCGCGGTGATGCGAGAGTCGCGAAGAACACGTGAAGATGGTGAAGGCGTTTGGTCTAAACCCCGCGATCTGGGAAACGATCGCGGCTACAGGGTGGTCGTCGTTTTGGTATGGGTGGGGTTGAATCTAAACCCGCACCCTCTAAAGGCTGAGGGTGCGGCACCCAAATGCCATTGCGGCTGTTGAAGTTGCGAGCAGTGAAGTACGAGTGAGGTGGGATGATGTTTCGACATTCGAAGATTGTTTGCACGATTGGGCCGGCGACGTCGACGGCGCGGATGATTGAGAGATTGATTGAGGCGGGGATGGATGTGGCGCGGTTGAATTTTTCGCATGGGACGCATGCGGAACATGCGGAGCGGATTGCGCTGCTGCGCGACGCAGCGATGAAACATCAGAAGCCGATTGCGATTCTGGGGGATTTGCAGGGACCGAAGATTCGGACGGGTTCGTTGGCGGGAAAGACGCCGGTGGAGTTGAAGGCGGGGCAGCGGTTTGTGATTACGACAGCGAAAGTTGTGGGCGACGCGAATCGAGTGAGCACAACGTTTCGTCCGTTGCCGCGCGAGGTGCATCGCGGGAACCGGATTTTGCTTTCGGATGGGTTGATTGAATTGCGCGTGACGCAAGTGCGCGGGCAGGAGGTGACTTGTGAGGTGGTGAATGGTGGGATGCTCGGCGAAAACAAGGGGATCAATTTACCGGGAGTGCAGCTGCGCGTGCCGGCGCTGACGGCGAAAGATCGGGCGGATCTGGCGTTTGCACTGAAGGAAGGCGTCAATTATGTGGCGGTGAGTTTTGTGCGGCACGCGGAAGATGTGGTGATGGCGAAGAATTTGATTCGGCGCGCGGGTCGCGACACGCCGGTAATCGCGAAGCTGGAGAAGCCGGAAGCGATCGAAAATCTGGATGCGATTTTGCGCGTGGCGGATGGGGTGATGGTGGCGCGCGGAGATCTGGGCGTGGAGATGAGTCCGGAGCGCGTTCCGGTGGTGCAGAAGATGATCATTGCGCGGGCGCGCGAGGCGCGGCGTCCGGTGATCACGGCGACGCAGATGCTGGAATCGATGACACAGAATCCGCGGCCGACGCGCGCGGAGGCGTCGGATGTGGCGAACGCGATTTTTGACGGGTCGGATGCGGTGATGCTTTCGGCGGAGACGGCGTCGGGAAAATATCCGGTGGAAGCGGTGAGCATGATGGCGCGGATTATTGACGATGCGGAGGCGAATATTACGGATTTTCCGCGGCCGTCGATGCAGGAGAAGTTGAAAGTGGCGGAGACGGTGGCGGAGTTGGTGTGTCATGCATCGCGCGAATTGCATATGCGATTGATTGCGGTGTTTACGCACAGCGGGTTTACGGCGCGGCTGGTGTCGCGGTATCGGCCGCTGGTGCCGATTGTGGCGTTTACTCCGGAGGCGGAGACGCGGCGGAGGATGGCGCTGATCTGGGGCGTGATTGCGCGCGGAATTGCGGATGTGAAGAAGGTGGATGGATTGGCGGAGATTGCGGAGCAGAGGTTGCTGGAGGAGAAGCTGGTGAAGAAGGGGGATGTGATCGGGATTGTGGCGGGGACGCCGATGGGGATTCGGGGAACGACGAACTTTATGAAGTTTCATGTTGTGGGGTAGGGGCAGTTGACAGTCGACAGTTGAAAGTCGAAAGGGCGGACTTCAGGCGCTGAAGCCCCTTTTTTTCTGGGTTTATGTCGCGGCTGAAGCCGCGACCCACAAAACGGAACGTGCGCAC
>JGI12635J15846_10000636_pt1 | contig 30414 bp, 19 predicted proteins | sample BlaSpr_A8_OM2_M2_FD_15846 | JGI IMG/M metagenome (IMG submission 15846)
TCGCGACCGTCGCGACCGATCTTGCGCGTGCTCTGCCTTCGCGAGCCGCGAGCATTCTCGATGCGGGCTGCGCCACCGGCGGCCTGCTCACGGCTCTCCGCCATGAAGGGTTCACGGCGGTCGCTGGACTCGATCCCTCTCCGCAATGCGCTGCCGCCTGCCATGAACGGGGCTTCGAAGCGTATGTTGGATCGGTCTCGGCCGCCGCAGCTCCGGCGCATCTGCCAAAATTTGACTGCGTCGTGTTCAGTCACGTGCTCGAGCACGTTTACGATATCCCCGGATTTTTCAATTCCGCGCGCAGCCTGCTCGCGCCCGGCGGTTATTTATATCTGGAGACTCCCGACGCTAGCCGTTACGCCGAATATCTCTATGCGCCCTTCCAGGAATTCAACACCGAGCACATCAATCATTTTTCAGCGCGCGCGCTGGAAAATGCAGCCCGGCGCTTTGGCTTTCATCCCATTCTTGTAGAAGAGAAAGTGATTCAAACGGCGGAAGACACGCTCTATCCCGCGGTCTTCGGAGTTTTTCGCGACCACGGCGAAACGCCGGCGGAGCAGGCGATAGCTCGCGATCAGGAGTTGCCAGCCAGGATCGCCACTTACATCCGCCATTCGGCTGAGCAAATGGAGAAAATCAATCGCCATCTAGCCGGCCAGCTCGCGAACATTGAGCGCGTCATGCTCTGGGGCGCGGGTCAATTCTCCATGAAGCTTCTCGCGTTGCCCTGTCTGTCGAAGACACAGGTTCGCGCGTTGGTCGACAGCAATCCCGTTCTCCGAGGCAAGGCGTTGGGGGGCACGCCGATTCTGGGGCCGCAACAAATCGCCGGCACAACCGAGCCAATCATCATCGCCACGTTGCTTCACGCCGGCGAGATCGGTGCTCAGATTCGCCATCTCGGACTTAGTAATCAGATTCTCTCGCTCCTGCCAGAATCGCGCGCTGCGCTACCGCCCCGAACCCACGCTGGAGTTAGCCGCTCATGAAGCTTTCGGACTACATCGTCGCCCAACTTGCGGACTGGGGCGTGCGCCATATCTTTCTCGTCACCGGCGGCGGCGCCATGCACATCAACGACTCCATCGGCAAGGAGCCGCGCATCCAGTATGTTTGCAATCACCATGAACAGGCTTCGGCGATGGCCGCCGAGGGTTACGCGCGAATCAGCGGACAGACCGGAGTGGTCAATGTCACTACTGGGCCGGGTGGCATCAACGCACTCAACGGAGTCTTCGGGGCCTGGACGGACTCCGTTCCCATGCTCGTCATTTCCGGCCAGGTCAAGCGCGAAACCTGCATGCGCGCGCAGGGCATCATAGGCCTGCGGCAACTGGGAGACCAGGAAGCCGACATTGTTGCCATGGTCACCGGCATCACGAAGTACGCGGTGCTGATCGACGATCCACTCTCTGTTCGATATCACCTCGAACGCGCCTGGAATCTCGCGCGGAGCGGACGCCCGGGCCCTTGCTGGCTGGACATTCCGGTAGACGTGCAGGCTGCGTCTATCGATCCGGCCAGCCTCCGCGGTTACGATCCAGCGGAAGACACCCTGGCTAGAGATCCAATCGGCAACAACAACGATACACGTCTTCAATCCTATTGCCGCGAAGTTCTCGAGCGCATCAGGAGTGCCAAGCGGCCGGTGATTCTCGCCGGAACGGGCATCCGCACCGCCCATGCCACTGCCGAATTTGATGAGCTCATTCACCGCCTCGAAATACCGGTGACGACCGCTTGGACGTGCGACCTGATAGCTTCCGACGATCCGCTCTATTGCGGGCGCCAAGGCACAATCGGCGACCGTGCTGGAAATTTCACGGTGCAAAGCGCCGACGTTCTCTTGATTCTCGGATCACGTCTCAACATCCGCCAGACCAGTTATAACTGGCAATCGTTCGCGCCACGTGCCTTTAAGATGCAGGTCGATATCGATGCCGCGGAGTTTCACAAACCGACTGTACAACCAGACCTCGCAATCCATTGCGATCTCAAGCAGTTCTTGCCGGCGATGTTGCGGCAGTGCGATGCCGGCGGCTATAGGTCGGGAAGCCACGCTCCATGGCTCGCCTGGTGCCGTGAACGCGTCGAACGCTACCCGGTGGTGCAGGACCGTCAGCGGCAGGCCGGGCCGCCCTTGAATCCTTATTATTTCGCCGAGCAGCTTTCAAACAAACTCGCTAACGACGATGTCATCATCTGCGGCAATGCGACCGCGTGCATTGTGCCTTTCCAAACGATGCAACTGCGGAAAGGGCAGCGCCTCATCTCTAACTCGGGCTCTGCTTCCATGGGTTACGACTTACCCGCCGCGATCGGAGCTGCATTCGCCCGGCCTGGCCAGCGAGTTATTTGCATCGCAGGAGATGGCAGCCTGCAAATGAACATACAGGAGTTACAAACGGTTGTTCATCATCATTTGCCGGTGAAGATTCTTGTGATGAATAACTCTGGCTATCTCTCAATGCGAATGACTCAATCGGGATTTTTCAACCGGCTCACCGGCGAAAGCGCATCGAGCGGAACTTCATTCCCCGATATGGTCAAAGTGGCCTGCGCATATGGCATTCCGTCGTCGCGCGTTGACCGCCATTCTCAACTGGAACAGGTCGATCATGCGCTTGCGGCCGACGGACCGGCATTAATCGACGTAATGCTCGATCGGAATCAGGAGTTCGAGCCGCGGTCGCGTGCCAGGCAATTGCCGGATGGCCGGATAGTCTCGCCTAATCTGGAGGACATGTACCCTTTCCTGAACGAGATTGAACTAATGGACAATGTCATCAAGGAATAAGGACATTACCATACAAGTAACTCGCGGTCGCAACTGGCGCACCGCGTACACAACATCATGAGCTAAGGACAGGCGAGCAATATCATGACGGGCAATGACATATTCGATGAGTTATTTGTGTTAGAGATGGCGAATAACCACCTGGGCGATGTCCAGCGGGGCTTGAAGATCATCGGTAATTATGCGCAGGTTGTGCGCTTTAACAATGTGCGTGCCGCGATCAAATTGCAATTCCGCGATGTCGATACTTTCATACACAAGGATTTCCGACGCCGCGACGACATACGCTACATCAAGAAGACGCTCGACACGCGCCTCCGTCCAGAAGACTTTGCCACCATGGTGCAAGCCATTCGCGAGGCGAGTTGCATCCCAATGGCAACTCCATTCGATGAGAGTTCGGTCGATTTCTGTTGTGAGCTTGGCGTCGCCATCCTTAAAATCGCCAGCTCCGACTGCAATGACTGGATTCTAATCGAAAAAATGGCGAGGACGAAGAAGCCGGTCATTGTTTCGACCGGTGGGTCTTCACTGAAAGACATTGATGACCTTGTAACTTTCTTTGACAACCGCCATATTCCACTCGCTATTAATCACTGCGTCTCTCTCTATCCATCCGAAGATTGCGATATCGAGTTGAATCAGATTGACTTTCTGCGGAATCGATACCCGCATCACACCATCGGCTTTTCGACGCATGAGTATCATGACTGGACGTCGTCTATACAGATGGCCTACGCCAAAGGCGCGCGAACCTTCGAGCGGCACATCGACATTCAGACCGATGGTATGACGGTTTCGCCTTACTGCTCGGTGCCGGAGCAGGTTGACACCTGGTTCAAAGCCTTTCATCGCGCGAAGAGAATGTGCGGAGCGCCCGGGACCCAGAAGCGCCTGCCACCACAAAGGGAAATCAGCTATCTCGATTCGCTGGTGCGCGGAGTCTATGCTCGCCGCGATCTTCCAGTTGGCCACGTACTGCAGGATGCTGATGTTTATCTGGCGATTCCGCTGCAACAGGGGCAGATATCGTGCCGCGAGTTGATGCGGGGCGAAGTCATCTTGAAAGCCGTCACGAAAGACCAGCCCGTCATGATCGACGCCATTGACAGCCCTTACGCCAACATTCCGTCACTGACGGAGCTGATCTATCACCGCGGGCTTCCACCGCAAGCGGCAAGGGCGGCAAAAGCGGGTGGCAAGTGAGCGATACCGGCACAATGAAAACCATCAGCGTAGTCACACCCTGCTTCAACGAGGAAGGCAACGTCCGTGAAGTTTACGAGCGAGTCCGAGACCTCATGTTGAGCCTGGGCAAATACCGCTATGAACATATTTTTATCGACAACGCATCCCGCGACACGACCTTCACCGTCCTCAGCGAAATCGCCGCCGCAGATGGGAACGTTAAAGTGATTCGCAACGCGCGTAATTTCGGGCATGTTCGCTCGCCCATGCACGCCCTGTTTCAAACTCGGGGCGACGCCGTGATTGTTCTTATGTCCGACTTGCAGGATCCTCCCGAGGTTCTCGTTCAGTTACTCGAGGAGTGGGAAAAGGGAGTGCCCATCGTGATCGCGGTCAAGCATCAGAGCCGAGAATCGGCGCCGATGTTTCTGGTGCGGAAAGCGTTTTATCGCCTGGTCAATCATCTGTCGGATGACATTGAGACCTACGAAAACTTCACCGGCTTTGGACTCTATGATCGCAAAGTAATTGACCTTGTCCGGCAATTTGGCGATCCTTACCCTTACTTCCGCGGCATGATCGCCGAAATTGGCTTGCCTCACACTGAAGTGCAATATGAACAGCAGCGCCGAAAAAGCGGCAAAAGCAAGAACAACTTCTACACGCTCTACGATCTCGCGATGCTTGGCATAACCAAACTCTCCAAGGTCCCGTTGCGGCTGGTAACTTTTTCGGGTTTTGCCGGATCGTTTATGTCTTTATTCGGAGGCGTGGCTTACTTTGCATACAAGTTACTATTCTGGGAAAACTTCACGGTTGGCATTGCTCCGATAGCCATCGGAATGTTTTTCCTGGGATCGCTCCAGTTACTTTTCATGGGTATCATCGGCGAATATATTGGGAACATACATACACAAGTCCACAACCGGCCGCTCGTGATCGAGCGGGAACGATTGAATTTCCAGTACGAGCCGGGCGTACCGCTTCCCCGACAGGCTCTCGCCTCGGGGGCGGCAGCTGGCAGCGCACGTTAAGTCAGTGAGTTGCGCCAACAGACGAGGCTTCAGACACTTCGGTTCCAGAGAAGCTAATCTTTCGTAACCGCCGGACTCTGGTGTCATCATTAAGGGCTCTTTACCCTGCGCTACAATCTGATTAGTCGCCTCATGTTTTTCCAGGGGCAGCCCCGAATCGCATTTCAAGTAACTGAGGAGTCGCAATGTATCTGGGTAGCGTACAGCGCTTCATCCCGGCTCGGATGAAGTTTTTTTTAAAGCCGTACTACCGTAGTCTTTTTAGCGACCGCCTGCATGTCCTTTTCTGGCCGACGTTCCGCTGTAACTACGCATGCACTTACTGCACCGTATGCACTAAGTTCGACTTTGCAAAAGTATTTCCGAAAGCGTCTGAGAAACGTGTTGAGGAGTGGCTGATAGCGCTGGAAAAGCTGCCGCCTGCATCAATCTATATCTCCGGCGGCGAGCCGTTCCTGTATGCCGGAATCCACGACTTAGTGAACAACCTGCCAAAGAAACACCAACTCCTCGGAATCGTAAGCAACGTCTCCCTGCCAGCAAGCGTCTATCGAAAAATCAAGCGTTCCTTCCATTTGAATGCCAGCTTTCATCGCGAGTTTGTCAGCGCAGAAGACTTCATCAAGCGAGTGAAGGAATTGCAGGAGTTTCTCAATGTCCACGTGAACATCGTGGCCACGCGCGAGAATCTCCCTGTGATTTCGTCCATCGACGAACTTATGCAAACCCACCGCATAAGTTTGCACGTTGATCCCCATGTCGATCATGAATTCAGCTATAGCGCTCAGGAACGAACGCTGCTGCGGAAATATACACAGGCCGACCGCAAGTCGCTCGTCGATTTTAATGACTTCAACCCCAAGCAATGCTCCGCTGGCCGCAACTATATCAATCTGTTGCCAGACGGACAGGTTTTCACCTGCGCCGCGGGTTTCACCTATACATATTCGCCGTTGTACACCGAACTGGTGCGGAATAGACCGCTCGAGCAATTTCGGATGGGCAATCTCTTTGATGATGACTTCAAGTTGAATTCGACTGATCTCGTCTGCAAACTGCCGTGCAAGGACGCCTGCGATCGCGATTCTGTTTTGATAACGATTCAGTCAGCTGAAGAAAGTTTACAGACCACATGAGTTCGGCCGCCGGAGTTTCAACGATCCGAGCCGACTCGAAATTCGGTCGCGGATCGAGTCCATTCCTGACAGTTCGGCTTCTCAGGGTGATAGCGGACTTCACGGAAACCCATGGCTGGTGGTTCTTTGCTGCAATTTGTCTCGGTTGCGGATGGGGCCGCATCGACAACTTGGTGGTGCGCCACCTGGACCATGATGAACTCTTCACTTTCTACATCGCACAGGCATCCAACATCGGTCAACTGCTCAAACTGACTCGCACTATCGACCTTCATCCCCCGCTTTCTTACCTTTTGGTCAGATCTTCGTTCGCTATTTTCGGAGTCAGTGCCTGGTCCTGCCGCTTACCATTTTTTGTCGCCTTTCTCGCCACAAGTGCACTTCTGTATTCTTTCGTGAACCGGCTACTCTCGCCGATCTACGGGCTCATCGCTATTCTAATCCTCTGGAGTAGTCCATATGCTCGCCTGGCAACTGAGGCTCGCCCCTATGCCATGGTCCTGTGTTTCAGTGCTGTCCTGCTCGTGAACTGGCACGAAATCGTTAAAGAGGATGGCCAGTCCGCTAACCCTTGGGCGCTCGCAATGGTTATGGCAGGCGGATTTGGCCTCCTGCTCTCACACGTACTCGGGGTGTTAGCCTACGGCGCATTCCTAGCTGCGGAAATCATTTGCCTGTGGAAACGCCAGAAGCCAAACTGGCAGTTGTGGGTAACGCTTCTGATCCCACTTATCGCCGTCGTCAGCTACCTGCCGCTCATCCGCAATCGGTCGGACATATTATTTTCGGAATACAGTCAGGCTTCTCCGAGGCGGTTGGCGATTTGCTATTGGGAGCACCTCAGATATCTGGTAACTCCCTTGATCCTCATCGTGTTGATCGCGGCCGTCTGGCCTTACATTTCAAAGCGGAGGCACACGGCCCCTCCGCGTGATTCGCGATTAGCCGATGTTCCTCTGCAATCGCTCCTCTTACTTTTGTTCCTTGTTCCGCTGGAAATCGAAGTCCTCTTCGCGCGAACCGGCACGCCGTTCTACGAACGCTATGGGGTTGTGGCGCTGATTCCCTGCGCGATATTTCCCGCGCTCGTGCTTGGCTATCGCACACATTGCAGCCGATTGGCAGGAGGAAGCGTGGCCGTGCTGTTGGCGATCCTGCTCATTCTCAATACTTCTGGGCAGGCGTGGCTGATCGAACATCTATCGAGCGCCGCTCGACCGCAGGTTGCGGCAAGACTGCTGTATCTCGTCGCTCTACCGCCGGTTGCTCCGCCTCCATTGAAGCTTCCTACCGTTCCTTCATACCTGGAAAGCGCTCTGAATTCAGCAACCAACGTCAGGTATTTGGATGCCGTGGATCCGAGCATTCCGCTCGTTGCCGGCAGCGGACCCACATTTCTTGAGCTGGATAATTACCAGGATGCGGCACTCAGGCGACGCCTCTATCTGCTGACCAATCATGAAGCCGCTTCAAGCATCGTGCACAACACAGTCTTCGACCACTATGAAATAGTCAAGGCTGCGTTTCCGATCGGCGGACAGGTTGAACCCTACTGTGCTTTTTTGCGCCAACATCCCCAATTCCTAGTGCTCGGCGGCTACAACTATCCCGATACGTGGCTCCTTCGGAAACTTGAGTTAGACGGAGCTAGACTCAACATTGTGGGCACTTATGACGACGGCGTCATTGAAGAGCACCAAATCTACAGGGTGAGCCTAGAAAACGACAGATGCTCGACGCAACGGTAATGGCAGCCGACGGCACCCAGAAGTTGACTGCGCCAGCGATTTGTTCCTGGAAGCTCTATTTCTTGATGAAGATCGCGTGTCCGTTCAGGTTGTAGAAGAAGTTCAAGTCGTCACGAACTCTCCATTCATTTACGAACCGCTGCACTCCCTCCGTTCCCCGCATTCCGTAGTCGTCAAATAGAATGACACCGCCCGATACAAGCCTCGGCCACACCCACTCACAGATGTCTTTGGATGATTGGTACACGTCAACGTCGATGTGACAGAACCGGAAGCGGCGACCCTGAATCTGGTCTGCAGTCTGTTCCGGGAAAATACCCTGAAGTATAGTGGCATTGCCAAGGGCAATTTCAGCCAATAGCTGTTTCACGATTTCTGCAGAAGTGTCGGCATGCATTCCGTCTTTGTAGATAGTGTCCTGAGCTCCCGTCTTCACCACACCCGTGAACGTGTCGCACAGAAACACCTGCGCGGAACGAATACGCTGCGCGGTCTGAGCCGCGATCAGGGCCCCTGTACCGCCTCGCCAAACTCCAATTTCCAGCAAGTCTCCTTCCTGAAGCTTTGCAGCTTCGGCGACAGTTGACCAGATTTCATAGCAACGGTAGATGTCGACCAGGGTGTGCGTGCGGCACTGATCGTACACTCTGGTAAATAAGGGGTCGAGATTCCACGGGGCATATGAGGCTAACGGAACAATCGTTTGATGTTCGTCTCTCGTCGCCGCGGGTGCCTTGAATATTTCGTATCCAAGGCTGTGGATTAGGCGTAGCATCCAACGTTTGAGCATGGGCAGGATTTCCTCGTCGTCCGGATCATTGCTTCCAAAATACGTGGAAGATTCCAAACTGGCTGTCATGTGGAAACTTCCTTGCAACTTCAGCTCTGACTTGAGAACTCATCTCCGCACCGGGGAAAAACGGCGCTTCGTTGATCACCACTAGATTGAGATCGTCGGATTGCAGCGCCTTCATTACCTCTTCTGCCGGAGCGCCACCATCGTCGCGGGTTACATTCTTTAATCCAGAGAGGAAGTATAGTTCGGGACAATCGTTGCCCGCATACATCCATCCGTTGGGCGAATGTTGCTGTAGTAGATGAATCAAGTCCGCGAAGTTTGCGGCGTACTCGATTCGAAGGCCCCCGGAATAGTCCAGACGCAATTCGTCCATCGGGCCGACTTTGTGGGTCAGTTCATAGACGTGATCCGGGACCAGCATAACTACGCCAAAGAGCAAGTAAAACCCGGCGATGCCGGCCAGCACATAAGTTCCACGTTGCTTTCTCGCAGTCGTCACAACGGCGACGGCAGCGAGCAACGTGAGCGGCAATGCGTAACACAGATAAATCGGCGCCGCGAAAGGATATTGCACCAGCGTACACATTGCCGCCAAGGATATTAGTAACATCACTTGCTGTCGCTGCACTAGGGTGGGACCTCTGGGCCTTTTCATCGCTAACACAACAGCCGACCCCAATAACACTAAGAGCGGAGTTAGGGTAGCCACCGAAAACCAGACTCCCGAAACAATTTCCGGTAGGACGGGGGCTTTGAACAGCATCACCAACAACCCCAGGCTGAGGGCGCCGCCGACAACCTTTCCCTGAACTTGGCGCGAATACATTGCCGCTGCAATGAGCCCCACTAGAACCAGCGCAGGAACGGCCTTCTCCATTCCAACCGGCCGAATAACTCCGAGACCGATCGAGCGGGCCAGTGCACTGGAGGTGACCCCGGCAAAGAATTGCCTGATCGATCCCGACCTCGCGTAAGGAGCCAGGAAAACAGTTATGGGGGCCAACGCTCCACCGAGAAACGGGACTATTAATCGCAATAGTCCGCTGAATCGCCTAGTGGCTGCCACTTTTGGTGTATGTCGTTCGCCGAGGATAATCACCACAACCAAAACGAATGATGGCAACACAAACTGATAGAACTCGCCGCCGCCAAGCCGCGCGTGAAACACATAAACTACAGTCGTTAGAAAACAAACAAGCGAGGCCGCGCTGAAAACACGATACGACGCTGATGTCTTCGCAATGTCGTCTCGCAAACCATCGCTTCGCAAATCATGGTTTTGCAAAACATGGTTTTGCAAGTCGCTCTGTTCAAGGAACACTATAAATAGCAGCACCGCGGCGATATAGTAAGCACCGATTACTTTGATCAGGATCGACACGCCCCCGCAGACACCCCCTGCAAACAACCAACGCGCTTTTCGCACTTCGAGATACCGCAGCAGCGTGGCGGCGCCAAAGGTCGCGAAGAACAGGTTGTACCAGGAAGGCATTGATGCGGGATAGTTTGGGAAGCTCCAGGCCACTGCCAGCAGGGTAATCAGGCCAGCCGCCACAGCCGAGGTGAAACGCGAAGCGACATAGTAGACGACAGGGACCCACGCCAGAAAAAAAAGAAATGCGCAGATCCTCAACGACATCAGACTGACGCCAAAAGCGCGAAATGCCACCGCATGGATCACACTCAGACCGCCGGTGTAAATCTCGGCAAAGTCACGATGCGGTAGTTGCCCTTGCATCACCCGCACCGCACTCTCGCCGAGAATGCCGTCGTCGGCTGGTACCCAGCCGCTGCCGATATGGATGCCAACATAGCCACCCGCGACGGCCAAAACCGCGATCAGCACCAGCCAGCGAAGGTTCGAACCCAGAGTGGTCGGCGGAACTCCCGCTTCGCACAGACCGGCTTCCAGCGCCTCCATGCCCTGCTCCCGGACCCTAATCTCAAGGCCCAACTTCTTTGAGCTGGCAGGATCGCTTCCAATCCCTGACTCAGGCGAAGTCTTATTCATCGGCTTTTTCACGCTGCTGCTTTGTGTTCATTTTCACTTTGCTTCCAGAGCTGTAAGCCGCATCTTCGCTTCCTTGCTGTCTTGATTAAGCTGCAGTGCTTGCTGATACTCCATCCGTGCGGCAGGTGTGTTCCCACTTTGTTCCAGCGACTCTGCGAGCCAGTAGTGGTAATCCCATACCTTGGGATCCATGGCAGCCGCTTGTTGCAAATAAGGTTGTGCCTCCACGTTCCGACCATCCTGCAGTAGTGCGCGCCCCAGAAAATGTTTGGGCGCCGCTTGTTCCGGTACTAACTGGATCGCCCGCGACAGTAACTGCTCTGCATTTCGATACCGCCCATCAAGTAAGTTAATATTCCCGCAGTTATAGAGCGCGGAGTACAGATTTGGCTCCTTCTCCAGAATCTCTGAACAGAGCGCGAGGGCCCGGTCGTACTCGCCCATTTCCCCGTACAACCCGGCGAGGCCGGCCATACCCACTTCCGACTTGGCATAGTCCGGATTCACTCGATCGAGCCACACACGGCCTTCTTCAAATCGACCGGCATGGATGTAAGCCTCTGCCAAGGCCAGCGGGCCGTAGCCATACTCCGGATGTTCTCGCACCGCCAATTGTGCCAGGGCGATAGCGCGATCATGGGCGCCCCGCTGGCTGTACTCTTTCGCCAAGCCGGCCAGAGCATAGGGATTGCCCGGATACAGCGATTGCCCGCGCATGAGCACGAGCAGATCGTTCCCCCAATACACCTGCTGCGCAAGCGACGCGCACCCATAAGCGACAACTAGCACCAACGCTGCGCATAGCTGCATGGCTCGCGCGTCCCATCCTCTTAGAGACGGTAACCGCCGTACTCCTAGAGCAACTAGAATTGCGAAGCCGATCGACGGCAGATACATGTAACGATCGCGCACGAAATCGCCGTTCCCAAAGTTTCGTAGGTACAGCGCCGGCGCCAAGCCCACGAGTAGCCACCATCCTGCAAATGCCACTATCGAGTTAGTTTCGCGACGGTTCCAATACCATAATCCAGACGCTGCCGCACCAAGCACTAACACGGGCAACGCAAGCTGACTAACGATCGGGTTGGTGACATAGGGCGTGTAGTAAAGCCCGGTGATACCGATGGGAAGTACTAGCTGGCGCAGATAGGTTGACAATACCAGCGGTAGCGTTCGCACGACATCTAATATTCCGTGGACGGGATCGAACTGGCCGGTTGAGTGCAGCAGCGCGTGCCTTCGCAACAAAACATAGGACAGCGTAACCAGCGCATAAGGTGTTGCTTCTATCACTGCTCCAAGCGCTTTTTGTCTGAACGAGGACGCTCCAGCTTGCTCTGGATTCAACCACGCGTAAATTGCCACCAGCGCGGAGAACATTACAGCCATTTCTTTCGTCAGTAACGCGCAGAACAACAGCACAAGAGAAGCAATCCACCATGCTGTTCTATTTTTTGTCCTGGAATCGCGTCTGCCCAGATAGGCCGTAAAGGCCAGCGTAGCGAGCATGGTGACCATCGTGTCCGATGCCGCTGAAACCCACGTGACCGGCTCAATGTGAATCGGATGGAATGCGAAAATCAACGCCGCCAGAGCGGCGGACCAATATTCCAATTCTAGTTTTCGCGCCAGCCAGAAAACCGACAGGACCGCTCCTACGTGGAGCACGACTGCTCCGAGATGCCATCCCCAGGGTCGCAGCCCAAATAACGTGTAATTGAACATCGACCACGCCACAAACAGCGGGCGATAATACACTTGATGCCTGGCCACGTGATACCACAGGTCGCTGCTGAAAGCACGCGGCAAGTTGCTCCACGACCGTATGATAGGACTGTTAACGATCTGCGGCCAGTCATCCCACACAAATTCGAACGAAAGCGAACCGCTGTAAAGCACGAAAGTAACTAACCCTAGTAGGGGCAGCAGAATTCTGGGCTGACGAAGATACTTTGCCAGCAGTTCTATCGCGCCGGATCCCGAGTTCTCGTGGCGTTCGATCATGACGATTTGAAGTAAGGCCGGATGCCGCCTAAGACCAGCTCATCTTATCCTCCCGCACCTATAGGCGCATGTTACTCAGGTTACCTGGGTGTGCCAGTTATTCGGGTATTTCACAGGCCTTCTTATGCGACGATCAATCTATGGTGTCGGGCACGGGAGCTAAACCCGCCAGAGTGCAGCCGCCGGTTTTGTGCGTAGATCTGGATGGCACTTTGATCCGGGGTGATGTGCTTTGGGAGTGCGTCCTTGTGCTCCTCAAGACCAAACCGATTTTTCTATTCATGCTCCCTGTCTGGTTGCTCTCAGGGCGAGCCTCTTTCAAGCGTAACGTGGCTGCCAGGGTGCATCTCAACCCCGCCTCTCTTACTTATCGACAGCCTGTTCTTGACCTTTTGCAGCGGGAAAAGGCCGCCGGTCGCCGGATTGCCCTTACGACTGCAACCGATCGCGAACTCGCGGAAGCGATTTCCGATCATCTGGGCTTGTTCAACGAAGTTCACGCTACCGATGGTCAGGTGAATCTCAAGGGGGCGAACAAGGCCGCGTTTCTGGGAGAGTGCTACGCCGAGACCGGGTTCGAGTATGTGGGTGATTCGGCCGCCGATGTGGAGGTTTGGCGGAGAGCCCGCGCAGCCTATGTGGTGGGAAGCGAAGGCCGCGCGCGACAGGCCGCCGCTGTCACTACGCTTAAAATTACGATTATCGAGCCGCGAGCAAGTTTACGGACATGGGTTAACGCTCTCCGCGGGCACCATTGGGCAAAAAATCTCTTATTGTTTCTGCCGCTTGCGCTGTCGCACAATCTCGTCCTCGAGCCTGTTCTTCGCACTGCGCTTGGCTTCGCGCTCTATGGCCTTTGCGCGTCTGGATTGTATATTCTCAACGACCTGCTCGATCTCCATTCCGATCGCGAACATCCATGGAAAAAAGAACGGCCCTTTGCTGCTGGCGACATTTCGATCCCTGAAGGATTACTCGCCTCATTCATCTTGCTTTCAGCGTCGCTCGGTGCTGGCTTTTTTCTCGATTCGCAATTTGGGTTCGCACTGCTCGGATACGCCACGCTGACCATGTTGTATTCGCTCTATCTCAAGAAGGTCGCGTTGCTTGACGTCTTTGTTCTTTCGAGTTTCTATAGCTTTCGCATTCTTGCTGGTGCGCTGATCTCTGACACACCACTATCGCAATGGTTCCTGGCATTCTCTTTATTTTTCTTTCTTAGTCTCGCAATGGCAAAGCGCTATTCGGAATTATTCCACGCCAGCGACTTAGTTAAGGCGGGTAACTCCGGGCGTGGTTATCATACGGGAGACCGCGAAGTATTGCTTTCCCTTGGCGTTGGCAGCAGCTTTTCCGCGGTCGTCATCTTCAGCCTCTACGTTCATAGTCAAGATGTCCGCGTTCTTTACTTGTCGCCCGAATTTCTGTTTCTTCTTTGCCCAATCGTCCTTTATTGGCTCAGCCGAACTTGGCTGTTAGCGCATCGCGGAGAGCTTAACGAGGATCCGGTCACGCTTGCCATCCGAGACCCAGTAAGTTATGGCGTAGCGCTGGCGTCGGTAGCGGTCATCGCCGCGAGCATAATACAGGTGAAATGGTGGTGAGCCGCGATGAGCAACATCGGTCAAGCTATTTAAGTTAGGAACTTTAGGCACAGCCGACTTACTATGTCCGGACAATCAGCTACAGCGTTACGACGGCAGACTCGCCCGCAGATTGCAACCACGCGTGTGCTTTCGTGGGGTCGCTACCCTAAGACTGCGCATACGCACGTGCATCGACCGGCATGGAATGATCAAGTGCCAGAGATTCTCGAATCTGCAGCAGCCGATTCTTTGCTTTCTCGCGGCCTCGGCCGCAGCTATGGGGATTCCTGCCTTAACGGCGGCCGGGAACTCATCGACTGCCGACGTTTGAATCGAATTCTCAGTTTCGACGAAGCCAGTGGCATGTTGCGCTGTGAAAGCGGAGTGACACTGTCTGACATTATCGACATATCTCTACCGAAGGGGTGGTTTCTTCCCGTTACTCCCGGTACTCGCTTTGTGACCGTCGGGGGAGCAATTGCCAATGATGTCCACGGCAAGAACCATCATCGCACCGGAACCTTCGGCAGCCACATACGCCAAATCGGATTGCATCGGTCTAACGACGGTCTGGTCGCGTGCAGTTCTCTCGAGAATGCGGACATGCTGCGCGCCACCATTGGCGGCCTCGGATTGACGGGAGTAATCGCATGGGCCGACGTTCAATTGAAGCGGGTAGCCGGCCCGTGGATCGACGCCGATTCGGTCCCATTCCAATCGCTCGGTTCATTTCTTGATCTTAGTCGCGACAGCGACGGGCGCTTCGAATATACGGTGGCATGGCTCGATTGTTTTTCGGGCAGGAATCCCCGTGGCGTTTTCTTTCGCGGAAATCATGCCGAAAGTTGTGGGAAGGAATTTCGCCCGAAGCGCGGGCCACAAGTACCCTTCCCGCTGCCCGCGTGGATGCTCAATCGTTATTCGGTGAGGGCGTTTAACAACGCTTATTACGAACTTCACGCGCGGAGGAAGGGCGTAACTGTCGTACCCTACGACTCTTTTTTCTACCCGCTTGATTCCATCCGTCAGTGGAACCTTCTTTATGGCAAGCAGGGCTTTCTGCAATATCAGTGCGTAATCCCGGAGACTAACCTGGAGGCTATCGAGGAGTTGCTTGATCGTGTCGCCGAATCCGGTATGGGGTCTTTCCTTGGCGTGCTAAAGCAATTCGGTTCAGCACCGTCCGCCGGAATGCTGTCCTTCCCACGTCCGGGGCTCACCATCGCACTCGACTTCGCGATGCGCGGCGAGCGAACGCTGCAACTTATGCAGTCGCTGGATGAAGTTGTGCAGCAAAGCGGAGGCGCGCTCTATCCGGCGAAAGACGCACGCATGAGCCCAGCACTGTTTGAAACCTCGTTTCCGTGCTGGCGCAATTTTGTCCCTTATATCGACCCAAAGATGTCGTCTTCATTCTGGCGGCGCGTCACGGGGGCGCAATGACCACGAATATAGCCACGAATAAGAAGAAGATTGTCATCCTCGGCGCCACTTCCGGTATTGCTGTTGAAATCGAGCGCTTGTTAGCTCGGCAAAGTTATGACCTATTGCTCGTAGCTCGGTCTGCCCAGCGCCTTGCTGAGCTCCGGGCTGACTTAGTCGTGCGTGGATCAGGCAACGTTTTCACTTACTCTGCCGATCTAGCGTCCATTCAAGGGCATGCTGCGATCTTCGATTTTGTGCGGCGTGCACTGCCCGAATACGACACTGTGCTCTTGGCTTATGGTTCAATGCAAGAGCAGAAGGATTCTGAAACATCGGTCGATGTTTTGCTTGAGGAGTTACAGGTTAACTTTGTAAGTGCTACCGCGATCCTGACGTTGTTCGCTGCCGACTTAGAACAACGCCGCACCGGCTGCCTGGCCGTGATTACTTCTGTCGCTGGAGACCGCGGACGACGATCTAACTACGTCTATGGCTCCGCCAAAGGCGCTCTCTCTTTGTTTCTTCAAGGACTACGCAGCCGACTGTATCCTGCCGGCGTTCGCGTTATTACCATTAAGCCGGGGCCGGTGCAGACTTCGATGACCGATCACCTGCCCAACTCGGCGCATTTTGCCAGTCCGGGGCAGGTTGCGCGCGATATCGTGCTCGCCCTTGAACGCCGATCACCCGACGTTCTCTACACGCCGAAAATCTGGCGCTACATCATGACCGGGGTTCGGCAAATTCCGGAGACAATCTTTAAGCGCTTGTCGTTCTGACAATCGTTCTGACAATCTCCGGCAATTGAAAAGGGCCGCATTGCTGCGGCCCTCGCCTGCCAAAAGACAAATAATCTACCGTCTGCCGCGCCCGCCGCCACCGCCACCGCCGGAGTGGCCGCCGCCGTGACCTCCCTGGCCGCCGCCGGGACGTCCTCCACGGCCGCGACGACGACGATTGCGATCACGATCGCCTCCGCCGCCTGGACGTCCTTCGCGCGAACCTTCCGGGCGGCCCGCGCCGGCTTCAACCGACGCGACGACTCCATCGACGCGGTTGAAGTTCGGCTCATCATCTGCGTCAAAATCAGCACCGCCTTCGATCACCGCCGTGGGTGCACCGTGCAAGACTGGTGCGGACGGGGCTGGCTCTGCGGATTCGTCCATCTCCGGCGGAGGAGGTGGAGCGCCACCGCCCATTTTTGCACGCTGCTCTTTCAAAATCGCTTTTCGAGATAGTTTGATGCGATTGCCTTCTACGGCCAGCACTTTTACCAGTACCTGGTCGCCTTCTTTCAGTTCATCGCGGACATCTTTGATTCTGTGCTCAGCGACTTCACTGATGTGCAGCAAGCCATCCAAGCCGGGAAGAATTTCGACGAACGCTCCGAAATCAGCCAAGCGGCTGACTTTGCCGAGATACGTCTTCCCTACCTCAGCCGATGCGGTCAGATCGCGGATGATCTGCAAAGCCTTGTTCGCCGAAACTTCATCGTTCGAAGCCACGTTGACCTTGCCGGAATCTTCCACGTCGATTTTGACACCGGTCTGCTCGATGATGCTGCGAATCATTTTGCCACCGGGCCCAATCACGTCGCGAATCTTGTCGACTGGAATCTGGAGGGTGTAGATCCTGGGTGCATAGGTTGAAACCTTGACGCGGGCTTCAGTGATCACTTCGTCCATCTTTCCGAGGATGAACAGGCGTCCGCGCTGTGCTTGGGCTAGCGCCTCGCGCATGATCTGCGAAGTGATGCCGGCGACTTTGATATCCATTTGCAGCGCGGTGATGCCGTCTTTGGTTCCGGCGACTTTGAAATCCATGTCGCCGTAGTGATCTTCGGCGCCTGCGATGTCGGTGAGGATGGCGTATTGATCGCCTTCTTTCACCAATCCCATAGCGACTCCGGCCACGGGAGCCTTCAACGGCACGCCCGCATCCATCAATGAGAGTGAAGCGCCGCAAATTGTGGCCATCGACGACGAGCCATTCGATTCCAGAATGTCGGAGACGACGCGCATGGCGTAAGGCCAGTCGTCGAGTGTGGGGAGGACTGCCGAAACGGCGCGCTCGGCTAATGCGCCGTGACCAATTTCGCGGCGTCCGGCGCCACGCATGAAGCCGACCTCTCCTACGGAGAAGGGAGGGAAGTTGTAATGCAGCATGAAGCGCTTTTTGGCTTCACCTTCGAAGCCTTCGAGACGCTGCATGTCATCGCTCGTGCCCAGCGTGGTGGTAACTAACGCCTGGGTTTCACCGCGTGTGAAAACTGCGCTGCCGTGCGCTCGCGGCAGCACGCCGGCTTCGATCCAGATTTCGCGGATCTGATCGAAGGCGCGCCCATCGGGGCGGCGTTTGTGATCGATGACCTGACCGCGGAAGATGCGCTCGCGGAGAATCTCGTAGTACTTCTTGAACTTCTTCCTTCCTGCTTCGTCGTCCTCAGGCAGGGTCGCCAGCTGTTCCTTTTCCAGTACCCGAACCAGTTCGTAGCTTTCCGCTTTCGGATGCTTCTGGGTATCCAGGGCATCGCTCAGCCGGTTACCGATTTTCGATTCCAGGCTCTTGTAATAGGCTTCATCAAACTCTGGCGGCGTCACCGCCCGCTTCGGCTTGCCAACCTTGCTGCGCAGTTCGTTGATCGCGGCGCAAATCTTTTTGATTTCGGTGTGGGCGAATTCGATCGCGTCGACCACCGTCTCTTCTTTTACTTCTTTCGCCCCCGACTCGATCATCACAATCGCATCGGCGGTGCCGACGACCATGATGTTGAGCAGGCCGTCGCGCATTTCGGTATAGGTGGGATTGGCAATGAAGCGTCCGTCAACCAAGCCGACGCGCACGGCGCCGATCGGGCCGAGGAAAGGAATGTCGGAGAGGGTGAGAGCAGCGGAAGCGGCGTTGATGCCGCAGACGTCGGGATCGTTCTCCGTGTCGGCAGAGAGAACGAAGGCAATGACTTGAGTTTCGTTCCGGAAACCCTCGGCGAACATCGGCCGCACCGGGCGGTCGATCTGGCGACTGGTGAGCACTTCGCGTTCGCTCATGCGGCCTTCGCGCTTGATAAAACCGCCGGGGATGCGTCCGCCGGCGTAGGTGTATTCGCGATAGTCAACGGTGAGCGGGAAAAAATCGATGCCTTCGCGGGGTTCTGGATTGGCGGTCGCGGCGGCGAGAACAACGTTTTCGCCAAAGCGCACGACGGCAGCACCGCCCGCTTGCTTGGCAAGTTTTCCAGTTTCAATGGACAGCTGTTTCCCGCCTGTAAGATCGACGGAAACTTTTGTGGCTTCAGGCTTCATAGATCATCCTTATATTGGGCAGAAGGGCAGGCGCGCGATAACGGAGTTCGCGTGGACAGCGCATGCCAAGGCCGCGGTTGGGAACGCACTTTATAAGGCTCACGTGACCTGGAAACCTTGGTCTGGGAAACCAGGTCTGGAACCGGCCCCACGCGGGGCCGGCGCGCGGTTATTTGCGGATGCCGAGCTTGGAAATGACGGTTTTATACCGTTCCGAGTCGTACTTCTTCAGGTAGTCGAGCAAACTTCTGCGCCTGCTCACCATCATGAGAAGTCCGCGGCGCGAGCCGTGGTCTTTCTGGTGCGTCTTGAAGTGTTCCGTCAGCTGACCAATGCGCTCGCTTAACAGCGCGATTTGGACTTCGGGACTGCCAGTATCGGTAGCGTGCGTGCGATACGTGTCAACGACGGATTGCTTTTGCTCTCTGGCTAACACTAACCTGTTGCACTCCTGTCTCTTCTCGTTTGCGTAACGTGTTCGATGGTAACACGCTGGTGACGAAGGTGGCAAACCGGCAAGCGACCGGCAAGCGATCGGAAGCGCAATCCCCCCAGTCAACAAGCCGTGCGGCCTTGGTCGATCGAGGCGCAACACGGGAATGTGCGTTGTGGCTCGGTTCGAGGTTATACTGGGTCAGACAAAACAAATCGAGGATGCGGCAATTTTCTGCTTAATGCGGCGTAAAGCTGGGCCAGCCTCGCAGATATTGCACTTAGCCAGCCATAATAAAGAAAATAGAAATACGGGAGATGGTATATGCCACGAGGCCGATCGACTTTTACCAAGCGACAGAAAGAACAGGCGCGCCAGCAGAAACAGCGCGATAAGAACGAGCGCAAGACCCAGCGCAAAGAGGATAAGCCGGGGGGTGGCGTAGTGGACGAGGCGGAAGAATTGCGTTTGATGCGAGAGCACGCGGCAGAGCAGGCTGCGCTATTCCGCATCGGCGCCGAAGATGAGGAACTCGGCTCGACTGAACTCGCCGCCCCGCACGGCATCAAAGCTGTCGACCGCTAGACGTCTTGTTGAATTCGCCGGAGCGCAACGCTCCGGCGAAACCAGTCTTCAATTTCACCCAAAACTTATGTTCGAGCTGACGGAGCGGTTTTCATGTTTATACGAAAACCTCACCTGGCAATGCAGTCAGCGTGCGTGATGCCAGCGTATTTTGCACGAAGCGCTTCGGTTGGGCATTTTCCGATGCCGCTGCATTCACCTTTTTGCGTTCGATGCGCAGCTTCAGAGTGCGTTCGATATCGCGAAGGGCCAAATTTTCAGCGGCTGTGAAGAGCGTCGAGGCTCGCCCCTGAGAGCCGGCGCGCCCGGTACGGCCGACGCGGTGGATGAAGTCTTCCGCCATCTTCGGCAGGTCATAGTTGATCACGTGCGCGACGTCATCGCAATGCAAACCGCGCGATGCGATATCGGTCGCAACCAGAACCTGGTAGCGCCCTTCCTGAAAGCCGCTCAGGGCGCCGTTGCGCTGCGACTGCGTGCGGTCGCCATGAATCATTGCGGACGAGAAGCCGTCACGCTCAAGCTCCTGCGCCAGCCTCTGCGCGCCGCGCTTGGTGCGGGTGAAGATCAGGGTTTGCCCCTTTTCGCCGTAGAGCAACTGTCGCAATGCATCCAGCTTTTCGGACGGACGCACTTCGTAGGCTTCGAGCTGAACGCTCTCTGCGGGCTTCAACACTGAGCCAAGAGCGATGCGCACCGGCTCGCGCGTGTAGTCATTCACCAGCGCGGCCACCGATTGCTCCATGGTGGCGGAGTAGCAAAGCGTCTGCCGGCGCTGCGGCAAGATTTGCAGGATGCGCCGGATGGCCGGAAGAAAGCCCATATCCAGCATGCGGTCGGCTTCGTCGAGGACGAGGATTTTCACGTGACGCAGGTCGGCGAATTTGCGGGTGATGAAATCCTGCAACCGGCCAGGGGTGGCGATAACAAATTCGCAGCCGGAGCGAAGACTGCTAATCTGCGCCTTCTCGGCTACGCCGCCGATGACGAGCGCGGCCTTCGGCATGTTCTTGTCGCGCAATTGTTCATACTGCTCGTGAACCTGCATGGCGAGTTCGCGCGTCGGCAAGAGGACCAGAGCGCTGACGTTCTTGGCGGGGGCATTCTTAGAGGACGCGCGCAGCATTTCGATAATCGGAATCAGAAACGCCAGCGTCTTGCCAGTGCCGGTCTGGGCGGTGCCGATTACGTCCTTGCCTTCGAGGGCAGGAGCAATGGCGCGCGCCTGGATGGGTGTAAGGGTTACAAATTGAGCTGCCGCCAGTTTCTGCTGCAAGGCAGCAGACAAGGGCAGTTCCGTAAATGTGGTCATTCGATTGTTTTCTTTCTGGAGGGGCTTAATATTCTCAGACACTTGTCGAGAGTTCGCATGCCGCTCGCATTTTTAGATTGGCGCTGGAACCAGGCGGGCAGGAAATGCGGAGGTGGTGCGGATCCATCGGGATCCCCGCGTAACTAGCAAACCGTAGCAATAGCGTTAATAGCAGTATAGCAGACAGCGCGATTCGATGGGATTACGTTGGTACCTAGTCGATAAACGTTATCGAGAATTTATGTGTCGTTCGTAGGCCTAGGGGGCCGCGACCTTGCCCCGAATCACCACCACCGACGCTGCGGGCAGATCGTAGAGCGTTTCTTTCGCGGCAGTCTGCTTCGAACGCAAAATTGGCCCATCCGGATCAGCGGTGCCGTTCGTATAGGCAACGACTGTTGGCTTGGCAGCTTCTTCGGCATGGGCCATGAAGCGGGTTCGAGGTGGGTTCCACTTATATTGGCCGCTCCCGAAGGTCGATATCTCGACTGGACCAGCGAAACCTGCGACCGATTCCAGCTTCTCAGGAGAAGACTCGCCGCGAAAGTCAATGCGCACGCGATGCGCATTCCCCTGATCGCGATTGACGATTAGCAGCGACCACTCTCCATCCGGACGCTTCAGCGCGTAAGCAGTTACGAGTTCCCGGCCAGCGCCGTCGCCAAGGTCGGATTTCGCCGAATAAACCTGGTGCTCGCCGCCTGTGGGTTGTGCCCACTCCAGGTTAATCAGTTGCGCCACGAAAAACTGCGCCAGCGGCTGCTGAATTTTATAGGAAGCATCCACCGTGAACATGCCGAACGTGCCCGGCGAATCGTTGCAACCGGGCTCCATCGGCAAGGGCAGATAGTGAAAGTAGTAAACGCCTTTGGCTCCCGCATCGAGCAGCGATCCGATGTAATCGGCCAGCCATATGCCAGAAAAAATATCCTGATACGTTTCGCTGGCGCCGGACGAGAGATTGCCTTCGGTGACGAACATTGGCAGATAGTCGGGGACGCCATCCTCGTGCCACACCTGAATGATGTGGCGCATGAGTTCGGGCTCGTCATAGAGCGCGCCCCACGGAGTTTTGCATGGGTCGAAGGGATAGTGCTCGAACGAGAAGAAGGCAAGTTCCTGCATGCGTCCGTGCTGCTTCAGATAATCAAGAAAACGCTCGGTCCACGAGACTCGGCCACTGGCGTCAGGCCACACTTCGATGTCTTTGTTGACGCCTTGAAAAGATGGGCCGCCGAGTTTGAGTTTCCGATCGAGGCGATGCAGTGCCGCCGCCCACTGCACATAGAGCGCAGCATAATCTTCAGGCAGCATGTACTGGCCATCGGCCTCTTCGCCCATCTCGATGTAGGAGATCGGATAGTGGAGGCTCTCGATGTACGCGATTTCGGCGACTGCGTTTTCGGGAGTGTCATAAAGCAGCGCGACGGGAATCATCGCGGGCAATCCGCGAGTGACGCCGCTCGTGAAGAAAAGGTCAAAACCTACCTGAGCCTGGCGAGTGGTGCCGAGATCGGAGGGTTGATGCCACGGATCGACGGAAGAGACATACGTCGTCGTCTGCTCCTGGTCGGCAGTGTGGCGCAGTGAGTCGTGAAACTTACCGTCTCTAGTGGAGGTGCCAAGGTAGAGTTCGCGGATGGAGTAGCCAACGCAATTGCGTATGTCGTTGCGAGGATCGGCGGGACCGTCGGCATCGCAGCTATTCGAAGACTCGGTCATCCAGATGCGAACGAAACGCACGGCTAGCGGAGCTGAGCCGAGGCCGACGGTTTCGGCATGACCGCTACCGGTCGTGACCGCACCTTGTGAAAACGTCTGCCACACGCCGCGCGTCGGCAGTTTGATGGGATCGTCGCCGGTCCAATATTGAATGACGTAATGGGTTGCGTACGGTTCACCCCAAGCGATGCGGATCGTGTCGACGGGCTGTGCCTGGGCCAAATCAAGAACCACCCACTGCGGATGCAGCGCGTCGCTTTCTCCGGTGAAATGTTGGGTTAGATACGGATTGCTTTTCCAGAAAGTGTTGAGGTCGCCATCGGTGAGGCGCGAAAAGCCGGCGTTGCCGGTGCCATCGTTGCGCGTGAAGCCGCGTCGTGGAAGCGAGTATCCGTAGGAGTAGCGTAGGGTCTCGGTGGGAGTGGATGAGCCGGTGAAATAGCCCTTGCCGCCGCCGCTTTTGTCACTCCATGTCCCCTGCGGATTCCAGTGCCATGCTTCAACGGCCAGCTCGGTGTTCTGGCGGAAAGAAACTGGCTGCCAACCCGAAGTCTGCGTCACCTTCAACGATTCCGGAAGCAAATCCTTGTCGATGGCCTCGGCGGGAATCCGATCGACGCCAGCACCGAGAGTTTCGCTGGGAATGAAATGATTGGTCGGGTGCGAAGCGTCGACGGTGATGGTTTGGGCGGCGGAAAAACCTAGCATCGTGACGAAGGCAAGAAGGGTGGCCGAAATTTTCACGCGAGGGCCTCCATAAGTCTGAACGAAGCGTCTCAGAGTTTAGGCATTAAAACGATTGAATTATACGGATTACGCGACTCGGAGACGAGGAGTTTCGGGACTCGCGCAAAAATCCGAGCATAGCAAAGAAAAAAGCGGGCCAGCATTGCACTGGCCCGCATGGTTATTGGTTCGTTGAATGCCGCTATTTCGCCGCCGCGGCTACCGCCGAGACGAAGCTCGCGCCGTTAGGTGTTCCTAATCCAGTGACGTTGTCCCACCCCGGGCCCGTGGTCAGCGAACTGTCCGTGCCGAAGCTGATCGCGTACCAGCGAGTCGAAGTTCCGTTATACAGAGCGCCCACGAAATCAGTGGAGTTCTGCACTGGAGCCAACAGCTCCGCTGAGGAGTAGTTGACCGGACCGGCTGGCGGAGTGTGAGTTGAGCCGCTCACGTTGTCCGGTCCGTTTACCGCGAGAACATCGGTGATTGCACCAGCGGGCAGACCATACAGAAGAGGAGCGGCCTGCCCTAACCATGTGCCAGCAGCCTGAGTGGAAATTGCCCACATCCCCGCGAACATGGGAGAGGCGAGGCTTGTTCCACCGACGACGCTGATGAATTGTTGTCCATTCTCGGTGTCAATGTATTCGACGCCGGTGTAAGGATCCGCCAGGTAAGCAATGTCAGGCACGAGCCGCCAGCCGCCGGGCAAGCTCGACTGGTACGAGGGTTTCGGCCAGAAACCGCTGGTTCCGCCGCCAGATCCGGCGTAAAAACCGAGGAAGTCCGGCGGAACAATCGGTGGATTTGGACTTGCGTTAGCGATGCGGGTTAGGTTGTTGCCCCAGCCCGTCTGCAACATCATGGAATAATTCTGATTGAGAAACAGGCTGGTGCCGCCAACTCCGGTCGCATAGGGAGCAGCGGCCGGCATGGCAACCGTAGTCACGCCATAGGTGAGAAAGTAGTCTCCGCTGTCAGCGCTGGAGAAGTTGACGGAGACGCCGAGCGAGGCACCCATCTCGCAAAGGTCGTTTTGCACAGTGAGTTCGGCGGGATCTTCGTCGATCAAAACAACCTCGCCAATACCGTAGCTATTGGAGATGACCGGACCCAGCCCGGTCTCGATGCCGTAGAGAACCGAGAGGTCGAGGTTGGTAAACGAGTTGTCGGCGGCCAACAGTAGAGCGATGTTCGCTCCGGGAGCAACCGTGTGCGACCACTCGACGTCGAGGCTCGTCTCTACATCCCATCCGCAAGTGTTTCCTGAACAACTGGTGGGGCCGGTCGGGTAGTAGATNGNGAAATTGCTGGAGGTCAATGCGGGCAGGCCGTTGATCTGCGAGAAAGTGTTGGCGTCGCCCGTGATCGTGTCGGACCCGTAAGCATCGACGATGACCACGGTTTGGCCGGTACCGTCAAGATGCTTCTTGTAGAGCGGAGTCAGACCATAGGCCTTCGCGATTTGCGGCGCATCGTAGCCGCAGGGTGGAAGATGCGGAGGGCCATCCTGGATGGGCCCGCCGTAACGGCTGCCAGAGTAGATGGCGTAAGGGCCGCCGCCGCCGGTCTTGAAGGTGCGAGTCGTCGTTCCGCGCAGGCAATTGGCATTGTAGTACTGCTGCGCGGCTGCACCTTTAGCCAGCGGAAATTTCGCAAACGGCTTGCCCGTGTCAGGTTCGATGGGGCTCACCGCATAGTTTTTGTACACCAGGTCTGAAAGGCCCTGGACGGCGGCGACCACTTTGCCAGCGTCGCCAGGGATAACGGCTTCCGCGCTGGGCACGCGATGCTCTTCGCCATTCAGCGATACACGATTCAATTGGACACCGGTTGCGCGTTCCACATCACCAACCGTGCCGCGCGCAGTCACATAGTGATTGAGTTTGTCGGTAGCGACGATGCTGAGATTGTGCGCTTCAACATATTGCTTCACGGTCGCAAGATCCGCGGCGCTGGGGGCGAACTTATCCTGATACTGCTTCAGCGTGAGCCAGTGATGGTAGTTCGGCGAATTCTTGTCATACATTTGCCGCACCAGTTCATCGAAGGCGGCTTTGTTTTGCTGCTTGACCCAGAACGTAACCGACATCTGTTTGGTCTGGTCTTCGGCCCCGAGGATTTGTGTATTCGGCAAAGCTCGGACGCCACTCGCTGCCTGCGCAAACGCCGGAACGGCAATGAGCAGAGCAGCTAGACACGCAACCACAGCGGGAATCAGTCTTCTCGTATTTTTGGACATAACCTCTCCTGGAAGAACAGTCATTTTTGCCCACCATCGCAGTAGGCATCCGTCGGTAAGCCGGAATCGGGGGGAGAAGAGTCATCGGTGTTTCTTGAGCATTCGCCGAAAATTCCGCACGGCCTGACTGGAATGGTCAGAAGAATCGACGTAACGCAAAACGAATTACCACCGGCACCGAAAGATTGGAACCATACTTACGCCGTATGGGCATCGGGTGTCAACCAGTGTTCAGAAAGAATGGAAATGGTTTGCAGTAAAGCCGCAGAATAATGCCGCTGGCGAGTCCCAGGCGGCGAAAGCCTTATTGATCGCCTGCTTTCGCCGTTCTGGTCGCCGGCTCCGGGTGCACCTCATATTCCGGGTGCGGAATGTCCATCAGCCATTTATCGAACCATCCCATAATATTCTCGAGCCGCTCGATGCGATGCCACGGCTCACCTGAGCGCGACAGTTCGTGCGTCTCGCGCGGAAAAACTACCATCGCAGTCGGGCGCTTTAAATATTTGAGCGCGCGAAATAATTGCTCTCCGCCGGAATCTTGCGGAGTACGGTAGTCGGACAGCCCGAGGATAAACATCATCGGTGTGTGGATCTTATCGACGAACGTAATTGCCGAGCGGTCAGCATAGTCTTTCGGGTCCTGAAACGGCGGCGCCTTGAACCATTCCGGCTGGAACATTGTGAAATCGGCCGTATACCACCACGAGGCCCAGTTCGATATATCGCGTTGCGATACGGCGGCCGCAAAGCGATCCGTCTGCGTCACCGTCCAGTCGGTGAGCACGCCGCCGCCGCTGCCGCCCGTGACGCCTAGCTTCTTGGGATCGACGTAACCGCGCTTCAGAAGTTGGTCTACTCCGACCATCAGGTCGCGATAGTCATCCCCTGGGTAGTGATATTGAATGATGTTGCCGAAATCCTGACCGTAGCTGGTTGAGCCGCGCGGGTTGATATAGAGGACCACGTAGCCCTTCGCCGCCATCCATTGAAATTCGTGATCGAAGACCCATCCATAAGCGGCGTGCGGACCGCCGTGGATATTAAGAATCATCGGATACTTTTTCTTTGGATCAAAGTCAGGCGGCTTCTGAATCCATCCCTGAATCGGGAGGCCGTCGAAGCTCTTGTAATTTATTTCGTCGGGTTCGGTGAGATTTAGCTGCGACCAGAGCGGCTTGTTGAGGTCGGTGATGCGGGTTTGCGAGCCGCCCTGGCTGTCGCTCGCGTCGCCTGTCTTCACGGTGAACAAATCGCCGATCACCACCGGCGTCGAGATCAAGGCAACGGCGGTGCGCGTATCGGGAGTAATGGAGAAATCGAGCACCGCCTGCTCGCCGCGAGTGATTTCAGTGACCGCGCCGGTTTGCGTGTCTACGCGAACGATCGGAGTGCGTCCCTGCTTCTCTACGGTGTCGAAGAGCCAGCGACCGTCAGGCGCCCAGGAGAGCGCGGCACGGCCGCCTCCGCGCGGCGCGGCGTTATCGCCAAACACAGAACTGCCCATATCGAAGTCATAGTTCGCTGTGAGATTGCGCGGCTGCGCATTTGCCGTCAGGTCCATGATCCACAGATCAGGCTGCGAATAAGAGCGCACCGGCTGCGTAACCGAACCATGGAACGCAACTCGCCGCCCGTCGGGGCTGAGCTTAAGACTGTAGATGTTCATCGGAACGGTTGTCAGCTTTTCGGGCTTGCCCCCGGTCGAAGCTACCGAATAGATTTCCGTGCTTCCAGTCTCGTAATACGGCTCGTCAATGTGGCTGGTGACGAAATAGATGCGTGCGCCGTCATGCGTCCAAAAAACTCCGCCTTCATCATAATCACCGCTGGTAAGTTGCACCGGCTTGCTCGGCTCGTCGGACGTAGTCGGCACATCGATAACCCAGATGTGGTCGTGCCGCTTGTAGTCGATGTAGCCTTCGTCATTGTCGCGGTAAACGGCGCGCGTAATGATGTGGATATCGGATTCGCGGTCGGCATCGGAGTCGGCCTTAGGCGCGGTCGGAGTGTTCGCGGAAGCTGAATCCTTATTGTCCGGCTTGGTGTTTGCGCCCGTCTTGGCTTCGTTTTTCTTGTGCTGTTCTTTGTCGATATCCTCCTGCGTGGTGGTGCTGGAGAAGGCGATGCGCTTGCCATCCGGCGACCAGACCGGACCAGACGCGCCTTTTGGCAGATCAGTGATCATGCGGGCCTCGCCGCCCGATAAAGAGAGAATCGCAATTTGAGGTGGGCGCGGCTTGCCGCTATCGTCTTTGTCTCCGCCGCGTACGAATGCGATGCGCGTTCCATCGGGTGACCAGCGCGCGTGCGCGTCATGTTTGCCATTGGTGAGGCGCAGCGGAGATTCGTTGCCGGAGGTGGCGACCATCCAGATCGAAGTCTCGTAGCCGGTATGCTTCTCGTCGGTCACCACGCGCGTGAACACCGCACGCGAGCCGTCCGGCGAAACCTGCGGATCGCCGATCCACACAAAATTGAACAAATCTTTTTCGGTGATCGCGCGCTTCGCACCGCTTGCCTGCGGGCTAGAATTCTGAGCAGCCAGCGACGTGGCGATGATCAGAGCGAGGATGAACGTAGTAACGATTACCCAAACGGCAACAGCGGAAGAGCGTGATTTCATGAATAACCTCGAACGCGCCACTTGTATCGTGGCGCCTGTGAATTATAGCGCTGACTTTTTCCGGTCGCTCATTTTCTCGGCGACCGCANTGGCATCGTCAAGCATTTTGTCGATCCGCCGGCTGCGCGCATCGGGAGTTCTGTAATAAAAAATGCCAAACAGATGCCCGCGGCGGCGCGATGCAGACATTAAATCCCAACCGGAGCGAGCCTTGGGATGGCGCGCAAACGCGACCTGCAAGATCGGCGGCATTTCTCGTTCCGCCTCCATGACATTGAGTAAACGTTCCGCCAGTTGCTCGGCGCGGCGTCCGCGTGCGGCGGTGCTCTTTGGCTCCGCGATCCACTTGGCAATATCGCTGCGCGTCGAATGATTCAGTCCCTCATACCAGCGCTGCACCGCGCGGCCTTCGCGGCCAAGATCGTCCGTGAGAATGCGCTTCAGTTCCGTGGGCATGGCGACGGAATGCTCTTCGCGATCAAGCTCAAGTTCAAAATGGGCGGCGCCGCCCTCGTAAGCGCGCGCTCCTTTTTGCATGCGCTTGTTGACCAGCAGAAAGTGGCCGCCGTCGCGCTTTGGGAACAGCGAAGTGCGGAACCCAAACCCGTTAATTTCGCCCTTTACTTTGATTTGGCCACGCAACCCCCACACCCTGGCTGCATCCAATGGCACGTGGACAACGATCCAATTGAGCCGGGAACGCAAGCGCTCGAGCCGCGCTTCAAAACGCTGCGCAGCACAGGCCTTGGCTTGAGGGGCTTTTGGCATGGGCGGAGACCGGCGTTGGCATTCTAATATGAACCAACAATTATCAAGAACCCGAGAGACACGCCGCGCGCGAGTTAAACTGTTAAAGAGTAGAGTAATGGGGAGAAATTGTGATCTGTCCGAAGTGCGGTGAGGACAATTCGGAAAATTTCCGTTTCTGCGGAATGTGTGGAACCCCGCTCGAAGCTCGCCGTCCATCGGGCGCACCGGCGCTCGATCCACTCGCGGCATTTCCGCCAAAAATTCCGCCGAGAGTGACGAGCACGCCGGAGAACGCGAAGCCCGCCGTCGCTGAGGTTGCAGTTCGGCCCGTCAATAAACCGGTGCCGCCAATCAGCGGCCCTTCGATGCTGGGACTCAATCAACCTGTGGCCATCCCACCTAGCCCGAGCCAGTCGATTCCGAGTCAGCCCAGCATCGCTCATACAAATCCGGGCCCGCCCAGCATCGACTTGCTGCGCGAAACGTCTTTCTCCGGTTTCGATTCTTTTATGGAGCCCGAAGAACCGAAGACCGGCGTGGGCAGGATACTGTTGCTATTGGCGCTGCTCGCCGGTTTGGGGGTGGCCGGTTGGTGGGCATATACCAACTATATCGGCGCGACCGAAAGCCGGAAGTTGCAGACTGCGATTACCAATGCCGATCAAACTCCGTCTGGCGACTCAGCACAAAAGCCAGCGGCGACGCCTACGGACGAGCCGAAAGAGACGCCATCCACAAAATCCGCCGGTTCAGATGCCGCTCCAACGCCGGATAACGGCTCGTCGCAGGCGAGTTCTTCTCCAACCGCGGCGCCGCCAGGGGTAGCCGATGGACAGCCTGAGAATACCAATCCGAAGGCTGCGGATAACGAAGGCAAGCCCGCGGTTCCAGCGCAAAGAGCGGCAGGGGCTCCGGCAACAGCAGCCCACAAAAGCGTTGCGAAACGCGAACCGTTCGTGGCTGCCGCCAGAACTCCAAGTCGGCC
>JGI12635J15846_10000637_pt1 | contig 30400 bp, 24 predicted proteins | sample BlaSpr_A8_OM2_M2_FD_15846 | JGI IMG/M metagenome (IMG submission 15846)
CCAGAGATCCGTACGGCCGGCAGCTTACCGGCGCGGACCCAATTTCTAAGTGTGACATCATGGAAGCCGAGAAGGTCGCTGACCTCAGCGATGGTGAGCAGGCCGGTACGCGCGAGATAGTTTCTGCTCCGAACATCGCCAAATCCTGAACATGCGATGTTGGATGCAAGGCGGCAGCCAACGTACCAAACTTAAAATAGGGCGTTTATGAGGTTCTTAGGTGGTGAGTTTCCGTCAAATGTCGAAGAATCGCCAGTACGACTATCAGACGAAACCGTCAAGTTCCCTTAACCTTGAACCGATTCTTGTTGAGTTTCTCGGTCAATTCCATGAACCAGTTCGCGGTGCCGAAAAAGGGATTAAGAGCTTCAAACACTTCGTACTGGGCTTTTGTCATAAACAACTCCTCTGCGTCTGACGGGAGCATCTAAGCCCGGCTGATGGATTGCTTGTTGGCAAGTTTCGCCCTCTACAGAATCACGGATGCTTCCTCAAAATTGAGCCGAGGATTGCGTGGCTGGAGCTTGCTTGGGTCTCCATAGCCCAGGTTGCAGAGAAGATTCACTTTCCACTTGCCGTCCGGAAAGAATGCCGCATTCAATTTATCTGCGTCGAAACCTGACATCGGTCCGCAATCTAATCCCAAAGCGCGTGCGGCCAGGATGAAGTATGCGGCTTGGAGTGAACTGTTGCGGAAGGCATTCTCCTCAATGAGCGGTTTATTTCCGACAAAGTAGGAGCGGACATCAGCATGTGGAAAAAGCCTGGGAAGATGCTCGTGGAATTCCGTGTCCCAGGCGATGATAACGGTCACAGGAGCTGCCATGGTTTTGTCGACATTGCCGGGCGCCAGAACCGGCTTGAGGAGCGCCTTGGCGCCCGGAGTGGTTAGAAAAACGAATCTGGCAGGCGAGCCATTGGCACTGGTCGGCCCAAGACGCGCCAATTCGTAAGCCCTGCGCAGGAGCTCTACGGGCACGGGTTCTGGAAGCCAGGTGGAGTGGGTCCGCGCCTCGTAAAATAGTTGGTCGAGAGCCTCCTGTGAAATCGGCGTTTTGGTGGCGGCAAAGTTAGATAGTTCAGATTGATTGCGCATTTTGCATTTCTCCTTTTGGCGAATTCAGCGCGAGCGACGGGCATCCAGACTGAACGGTCCTGCACCGAAGTGAGAAATCAGCAGGGCGCCGCCGAGCATGGAGACATTTTTCATGAAGAGAATCATTTGGATCTGCGCCATGATGGGATCGGTTACGGTCCAGAACTTGTGCATCATCAACGTGACCGGAATCAGGAACAGCACGATGAGCCATGCCCCAAGTTTTGCGCGATAGCCCAGCAAAATGCTGAGGCCCCCGGCGATGGCCACAACGCCAGAAAGCGGAACCGCGATCGAAGCCAAAGGTACGCCTTGCGAAGCCGCATAGCCGATGGTTTGTTTATTAAAGTGATTGGCGCCGGCTAACAGAAAAATCAGCGCGAAGAAAAACCGTCCCAAAACGACCACCGCTCCCTGCCAAGAGCTTATTGCCTCCACATCTTTGGAAATTGCGATCGAATTCGTTGCCATGTACTTCCTCCTTTTGCTTGTTCAATCCACTTACGAGCAACCGCGCAAACTAAGTTCGTCTGCACCGGCTGAGATCGATTTTCCTTCTGTTTTTAATCAGCGTGCTGCTGACTGGGTGTTCTTTGGGGCCGGGAAATTCGCTTGAGCCCACGCCGAAAACTTGGTTGGCTGCCGGCCTGAGATTTTGTTCGCGAGCGCAACTTGGTCGCGCGAATCGGAACCTAAGTACGTGTGCGCCTGGAAGTAACTGAACATTTCGGCTATCTCGGCGGCACCAGGGAAGACGGTAGCGAAGACTTCCTTTGGGGCTTGTTTGAATGAGAAGTTGTGACCCTGCCGGTTTAGCGTGTCAATGATTCCATTGAAGCTCATAAAATCACCTACGAGTGGCAGATACTCGCCATGGCCGACCTGATTCGGGTGCGCTAATGCTCCGGCCACGATGCTTCCGATTTCGGTAATGTCGCCCATGTGGATGCAACGCACATCTGGATCAAGAGGGAGAGCCCAGCCCAAGGATCCGTCCGCCTGCCTTTGCGGAGCAAGAGCGCCCAGAACGTTCTGGTAGTAGAAAGGCGCGATGACAAACGTATGATTTGGAAATCCTGCTTCTTTGACGATGCGATCAATCTTGGCCTTGCCGGTAAAGTGGGGAACGTGGAACTTGCCGCCGCTGAGCGCCTCTACATCAGGTAGCGTGGACCAGACAAAGTGTTTGACACCGGCATCTTTGGCCGCACGTACCGCCGCGGTTGCCTGCTTGAGTTCGTCCGTACCTTGTTCCCCAAAATTGGTGGCTAGGAATACTCCATGCGCACCTGCGAAGGCAGCTTTAAGCGTTTCGGGACGGTTCAAATCTGCTTCGACGACTTCCTCGGCAAGTTCGCGATGCATACGCGGATTGCGAGTTAGTGCGCGGACTTTGAATTGGTTGTCGGCTTGAAAGGCCTGTACTACCGCACCGCCCTGCTGTCCCGTTGCGCCGACTACGGCGATCAGTTTCCTGTTCGTGCGTTCCATCTGTAGGGTGCCTCCTGATATCTATTGATGCAAATTCTATTGATATAGATACATTCTACTGGACATCGGTTATATAAAAGGGCAAAATAGTTTCGTCATGGCCAAGATCTCGCGAGACCCGGTTCACTGTTGGCTGATATTGGGGAAGGCCTTCCAAGCGGCTGCGAAATATCTATATGCAGGTCTTGAGGAGACGGGAATCGACGATACCGACTTCCGGATACTGGAGGCCCTCTTGAACAAAGGACCTTTGCCGGTGAATACCATCGGCCCAAAGGTGTACCTTACGCCCGGCTCAATCAGTACGGCCGTTGACCGCCTCCTGGATAGAGGGTTGGTAAGCCGGGTCGAGAGTCCCGAGGATCGGCGCGTCCGGATCGTATCGCTCACCCCAAAAGGCAAAGAATTGATCGCGCCGATTTTTCGCAAACACGCAGCCGAAATTAGGAAAGTCTTTGCCGATGCGAACCCGAAAGAGTTGCAAGCTCTTGAAACGACATTGAAAAAGATTGGGAAGCGCGCCGAGAGTCTGGGGACCGGCGTCAATCCAAAGTGTTTAAGCCAACGATGACATAGCGGCGTAGTGCGCCGATCAATCGAAATAAAAGCTGTCCTGGAGAAGTGACGTAAATGCAGATTGGAATCGACAGTTTCGCAGCAGCTATTTCCGACCCGGCCACAGGCCTCACGCTCAGCCCGGTGGAGCGCATGCACCATCTACTCGAAGAGGTTGAGCTTGCCGATGAGGTCGGCCTCGACGTCTTCGGCATTGGCGAACATCATCGGGCGGAGTTCCTCGACTCAGCTCCCGTTGTAATCCTCTCCGCTGCCGCCACGCGCACGGAAAATATCCGTCTCACCAGCGCAGTCACGGTTCTCAGCGCCTCCGACCCCGTTCGCGTTTTTCAGGAGTTCGCGACTCTCGACTTGATCTCGCGGGGCCGCGCCGAAATTGTCGCCGGTCGCGGTTCGTTCGTTGAGTCGTATCCCCTCTTCGGGCTGCGTCTTGAAGATTACGATTCGCTCTTTGCGGAAAAACTCGAGCTTCTCCTGAAAATCCGGGAAAGCACCAAAGTGCACTGGTCCGGAAAACACCGCGCGGCCCTTACCGGCCAGGCAATCTACCCTCGCCCGCTGCAGGATCCACTCCCCATATGGATCGGTGTCGGCGGCACGCCCGAATCTTTCGTTCGCGCAGGAATGCTCGGACTCCCTCTCATGGTTGCCATCATCGGCGGTGAGCCCAGGCGCTTCAGGCCTCTTATAGACCTCTATCGCGAGGCTGGGCGTCGCGCCGGTCATTCGCCCGAGCAACTCACCGTAGGTCTTCATTCCGTCGGCTTTCTCGCGGACACCACGGACGAAGCCGCAGAAATATTCTTTCCAGGCTATGCGCACACTTTTACCGAAATCGGCAAGGAACGCGGCTGGCCACCCACCACACGCGCTCAGTTTGACGCCGTCCGCGGACCTACCGGTGCACTGCTGATCGGCGACGCTAAAACGGTCGCAAAAAAGGTCCTTTACGTGAACCAAGTTCTCGGCGGCATCTCCCGCGTCACATTCCAAATGGGTATCTCGACCCTTCCACATGAAAAAATGCTGCACGCCATAGAAATCCTCGGCACTCGAGTGGCGCCTATCGTCCGGAGCGAGCTGAGTGTCACTCCTGTACGCGCGTGATGCATTTCCTGGCGATGCTCCGTGAACTGAAAGGACAAGGTAATGCCGAAAGGCGAATACGAGATTTTTGAAGCTCTCAATCCTTTCTTCGAAGTCGTCATGGAAGGCTTACGCGGACTCGTTGATGGCGACCATTATTTCGACACGATTGCCGAAGAGGCATTTTTCGAGTTCCGATATCACTTTCCCGGTTGGCCTCTGACGATTCGAGGGCGAGCCGATCTGATAGCTAGCTTCTCGGGATACGGCAAGACGATCAAGCTTCACTCCGGCGACGCGCTTGTTGTGCACCGCTCGCGGGATAGTCGCATCGTGATTCTCGAGTACGAGGTGCACGGCACGATTCTTTTGAGTGGAGCACGCTATGACAACAGGCTCATCTCGGTCATCACGATGGCGAACAGAAAGATCATCCATTGGAGAGACTACATGGACTCTCTGGCTGCCTGGACGGCGTTGAATAGTGGCTAGCGAATCCTAAAATGCCGTCTTGGTCCTCACCGCACACTGAGACAGATTGCTCTGTGGCAAAGTCAATCCGTATAAGAGTTAGTAATCGCCGCCGCGGATTGCTGTGGCTGCTGAATTTGAGCGGTTATCCTTGGTTGTGTCGGCCTGCAACCATCCGAATTGTTTAGTGCTGCCTTTTAGGTTGGAACTGAGCCGACTCGCAGCGTGGGCGACGTGCGAGGTCAAAGGACATAGTTTGGCGATCTGTGTGGCCGACCACCCGGAAAGTGGCCAGACCAGTCAATACAATCGCGTTTATCGGTACTTGACCATCAGGGGTGGGATTGGCGTGTGAACGAGATCATCTGCGATCCTCATCAGCCTTGGCCTCACCGCCGTGTTGCGTTTTCGCGAACCACGCGAGTAACATGCATCGTGCTGATTGCGGATGACAACTCTGGGATTCTTGACCCTGGGCCGAGAGTTCAAGCGAAGCCTAGCAGCTCTGACGTGCCCCCCTCAATGATTCCCGATGTCCGAATTATCTGCATATTCGGCAATCTCAACTATGGAGATCATGATGGCTAAGAACATCGTTCTAGTCCACGGTGGCTTTGTGGACGGCGCTGGCTGGGAGGGCGTCTACAAGATCCTGAAGCGAGACGGCTACAGCGTCAGCATCGTCCAGAATCCGACACTGTCGTTGGAGGACGACGTAGCAGTTACAAAGCGAACTCTTGCAACGCAGGACGGACCTACAATTCTTGTTGGCCATTCCTACGGGGGCGCGGTAATCACTGAAGCCGGAAACCATCCAAACGTTTCAGCCCTCGTATACATCGCAGCCTTCGCTCCTGACAAGGGCGAGTCGGTGGGAACGCTTATTAAAGACCCACCGCCCGGCGCGCCCGTACCTCCGATACTACCCCCGCAAGACGGTTTTTTGTTTCTCGACAAGGCGAAGTTCCCAGCCTCTTTCGCGGCCGATGTAGACGCCGAAAAAGCCGCGTTTATGGCTGACTCCCAAGTTCCGTGGGGCATGGGGGCGATTACCGGCGCGATCAGCGAACCCGCGTGGAGGACCAAGCCGAGCTGGTACCTGGTCACCACCGAGGACAAGATGATTCCAGCTGACGCCCAGCGTGCCATGTCCAAGCGGGCGGGCTCCACGGTCGTTGAGGTCAAGGGCAGCCACGCCATCTATGTATCGCAGCCGGGGGCCGTCGCAAAGCTTATCGAAGAGGCCGCCAGAGGCGCGAAGGCGACAGCGAATTAAATCCCCGGGCGGCCCGCCCCTCCTCAGTTTTTCTTGGTGGGTTGCTCACATTTCTGATCACGTACAATCCTGGAGCCAGGAGTGTCTTTGTGCGCGAGGCGGTGTTTTGGCCCGCGTCCTTCGCAGTCGCATAGTTGGCTAACTCCCGATAAATCGGCTTCTCTACGGCGATTGATGACTCACTGCTGGAGCGTTTATCGGGAGTTGGCAGCCCCAGCCCTCACAATAGAACCGAGGACTGGGGCCACCTGAAATTTCACACCGCCGCGACACTCGCCTTTGTCGCTATGAATTCGAGGAGGTCCGCATTGATCTGGTCAGCATTCGTGGTGGGCATGCCGTGCGGGAAGCCCTTGTATTTTTTCAAGATCGCACCTCTCACCAACTTCGCGCTCAGCGGGCCGGAGTCGGCAAAAGGGACGATCTGGTCATCATCGCCGTGCATCACCAGTGTCGGCACAGTGAATTTCCTAAGGTCTTCGGTAAAGTCGGTCTGGGAAAAGGCCACTATGCCATCATAGTGAGCTTTTGCGCTTCCCATCATTCCCTGGCGCCACCAATTCCAGATCACCCCCTCTGAGGGTTTCGCACCAGGCCGGTTGTAACCGTAGAACGGTCCAGCCGCCACATCGTAATAGAACTGCGCTCGGTTGGTGGCGGTTTGCTTCTGAAAATCGTCAAACACCTCCTTGGGCAAGCCGCCCGGATTGGCCGTGGTCTTCACCATAAGTGGTGGCACTGAGCTAATCAAGACGGCCTTAGCGACGCGACTTTCGCCATGGCGGGCTATGTAACGGGTGACCTCGCCGCCGCCCGTTGAGTGTCCAACGTGGATTGCATTCTTCAAATTGAGATGCTCGGTGAGTGTGGCTAGGTCATCGGCGTAGTGATCCATATCATGTCCGTCGCCGGGTTGGCTTGAGCGTCCGTGTCCACGCCGGTCATGAGCGATCACGCGGTAGCCGTGATTTAGGAAGAACATCATTTGGGTGTCCCAATCGTCGGCCGACAAAGGCCAACCGTGCGAGAAAACGATAGGCTGACCTTTGCCCCAATCTTTGTAATAAATCTCTGTCCCGTCTTTTACCGTGATCGTGCTCATGTGCTGTTCTCCTGTGGATTGTCTTAGAGGTTGGAGACTGACTGTCGGCTGCAATGATACCGCCAATCACGCCGATTCGATATGCGATCAGGTTCACAGCATCCAAGACGAGTAGATGAACCGAACAGGATGGGTGATGCCTTATTTTTTTAGGATGTTTTGAGTCGAGTCCCTATAAGGGCGCGGCCCGAGGTACGATACCTGCGCAAACGGAGTTCTGGGAAGCGTAAAGATGAGGTTTAGTCGGCTTCTCGCCAGCAATCCAACGGTCACGGCTAGCGCGTTTGTCGGTACTAACCCAACGGGCGAGCTGATAACTTCCGGGTTGCCCGTTTCGACCTTGTCCGTTTATCGGGTACTGAAATTTCGCGGCTGCTCGCATCGACGTGACCGAGGGTCTCGGGCTCAGCCCAGTCTCGATGGACCGCGACAATCAGCGCCGGCGATTACATTGTGAGGACGGCGCGGAACCGGGCTTTGCCCTCCACGACACGCTGGTACGCCTTCGCAGCCTCTGCCAATGGGTACGTTTCGACAATCGTTTTCACTTTTCCTTGCGCCACGAAATCGAGGGCTTCGTAGAGATATTCGGGGCCGTTTTGCTGGCTGCCGATGATTTGAATGCGTTTCATGATGAAGTCAATCAGCGAGACCGAAAGCGGCTCAGCGTCGGCGCCCATAACGACGAACCGGCCGTCCGGCCGCAGACCCTGAATGCTGTCCACCATGGACTTGGTCGAATTGGAAGTGCTGAGGATGATGTCGGCACCGCCCGCCGCGGCAAGGCTCTTTCCGTCGCGGACGATTTCATCTGCACCTAGTTCGCGGATCATCTTGTCCTTATCAGGGGAGTGCGAGATGGCGATGGTCTCGAAGCCCGTAGCCTTCGCGTATTGCACGGCCAGGTGGCCAAGCCCGCCGATTCCAAGGACGGCAACGCGCTCGTGGGGCTGCGGATGCGCCCAGCGGAGCCCGCTATAGACGGTGTAGCCGGCGCAGAAGATCGGGGCTGCTTGCTCGTAAGAAACCTTGTCGGGAATTAGATAGGTGGCGTCGGCGTTCATGGGCATGTACTCGGCGTGACCGCCTTGTGCTGCGCCGCCCGTACCCACCATAAAGGAACAGAACATTCTGCGGCCGCGCTGGCACCATTCGCAGCGCCCGCAGGTGGATTGAATCCAGGCGGTCCCCACGCGGTCGCCGACCCTGCGCGTCGTGACGTCAGGAGCCACGGCGACGATCTCGCCGACCGGCTCGTGGCCGAGGATTCGGGGAAATGATCCCGGAATGTGCCCCAGTGTTTGGTGCACGTCGGTGTAGCAGATGCCGCTGGCGTGCATCTTGACCAGTACCTGACCGGGTCCGGGTTGAGGCTGAGGAACATCTTTGACCTGCCACGAACTGNTCATTGCGGGAACGACCGCAGCTTTCATAACACTTCCTCCTAACTCACTTCGATGCGAGAGGATTTGCGGTCGGTGCATGATTCTGGGCGCCCGAATCGCCAATCGAGAACGTCGACTACTTCGACAGAGCAACGAATTTCAATCTGTTGAAATTCTAGACTCGCCGTGCTCCCTGATCTGAGGTTGGCGCCTCGGAAATCAACCCGGCACTACACTTTTGTGACAGCCCCTTGTTGGCTTTGCACACGCTCCTCCAGGAGACTCCTTCCATTCAACAACTTCAGCACCACTGATTGCGTCTGAGAGTCCCTAGCATGCGGTTGCGAACCGAAGTCTCTGCCACTCTCGCCCACCTTTCTCGGCCATAAATCTCAACCCGCGCGACCAATAAGAACCACGGTGAGGCCCCAGAGTCCGACGGGACTATTACGCATTATAAAAGGGCGCCCCTTTGGAGGTAAGTTTTTAGCGTTGGCCTCAGAGAAGAAAGGAGCACCTGTAATGGAAAGTACAAAATACGTTGGGATGGACGTTCACAAACAAACGATCTCTATCGCCGTGATGAATTCCGCTGGCAAGCTGATCATGGAAGCCATCATCGAAGCGAAGGCGATCACCATTCTGCAGTTTATCCAAGGGCTGCGCGGGGACTTGCATGTCACGTTTGAAGAAGGAACTTGGGCCGCATGGTTGTACGACCTCCTAAAGCCACATGTGGGTGACCTTGCCGATCATTTTTGAAGGTTCGATCGAGGCTCGAATCAAAGCGATGATGCCGTATTGTCCCGCTGGTTGAGGCTTTCCATCGAAATGGTTTACATCTGTTCCGCCGGTACGCGAATCCGGTTGAGCGTGTATCCAGCCTCGGCTTCCCCATCGGAACCACAATTGCCTCCGTCCTCGCGCCCAAGTCCACCACAACCAAGAGGCCGTTAAAAAGAATACCCAAAGATCTAAACCTGCGAGCATGCCAGCGGCCGAAGCACCAGGCTCGTGATGTTCGAGACCGTCGGCGGATCCAGCTTGAACTTCGGATCATTCGAGAGCTTCTTCCAGTCCGGATCGGCGACAAACTTGTCCCACCCGGATTCGAGCGAAACCATATCCGGGAAGCTGAGCATATAAGTCAGGTTCGGCAGCCGCGGCCCAATCAGCGTATCCGCATAGAACACCCCATGCGCTCCCGCCTTCTCGAAGATCCCGAACTCGCCCTCGTGGAACATCTCCACCTTGCGCACATGGTCCGCATTGGTCGGCGACTGGTACTGCCGCAGCTGATAGATCCTCTTCCCCTTGGTGGCCGCCGAAGCTGGAGGCGTCACCCTCGGATACCCTTCAAACGCCCGTAGTAACGAACTTTCAATCCGGATATATGGCGGCGACCCGGCGGGCGCATCCCAGAACGGCGCCCCCGCCTTCACAAACACCGGATCCTTCGCCAGTTCCAGATCCGCCGTCACCAGCGTCTCCAGTTTCGAGCTAGGCATCAGTAGGTAATACGCCGGCGTCTCCGGCCCAAAGTAAACCGAGAACGCCCCCACCGGCCCTATACCCAGCCGGTTCAACGCAGGAATTAGAGCATCCGCAAAGTAGCTATCGGTAAGCTTTGTCCCCGGCCCGCTCGTTAGCTGGTACCGACGCAGATCGTAGTACTCCGCGGCTGCGGAAGGGGAGCCAGTCTGGGCAAGTCCTTCTGCCGAATTGGCGAGCGAAAAGGCGGAGACAGCAAGCGAAGCCGAAACAAATTTGCGGCGGTCCATCTGGCCTCCTGAGCGGCGCAGAGAATTCTATCCGAAACAACTCCCTAAGGAAAACAACGCCATTTGCTCGCGGATGTTCTTCAAGAAAGAGCAACTGCTTGATCGGAAGTTGTCAGAAATTGTTGACTTTGCCCTGCTTCGCGCGCACTCCGGAACGCCCCAAATCTTTTCGTGACCGACTCATGAAGCCCTGAAGTAATCCCAGAGATGGCTCTCAGTGCTACTAGTTTTGCTACTACTTCAGTTGGATTTGGCATTGTTTGGTGACCGCATGGAATCAGCAGATTCCGCCAAATCAAGAAGTAGTACTGAAAACAAGAGACATACCAAAGCTCGCCGACCTCTCACCTCCCGCTCAGCAACGGGGGCTACAATCCCCCCCCTCTCCGCCAGAATTATCTATCCCCCATATTTCCATTTACATCCGTCATGCGAGAATGGCGGGCTACTGTCCGGGCTAATAATTTAGTTTGAGTGCGTTCGTAGCCCGATTCAATAGCCGCAGGTGTTAAGTGGTTGTGTTTTGTCGCGGAAGCTGAGAGGGGCGAGCTCTAACAGCCTGGTATTGGGAAAGTAGTGGCTGATGACTTCCCGGAAGCTGGCGCCGGCTTCAGCCATTGCTTTTGCACCGCGCTGGCAGAAACCGACACCGTGGCCCTGTCCGACACCTTCCAGAATCACTTCTCCCTCTTCGTTTCGTGCGGTGAAATTATTGCTCGGCACCGCGTTCCAACCGAGACGTCTGCCGACGGCAAGACGTCCTGCTTCGCCTTTGCCGAGCAAGCGCGCCGCTTCGTGCTCAGAAATCCGCCGCGTCCAGCGTGAAGGATTCTCATAACAGTAATCGCAGTGAACCGAAAAATAGGGATAACCACTGCTGGGAATGCCGAGTTCTGCCGGAGTGCGCGTGCGGCCGCCGCAACTGCGCGTGAACATGGCGGCAACGGGCTTCTCCTCGAAGGTAATCACAAGGCCGCGCGTCGCGGAAGATGCGAGGCCGGCCGGGCTTTTCGGATTCGGAGGATCACGCAGAAATTGACAGTGCGTGAGATCGCAGAAATCAAAGTCACGATGGCGGCCTTTTCCTGCAATGAAGTAGGAGCGCGTGACGACCGCTTGGGCCTTTAGTGCTTCCAAATGGGCATCTGGCGCGGACTCCGCCGCGACGACCGAAGCCACCGCCGTCTCCAAGTCCATCGTGACAACGGGGACGATTACGCCCTCAATCGCCTTCACGGCAAGCGTACCGCGGTACTGGCGGCTGATTTTCCCGGGGACGCCGAGGACAAAGGTGGCGGCTCGGCTGTCGCGGCCGGCGGCATGAATTTCAGCGACGCGAACAACACGGTCGCCAATCTCCAAAAGCAGCGTGTCACCAGCGATTCGAATCCGTGCCGTGCCGGGACGGGGGCCGGGCTCCAGAACGAAGACGTTGTTGCCAGCACCGAGTAGAAGCGCTTCACCGTTGGCGATGTTCAAGGTGATTTGGCGAGGATGAAAGAGGCCGAGGACACCGATTTGAACTTTTTGGGCAAACGCGGCGGGACTCGTTAGAAAAAAGAGGAGGAGGGAGGCGACAGTCCTGCGGGGCACGCGGCTATTCCTCCATGCGGCGGAGCATGCGGCCGGCCGTGACGGAGGCTTTTGCGCCGGCAGCTCCGTGGATGCGAATCATCAAAAGAATCTCCGGCTGATTGGCAGGAACCATAGCAACGACGAAACCGTCCGCCGGAGCGGGATGGAGATGAGTGCACGGTGCGGTGCCGGTTTTCACGAGGGCCTCAGAGTGTTTCAAAGCGCGGCCGACACCGGCGCCAGTGCCGTGCTCGGCCGATCGCGCCATACCGGCGAGGATCTCTCGAACGCCGGGCTGATCGCGCCGGCGATAGAGTTCGAGATAAGCGCGCGCCATGTGAAACGGAGAGATAAGCCAACGATCGCCAAGCCCCATAAGGTCCGGCCCTACCAAGTTTGAATCCGGAGATTCCAAACCAAACCTATTAGTGGTTGGCAGTAATTGTCCGCCTCTCAAGTTCGTAGTCAGGTCGCGGAAGTAGGAATTACACGACACTGCGATCGCAGAGACGATGTCCAGTTTACCGTGGGGATGCAGTTGCCAGCAGCCGCTCGCTTCCCCCTTGCAGACATACGTCGGATACTGAAAGTCATGCGTCTCCGCATAGGCAAGAGCCGTGAACGGCTTAACCAGTGATCCGAGCGGAATAGGTCTTGCGGGATCTTCCCAATGGGAAGAAAGCAAATTCGCAGTCCGGGCGTCGAACAAAAGATACGAAACCACGCTGTCTCTGAATTCATGATCGAGAACCTGGACCGCCGACTGCGCGAAAAGGGATTTCAGCGGCGGGGCAGTTTGCGGTGCGGGAGCGGATTGCACTTCAGCCCTGCTAAGCACACAAGGAAAGAGCAAAACTCCTAGAAAAGAAACGAGAGCGAGTTTTTTTAACGAGCCCATTCGTAGGTGACCGTTTGCATTACCTTATCACCAGCATCGCGAACCACAATTTTTTCGGAAGACACGCCAGCCAACATGGAACTCAAGCTGGCGATATTTTCCGAGAAGAATTCCGGAATATGCCCCGCTCCTGCAGGAGTGCCAACTTCAACGCCCGTGCGGTCAATCAAACCGGTCAGGCGAATGAAGCTACCGCGCTCACGTCCGTGATCGAATCCTGCGGCGAAGACCGCTGGCTTGGAAACGACCTTCTGAATCATGTTGGCGAGGAGCTCATTCAGCAAGGTGCTTTGATCGGAAATAAACAGGTACTTTCCGCGGACCGCCGTGGCAAGATTCCAGAGGCCGTTGAGCTGCTGGGAACCGGAAGCGGATTGCCAGTCGACCCCCAATTGGCCGGCAGTCAGGCCGGGTCTAAGAAGTTCGACTAGGGCGGAGCGGACTGCCGCTTCATTCCAATCAGAGTCTCCGAGAAATGCAACGCCGGCGTGAATGCGGACAAACACTCCTTCTTTGTCCCGTTCGGTGGATTGGACTTGCAGGAGCGCGCGGACGCGGTTTTTCTGAAGCAGATCTCCCAGCGAGGTTGCTACGCTGGCAGTAACAGATTGCTGAACCGGTGCTTGATCAATGCGAGTCTCCAAGTCCGAACCGCTGCCGGCTTCACCGTTTGTGAGTTGGGCCTGCGGCGCTAGTTTTTCGGCCGCGGCAGGTCCGAGATGCGGCGCCAGAATCTTGGTTTCGAGGAGACTGAAGCAGTCCTCGGCCGAAGGATTGGCTTTTACTTCGTAAACACCGGCTTGGGCGGGGACGAGACGAAGGAGCTCCGCGACGGCCGCGGGGCCAGCGTCTGCCAATGCTTCTGCGGTGGGCGAAGATTTTTTCACTAGCACGCGCTCTTCTCGATATTCCTTACCGGAGAGAAACAAATCTGAAACCGCCGCGCCGTACTGTTTCATGTCCGTGATGTTCTGTTGCACCCAGTACGACCGGAAATACGGACTGGGCACAATCTTTTCAAGATTCAAGACCATGCGCAGATCGCCGGCCGGACCAGAAGTGGCCAGAGATTGGGACCACCACGGTTCCGCCTCGATGGAGTGGTCTTTGCTTCCGGCCATGAGTTGCAGGGCACCGGCCATAAGATCCTCGCGAGTCGCTAGCAGGAGATAGTCTCCGTTCACGGCGAAGGCAACCTCCCTCTCGGACTCGGGATCGCTCCGGTAAAAGAAGGTAACGCCGCCAGCACTGCGAGTTTCAAATTTTGAGCGCGTTTGCCAGAGTCCCGATTGCATAGCATTTGCCGACGCCAACCTGGTGATAAAGAGGAACTGCAGCTTGCCGATGTCGTAGAGTGCCACGGCACTCTGCTTCCCCGCGACCTGCTTAAGAAAGTTCAGGTCCGGAGGCAGCCCGGCCGCTGCGGCAAATTGATCGCTTGCCCCTTTTAGCCGGAGGAAAAGGCGGGAACGCGAAAACACCTCGTAGTTGGCGCTCTTGAGCCACAGTTGTAGTTCCTGGGAATCGTTCCACTCCCCAACGAGGGAGGCAAAATCCTTTGCTTGCAGGTAGAGCAGCGCACCGGATGGAGCAAAACGTGACAGCGACGGCTCCTCGGCCGCGACGCTCTGGTAGGCCGCCCAACTCACGCCCAGGCAAACGGCACCCCCCAACAGGAAAACAATCGCGCGTTTCATGGCTTTTCACCTGCTTTCGCATTGGCCCTGGCGGGAGGCACGCTGCGCGCGACGAGTCGCGGGTGCACCACGCGGTCCTGCTTCAGCTCCGCATGGAGAATCGGTTGGCGCGTGGCGTTGAGCTGCTGGCGCCGCAAGCGAGTCTTCACGCTCGCGATTTCCACGCCAATTTCTTTTTGCCGCGCGGGAGCTTTCTCCAGCTTTTGCGCGAGCTGCAAGTAAGGCAGCGCTTGGTTGAGTCGATGGAGCCGGTCCAGCACTTCTCCGACGGTGCGAGATATCTGCGCCTGTTGAGAGGGAGAGAGTTTCGTCCGGGTAAACTCAGGCATTGAGGATTCTTCCTCATCGGCTTTGGTGCTGGTTTCCTCGGAGCTGAGAATTTCTTCTTCCTCGTTGCCCGGAGTCCTCGTGGGGCGGAGGAGAAGCTGATCGCGCAGAAGCTTCTCGATGGAAGCAAGAGCGAATTCATCCGAGTGCTGACCGGCGGCCGCGTTGAACAACGGAATACGCGCGTCGTCGCGTGCCGCAGTATCGGCCAACGCGTTTCCGAGGAGCTGAAGTTTCGCATGGGCATCGGAAGCGTTCTGGGCGGCTTTCAAACGCGCATCATAGAAAAATGGCTTGTCAGCCGCAGCGGCGGCAATACTGCGTGGATCCCCGACAAGCAGTTTCAGCTCCTCGCTTCCGAAATCCGATTGAGCGTGGGCGCCGACAAGACTCAGCGCGGCTTCCACCCGCATGCCGTAGGGTGCTTGGGATGCTGCCGCGATCTTCGTGAGCATTTCCTGCGCGGGCCCTGCGTCATGGGCCGCAGAAAGCTTGGCCTTCGCGAGGCGTAAACGGAACGACGGCTCCCACGGCGTGGATTTGACCAACTGGTCGAGGAAATCGACGGCTTCGATGTTGTGACCGGTTTTTTCCAGAAGCGCCGCGGCGGAATCGAGATTCTCGTACGGGCTTCCCACCGCGATGACCAGCCGGCGCAACAACTCCAGCGCGCCCCGCGTATCACCCGCGGCGATGCGAATCTCGGCGAGGCCGAGAAAATTGGCTGCCACCAGCCGGTGCTCCTCGATTTCCCGTGCGAAAACGAACTCGAGGATTTTTCGCGCGGATTGTTTGTCGCCGGCTTCAAAGAGCTTCCGGGCCGACGTCCGTAATACTTCTGCGGGCGGCGCAGTTTGCGGATTGGAACGGTAGCCGCCAATCTTCGCGTCCAGGGTGCCGAGCTGCGCGGCAATCTGCATTTCGAGCGGCACGAGGTCTGCAACCTGCGCCTGCTTTGTTTCCGGTGGAAGAGCTGCAATAAAGTCTCCCGCTTGAGCAAACTGCTTGGTCTGAACCAGGTAATTGGCCCAGTGCAGCTGCCAGAGATTCCATTCGCTCAGCGCCCCTTCTTTCTGGAGACCTTCGGCCTCTGCGAATGCCTTCTGTTTGGATTCGAGAATCCGTTGATAGATCGGGCCGCGCTGCGCAAGAGGGATCCACGACGCAAATGCGACGTCGGACAAGATGGAAATTGGATCCGGTGCGGCGGAGGACAAATCGAGGAGCCACGCCGTCGCCGCGGCCGGATCACTGGCGGCGACGAATACGCTGTGGAGCGGTGCATTAGAGCGATAAGTACCATTGAGGTGGAGATACGCGCGAAGGAGCGCATCCACATCGGGTTTGAGTGCGGCGAAGAGACGGCGCGTACGCAAATGATCGCAGGCGCGCCCGAAATCGGACCAGAAACTTTCCGGAACATGCGCGCTGTTCACCTGTCGCAAGAGGGCGGAGAAGAACAGCTTCCACTGCGCAATGGCTTCAGCACGTGCGCCTTGCTTGAAGTAGGCCACCGCAAGGCGGTCGTGAATATCAGCGCGCCCTGGTGCCAACTCAAGTGTGTGATTGTAATCGGCGATGGCCGCCGGCGTGTCACCGATCTCGGCGTAGTAATCCGCTAGCGCGAGGTAACCTAAGGCGGATGCCGGGCTCTGCTCCAAAGTCGCCGCGAGGAAATCTTCGGGGTTGTCCTGCTTGGTGGCGCCCAGGTATTCGCCGTAACGCGAACCGTAGTAGTACCAGATGTCACCCGCGAGTTGTTGATTGCGGTCCACCTGCTTGCCAAGGCGTTCGGCGATGGGCTGATCTCCAAGAGCGCCAACAAAAGCGGTCTTGATCTCGGGCGTGGGCTCGTCCAGGTACAGCCCGGCAAGGGCCGTATACGAGCTCAACCAGACCGGCGGGCGCAAGCGCGAACGTGCCGTGATGGTTGCGTGAACCTGGGCAGCGTCACCGTTGGCGACTACAAAATCGGCGGCTTGTTCTCCCCAGGGACTCCAGTTGGAGGCCAACTGCACGAGCTGCTGGGGATTCTGGAGCAGCAGCAGCTCCAGATATCGTTGCTGCCGTTCTGCGCCCAAGTAAGCGGACGGCACTCTCGACAGCAGGCGCAGCTCGTTCACCCTATCGTCCGTAGCGCGAAACGCTTCCGCGGCGGTCAGCAAAACAGAAGATTGTTGAATCGGCGGAACCCGCGGAGCGAACCGCTCCAACTGTGGACCGAGTTCGGTGAATTTCAGGCGGCGGCGCTCGAGATCGACAAAACTGGACATCTGTCCGAGGAGCACGTCTGGCGGTTGCGCTGCGTTCATCATCAGGTCGTATCGCCAGCTGGCTTCCAGTTCGGCAAAGCCCGCGCTTTGGACAAGAGGAAGGGCAAAGAGATTCGCATCGGCGAAGTTCATCGGAGCGCGAATGGACTGGGCATATTGCGAGAACGAGATTTTTTCTTCGGGCGCGAAGTAACGTGACACCGTGGCTCCCATTTCCGCCAAGGCATCGTGCATACCGCCGCGTGCATTCTCGACACGCATTTGCTGTGTGCGCTGGCGCCATTCCTGATCGGTGACCGCCGCGATTCCCTGCTTGGCCACCTGTTCCTTGATGACGGGGAGCGGCGAAGAAGCGGCTGCCAGCATAGCTTGCAAAGTGGGATAAGCCTTGTCCTGTAGGCGCAGGCGGGTCATAAGCCGCGTATAGAGCTTCGCACCTTCATGATGGTCGGGTGAAGCGAGGAGATCACCTCCCGCAATGTTGACGCCCTTCTCCGCGAATTCGCGAGCCTGCGCGAGCATGTTCCAGGTTTCCAGGCGGCGCGCGACTTCGAAGTAGCTCTCCGCTCGCTCGGGGCCGACATCGATAAGCGCCGTTTTCAGCGCAGCCACGGCGTTCTCCGTCCTGCCCTGACGCGCGCGAACCTCGGCGATTTTCTCCATCCACTTCGGGTCCTTGTACGCCAACTGGTAGATGCGCTCGTAATCGCTAACCGCATCGTCGAAGCGCATTAACCGTTCCGCGAGCCCCGCGCGAGCAATGCGCAGATCCGTGCGATCGGGCCGGATGATGATGGATTTTCCGTAGGTATCGAAGGCTGCGGAAAACTCTTCGAGGCTGGTCTGAATGCGCGCTAGAACCATGGACCACCGATAGTCCCTCGGAGATTGCTGGACGGTCTTGGTGTAGAAGTCCAAAAGCTGCGGCTGACGTTTGTAACGCAGAACGTAAAGAGCGGCCTCGTTCACCAGCCCTTCGTCTTCCGGATAAACGTTGATCAGCTCGATGTACTGGTCGACGGCGCCGGCATAGTCGTTCAACTGCGTCAGTGCTGGGATCAAGCCGCGTCGGAGCGTAGCGATTCTCGCCTTGCGGTCCTCAACAGAAAGCGGTGCATTGCGGAATAGGGCGATCTTGTCTAGATAGAACTGCTTCAAACCCCGTTGGTCGCCGGCCTGGGCATAGGTGTCGGCCACAGCCGCGAGGTACTGGCTGTCGTATGGGGAATCTTTCAAAAGTTGTGCGAGCAAGTCGCGAGCCTGCTGAAATTGCCGCGCTTCAGTGGACTTGCGCGCGGCTTCAAACGTGAATTGTTTGCCGAGCTCGGGATAGGCGTCCTTCCCAGCCTGCAGTAGAACCGCGATGGCTTGCGGATAGAGCTTGACGCGCCAGAAGAAATCCACCGTCGAGCGAACCACGCCGAGAATCTTCTGATTCTCCCGGTAGAGCGTTTCGATGTTTCTTTGCGCCGACACAAAATCCTTGCGGCTTTCGTAGAGATGGACGAGCGCATATCGCAACTGCAAGCGGGTAACCGGATCGGTGGCCAGCGCGGCCTGCTTTTCAAGCGCGTGTTGCCGGACCGTTTCTAGGGACTTCTGCTGGGCAAGACTTTCCATTTCTGCTGCCTGCTCGATCGTCGTAGCTTGGTTCACAACGGAATCGAGAAAACCCACGAGTTCCGGCTTGCGGTTCTGCGCTTCCAGCACACGAACGCGCAGATGGACGGCCAGCGTCGCAAAATTGGAGGCGGTCGTCAATTTGTCAGTTTCCCGATCCACGAGATCGCGGAATTTGAGCCGTATCGCCAATGTGAGCAGCCGGTTCGCGGCCGGGGATTCTCCTCCCGCAGCCAGCGCAGCTCTCGCGTATTCATGGATGGCCTGCGGATACTCGCGCTTGTTTTCAAAGATAGCGCCGGCCTCGTAACCATAGAGGGAATCGTCGCCGAGCTTCTTTCTGCCTTCTTCGAGCAGGCGCTGGGCATTCTCGAAATCGAAATAGTCCCAATAGATGGTCGCGGCTTCGAGGTAACCGCCGGGTTCTCCGGGAGCAACCTTGGGAATCCGCTCCCAGTAGGGAGCCGCTTTCGCGAACATCTCGCGATCGGAATAGGTGTCTCCGATGCGGGCAAGAATCTCAGTGCTGCCGGGATTCGCAGCCAGGAGGTTGGATTCAATCTTCACGGCCACTTCTGTCTCGGCGGCATCGAAATAGGCCAGCGAGCGGTGCACCGACGAGGCGGAGCGGCAGAGCTCCACTTCGGCAGGATATTCCTCAGCGAGAGACTTGAGAATCGGCGCGCTGTCTTCAAAATGAGAGCGCCACAGATCGGCGTTGGCGAGGAAATTTGCCGCCGCGGGATTGTTACGGACGAATTCATCCCACGAACCTTTCCCGCTAGCCGGGGCGGTTTGTTGCAAGGCGCCCAGTTCGGAGCCGAGCTTGCCCGAGCTGGCAAGAAACTCGAAGAACTGATTGCGGAGGTCCGTCTCCTCGAACCAATGTTGGCGCAGGAGACCCTCCTCCGCGGCCGGGTTCCAGGTTGCGGGGTTGCGGTAAGCAGCGAGCAAATTGCGCACAAAGACGGGGTTGTGCGGGAAGCGCGCGTTGGCATACTGATTCAGCCGCAGGTAGAGTGGCGGCGTGCCGCCGACTACGGACTGGAAGTACCTTTCGAGTTCTGTTCCCTGGAAAACTTTGACCGCGTCCTGGGTGAGTCTTTCGAATTCCGCGTTCTTGCGCTGGCGAAGGTAGAACCGCGCGAGTTTGTGATACCAGGAGCGATCGGGGAAGTGCGCCATCGCCCGGCGGTACACTTCCTCTTGCTCCGTTCCGAGCTGGTTCTGTTGCAGGAAGGTCGCGAGGCGCTCGTAGAGGCCGGGGTCGTCGGGATTGTGATCGATCTCCCGCCGGAGCACGGCGAGCGCCGCAGGAATTTGTTTCAGCTCCACCAACCGCGCCAGATAGCGTTCCAGCACACGGGCATATTCCGGTGAGCGCGCCCCGGTCTGCCTTTCCGTCGCCGCTGCATTCACCTGGAATGCCGCGCTTCTCCGGGGTTGCTGCATGCGGGAATTGTTCCCCATTCCCTCGCCGGCGTTCTCCGAATCCTCTTCTGCGTTCTGTGGGGCGGCGCCGGGGGAATACTGCTCTGTGCCCGAGGCGCGGGGACCCAGCGGCATCTTATCCGCCTTGGCAGCGAGTTCCTGCAGGACCGCATCGTAGATCGCGAATTCATCCTGCGTCCGGAGGGTACGCGCGTCGGCGTCGGCCATCAGTAGCGCCACCGTGGTCCGCTGCTGCGCATTCGGGAAAGTCACCAGAAATTCCTTTCCGCCCTTGAGCACTGCCTCGCTCTCACCGCTGCTCGCGTAGAAATCCAGCAGCTTGGTGTGCAGTTCCGCGCGATGAGGAGAGCCCGGAAATTTGGAGTCGAGAAGAGCCATCAGTTCCGCGGCGCGGGACCGGTGGAAATAGGAAACCGCCCGCTGTTCTTCCTGTGGGTATTCGCTGCTTGGGCTGGCGGTATTCAGGATCAGCGAAAGGATTCCGTTCAGATAACCCGGCCCCTGATCCATGGTCGCGATGTCTTTGTACATGGAGAGTTCGCCCGTTCCGAGCCGGATGGGCGTTTCTGGAGCCGTAAGCAAAAGGTCAGCAAGCCCGCTGATCGCTCGCTCCTGCGCGTCATTAATTCCTTTGCTGTTGTAGAGTGCAAAATAGTAGCGAGCGGATTCCGGATAAACGTGGATGTCTTCCAACAAGCGTGCGCAGACGTAGAGCTCCTGCGCAGACCACGCGGATTTGGAAGCGTCCTTGTGCAGACGGAAACTGGCGATGGCCTGCTGGGCGGCGTCGAGCTTCCCTTGCTGCTGGTAATAATAAAAAATGCGCGCGGTAGCGTTTAGGTCTTCAGGGTTTGCGTTAAGCGCGGCGCGCGCCTCGTCCAGAAACTTGCGAAGGCCATGTGTTTCCGCGAGCAGATCAAAATAACTTTTCACCAGCTCCGGAGCCCAAAGCGGCTGGAAGCTTTTTTCATACACCGCCAGGCCTTGCTGCAGGGAACCCTGGTGGTAATCCACGAGCGCTTTCGCTTTAATCGGAAAGATGTCGTCGCCGGGAAACCGCTTGTGGTATTCCGCGATGATCTGGTTGGCGGCCTCATATTCCTTTTGCGAGATCAGATACTCGAGGAAGCGCGCGTAGAGCGGCTGTTCCTGCGGATATCGGATAATCCAAGCCCGATACTGCGAGATGGAAACGTCTTTCGGCAGGGCTTGCGCGTGGATGATGCCGAAAACGCGTTCGAATGCCTGCCAGGAGCGCTGTTCTGGATCAGCAGCGAAACTCTCGGAAGCATCGGCAGGCGCGCCGGCGGCCGCAGAGAGGGCCTTGATTTCATCCATAGGCCTCAGCCGGCGGTGATAGAAGTCCGCGAGAGTTATTTGAGCGGCACTTTTGTTGGAGGAGTTATCGGCATACAGTTTCCAGTCCGATTCCGCGGCTGCGAAATCGAGCTGCTGCTCGTCCTCAAGCGCGCGCAAGGAGTACAGTTCCGCATCCTTCGGCTGTTTCTTGATCAATTCGCCGAGCGCAGGGCGCGTCTCGCGGGGTGGCCTCCGGAACAGCACCTCGCCACCCGGTAGCGACATCAGCCGGAAAAATGCCGCTTCGATTTCGGTGCGAGCCTCCGCATTGCGAATCCAGTAGGGCAACGCTCCGCTGGCCGTCACAAACCAGCCCGCGGCAAGAATCGTGAACACCACCGCGCCGAGGGTGAACAGCGCGCGGCCTGAAACTCTAGGGAACAATTTCAATTTCCACCCCCTGCGACCCGGTGTTGTGGGCAATGTCTTCGGCCGTGACCGTGAGCTGGTACGTGCCGGGGATCGCCTGTTCGGGAATTAGCAACTGGCCCGTGTTGACGCCCGCTCGGGGATCCCACTTCAGTCCTGCCGGCGCAGCCCCTTCCAATCGGGCAACCAGCGTGCGCGTGCTCTGCGAGGCGGATACTTTCAGCTCCACAACCTGGCCACGCCGGTACCGTTTTCGATCTAGCTTGATCTGTACGACCGGAGGCTTACTGGCGATCACAAACGTTTTTGCTTCTCGATAGGTATGGCCAATGCGATCGCGCAGAACCAGCCGAACGGTGTACGTGCCATCCTGCATATCGCTCGGCGCGAAGAAGCGCGTCTGCCACGTGTCTTCATCGGAAAGATAGCGAAGCCTCTGGACCAGGCCGAACGGAAAGAGTGCAACCACGGAAACGATGGAATCATCGGTCTTCACCCGCAGCACGGGATCACCCGGGCGAATCACGCGAGGCCTCAGCAGCGCGCGGGGCACAGCTAAGAAGGAAGTGTAAGGCGTTACGAATTTGTACTGCCGCGCCAGACGGATGATCTCATCGATGGTGGCCTGGTCCTCACCTTCGCGCTGGATCTTTTCCAGCAGCGCATCCACCCGAGCCCGTGCCCACAGTCTCGGCAGTTGCGGGTGCTCCGCAGATTCACGCGGAAGACCGACCTTACTCGTCATTTCCAGCGGCGCTCCGTCCCGTGCACCGCGAACAGTGAAGGCCACTTCCTGCTGGGGTTTCTGGTACCGGCCGACCCACGCCGCCAGCGAGCCCGAAAACGCCGAGTCCTGCAACGGATAGACGCTGTCAACAGCAGCATCTGGCGAAACTTCCAGCCGTAATTGGCCGATCGGGCTGCGCCCAATTTTCGAAAGGAAGGAAGTAAGCTTGAAGTCCATCGGTTCGGTGGAGAGCACTTGCTCGAGCAAACCATCCTGGCGAGCGAGCAAGCGAAGCAGGGGGAGGTTCGCATCGTCACCCACGCCAAAGATGTAGGTCTTCGGCCGTTGCGCTTCGGGAAGTTTCTTCCACGCTGTTTCGTACCACGCGGCCAGCTTGCCATTCTGGATCGTGCCGCGCGTTGCTCCTCCATCGCTGAGCAGAATAATGTACGGATTCCCGGTCTTGGTGAAGGAGCATTGTTGCAAGCTGGCATCGAGTGCGCGCTGAAGATCAGTTCCGCCTCGGAGCCGGCTGGCACGAACGAAATCCAGTGCCCGTTGAACGCCGACGCTATCTGCGGCAACGGGTGAAGACTGAAACGGCTGCGACTGGCTGTTAAAAAGGATCAGATTGAAGCTGTCCGAAGGCTGCAAGGTACGCAGCAAAGTTTCGAGCGCCTGGTAGCTGCGCTCCAGCTTTTCCCACTGCATGGACAAAGAAGTATCAAAAAGGATGATTAGTGTTTTTGCCGGGCGGGAGTTCTGCGCTGCGCCGCTGGCTGCAACCTGCGTGTTCTTGCCGGTGCCCAGCAACGCTTCGGCGGCGAAGAATCCTGGCTCGTTGGTGCTGCGCACTGGAGCCGTTTCTGTCGGGGGTGGCTGGCCGCTGACGGGATTCCGGTAGGTGAGCACTTGCAGCGTGTCGCTTCCGGTGCGGTCCATCTCATACGTCGCGACAAAATCTTCCGTAAGGTTGAGGTTCTGCCCTTCAAAGTGTCCCCTCACAATATGCGCGGTGTTCTCGTCGAGCGTCAGGGGAATAGTTCTTGCTGCCGCCTGAAAATTCGAAATTGCATGCGCGGAACGCAATTCGAAGTTGATCCACAGGTGCCGTGTGGTTTGTGCCTGGTAGGCGTCCGGCCGGAGCGGGATCGCGAAGTAGGACTTGAGATTCTCGGCCGGAATCGACTCGTGGTATTCGAATTCTAGCCTCTTGGTACCAAAGGCCGGAATAGGAACGATGCGCGCGCTGAACACCGCGCTGCGCTTGGCTTCCTCGGCGCCACGCTCACCCATCTGCAAAAGACCGGGATCAATCGACTGTTGCTTCAGCTGGTTGTAAATTTCCTCAGCGCGCTTGCGTTCCAGAATTACCGCGGGGATCCGCGTGGGGCCGTCCCAAACGGCAAAATCGGAGACCGTTGCGCGCGTAGGAAGCGCGAACACATAGTTCCCTTCCTCGATGTGCGGCGTGTGATTGGCAAACACTTGCCGAACGTAAACGCGCGCGTCCCCGTTGTCGATACGGATGGTGATCTCCATTTCTTCAAGAGACAGAATTGCCGGATCGGGCTGGGCCTTATCACGCGGAATCAGTACCCCGCCATCAGCCAGGAGCATCGCCGAGGCAGCGAGAAGCAAGAGAAAAGCACTGACTGTTTTGTTCATGGTTGCAGTTTCTGTTCCTGGATTCGAACCAAGCCGTTGTCGGTTCCCACGTAGATATAGCCGTTGCTCTGCGCCAGTGCCGTCACGTTGGAGGAAGGCAAACCGTCGTTCACCGTCGTCCAGCGTTGCGTCTCTCTATCGAAGACGTACAATCCGTTTCCGAGAGTGCCGGCAAGAACGTGACGCGGCGTGACTAGCATGGAATTGGGATTGACGACGATGTCCCCCGTGGCCTTCTCAAAACTGCGGAAATGACCAGAGCGGTCCAGCCCCACGACCCCCGCGCCGTAGGTTCCCACCAGCCATTCGTCGCCCACGGGAACTACCGCTGTGATCCAGTTGTGCTTAAGGCCCGATCCGCCGGAGGTGTAGTTCACACGAACTTCTCCATTCCCAATCACAGACAAACCTCCGAGGGTGCCGACCATTAGCTCGTCCCCAGAAACACCGAGAGCGTAGATGTGGTTGTTCACCAGTCCGTGAAAGGCATACATGCTGCGCGCGCCCGAGGCATCAAGAAACGTCAGACCGGCTGGCGTGGCAATCGCCAAACCGTCACGATACGGCACCACGTCCGTAACGTGGTCGGCAATCAAGCCGTCGCTCCGCGTCAAGACCTGTTCCGGGCTTCCGGAAGCTGCGAAACGAACCAGTCCGTTTGCCGTGGCCACCGCAATCGTTGCCGTCTTCGCGTCCGGCCAGATTCGGTTCACGCAGAATACGTGCTCGTTTTCCACGTGAGTCGTCCGGCCGGAATCCGGCTCCAAGAGGTCGAGGCCACGGTCGAAATACCCAACCCAGAGGTGCCCGCTTCTGTCCGCGGCAAGTGCCGAGATATTCCGGTCACTCAGCACGGCCGGACCCGGCTGCAACACCCGCTGCCAGCCAAACCCTCGGCCGCTCATTCGAAACAATGCCTTCCGGGTGAGGACATACACGGAATCCCCGGACGCAAAGATTTGGCGGACTTCCGACAGTTCGGGGGAAATTCCCGAAGTGGCATTGGGGCGGCGGCCTGCAAGCGGAATGGAAAGAACACCTTGATCCTCGGAGCCGACAATCAGGTTGTCCTGGCTTCTGAATAAAGAAGTAACGAGAACGCCCGGAGCCAGCACGCGGGAGAAGCGGCCGGCGTCGAATTCCGCCACGCCGAGCACCGTGCCAACATAGGTCTTGTCTCCAGAGGCCACGATCGCCTGCACTTGCCGGTCTGGCAGTCCCTTTTCCTCGCTGAAGGATTCGGTCGTTCCAGCATGCCAATGGAGTACACCTCCGTTCAACGTGCCCACCCACAGGTCCGATTCGTCACCGGCTAGGGCCTGGACATAGAGATTGCTCAGCGTCGCGTGCAAAGGAGTGATTTGCTTCCCGTCGTAGAGCAGCACGCCCCGCTTCTTGGTCCCGATCAGCAGGTGTCCTGCGGCCACCGGGAGGATCGCGGTTATGGCGCGGGCCTCGGCGTCCTGCGGATAGATTTGGCGAAAGCTGCGCCCATTGAAAGTCAGCAGTCCGTCCTGCGAAGTGGCAACTACCAGTTCAGGCTCGCGCGAGTCAGCCAGGACCGCCGCGGCCAGCGCCACGAGGGGAGACGAAGGAAGGTCCCGCCCTGCCGCAAATTGCCGGAGAAGGGTTCCGCCCGGATCATATTCCGCGAGCCCCGCCGGACCGGCGATGTAAAGATGATCCTGGAAACGCACGGCCTGGAGAAATACAGCCGGCGCGCTGACCGCCTCAAAATTCACATTCCTGAGAAGCGCCAGCGGGCGAGCCAAAAAGCGGATCTCACGCTCCGAATGGACTTCCTCGTTGGAGAGTCGCAAGGCCCGCGAAGCCCGCCAGCCGACCGTGACGACTGCAAGAGCAAGAAGGGCCAATGCCCCAACTGCGATCCACCGCACTGGAACTTTCCGTGTTTGACCCATGGCTTACCTTTGAACGAAAGGCACTATAACCCGGAGAACGTCGCGCGACTACGGTGCAGATGAGGCGCCAATCTTTTTTCTCAGAAATAGTGCGGAATTTTGACAACCTCCTCTTCCCGGTTCGTGTATACCTGCACACAATGTGTTTGGCTGCCCACATCGAAAACCAAATCGAAGAAGCGTGGCCAACGTTGAGAAAGCCAAGTCTCGTAATTCATCACTTGGGCTACTGCGGGCTACTGTTTTTCGCCATTTTTTGAAAGGCTTCGCGCTACTTCGCAGCATTTCATGCGTGCGATTTGAAAGCGCAGTAGTAAAGGCGGTAGCGGCAAATTCACTTGTAAAACGAGGTTTCCCGGAAGCCTGGGGTTTAAGTCCCCCCTCTCCGCCATAGTGCAGAAAGGCCTTTGCCACAACCTGATACCGACTAGCTTCTATGCACTTGCAGGTAAGGCAGTCTACAGACTGGGGGCGTAGTAGCCTGTTTTTGCGTAGATGTTGAGAGGCGGAAGTCCCTTGGGGGCGCGCAGCCTGACCTTGATCTTTCGCCATCGCGCATCGTGTGATTTATTACTCGGTGGTATCCCAGAATGTATTGGTTGCGCAACTCCGAGCCAATTTTTGTGGCGATGTCCGGCAGTTCGTTCAAATTCTCTACTGTAAAAGCGCGCCCACCGGTCAGTTCCGTCACTTCAGCGAGCAGCGAGGGGCCGTTGAGTTCCTCCGCCGTTCGGCTGCGGTACTCAAACGGGTCAAATATGCCGATCGAGTAAAGCTGGGTATCTGCCTCTCGCACCAGCCGCTTGATATCCCTCTCGTTGTACCGACTATTGTTATCTCCCCCGTCGGAGATGATGAGTAAGGCCCGTTTGGCGTTTCGAGCGGTCCTCATCTCGCTGAGGCTCAGATAGATCGCATCGAGGAGCGCGGTGCGGCCTTTCGCAGATGCCGAGAGTATGCGGCTTTGCAGATCTTCAACACTGCTGTTGAAGGTGCTCATAACCTCTGCGCGGTCGTTGAAACTGACTAGGAAGAATTCGTCTTGCGGATTGGCAGCCTTGAAAAACTGCAAGGCTGCTTCCTTGGCCTTACCGAGTTTGTCGGCCATGCTGCCGCTGAGATCGAAGATGACGCCAATGGAAATGGGGACGTCTTCGGAAGAGAAATACTGGATCTCCTGCTCGACGTTGTTTTCGAAGATACGGAAGTTATCGGGATCAAGGCCCGTAACCGGGCGATTATACGGATCGGTGACGGTAACGTTGACAAGCGCCAGGTCCACATCGATATGGAGGGATTGGCCCTGCTTAATAACCTGGCCCGGTGTGTCATGCTTCACCTCGTCGGGGACGGCGGATTGGGCGGCCGCCAGCTCGGGGAAATTCCAGATGACGATGCCAAAGAGAAGAAGAGAAATGAACGGAACGAAGGAGATACGAGTTGCAACCAAACTACCTTTCACAAGATCTCCATCGTGCCAAATGTCATAGTGCTAAATCTGAAGGATTGGTGCCCGTTCTTGGATCACTTGGCGCAGGATCTTGATAAAGTTTGTAGTCACCAAATTCTTCAGTCTTCACATCGTCATCGCTGACGCCCGAGGAATTGAGCAGGTCGGTCATCGCAGTGACCATTCCCGACGGGCCCGCGATGTAGTAGATGGGGCCGTTCAGCCCCAATAGATAACGCGAGAGCATTTCACGATTGATGTGATCTTTCTCATAAGGCCAGGCAATGGTTCTATGCCCGGTGACCGTTGGAATGAGAGTGAAATTGGGATTCTGCACGGTCATACTCTCAAATTCTTCGAGAAACGCCGCGTCGTCCGCTTCCCGGTTTGAATAGAACAAATACAGTTTGTGTGGCAGACGTTCTTGGGTGGCATGTTGAAGGATGCTGCGAATGGGCGCAATCCCGATGCCACCCGCGATAAAAACCGCAGTTCGCGTGATATCTCGATGCAGCGTGAACGATCCTCGGGGACGGCTCACCATGAACTTCGTGCCTAGAGCAGCAGCCTTCAGCGCGCTTTTGAAGGAGGTCCTACGCATACGCATGGCGATCATGACTGGCGTTTTGTCAAGAGGAGAGCATGCGAGTGAAAAGGTCCGGGAATTATCGCTTTCACTTCCAGTGCACGGGTGCGTGAAGACAAAATCGGCATGCTGCCCGGCTCGGAATTCGAAATTGGCGCCATTTGTGTCGAACCAGAAAGCCATGGTATCTCTGGCGATTCTTTGCCGATCCACTAAAGTCATTTGATACTCAGCCATGGATTTCTCCTTCGCGGAAACCTACTTTGTTTTCATTCAAGCTCATATACTCCAGTTATGTAGACCAAATTTCCAAAGCTTTATTCCGACCATCGTCGCCACAATGGATAGCCTCCTCTTTTCAAGACTCATCGATTCATTTCCGAAATAAATGCGGGACGTACCAGCGGGTGTAGGTTGCCAATCCGAACAAGAGCACGACCCACCAGAGCACCATTACAGTTCGCATCCAGGCCTTGTATTTAGTGATGCGAAATTTCTCCGGCAAAACACTCGTGCCTGCTGACAGCAAGATGTACAGTCCCGCGATTTCTGTCATGGTTCCGAGCGCGGCGTGCGTCGTCGCCAGTGCGTAGTACGCCTTCCCCAGCTTGGCCGGAACCCTGGGAAGCACATGAACGCGGAATGAAGGAATCATCATCACCGCGACTACAGCGAGGTTCAGAAGCACGATGGCGGATTGGCACCAGGCGTGTTGCCGAAAGCGCCCCTTGCGAGCAAGCCGAGCGCCGACCAACAGACCTATTCCCATGGCGATTTCGAGGACGAGAACAAAATCGGCAGCGCGCGGAGCAGCCGTTTCAAAATATGCTTTTCTCAACAGATTGTCTCTACGCAGATTGCCGACTGCGCTCCATTCATGTTTAGGTAAGAATCTCGCGTGGCAGAGGGGTAGGATTAATTCCGGCAATTGAGAGGGAAGTGCAAGATCGCACATCGGCGTCGCCCATGAACAGCTCCTCTGATCTTTCACGGCGACAACACCCAAAGCCACAAACGTGATTGGAACACTTTGTTTCCACGTAACTCCTCAATCCCATACGAGCTCGTCGTGGAGTCGCTTCCGCCAACCACCGGGCACGCCGCAAATTCTCGCCAGGACTCGCGCCCTTTTAACAACGCGTTCGCATCCTTCCTTTTCAGCAGGATTACACTTTGCGTCTTTGCCGGGCCGCCGTTTTCTCCGGGCTCCGCAACACACACGTAGATTTCCGAGGATTTCTGGTCGAGAACCTTGATCGACAACCTCCTCACTCCACCCGCCGCCTCGATGATGGCTTCGTTTTCGTCCATCCTCTGCGCCGTGAATCCGTAATCCGCAAATGTCTTCTTTCCTTTTTCCTTCTTCGGCCGGAGCGCGGACGGCAATGAAGTCAAATCCAGTTTCTCGATCACGAACGCCGCTACCTTTTCTTTGGGATATGCGACCCCATCCCCAGCCATCACCAACGGCGCGTATGACAGCGCCACAACCGCCAGCAGAACTTTAGTCTTCATCTTCATGGTCTTTTTCCGCCATTGGACTTTCCCGAATGTTTCTCTTGCGAACGCCGCCAGCGCTTCTCTTTTTGCTGAATCCTCCCGCCGCGTCAAATTGTCGTGTTGGAGGATCAACCGACCGTTGTTTCACGAATTTAGAAGCGCATCTATCCCGGTCCATTCACTCCACTGAGAAAGCCGCCGAGGTGTCCCGTCAGTGCGACGATGACTACGACGACAGCCTCGACCGGCAAGCGGTATCCCGGCAGGACCTCTTCGTGTTTCCGCCGGGTTCTCATGTGGATGAACCACACCCCACAGATCAGGACGCTCGACAGGCATCCCATCACTAGATGCATCAAAAGGATGCCTTTCAGTTTCTGCCCCTCGAGTTCCCACTGCCACGCGAGAATTCCGGTGACCACCACGGGTGTGGTTGCGATCGCCGCGACGAGCAAGTTGTAGTAGGCCGCCGCAGCCAGCAGGCGCTGCTTTTTCCATTGCGCAAGGAAATCAAAGAGGACGCCGATGATAAACAGCGCAATCGGGAAGTGGGTCAGCACGACGTGTTGCGCATGCTTCGCGAAAACTACTGTTTTAATGTCAAACGGGTGCAAGGTCGCTACTCACTCACTGCACGATGACTTTGCCGGTCATCTTCGGATGAATCGAGCAGAAGTAGGGATAAGTTCCCGCTTTGCTGAAGGTGAAGGAGA
>JGI12635J15846_10000638_pt1 | contig 30386 bp, 29 predicted proteins | sample BlaSpr_A8_OM2_M2_FD_15846 | JGI IMG/M metagenome (IMG submission 15846)
GGTGGGCTTGCCTGCNGCCTCGCAGTTCTTCGCGCTCCACGCGGCCGTGTCGGCCGGGAACGATGTGCTTCGGCTCGTGCCAACCGACTTGCCGCAGAGATCCGTCGCTTGCTTGATCTCATTCGCGCGCGACGCGAGGATATAAAACTGCGCGCCCGAATTCAGGTAGTCGATAAAATCGGCGGTATCGCGGCGTGTGGGCAGATCGCTCATTCCGCTCAGGATCATGTCGACGCGGCCCGTCGTCAGCGACGGCAGCAACTGCTCGAACGCCGACTCCTGCCAGTCCAGCTTCACGCCCAGTTCCTTCGCAATCGCGTTGCCGAGATCGATATCGAAGCCGACCAGATCGCCGCTTTCCGGGTCCTTGTATTCCATCGGCGGATAGATCGAATTGACCGCGACCTTGATCACCTTCGACTTGGCGATGGCCTCAGGCAGCGCTTGCGCATGAGCGCCGCTCGCAAAAAGAAACGTCGACAGGCAGATTGCCATCAGACCAGACACGGCACTAAGCGATTTCAGCTTGTTCATTGCACACACCCTTATAAAGGTCGAAGCCATGGAATTGTCAAAGCAAGGAATGTTGATTAACGCAGCACGGGTTTCGCATCGGCATCGCCGCGGAGCCACGGCGTCAGCGTGCGCACGTCGGCGAGATTGTCCAGATCCAGCACGGCGGCTTCGAGCGCGTTCATCGGCGCTTCGGCAATCGTCATGCCGGCCAGCGCGCGATACTTGGCGACCAAATCCGCATCCGATACCGGGTTGCGCGGATCGCCGAGCGGCACCAGCACTTGTTGCGAGCGGGGCTCGGCATCGGCCATTGAAAGCGTGATGACGGGCTCGTCTAGATCGGACATCGTGGGGTCGACTTCGAGCGTGACGCGCTCCATCACGGCTGCGATGCGAGGATCGTGCCGCCGGGTCTCGAGATAAGCGCCGATACCCGCATGACCATGCACGAGTACCGCGGCGATCGCGTGCGGCATGCTCATTTGTGCAGAAGCGAGCTTGTCCAGGTCGCGCCCGCCGCACATGTTGTTCACGAACCCGCTCAGCCTGACGTGGACGCCGCGTAGCTTGCCGAGATCGAGGTCCGGCTGACGGCCGCGAAGCTGCAGCGTGGCATCCACGGCTGCGTGCGTGCTGCGGCACGATGCGTGCGGCTTGATCGAGCACCGCATGATCTTCCATGTCACCCCCAGATCCGCGAGCAGTGCTTCCGGTTGCTGCGTGTCCGGCGCAAACGCGTTGAAGAAACCGCCCCATACGTTTTCGAACACTTGCGTAGGACCGCTGACGTCTTGTTTGGCGAGCAGCGCCGCGAGCAATCCGCCTTCCGCCGCGCGACCCGTATGCATGCGTTTGGTCTGCGATGCATCGTGGATAAAGCCCCACAACCCGCCGCTGAAACTTCCCGCGTGGCCAAGCGCAGCAGCCGTATGCGCTGCGTCGAGTCCGAGCAATCGCGCGCTGGCTGCCGCTGCGCCGAACACGCCGCACGTCATGGTCGAATGCCAGCCGTGACCGTTGTGGGGCGAATAACCGCCGCACGCTTCCAGCACGCGACGGCCGACGTCGTAACCCATTACAACTGCGGCCAGGAACTCGCGGCCCGACACCGGCCGCTCCGTGCAGGCGAGCGCGGCGAATGCCGCGGGTAGCACCACAGCGCCGGAATGATCGCAGCCGCCTGAGTCGTCCAGTTCGATTGCATGTGCCGCGACGCCGTTTACGAAGGCTGCATCGCGTGCGCCGAACGTCTGCTCCGTGCCCCATGCCAGCACGTCGCCGTGGCTGCCCGCACTCATGACCGCGCGTGCGCTGCGCGCTTCCAGCGCGGTCGCGCCGGCCAAAGCGGCGCCAAGTGTATCGAGGATATGGCGCTTCGCTTTATGCACGACTGCTGCCGGAATCGCATCGCAGGAAGTGTTAGCCACAAACCCGGCCAGTCGCTCCGATAACGTCAAATCGCGCGCGTTCATTGCGCCTCCTGCCGATGCCGTGCATACACTTCCACCGGATGACCGGGCTCGTTGCCATCGACGTTCTGCTGCCACCACGCCGCCATCTCGGCGCCGGTTGCAAACCAGATATCGTCGCGCGTACGCATGTCGGCAAGGAGTTCGCGCAGCACATCGATACGCCCCGCCGTGCCGATAATCTCCGGATGCAGCCTCAGCACAAAACACAACCCGAAGCGGTGAAACGCCGCGAAATCATGCTTCCAGTTCGCCAGCACTTCGCGATATGAAGGAATGCGCGGCTGTCCAACCGGAACTGCCGGCGAGAGGTTGTAAGCGAAGTACGGTTCGTCTTCCAGTTCGTAGTGCANCGGCAGTTCGACGAGCGGTGGCGTTGTGCGCGCTCCGTCCGTATCGGGTAGATGAAAGTATGGCAGGTCGTCGCCGCGCCACGATGACGACCACGTCACACCTTCGTCCCGCAGGAAGTCCGCGAAGCCGGGCGCCCAGTTGCCGATGAACGAGCGAAAGCCTTGCGCGCGTCGTCCGAGCACTTGTTCCAGCGCCGCTTGTCCGGCCCTGAACGCATCCTTCTGCGTATCGAGTGTCAGCGTATCGAAGTCCTCGCATCGATACCCGCTGTTGCCGATCTCATGCTTTTGCGCATCGATCCGTTTCACAAGTTCCGCGTGCGTTTCAGCGACCCGGCCCGGCACGAACCAGCTCGAACGCACATCGAATTCTTCCAGTGCATCGAGCACGCGATCCACGCCGCGCTTTGCACCATAGCGCCATACGGAAAGCGATTTCTCGCGCCCCGCAATGCGAGGCTCCTGCGTGAGGATGCCGTGTTCGTCGTTGAAGTCGACCGTGACAACGACCGCGCATCGCGCGTTTTGCGGCCAGCGTAAAGAGTTCATCTGCGAGCTTCCTGCGGAGTCGGTGAAGCATGGTTGTCGAGCCACCATTGCGCGACATCACGGCACGTGGCGAACCACACGCCGCCCTGCGCGTGCATGTGATCGATCAGGCTTTCAAGCAGCGCGATCCTGCCTGGCTTGCCCGACACCTTCGGATGAAACAGCGTGGTCAGACACAGTCCGTCGCGATGTGAACCATCGAACTCGCGCTGCCAGTTATCGAGCGTTGTGTCGTAGCTCGCGATGCGATCAAGGCTCGCCGGAAAATTCGGATTGCGGTGGTACGCAAGCGACGCGTAATCGTCCATTTCCCAGCGGCCGGGGATCTCGACCATCGGCTCGGCAATGCCCGGCGCGTGCAGCAGATACGGACGGTCGTCGCCGCGCATGGAACTCGAATAACGCACGCCCGCTTCCATCAATACGCGGATCGTGTCCGGTCCCCAGTCGCCCGACGGCGTACGAAAACCGACCGGGCGGATGCCGAGATATTTATCGAAGACTTCCGCCGATCGCTCCATCACGGCGCGTTGTCCATCGCGATCAAGCGTCCAGAACGCTTCGTGCCGATACCCGTGGTAACCGATCTCATGACCGCGTTCCACGATCGCCGCGCACTGCTTCGGCCAGTTTTCGACGACCCACGCCGGCACGAAGAACGTTGCCGGGACCTTGCGGTCGGCGAGCATGTCGAGCAGGCGTCCTAGAGCACGCCAAGGGCCGTAGCTGCCAAGCGTGAAGTACGAGGGGTTGTTCCAGATCGAGCTGTCGAGCATCGCGTCGCCGGTCGGGCCGTCGAGGTCGAAGGCCAGCGCGACGCACGAGCGATTGCCCTCAGGCCAGCGCGGTGCATCCGGATTCATGTCAGTTGCTGGCATCGATCAGCGCCTTTTGAACCGCGTGTTCCTGCAGCCCCCACTTAACGAGGATCTTCTGATATGTGCCATCGGCGATAAGCTGGTTGAGCGCGGTCGTCAGTCCTGCATTTAATGCCGCGTTTCCCTTCGCCATGCCAATGCCGTTGTATTGCGACAGGAACGGCTTGCCGATAGGCACGTACGCGTTCTGCTCCACCGAGTTCTGATACGGCAGTGTTTCACCGCCCTGCACCGCGGCGTCGATACGGCCCTGGCGCAACTGCACGCGTGCATCCGCCGAGCCGTTGGTGCCGCTCACATTGATCGGCTTCTTGCCCGCCTTCACGCAATGCTCGTTGCTCCAGGTCGTGATGTCGTCGGGCCACGATGTGCGGCGGCTCGCGCCCACCGTCTTGCCGCACAACGCGTCCATGCTGGCGAACTCACCGGCACGAGCCTTGACGGTATAAAACTGCGGGCCACCCGTAACGTAGTCCAGAAAATTCACCGCCTCGCGGCGCGACGGCAGGTCGGTCATGCCCGACAGAATCACGTCAACACGATGCGTAGTCAGTGCGCTCATCATCTGGTCGAAGCCGGTCTCTTCCCACTGCAGCTTGACGCCAAGCTTCGCGGCGATCGCTTCGCCGAGATCGACGTCGAAACCCATCAGCTGGTCGGTGGCCGGGTCCTTGTATTCGAAGGGCGGATAGTTCGGCACAATGGCTGCTACCAGCGTCGTCTTGCCGATCGACGGTGCGGTCTCGGCGTGTGCCAGGGGCATAGTCAACGCCATCGCGCCGGTGACGAGCGCAGCAAGCCGCGTCAGGTGAAGAGAAACGTTCATGGAAACTCGCTAAAGATAAAAGTCAGACCGGGTTCCAGCGGTGCGGGAACCTCGAATAAAAAATCAGGACAGCACCGCGGATATAAAGTCCTGCGTACGCCGATGCTGCGGATTCGACAGCACCTGTTCCGGCGTGCCGCTCTCCACCACCTGCCCCTGATCCATGAACACGATGCGATTAGCCACTTCGCGTGCGAACCCGAGTTCGTGCGTGACGACGATCATCGTCATGCCGGTCTTGGCGAGATCGCGCATGACGGCGAGCACTTCACCGACCAGTTCAGGGTCGAGCGCGGAGGTGGGTTCATCGAAGAGCATCAGTTGCGGATGCATGGCCAATGCGCGTGCAATCGCGACACGCTGCTGTTGACCGCCCGACAACTCCACCGGGAACGCATCGCACTTGTGACCTAAGCCAACGCGTTCGAGCAACGTACGCGCTTCTTCGACAGCCTCTGAACGACGTCGCTTGAGCACCTGGACCGGCCCTTCAATGACGTTCTCCAACACGGTCTTGTGCGGAAACAGGTTGAAGCGCTGGAACACCATGCCGGTTGCAAGCCGCTGACGCGCGGCCTGTTTCTCCGACAGCGCATACAGCTTGTTGCCCACGCGCCTGTAACCCACTCGTTCGCCGTTGACCCACAATGCGCCGTCGTTGATCTCTTCGAGCTGGTTGATGCAGCGCAGGAAGGTGCTCTTGCCCGAACCGGACGGTCCGACCACGCACAGCACTTCGCCTTTGGGCACATCGAGCGTGATGCCTTGCAGCGCCTTGAAATCGCCGTAGGACTTGCGTACGTCGACGGCACGAACGATTGAACTCATGTTGGTTGTTTCCTTTTGAGTCACCAGGTTCATTGCCGGCCCGATGCACGACCTGCGCCGCGTGCGTAAAACCGCTCCACGCGCGACTGCATGAACGACAGCACCGTCACCACCACGAGATACCAGATGCCGGCGACCATCAGCAGTTCAATCACGCGAGCGTTCGCGTAGTAGATGTTCTCCGCGTTGTGCAACATCTCCGCGTACTGGATCACGCTCGCGAGCGAGGTCAGCTTGACCATGCCGACCAGTTCATTGCCGATAGGCGGCACGATCACGCGCATGGCCTGAGGAAGAATCACGCGGCGCAGCGCCTGCAGCCTCGGCATGCCGATGGACTTGGCCGCTTCGTACTGGCCTGTATCGACGGAGAGCAGACCTGCCCGCACCACTTCCGATGTGTACGCCCCCTGGTTGATGCCGAGCCCGAGCAGCGCCGCTAGGAACGGCGTCATGATGTCGACAGTGCGGAACTCGAAGAGGCCGGGCGCGCCTATCGACGGAAACACCAGCGCGAGGTTGAACCACAACAGCAGTTGCAGGATCACCGGCGTGCCGCGAAACAGCCACACGTAGGCTTGCGCGACCGTCTGCAGCACCGGGTTGGTCGAGAGCCGCATGATCGCGGTGATGACGCCCAGCGCGATACCTAGCGCCATTGCAAGCACGGTCATGACGATGGTATTGACGAGGCCGGTAAGGATCGACTTGGCCGTCAGGAAACGGGCCACATAAGTCCATTCGATCTGCCCATGCGCAAACGCGAGCCCGATATAAACCACTATCGCGAGAATCACGGCTGACGCAATATATCGCCCCCAATGCCGTCGACGCACGTATTCCAGTTGCGTCGAATCGGCATCGATCGCATCGCCCGATGCCATGTCTTTGGAAACGCTCAGCATGTCGGTCCGCCGTATGAAGTGGCCCACGCGAGTTGCTGATCGAGGGCCGTCCGCAGACGCGTGATCTGCTCGGCCACACGCGCCGGCGCAGTGCCGCCGTAACCGCTGCGTGCCGCCACGGCCGCGTCGAGCGTCACATGGTCGAGCACGGCGGGTTCAAGCCGCGCGTCGACCTTTGCCAGCGTCGCGACGGATACGTCGGTGAGTTCGATGCCCTGCTCCTCGCAAGCTTGCACCAAGGCGCCAGTGATCTCGTGCGCTTCGCTGAACGGCACGCCGCGCAGCGCGAGCCAGTCGGCGACTTCGGTGGCAAGCGTGAACCCGAGCGGCGCCTGGCGACGCATTTCATCCACGTTCACGCGCATCGTGCGGATCATGCCGGCCATGGCGGGCAGCACGAGTTCGAGGGTATCGATGCTATCGAACGCGGCGATCTTGTCTTCCGCGAGATCGCGGTTATAAGCCAAAGGCAGTGACTTCAGCGTCGCGAGCAAGCCGCTCAGGTTGCCGATCAAGCGACCCGCTTTACCACGCGTCAACTCTGCAATATCCGAGTTTTTCTTCTGCGGCATGATCGAACTGCCGGTCGCGTAACCATCGTCGAGCACAACCCAGCCGAACTGGCGCGAGGTCCAGAGAATGACTTCCTCCGAGAGCCGCGACAGGTTCACCGACAGTATGCTCGTCACGAACACGAACTCCGCCACGTGGTCGCGCGAAGCAACGGCATCGATGGAGTTCTCGCACGGACCGTCATAACCCAGTTCAGCCGCCGACAACTCCGGCCGCCGGCAGATCGCCGATCCCGCGAGCGCCGCAGCGCCCAGCGGTGAACGCGCGCTGCGACGATCCCAGTCCACCAAACGATCGATGTCGCGATAGATCGACTGCGCATGCGCGAGCAGGTGATGCGCGAACACGATCGGCTGCGCCGGCTGCAAATGCGTAAAACCCGCAGTCACGCTGCGGACGTGTGCGTTAGCTTGTTCGATTAATGCATTCTGCAAATCGATGACCGCTTGCGTCAGCGTGCGCGCTTTGTCGCGCAGAAAGAGGCGCAAGTCGTTCGCTGCCTGATCATTGCGAGAACGGCCGGCGCGCAATTTGCCGCCGGTCGCGCCCAGGCGTTGCGTCAGTTCGCGCTCGAGGAACGTATGTACATCTTCGTCATCGAGCGTCGGACCCACTTCGCCTGCCAGGAACTGCGCTTCCAGCCGATCCATCTCGCTGAGCAGTTGCTGCAGTTCGTCCGCCGTCAGGATTTCCGCGCGCCGCAGCTCCTGCGCATGGGCACGAGAGCCCGCGAGGTCGTAAGGCGCAAGCCGGAAAAAGCTCGGGTCCGAGCGCGATAGCGCGGTCAATGCGGCGGAAGGCCCTGTCTTGAAGCGTCCACCCCACAGCCGGTCTGAATGTTGGGTCATGCAAAAACTCCCTGGAAGTGGATGGGTTGTTTACCGCTTGGCGCACTGCTCGCCAAAGGCCTCTTGCGCTGTCAGGCAGGCAAAAAACCTTAACTTTCGAGGCGATTTTATGAACGCCAATTTTTAAGCGACAAACGGTAAAATCTCATGGTTACCATGCACAACTTGCATAAATGAAAATCGAACGTTATCCGCCGTTCAACGTGCTGCAATCGCTGCTGGTCGTGGCTCGCTGCGGCAATTTCACGGCGGCATCGCAGCAGTTGTTCCTCAGCCAGAGCGCGGTGAGCCGGCATATCCAGCAGATCGAGGAGTATTTCGGCTGCGCGTTATTCGTGCGGCACACGCGGATGGTGGTGCCCACTGCGGAGTGCCAGCGGCTCGTGCCGATCGTGGAAGAGTTGCTTGCAACCGCGCGCCGGTCGATGCACATCATCAGCACNGGCGGCCAGACCATCACGCTGCGGGTTACGCCGACGCTGGCCGCGCGCTGGTTGCTGCCGCGCCTTCCCGACTTCTATGCGGACGTGCCCGGCACGCAGCTGAACATCGACACCGCGTGGTTCCTGCCGACCAATTTCGGCGAAGGCACGCTAGACGCGGCGATCCTGTTCGGCACCGGCCGCTGGGAAGGACTTGAGGCGACCTGCCTGATGCGCGAACGACTGACGCCCGTGTGTTCGCCGCAGACAGCGCATGGCGCGCATCCGCTGGTCGACCCCGCCGATCTGAAACATCACACGCTGCTGCATTCCAGCTTTGGCCGGCGCGGCTGGATGTTATGGCTTCAGCAGGAAAGCGATGAACTGGCGTCGCATACGTATCGCGAGCAGGTGTTCGACACGCTCGACCTCGCGTTCGGCGCGGCGGTGCGAGGTCATGGCGTGGCGCTGGGGGACTTGAATCTGGTGCAGGAGAACCTGGTGAGCGGCGCGCTTGTGGCGCCGTTCGAACGGGTGCTTGAGACGGGCTCGGGATATTACCTCGTGCATCCGCCGCGCAATGAGTATCGCGAGAAACTGAAGCCGTTGCTTGCGTGGCTGCAGGGAATTGGGACGGGTTAAGTCACGATAGCGGGTGAGGTAAGCCGAAACAGCTCAGCCTCACCCGCCGCTTTTCAGCGCCCCAGGAACCCGTCGACCGCCTTCAGCACCAGCCCGAAAAACTCATCGGCGTGAGCGGAATTCAACCATCGGATCACCACCGCCATCTTCCGCTCCGGTTCGATCCACATGAACGAACTGCCCGCACCGACCGCGAAATAGCTGGACGCCGGCACGCTCGGAAACACGCGGCCCTCGTGATTGAGCCACACGAGATAACCGTAATAGGGCGCAAGGGCGCAAGGTGTTCGCATACGCGCAAGCCACTCGCTCGAGATGATCTGATGCCCGTCTACTTTCCCGTCATTGACGAAGAGACTAGCCACCTTGAGCTGATCGTTCGCGCTGATCGACAGCCCGCCGCCCCAATGCGTTCCACCCGGTACTGACTGCACGCGTTGCCCGTTGATATCGACCCACGCGTTGTCGTACCCAACCCATTGCCAGTTTTCACTGGCGCCGAGCGGCTGCATGATCGCCTCGCGAAACACCTCCGGCAACGGCCGTCCGAACAGATGCAGCAGCGCCAGCGAAAACTGGTTGATGCGGACATCGTTGTATTCCCAGTACGTGCCGGGTGCCTGCACGCGCCGCAGATCGCCCTTCTTTCCATCGGGCGCACGGCCGAACGTCACGGCGCGAAAATGATCGGCCTGGTCCGATAGCCCGAAACACTCGCCGCGCCATTCGCTTGTCTGCTGGAGCAGATGCGCCCACGTGACGCGCGCATTGTGGTCATCGTCGAAACCGATGCCCGGTACCCGTTTATGCACTGGTTCGTTCACATCGGGCAACAGGCCACGGTCAAACGCCACGCCCGCCAGCAGGGCGAGGTAGGTCTTGGCAATACTGAAAGTCAGGTCCGCGCGATCCGGTTCGCCCCACGACGTGAGCATCCGGCCGTCGATGGAGATGGCACCGGACACCGGACCACGATCGTGCACGGGACCCAGCAACCGGTTCCAGGGTGGCGGGTCGTTCACATGCACGCCCCACGTGCCGTCGACATTGCGGTCCCAAAGCGATTCATGATCTATCGCGAACTGTATGGCTTGCTGCAAATCCTTCATATCGGTCGTCATATCCAGAAATTTCGTCTAACGGTTTAATGCACTTTCAGGCGCTTGCGCGCCCACAGCAACGTGAAGAGACTGATGATGGCCGCGAGCATCAGATAGAAGCCGGGCGCAAGGTTATTGCCGGTGGCCGCAATCAGCGAAGCCACCGCAAGCGGCGTGAAACCGCCGAAGATGGTGGTGCCGAGGTTGTACCCGACCGCCATGCCGGTGGTGCGCGTACGGACCGGAAACAGGTCCGACATCAGCGCGGGAATGGGCGCGAAATAGATGGCCTTGAGCACCGCGACCCAGATGACGGCGGCCAGCAGCGTCAGCAACGAAGGATGCGCATTCATGAACATGAACGCCGGATAGATGGTCACGAAGAAGAGCGAACCTGCAGCGAGCATGATGCGGGTACGGCCCACTTTGTCGGACCAGTGACCGACCATCGGCGTCAGCACCATGACGATAAAACCCGCCGCCAGCGTCGCGATAAACCCGTAGGACGGCGCAAGCCCAAGCTGCCGCGATGCATACGTCGGCATGTAGAGCAGCATGTAGTTCGCGGTCGTCGTCAGCACGAGCGAACCGATGGACACCAGCAGCCGTTCCTTCTGCGTAGCCAGCACTTCACGGATAGGTGAAGCGGATCGTTCCGTGCGCTCGAACTCCGGCGTTTCATCGACATGACGGCGTATGTACATGCCCACCGGGCCGATCAGCAGGCCGAACAGGAACGGGATACGCCAGCCCCAGCCTTCAAGTTGCGCCGGCGTGAGCGTGCTGGTCAGCACCGCGCCGAACGCCGACGCCACCAGCACGCTCGCTCCCTGGCTTGCGAACTGCCAGCTCGCCATGAAACCGCTGCGGGCGGGCGCATGCTCGGTCAGGAAAGCCGTCGAACTACCGAACTCGCCGCCTGCCGAGAACCCCTGCAACAACCTCGACGCGAAGATGCCGATAGGCGCGAGCATGCCAATAGCCGCGTAGCTCGGCATCAGCGCCACCATGCCGGTCCCGAGCGTCATCATGGCGATAGACAGTGTCAACGATGCCTTGCGGCCCTTGCGGTCGCTGTACGAGCCCAGCACGAACGCGCCCACCGGACGCGCGAGATACGAGAGCGCGAAGGTGCCGAGCGTCAGCAGCAGCGACACGGTTTTATCGGTAGTCGGGAAGAACAGTTTCGATAACGTCGATGCGAAATAGCCATAGACAACGAGATCGTAGAATTCGAGCGCATTGCCAATCGATGTCGCGACGATCAGCTTGTAGATGCTGGCATGCCGCCTTGCGCCGGGTATGACGGTGGCCGCGGAATCCGTGCTCATCGCGCAGCCCTCCGTGTGATGGCGCGTTCGTCACGTTCGCCGCGCTCGCCCAGGTCCCAGAACAGGCCGGCCATGACCCGCAAGCCCTCGCGCACGACCGGTCCGAGCAAATGCTCGTTGGGCGCGTGCTGCGAACAGCCGGGGTACGAATGCGGCACCCATAACGTCGGCATGCCGAGGATGTCCGCGAAGACATCGTTGGGCAGTGTGCCGCCCAGGTTCGGCAAGAGGATGGGCGCACGGCCGGTCGTCTGTTTAACCGAGCGCACTGCCCATTGAACCCAGGCATTGTCGGGGTCCACGCGCGTGGCGGGCGTGCCCCGATCCACCTCGACGCGAACCATCCCGAAGCCTCGTTCATCCAGATGACGGCGCACGATCTGTTCGAGGTTTTTCCAGTCCGTTCCGACCACGAAGCGGATCTGCATATAGGCGAACGCGTGCGGCGGTATTGCATTGACCGGCTTCTCGGGGTTGCCTGTCCGGAACGCCAGCACCTCCAGGTTGTTCCAGCCGAACACGCGTTCAGCCGGCGTGAGGCCGGGTTCGCCGTAATCGGTATCGACTTCCGGCTCGCCCGGATTGCCGCCCACGGTAATACCGTCCAGCGCACGCCGCACCGCTTGCGGCACTTCCGGCGGCCGCAAGCCTTCAACGAGGATGCGCCCGTTGGCATCGACCATCGATGCAATTGCGCTCGCCAGCACCACGCCAGGATTGCGCAACAAGCCGCCCCAGTTACCCGAATGATGGCCGCCTTCCCGCAGGTTGACATCGAGCTTGAAGTTCACGAGGCCGCGCGAACCGAGAAAGACGGTCGGGTGCGCCGCGCCGAGACGCGGGCCATCGGAGGCGATCAGGACGTCGGCGCTCAGTTCGTCGCGCAGCGCCTTGCATACCGTATGCAGACCGGGCGAGCCCACCTCCTCGCCGGTTTCATACAACAGCTTCAGGTTGAAGCCGAGCCGCCCGCTGCGTGCGTCGAGCACGGCCTTCAGCGCGGCCAGGTTGATGCTGTGCTGACCTTTGTTGTCGGCGGTGCCGCGTCCATACCAGTGATCGCCCGCGACGGTGACTTGCCACGGCGACAAACCATCGCGCCACTGCGCGTCGTAACCCCGCACGACGTCTCCGTGCCCATAGGTCAGGACCGTCGGCACGTCGTCGCTTTCCTTACGATGAGCAATCAGGAACGGCCCCGCGCCCGGCACGGGATTGTCGACCAGCCGGAACGTAAAACCGAGTTCAGCAAGAACGGGGGCTATCTCGTCGTTGAGATACGCACTCAGCATTGGGCCGCTTTCCGGCTCCTGGCTTTCTGTGCGCACCGCGACGCGGCGACGAAGATCTTCGAGAAAAACGCCGGAATCGTACAGATCGGCCGCAGCTTGAATAGCAGACTCGCGTGTCACTTCTTGTCTCCGATGAAGCACGCCGGCAGGCGCTGGGTCTTCTGGTCTGGAAAATCGATGACGCGATCTTGATACCGCCGATATTTATGGACAATGACAATATTTGGCAATTTCCGTTGCCGAAAAGGCAAAGCTCCCACGAGGCCGTGTCATGCAAACCACCGCGCTGCGTTATTTCCTGGAAGTCGCCCGAAGCGGCTCGCTGAGCAAAGCGTCCGAGCGGCTGTTCGTCGCGGTATCGGCATTGAGCCGGCAGATAGCAAAGCTGGAGGACGAGATGGGCGTGCCTCTTTTCGAGCGGCGGCCGCGAGGCATGGTGCTGAGCGAAGCAGGACGCCTGCTGGCGGCGCACGCGCATCGCAGCCTGATGGAGCAGGATCGCGTGACCGAGGAGATTCGCGGCCTGACGACGGATCGGCGCGCTACGATCCGCGTGTCGAGTTCCGAAGGCGTCGCACGGGATTTCCTGCCGCAGGTTTTCGTGCACTTCCTGAAGACCTGGCCGGCGGCGCATTTTCAACTGGATGTAGAGGCGCCGTCCGAGGCAACGCAGCGAGTACGCGACGGCACCGCCGACATTGCAGTGTGCTTCAGCGTCGCGCCGGAGAAAGACGTCAACGTGCATTACGCGCAGCGTGCGCCGATTTTTGCGCTGGTCGCACAGGACCATCCGCTCGCGAAGCGGCCGTCCGTGTCGCTTGCCGACCTGACGCCGTGGCCGCTCGCCATCTACGGCGAGGGCGTAACCGTCAGACAATTATTCGATATCTCCTGCAGTCTCGAAGGCCTGACCTTCGAGCCCGTGTTCGTGAGCAACTATGGCGGTGCGCTGCAGACTTTTGTTCAGCAAACGAAGGCAGTCACGCTGGTTGGTTACCTGACGATTCGCAGCCGCCTCAAGCCGGACAAACTGGCAGCAGTGCCTATCAGCAACCCCGAATTGCATCAGCGGACATTGCAGGTCCAGACCATGGCGGGACGTACGTTGCCCAAGGCCGTGAGCGCGTTCCTCGAACTGCTGATAGCGGCTATTCACGATCCTTCGTGCGTCGATTAATGTTCTCCTGCTTTTACATAGTCATCCAGAATGAATATTCGATGGAGAGACGCGGCCCATGATCGACGGCTCCGGTTTGGCAACCCATGAGCGCCGCGCTCTGCGCAGGCCCGGGAAAAAGCGCCACGTCAGCAGCAACAATGCAAGCAGCGCCGGGCACCATTTCATATCGGTCTTCACTGGTTCGCGATGCGTCAATCGTGGGTCTCGCATGGCACTTGTCAAGGACGCCGGATTCAGCAGTCTTCGATACCCAAAACCGATCCGTTCAGCAACCGAAGCCAGATATTGCCCCCGCAGTTGGGATAGCTCTTCGTGGCTTTCTGCCGTGGTCGGTTTGCCCGGTACCGTCGGCACCTGTATCACCTCGTCGGCACGCCAGAATCCGATCCGGTTGCCATTCACATCGGTCTTCGGGATGTTGACGGGCTGATCGCCTCCCACGCCGATAAGCCAGCCGTGCACCTTGCCTTCCGCGATCTCGCGCACCCGGTCGTTCGACGGCAGCACAGGCGGCGCTTCCTGCCCGTCGGTGATAAACAGCACTGCCGCATCCCGCCCGACGTCATGCGCCGTGCGCACCGCCGAATAGATTCCGCCTTCGGCTATGCGGCTCCAGTTGGTCCAGCGCATGCGTCCGTCGATTTCATTAAGCGATGAAAGCAGCGCGTCGAAGTTGCCGCACACTTCAGCGGGCATCATCAGCAGCAAGGTGCGCTGGCCCGTGAACACACTCCATCCGACTTTCGAGCCACACGGTAGCTGGCCCATTGCCTCGCGCACCATCGCCCGGGCAAACTCCAGCCGGCTCGTCGGTGCGTTGCCCAGACCGACGTCCTCGGTATCCATGCTCTGCGTGATGTCGAACGTGACGATGTAACTCGCGGTATCGCGTGGCAGCGTCACGGGCGGCATCGCCAGCGCGGCGATCAGCAACAGCAGCGCGGCCGCGATCGGCCACTGCCGCCGGTCGAACCAGCCTCGCATGAGGGCGGCGATGTTCACGGCAGATCCTCGGCTTCGGCGCCACGCAACTTGACGGCGTGCTGCTCCTTGATGTCGGGCTCATCCGCGCCTTCGGATGTTTCCGGCGCAAGCCACAAGGCGCGTTCGAGGTTGTAGCGGGCGTCCCAGTCACCGGGTGAGACACGCAGCAGTTGGCGGTAACGCTGCTTCGCCTGTTCGAGCAACGGCAACGACCTGACGGGCCCGGAGTTGCTTCCGCCGGTCGCCTGGTGGACATACATGTTGCCGAGATCGAACAACGCGGCATGCGTCAGGTCGCTGTTGCCCTCGTCTTGTATCAGGCCATCGTAGAGCTTTTGTGCGTCCGCATAAGCGCCCGCTTTCGACAACACCATCGCGAGTGCCAGCTGCACTTCGGGAGGATCAGACATATCGCCGCTACCGCCCCGCGTCCTGACGATGTTGCCCGTGTCGGCAAGCGTCACGGCAACGGCTTGCGCTACGTCGTGAGCGTGCTTCAGTTGCAGCCCGTCATAGGCCGCAACAGCCGCGCAGCAGAGCGCGATCACGCCGAATGTCAGGTGAGTCGAAGCGCGCCTCATGCCCAACTCCTGACTTGAATGGTGTGCAGCGCCAAAAGCAAGACGCAGGACACCAGCGCCGCGGCGTAGCACCAGGCGCTCCGGTCCTGACGCGGCAGCCGCTCCACGAACGACACCTCGGATTTTTGCCGGCGGTTGATGTCGGCCATGGCGGCGGCCATCGCGTCGGCATCGCCAGCTTGATAGAGGTGATACGGCGACTTCAGCGTGACGAAAAACCGCTGCAGTTCGGCTTCCTCGGAAGTGTCATTGGCGGCGATCGCGCGGAGGTCAGGACTATAGACCCCGCTGCGCAGGTAGACGAAGTAGAGGTCGATCTGATTGCGCGCGAGTCCGTCCTCGATATCCCGGCGAGCCTGTGCGTCCAGCCGCGCCCCGCCGTCGGAGACGAGCACGATCGCGCGGCGTGCTTCATAACGACGCCCGTCGAACTGGCCGATGGCCGCACGCAATCCCCGGTCGAGTTGCGTATCCGGCATGCCGCGGCCGATGCCCGTGCCGGCAATCGCGTCCTGGATGATCTGGTGATTGGCCGTGAAGCGTACGACCGGCACCGGGCTGATGCCGAACATCATGAATGCGAGCCGGTCGTTGGGACGTTCATCGACGAAACGCGTCAGCGAGTGGCGCGCCACCTCGTTCTTCGACATGCCCCTCGAGTCGATAGGCAGATGTCCCATGGTGTCGTCCATGCTGGAACTTCGGTCCATCAGGATGAGGATTTCCGCGCCCGTACCCGTGCGCAGCACTTGCAGGTTCGAGCGTCCCGGACCTGCAAGGCCAATGACGATTGCGAGGATTGTCAGCACCGCGCAAGCGCGCCACAGAACACCAATCGCCCGTCCAGCGCGATCGACCGGCAGCCACGCGACGTGGGAAAAACTCAGCGTATCGCCGCGCCGACGCATCAGGGGTAGCAGCACGAGCGGCAGTAGGACGAGCGCCCACGGTTGGGCGAAATCGATGGGCGAAGTCATCGCTGCCAACGCCTTTCCGCGCGATAAAGATCACGGCATAAATCGAGCAACGGGAAAGGTGCATCGGGTGAAGCGGCCGCGAAAAAGCGCTCGCCCGACTGCTGGTAGAAGCGTTCGAGTTGCGGCCGTAGCGGTTGCAAATGAGGGGCTTTTGCAAACAAGACCGGCAGCGAACCGGTATGCACCACCTGTCCTGCCGTCTCGTTCAACGCACGATGCAGGCTGAGCCATGCGTGCTCGTTGTGATTGGCGTCAGGGGACGCTGAGCGCCGCATTTCGCCCCATGCGCGAGCGAATGGTAATCGCGCGGCTTCGCGCCGATTGCGCCACAGCCACCAGCCCAACCACGCGAGCAAGGTCAACGCGAGCAAGCCCACTGCCCAGGTCATCTCCCGGCGAAGCGGCGCCGTGGCCGCAACCCTTGCCTGCCGGTCGGGTCGCAGCGCCTGCAGATCACCGGTGGTGAACGCAGTCTGCGGCGTCAAGGGTCCCACGCTCACGGGCCATTCAGGCACTTGCAGCACTGCGCCGGATTGCGAGGTAAGCGTCAGCGCCGGTAACGCGACAGTGGTCAGCGTTTGCGGTGCGTTGGTGATCTGGTAGTCGATAGCCATCCATCGCCGGCCGTCGGCACCGGTTTCGACCCGGGGGTTCCGCCGCTCGAACCAGACGCCGATCCTCCCTGTGGAAGGCATGGCGATAGTGTCCTCATCCCGGTTGCCTGATTGAAGCAAGATACGTTGAGTCAGCACATCGCCCACCACGTGGCCGAACGCTCGCGGCTGCTCGACTGTTGCGGGCGCGGCGCTAACTGCTGATGCCAGCATGAGGCCCACTACGACCAACAAGCCTCGTTGACTATGGAGCGGCCTCATACGACCGCTTCCAGAAAATACCGCGACAGTGCTTCAGCGTCGAATGCGCCCTGGACGTAAAACGGCCGCAAACCGCGTTTATCGAATAGCGCCTTGATCTCCGTGCGCCTCCGGGCGACAGCGTCGCGCCAGTCCTGACGCGTTTTACCGCGCAGCCATAGGGTCCGGCGTCCGCCGGTTTCCGCATCGTCGACGGCCAGCAGCGAGCCTTGCGCAGGAGGCTCGATTTCGGCTTGATCCCACACGACCATCGGTATGACGTAAGCATGCGTCAACGTATCGAGTACCGAAGGCAGCCGCGTGAGCGGCCAGTGAAAATCCGACACGATAAAGATCAGCCCCTGCCGCCCTGCCAGCTTCGCCACCGCCTGTTCCAGCCCGCCGATACCGCCCGCGACACCCGGCGTCAGCGTGCAGTCGCGCAACAGGCCGGCCATCACGTCGCCGACACCCTGACCATAACGTGCTGGTGAATAAAGTTCTTCACGCTCGGTGTTATCGAACGCGACCATACCCACCTGATCGCCCGCACGGAACGCGCTGTATCCGAGCGCGGTCACGAAATCGGCGGCAACATGCAGTTTCGATTTGAGTAGCCCGAAGTACATCGACGCCGAGACATCGATCACCACATACACCGGCACCGCGACACGTTGCAAATGAACCCGCACGAGCCACTCGGCAGGGATGGCGCGCAAGCTCGCACGCAAGTCGAGGCGGCGCGGATCGGGATGATCGAAGAGCCGTGCGTGCATGGCGAACGCCTGACCCGCGCCGAAGCTCGAACCGGGATGCGAACCGGGCCGCGAACCGCCGGCGCGCATCGGCAGTCGATAGTGAAACTCGGGCATGACGTTCGTTACGTTCATGGCGTTCATTGCTTCAAGGCACCGCGACCTTCGCCATGATCTGCGCGATCAGCGCTTCGGCAAGCTCTTGCCGTCGCAGTTCGTAGATCGGTGTGAAGAACACCCGATGGCCGAGCGCAGGCAACAGCACTGCGTGAATGTCCTCGGGTATCAGATGCGAGCGGCCGGCGAGCCATGCCACGACCCGAGCCGCGCGCAACAGCGCGCTCATGCCGCGCGGACTGGCGCCGACGAGGATGAGCCGCTGCATGTCCACGCCTTCCAGCGCGATATCGAATCGCTGCGGATTTTCGGTCGCTTGCCAGATGTCCAGCACGTAGCGCTCGATGGTCGCGCTGGCGCTCACGTTCCGCTGGATGGTCGCACCGATGGCGTTCAGTTGCTCCCAGCGCACGACGCCGGGCGTGACCTGTTCGAGCAGCGCGTCGACGTCGTGGAAGACAGGATCGAAGACCAGCGCGCGCCGTACGTCCGGCTCGGCCGGCGTGGGCATATTCAGTTCGAGGAGGAAACGGTCACGCGCCGCAGAGGCCAACTCGAACGTCTCTTCGCGTTCGACCTTGTTGCGATCGGCGAACACGATCATGTGCGGGAAACGGTACTCGCGGTCGAATGCGGAGACCGAACGCTCGGCCATTGCGCGAAGCAGCAACGATTGAACCTGTGGGCGCGCCCGGTTGATCTCGTTGAAGAAGAACGTGGTCAGGCGTTCGCCGTGGCGCAGCAATGGCCCGGGATCGATACGCGGCTTGCCCTCGGCATCCACATAGGTGTGATAGATCAGGTCGCCCGGCATCATGTCGATGGTGCCTTCCACGCGCCCGAAGTCTCCGCCTATGGCACGAGAGAACGCACGCAGCACCGTCGTTTTACCGACCCCGACCCCGCCTTCCAGAAGCACGTGACCGCGAGCGAACAGCGCCACGTTGATCAGGCGGATGGTTTCACGCTGGCCTATGACAGCCGTGGCGACGCTCTGCTCCACGCGTGCTGCGTTCTCGCGCCAGTCCTGAAGCTGCTCTTCCAAAGCCATTGGCTTGCTCTCCACAAGGCTGATCGACGCACTGCACCGCAGCATGCGGCACCGGTACGACTGAACGCATAAGTCGTACCGAGCGGGCATGGGCGTGGAGATGATTCAGGGGTAAGCGTTGCGCCACGGAGAAACAGCGCGAAGGGAGAGCGCCTGAGGCTGGCTCAGGCGCAATTGAGGAACAGACTGTCACAGCTGGCGAGACACGTTGTGCCTGCAAGCATCGGCAGTGGCGGGCTGCTTGCGTGGTCTGCCTTCGCTAAGACAGCCACGCATGGCAGCATCAGGTTAGCTTTTCGTCCACCTGTCCATGCTCAGGTTAAACCCGGAATCCACGAAGTACCGGCCAGCGGCACACGCGCCATGGCGGCCGCTTCGACCGTCAAGGCTACAAGGTCTTCGGGCTCCAGATGATGGACATTCTGCTTGCCGCAAGCTCGCGCAATCGTCGTCAGTTCCATGTTCAGCGTCTTCAGATAATTACGCACACGGCGCGACCCTTCTTCCGGCTGCACACGCTGTTCAAGCAGCGTGTCCTGAGTCGTGACACCGACCGGGCATTTGCCCGTATGACAGTGATGGCAAAAACCCGCCGACGTGCCCAGCGCCGCGTAATCGGCCGCAGCGGAATGCAGACCACCGTTCTGGAAATACGTATCGCTGTTGCATCCGAGCGCCATCAACATGCCTTGCCCGATCGCCACCGCATCAGCGCCCATCGCCAGAGCCTTCGCAATGTCGGCACCCGTGCGAATCCCGCCCGATACAATCAGCTGCACCTGCCCCTTCATGTTCAGGTCCTCGAGCGCGTCGACCGCCTGACGAACAGCTGCCAGTGTCGGGATACCGACGTTCTCGATAAAACATGTCTGTGTCGCGGCGGTGCCGCCCTGCATGCCGTCAATCACGACCACATCCGCGCCGGCATGGACGGCAAGCTTCACGTCGTTGAACGTACGCGTTGCGCCGACCTTCACGTAGATCGGCTTCTCCCAATCCGTGATCTCGCGCAGTTCCTGGATCTTGATCGCGAGATCGTCGGGACCGGTCCAGTCAGGATGACGGCTCGCCGAACGCTGGTCGATACCGGCGGGCAGCGTGCGCATCGCAGCGACGCGCGGGTTGACCTTCTGCCCCAGCAACATGCCGCCGCCGCCCGGCTTCGCGCCCTGCCCGATCACCACTTCGATCGCGTCGGCGCGGCGCACGTCGTCGGGATTCCAGCCATAACGCGAGGGCAGGCACTGATACACCAGCGTCTTCGACGAGCGCCGTTCTTCCTGCGTCATGCCGCCATCGCCGGTCGTGGTCGACGTTCCCGCCGCGGTCGCAGCCTGCCCGAGCGCTTCCTTCACATTCGCCGACAACGCACCGAAGCTCATCCCGGCGATGGTGATCGGGATATCCAGAACGACGGGCTTCTTCGCAAAGCGCGTACCGAGCACGGTCTTCGTCACGCATTTCTCGCGATAGCCTTCGAGCGGATAACGCGAGAGCGACGCGCCGAGAAACAGCAGGTCGTCGAAATGCGGCACCTTGCGCTTGGCGCCAAGGCCGCGAATTTCGTACAGGCCGCGCTGTGCCGCGGTGTGGATATAGTCGATCGTGCTGCGGTCATAGCCTGCTGATTCTTCTTGCTGCAGGCGGACGAAATGAACCGGTTTGGCTTCCATGGGGACCTTCTCAGAAGAACGGAATGTCAATATTCCTGGTTCGCGTCGGCGTTCCAGTGGTAGAGGGTGCGCGCCGAAGCAATGCGTTTGAACGACATCGGATCGTGATTCAGTCCCGCGGCTTTCAACAGGTCGCGAACGGCCGATACATCGGCGTCGGTCATCTCTTCGTATTGCGCGTCCGCGCCTAGCGACTTCACCGAACCGCGTACGTACAACACGGCTTCGTAGAGGGAGTCTCCAAGGGCGTCCCCTGCGTCGCCGCAGATCACCATGCGGCCCGCCTGCGCCATGAAGGCCGAGAAGCTGCCAACCGAACCGCCGACCACGATATCGCCGCCCTTGAGCGAGATGCCGCAGCGCAAGCCGGCATCGCCGTCGATCACGAGCAGGCCGCCATGCGCCGACGCCCCCGCGCCATTCGACGCGAAACCCTTCACGTGAACTTTGCCGCTCATCATGTTCTCCGCGACGCCGGTGCCCGCGCTGCCCGCCACGGTGATCGTCGCGTGCTTGTTCATGCCGCCCGCGTAATAACCGGCGTGTCCGTCGATCAGGATCTGCACCGCCGCGTCCACGCCGACCGCCAGATTGTGTGCGCCGTTGGGCGAGACCACGGTCACCTGCCGGCCTTCGAGCGTCTCAGGCGCGCCGTGAAGAAACTGGTTGACCTCGCGGACCGACGCTTTCTCCAGGTCAAAGATCACGCTTTCCATACATACATCTCCTCGGGTGCAGGTTCAAACACTTTGGCGTGCTTGATATCGGGCAAGTGCGCAAGCGACCGGAATTCCGACGCGATCGCGACGTAGTCGTCGGTCTCGGCCACCACCGCGGGCTTGCACGCAAAGGGGTCGCGAATCAACGCGAGTTCCGTCGATGTGCCCATCAGGAAGGTGTAGAAACCGTCGAGTTCCTCGAAGCCTTTTTGCAACGCTACCGGTAGTTCATCGCCTTCGCGCAGACGCCATTCGAGAAAACGGCAGGCGGCTTCGGTGTCGTTGTCGGTATCGAAGTGAATGCCTTGCGGTTCGAGCATGCGGCGCACGCCGTAGGGATTCGACAGCGAGCCGTTATGCACGAGGCAAAAATCCTCGCCGGCCGTGAACGGATGCGCGCGATCGGGCGTCACCGCCGACTCCGTCGCCATGCGCGTATGGCCAACGAGATGCGAGCCCTTCAGGTTCGCGAAGTCGTAGCGTGCGGCTACCTGCGCCGGCGTACCAATGTCCTTGTACAGATCGATGGAACGTCCAGTGGAAAGCAGATACACCTTCGGATGCGTGGCGCGCAGCCAGGTCTTCACGACTTCCGGGTCGCCCTGCAAGGTCAGGATCGCGTGATTGCCTTGCGGTTCCACTTGCGCGTCCACGTTCATGGCGCCGTTCAACGCGGCCGTTAACCCGTTCCAGTCGAAACGATCGCCCTCGGGCGTGAATCCCGAATACAGGCTGAGCTTTCGCTTGCCCGCATCCAGTTGCTGGCTGAACACCGCGAGGCCGGCCGAGTCCGGGCCGCGCTCGGTCATGCCGATCAGCATCGGCACCATCAATGCTCCAAGCCGCTCGCGCAGTGCCGGTGTCTTCACCAGCAAACCTACGATTCCGCACATCTTGTCTCTCCTCAGAAAAATTCCAGATAGCTTTTCATTTCCCAATCCGACACATGCCGCATGTATTCGAGCCACTCCATGCGCTTGAGCTTGAGGAATTCATCGGCGACGGGACCGAGTGCATCGCAGATCAGCCGGTCACTTTCGAGCGCGTCGAGCGCATGTTCGAGGTTCTGCGGCAAGACGCCGATGCCATGTTCCTGCAGCTTGGCCGGTGACCACTCGTAGAGGTTTTCATTGGCCGGAGCGCCGGGCGACAACTCGCGGTCGACGCCGTCGAGACCTGCCGCGATCACCGCGGCCGTCGCCAGATACGGATTGCACGCGCCATCGGGAAGACGCAACTCAATACGCTCGCCCGGCACGCGAACCATGGTCGAGCGGTTGTTATCGCCGTAGCTGATATATGCGGGCGCCCAGGTCGCTCCGGTCAGTGAACGGCCGACCACGAGTCGCTTGTACGAGTTCACGGTCGGGTTGCACAACGCGGTGAGCGCCGGGGCATGGGCGAGCAAACCGGCCGTGAATTGATAGGCAAGCTTCGACAAACCCATGCCCGACGGATCGCTTTTGTCGGAGAACAGATTACTCTCGCCGTCGCCGATCGACATGTGCATGTGCATGCCGTTGCCCGGCCGGTTCGCGAACGGCTTCGGCATGAACGAGCAGATCAGGCCCATCTCGTTCGCTATCTCCGACGCCGCCATCTTGAAGAACACATAGTGATCGCAGGAGGTCAGGCAATCCGTGTACGTGTAGTTGATCTCGAACTGGCCGTTCGCGTCTTCATGGTCGATCTGATAGACGTCGATACCCGCCGCGCGCATCGACTCGGTGAGCTTTTCCAGGAACGCGCGGGTCCGCGACAAACCCTTGTAGTCGTAGCAGGGTTTGGCCAGCGTATCGCTGGCATCGCACGGCTCGATAGCACCCGTCACCGACCGCTTGAGCAGCGAGAATTCTGGTTCAAGCCCGGTAAACAAGGTCCATCTGCGCTCCGTCAGGCGCGCCACCTGCTTTTTCAGCGTCACGCGCGCGTCATAGGCCCAAGGTTCGCCTTTGACGTGCCCCTCGCAGACAATGCGCGCCGTGCCGCTTTGCCAGGGCACGGTGGTGAGCGTGGAGAGATCGCCGACGGCCATGAAGTCCGGCCCGTTCGGTTCGATGCCCACACCCCAGATCGCGAAACCCGCGAACCCGGCGCCCGCTGTAAGGATGCTGTTCAGGTGCGCGACCGGCACCGACTTGGCCTTGGCCACGCCATGAATATCGACGAACTGCGCCAGCACGTATTTCACGCCTTGTTGTGCCAGCCAGCCTTGAGCGTCCTGCGCGGATTCGAAGCGCGGCACGGTGCCAAGCTCCGTTACCGGCGCGTTGCGGCTATCGTTCAGGTTCATCGTGACTCCTTGCACCGTCTATCGTTGGTTGAAAAAGCCATGCTCCTGTCGCATGGCCCCATTACGACCCACTCGACAGTCACCCATCCCGGCGCTCCGCAAGCAAGTTCGCAGTATGTGCATGAATTTATTCGTGTGCAACAATAATTCATGTCATGAAACTTCTAGCACGTACCACCTTCAACTGATCTGCTAACCTGCCGTTTTCTCATGAGGCGTGCAATGCAAACCGAGGATGACCGCAAGAATCCGCTTGAGCATTACCTTGGTGCGACCATCCGAGAGCTTCGCCTGCGCCATGGCTTGACCATTGCCCAGGTTTGCGAACAGGCCGGCATCAGTCGCGGCATGCTGTCGAAGATCGAAAATGCCCAGACCTCGACCGGACTTGACGTGCTCAACCGGATCGCCCAGGCCCTCGGCGTGTCGATGTCGACCCTGTTTCGCAACTACGACGTTCCCGACGGCAGCGCCCAGTTCGTCAAGAAAGGGGCCGGCATGGAGGTTGTCCGCAAGGGTACGAAACGCGGTCACACCTACCACCTGCTTGCGTATGACCAAGGTCCCCAAAAAATCTTCGAACCGTTTCTCATCACAATGGATGATGAAGCTGAACGCTTCCCGGTCTTCGAGCACCCCGGCACCGAGTTTATTCATATGCTGAAAGGCGTGATCGAATACAGGCACGGCCAGCAAACCTATGTCCTGCATCCGGGCGACACCCTCACGTTCCAGGGCAATGTTCCACACGGTCCGGAAAAGCTCATCAAGATGCCCATCCAGTTCCTGTCGATCATCCTGTACCCGCCGACTGCCGCCGAATGAAGGCTTCAATCGATCTTCGGCATATCAATGCAACGATCGTGCCACGTTTCCCGTCGAGAACTAAAAGTTCATGACAGGAAACCTTTTGGAGGGTATGGGGGATTGTTCTTTCGGCGCTATCAGGATCACAACCGCCTTGCCGCGGTGCGCTGTTTGCCTTGGTTGGTGCGTCCACGCACGCTGTCGGGTGGCCCGCTTATGAAGTCCATCACAAACGCTTATACAAAGCGCGGAGTGAACCCAAATGTCATTCAGCTAAGATTTACCTGGGAAAAAGCCGCCCACGGCAATGAGCGCGGTTTTTTGCATTTTTAGCGTCAAGTGTACGGATCCCACGACGTGCTTCCGGTGCCGACGACCGTCTCAGTTCGACCCAATGCGGCCGGACTCTGCCGCCTGACCAAAGACTGCTCCAGACAGGCTGTGGTCGGTCGGAGCGCTGCGAGCTGCAATGGTTATCGGCCCGATGCAGACTTCGGTCGCCGAAGAAGTGAACGTTCTGCTACACGTAGGTCGCGGGCGCGGTTGCCGACATGCCGATCGTCCCGGGGCTTGAATGCGCCAGTACGTAGTTCACCAGAGCCTTCAGCTTGGCAGGCTGCTGCCGCCTGCTCGGGTAGTACAGGTAGAAGCCGGGAAAAGTCGGTGAGAAGCTGCTCAAGACGCGTTTCAACTTCCTGGCCCGGATGTGAGGAAGCGCGAGTTGCTCGAACGTGTACGCCAGTGCAATCCCATCCAGCGCAGCCTCAACTGAGAACAATGAGTCGCTGATCGTGAGATTGCCGCTGATCTCGTACTCGACGATACGGCCGTCGACCTCGAACTCCCACTTGTGAATGGCCCCGCTGCCTGAAAACCTGAACCGCACGCAGTTGTGGTGTACCAGATCGGACGGGTGACGTGGAACGGGATGCTGCTTGAAGTAGTCGGGCGATCCAACGATGGATACCGCAACCGGGCCACCGAGAGGCAGGGCCACCATGTCCTTCTGGACACTCTCCCCCATTCGAACGCCTGCGTCGAACCCTTTTTCGACGATGTCCACGTAGCCCTCGTCATTCGTCAGCTCGATCTGGACGTCCGGGTAGGCTTTCAGGAACCCGGCCAACAGCGGCTGGAGGACCATGGCGGTCGAGATTCGCGCTGCGTTGATGCGCAGAACGCCCGATGGCCGGCCCTGAAGCTCATGAAGTTGCTCTCCGGCTTCGAGCACGTCGCTCAGCGCCGGCCCAATTCGGGACAGATATGCCGCTCCCGCCTCAGTGAGGCTGACGCTGCGGGTGTTCCGGTTCAGAAGCCTGGCTCCGAGCCGGGCCTCCAACTGGCGGATCGCCTGACTGAGCGCCGAGGGCGAGACCTCGAGCGCTGCCGCGGCCGCAGAGAACCCACGGTGCTCTGCGACCTTCCAGAACGCGAGCAGTCCATCGAGCTGGTTGAGTCTCATGCTTTGAAGAATATCTTCAAACTGTATTCAGCACTAGGGTGTTTTTCTTCTCAGTCCATCTGTTTAGAGTGAACGGCATTGAAAAGGAACTGAAGGGAGTTGGAGCATGAGCAAGGTCTGGTTTATCACGGGTGCAGGCAGCGGTATCGGCGCCGGTACGGCCAGGGCCGCGTTGAAGGCCGGTGATCGCGTGGTCGCCACAGGCAGGAACCTGGAGAAAGTGCGCAATGCCTTGCGCGACGTGGCCGGCGAGAACCTCGAAGTTCTCCAGCTGGACGTCTCCGATGAGGCGCACGCAACGACCGTTATCGACCAGGCGCTGGAAAAGTTCGGTCGCATCGACGTGGTCGTGAACAGTGCCGGCTACAGCCTGCTAGGCAATTTCGAGGAATTGGAAACGCAGGACATTCAACGCCTGTTCGCGACCAACTTCTGGGGCGTGAGCAACGTGATGCGGGCAGCGCTGCCGGTCATGCGCAAGCAGCGCTCCGGAAACATCATCAACATCAGCTCCGTGGCAGGCGCTGTCGGCCTGATGCACTGCGGCGCCTACAGCGCAAGCAAGTTCGCCGTGGAGGGCCTTTCGCTTGCCGTGGCCGAGGAGGTCGGAAAGTTCGGGATTAAAATCACGGTGGTCGAGCCAGGATTTTTTCGCACGGACCTGCTGGACGCAGCCAACGCCAAGTGGCCGAGCAAGCGCATCGACGATTACGCTGCGGCCGAGGTCAGCGCCGAGTCAATGTGGTCCCCCTACGCCGGCAAGCAACCGGGAGATCCCGACAAGCTCGGCCAGGTCCTGGTAAAGCTCGCGGATATGGACACTCCGCCTCGCGTGTTCTTGGCTGGAAGCGATGCACTCGTTGTGGTCGGGCCGGCTGTGGAGGCTCGGCTGAGGGCAGTGCACGCCTTGGAGGCACTTTCGACGTCGACGGACAGCAGCTTCTGATCGCAAGGCGAGTTGCCCTAGAACCTGTCTATTGCTAGTCAGTGCTATTGTCGGAGCAGCCTGTACTGGCGTCTATGCGGACGACAAAAGACCGATCTCAGCTGAGTCACAAACGAAAAGGAGTAGGTTGATGTCTGAAAACACCATGCTGCGCGATCTGTTCGACCGCTGGGAGAGCGTATGGCATGAAGGACGATTTGATCTGGTCCCGGACTGCGTCGGGCCGCACTACATCAGGCACGACGAAGCCGGCGACCGGACGGTGACGCGGGAGGCCTACGCGGCAGAAATCGCCAAGGTTCAAGAGGACCGGCACGGCATCCGTGTCGTTGTCTATGATCACTCATTCGAAGGCAACCGCGCATGGTTTTGCTTCGCGTTCAAGTGTACTGATCCCAAGACTGGCGAGCCGCGTAGTCGAGCGGGCATGCAGTCCTACCGGACTAAGTCAGGCAAGCTCGTAGAGACGTGGCTCGCGCTTCAGCCGCTAGGCTCGGCATGGACAGATACGCCGCAAGAGCATTGGACGAGCCCTCCTGCGATCAAATAAGTTTCTGGCGCTCATCTTCGCTTCCGTTGCCAAGGACTTCACGTCGATGCCATCTACCATCCGCAACTCGCTCGTCTGGATCTTCGAAGCATTCGAGCGAGATTCAACCTACATCGCCAAGCGGATGTTCGGCTGCGATGCCGCATATGTCAACGGCCTGTTGTGTCTGGTTGCAGCCGATCGCGACGAGCCGTGGAACGGCTTGCTGGTGTGCACATCGCAAGAGCGCCACGCCGCTCTCATTGAAGAAATGCCCGCTTTGCGGCCACATCCGGTGCTTGGAAAATGGCTGTATGTTCCGCAAGCCGATCCTGCGTTTGAAGACATCGCGGAAAGGATGACGTCGCTCGTGCTTGCGCGCGATTGGCGCGTGGGTGTCGAGCCGAAGCCACGCCGACGTGGCGGAGGATATTCGCTGCCAAAGACATAAGGAATCGCTACAAGCAACCTCTCTATGCGACCAATCCGCGGTCAAGCTTTTCAGAGTGCGAAGGTCCGTTGTTTGTGTCGAAACCGACGTTCGAACGTCCAACTATGAGCGAGTTGGTCCGCCGTCACGACCAGGCCGGACAGTCGCGGCATGCAAATAGGCCGATCCGAAGATTCCTGGTTTTTCGTTCATCAGCGCGATGCGCCCGGGAACAAGGCACACCACACGGCTAATGGTGCGTCGACTTTAACCGACGCACCGTCCGTCTCTCAGGCTAGCGACCAACTCCGCTTCAGCGAAGTCCTTTTGCTGCCCTTTATTTATTTATTCGGTTAGCCGAGCCAGCCTTTGATGGTGTCGGCCATGACGTTGGTCGAGATGCCATAGCGATCGTGCAAGGTCGGCAGCGCGCCCGCAGCGAGAAACACGTCCGGCAGCGCGATCTGACGGTACATCGGCGTGACGCCGGCCGTTAGCAGTGTGGTAGCGACCGCTTCGCCAAGGCCGCCGATCACCGAATGATTCTCGGCGACCACAACCATCCGGCCCGTGCGCCTGGCTTCGCGCAGGATCGTCTCGGTATCGAGCGGCTTGATGGTCGGCACGTGCAACACGCCAACTCCGACGTTGTCCGCTTGCAGCGCTTTAGCGACCTCCAGCGCGCGCATGGTCATGATGCCCGACGAGATGATCAGCACCTCGGCGCCGTCGCGAAGCAGCTTTGCCTTGCCAAGCTCGAACTGGTAGTCGTATTCGTCGAGCACGGCTGGAACGTTGCCACGCAGCAGGCGCGCATACACCGGGCCGTTATGCGCGGCGATCGCAGGCACCATCTGCTCGGTATCGAGCGCGTCGCACGGATCTATGACCGTCATGTTCGGCATGGCACGCATGAGCGCAAGATCCTCGGCCGCCTGGTGGCTCGGGCCGTAGCCGGTCGTGAGGCCCGGCAGCGCGCAGATGATCTTCACGTCGAGGTTGTCCTCGGCGATGGCCTGATGCATGAAGTCATACGCGCGGCGGGTCGCGAACACTGCGTACGTCGTCACGAACGGCTGGGCGCCTTCATGCGCCAAACCGGCGGCCGCGCCCATCAGCAGTTGCTCGGCCATGCCCATCTGGTAGTAGCGCTCAGGGAATTCCTTTCCGAAGATGTGCAGGTCGGTGTACTTGCCGAGGTCGGCGGTCATGCCGATCACATTCTTCTTCTCCCGCGCCAGTTGAGCCAACGCATGACCGAACGGCGCGGAGCGCGTGACTTGTCCTTCGCTGGCGATAGAGGCGATCATCGCCGAGGTCTTCAGGCGCGGCTTCGTGGTGGTGGTATTGCTCATGCTTGTCTCCCGGCTTCGAGTGCCGCAAGCGCCAGTTGCCACTCGTGGGCATCGACGCGGATGAAATGGTTCTTTTCCCGTTCTTCGAGGAACGGCACGCCGCAGCCCATGCGGGTATCGCACACGATAATGCGCGGCTGCTCCTTCGGATGATTGCGCGCGGCATCGAAGGCTGCTTTCACGGCATCGACGTCGTTGCCGTCCACGCGCTGCGTGAACCAGCCAAACGCTTCAAGCTTCTCGACGAGCGGCTCGAACGCCATGATCTGCGACGAGGGACCGTCGGCTTGCTGGTTGTTGACGTCGACCATGGCGATCAGGTTGTCGAGCTTCCAGTGAGCGGCCGACATAAGGCCTTCCCAGATCGCGCCTTCATCGAGTTCGCCGTCGGAGAAGAGCGTGTAGACGAAGGCGTCCGAGCCCTTGCGCTTCAGTCCGAGGCAGCGGCCCACCGCGATCGTGAGACCGTGGCCGAGCGAGCCGCCGGACATCTCCATGCCGGGCGTGTAGCTCGCCATGCCGGACATCGGCAACCGGCTGTCGTCGCTGCCATAGGTCTCGAGTTCTTCCGGTGGCAGGAAACCGGCTTCGAACAGCGCGGCATAAAGTGCGATCGCATAGTGTCCGTTGGACAAGAGGAAGCGGTCGCGGCCTTCCCATTCGGGGTTGTCGGGCTGGTAGCGCATCGCGCCGAAGTAGGCAACCGCGAGTACATCGGCGATGTCGAGTGCCTGGCCGATGTAGCCCTGCCCCTGCACTTCGCCCATCAGCAAGGCGTTTCTACGAATCCGATAGGCGCGCTCGGCGAGCGTCACCGCATCTGATGACGGACTGTTCATGGTGTCTCCTTGATTTAAAAAGTGAGTCTCTGCAGCGGACGGTGTCAGCGATTGACGGTTTTGGCAGGCACGAGGAAAACAAGCCCGGCACCGATGACGATAGCGACGGAGATAAAGATGAGCCCAGCCGTCGACTTGCCGGTCAGGTCGTTCAACCAACCGACAATGGCCGGCGAGAAAAAGCCCGCGAGATTGGCGAAACAGTTCACCGCGGCGATACCCGCCGCGGCGGACATGCCGCCGAGGAGCGCGGTCGGCAGTGACCAGAACTGCGACGACGAAGCGAGAATGCCGGCGGCGGC
>JGI12635J15846_10000641_pt1 | contig 30188 bp, 29 predicted proteins | sample BlaSpr_A8_OM2_M2_FD_15846 | JGI IMG/M metagenome (IMG submission 15846)
ACCGGCTACGTCGGAGGCACCAGCGGCATTGCCGCCGACAACAACAGTGGAGACAGCGAAGCGGAAAGTATTTATTTTTCAACGGAAGAGTTCGGCACGGCCTCGACAAATGTGGCCGCTACGACAGCCTACAATGTCAACGGCATCTACACCGACGGCCAGACCTTCCCCGCAGCCGGAGGATTAGATGACGACGGCAACGCGTACTCGCATAATCAGCTCGGAGCGTCGGTCACATGGAACGGCACCACTTTCACCCTTGGCCCAACCAACAATCCGAGTGCCTGGCAGAACGTCGTGGTCACGCTCCCCGCTGGCAGCTACAGCACTTTGACCTTTCTGGGCACGGCGGTCAATGGCAACCTGGCCTCGCAACAATTTATCGTTACCTACAGCGATAATTCCACAACCACGTATACTCAGAGCGTCAGCGACTGGTTCACGCCGCAGTACTATCCCGGAGAATCGGTGGCCGCAACCACCCAATATCGCGACGAATACAATGATACAAAGGATAACCGGACCTTCCTTCTCTACGGTTACTCCTTCGCCATCAATCCCAAGAAGACCGTCAAGAGCCTCACGTTGCCCGCGCCTCAGACCGGGGGCGAAAACGCTGACAACGTCGTCGTNGTTCTCTCCATCGCTCTATCCAGCAATTGTGGAGGGCAAGACTACTGCGCCGTCAAGCTCACGCAGGGAGCCCTGCAATGATGCGGCGGCCTTGATTTTTGCTAAGAGAGCCGATCGCGGGGGCGACCGGCTAGGAAGTCTTAGGATTCAGTTTGCACGACGTGCCGTAGCTAAAGATCTTCCCGCAAGATAAAGACTGTGTCTCAAACACCCGCTTGAAGCGGAACGCGTCCTTGGTTGGACACTCCGCGGACTGTGCGGAATCGCCATAACGTTCATCGACTAAGTCGTGGTCGCAATCGCCTCGATTGCAATCGATGTGGACATCGTTGAACTCGCTGGTGTTCGCATCTTTACCCAGCCTGCCTTGNATTGTGGGATCGCCACAGAGATCATTCATTAGGTTCAGGCGGTTGTGGATAGCAAAATCGGAAACTGCGAACGGCGCCCCTCACTGGGGCGGCGTTCATCGGCTGCGTGGGAATCCTGGTGCATAGCCGCCTCGATATCCATCTCCAGATTCCGGCCAACGCGGCGCTGTTTTATGTTTTGTGCGCAATCGCGGCCAGCGCGCCGGGTCGGGAATCTCAGCGCCGCCGCGTGTTGCGCCGCCATAGTTTGACCATCGAGCCCATCGCGGAAACGCCCGCCACGTAGTGAAAAAGATTGCACTATCTCCAATGCTCTTTAACCTTTGTCGTCGGCCCACCTCGGGTGTATACTTCGGCGCATTGTAGTTCCCTCGCTACCCCGAGTGAGGGGTTTCCGAGTTCAATCAGGCATGTTAACTAGATCGGTGTGGGATTCTGGGTGCCATGCTACGACCTTAAAGATCTTCCAGGAACCTAAAACTAACTAAGGAGAAATCGTGATCCGAAAATCAAGTGTGTTTTTACTCACGCTCGCCGCAGTCCTGTCGACCGTGATCGTCGTTAGCCAGGCACAGTCGCAGACCCTGATGACCCGCCATGTGCGTGAAGCTGTTCGCAATGGGGAAGCCAAGCTGGTTGGCCATCTCCCCGCAACCCAAACCATGCACTTCGACGTTGTTCTGGCGCTGCGCCATCAGCCAGAGCTTCAGGATTTTCTCCGCGACCTTTATGACCCTTCCAGCGCTTCCTACAAGCACTACGTAACCGTGCCTGAGTTTACGGAGCGGTTTGGTCCCAGCCAGGAAGATTATGACGCGCTGATTAGTTTCGCGAAGAGCGCCGGCTTCACGTTGGTTGGCGGCTCCCGCGATTCCATGGACGTGCAGTTCCAAGCCCCCGTGGCCACGGTCGAGAAGGCCTTTCACGTGAGCATCAACGTGTACCAGCATCCCACCGAAAACCGCACCTTCTTTGCTCCCGACCGCGAACCGACCGTGAACCTCTCGTTCCCGCTCTGGCACGTCGCTGGATTGGACAACTATTCCGTCCCGCGGCCGGCCTTCGTGCATAAAGCTGTTAAGGGTGTACCTGCGGCTACGACCGGCTCTTGCCCTTCGGCCTCTTTCTGCGGCAGCGATATGCGGGCAGCCTACTACGGCGGAACGGCGCTCACCGGAACTGGCCAGAATATCGGTCTGCTGGAGTATGCCGGATATGATATCGCCGACGTCAATACTTACTACACGAATGCCAAACAGACCAGAGGCTTCGCTGTGGTTGGCATTTCCACCGACGGCACCAGCGTCAACTGCCTGGCTTCCCAGGGCTGCGACGATACGGAACAGACCCTTGACATTACGCAGGCGGGCGGCATGGCCCCGGGTGTAACCACAGTTTATATGTATGTGGGATCCACCGACACTGCGCTATTGGGCTCGATGTCGACGCATACTCCGCTGCCTTTGAACTTGAGCGCTTCGTGGCTCTGGGATCCATCCGACCCCAGCACCGACGATCCGTATTTCGAGAAGATGGCGTCGCAGGGCCAGAGCTATTTCAACGCAGCTGGCGACGATCGCAAGTTTAACTCCAGCTATCCAACCTGGCCGGCGGATGCTGCCTATATTATGAGCGTCGGCGGCACGGACCTGACGACTAAGAGCGCGGGCGGACCCTGGGCTTCAGAAGCTGCTTGGTCTGACAGCGGTGGCGGCTTCTGGGCTCCGGATGACATCCTGATTCCCACGTGGCAGCAACTGGCAGGCGTGATTAACTCGAAAAACGAAGGGTCGACCACTTATCGGAACGCCCCTGATGTCTCGGCCAACGCAAACTTTACTTTCTACGTTTGCGCCGACCAGACAACCTGTACCGCTAACGAATACGGTGGGACCAGTTTTGCGTCGCCGATGTGGGCGGGCTATCTGGCTCTTGCCAATCAGCAGGCAGCTTCCGTCGGCGCTGCAGCGCCGGGCTTCATCAATCCGGCCATTTATGCGATCGGCGTCGGCTCCAGCTATGACACCGATTTCCACGACATCACCAGCGGCTCTAACGGCTATCCGGCCGTCACCGGCTACGATTTGGTGACCGGTTGGGGCAGTCCGAACGGAGCCGCTCTGATCAACGCTCTGGTCGGATCGGGTGGCGGCGGACCGTCCGTCACACTCTCCCCGACCTCGCTGAAGTGGGGCAAGATCGCCGTCGGCACTACAACCGCGGCGAAGAAAGTCACGCTTACCAACAGCGGCACTGGGACGCTCAACATCTCGAGCCTTGGCATCAGCGGCGACTTCGCGCTCGCGACCGTCAAGAAAACCAAGCTGATAACTCCTTGCGCTAGCGGCCTCGCGGTCCCTGCGGGCGGCACGTGCATCATCAAAGTAACCTTCACTCCGACTCAGACCGGAGTGCTCAACGGCGACGTCACCTTCACGGACAATGCTGGCAACAGCCCGCAGCAGGTGCCACTGACCGGAACTGGCAAGTAACTTTTTGCCATCGATAAACTGAACCACTGGGCGGGACTTCGGTCCCGCCCATTTTTATTGGGCTCTCTATTGATCCTCATTGTGGAGACTTTTCCGAGTTATACTTCTCGGCCAAGAACCGGTGCTTCTGGAGTGAGGTTTCCATGCCCCCATCAACTGGAATACTGCAATCCAGTATGCCGCCCTGGTTAAGATCGCGGAGTCGGTCGAGCCCGCCAGCGCCTATGGGCCAAATGAGATCGCCGCCATCGGCAATGCCGGCTACACATTTCTTCAAACACTCTACGGCGACGACCTCGCCACCGACATCGATCCACATCGGAGATATCGTGCCCGCGCTCCGGTGAACATTTTTTCGCGGGCGGATTCAACGCCTCGATCCCCAGCCACTATCGCATCGTGAATCGGGCAGGATCTGGTGCCGAAGCTCCCCCAATTCTTCCCCTGCCCTACGAGCACGTGAATACGTTTTTCGAACTCGTCCCTCCCTTTGGCGATCAATCCCACAATTCCCTGTATGCATCACCTGACTACGTATCTGTGGCTCATGAGCCAGCAGGCAGCGGCAGGTCAAACCCTAGCCGGTACCCCCCATCAACTCGATGCCGACTGGGTGTCGACAGGCCCGGCTCATATCTGAGAACATACTCTGAAAACAAGGCCGTAAATCGCCGCCAAGAGGTTGATTTTCCGCTGGTGGCGGGCGGTTTGGCGCGGTATTCGCCGTCTCCGGATGGGGAGGTATCTAGTTCCTACTGAGATTACGAAGGTAATCTAGGCTTCTTTTGCGGTATTTTCCGTGATATAACGCCGTTAGCTGCTCGTCAGACCTTGGCTGGAAGTTATCTTTCTTTTCCAGCCTGCTTTTCTGCCTTTCCATTCAAGCGCAGAGCGACAGCTGAGGAGGAGTCGTGTCCGAAGCACGTACCGGGAAAAGGTTTCCGCTGCATTTGCCGATCAAGATTCATAAGGAAGATTCCGTGGGGGAGATCAGCAGCGGCATGACCGGCGATCTAAGTGCCGCCGGCGTCTACATCCGCGCTGACGCTGCCCTTGAGGTCGGCTCGCCCGTAGAGTTTGAGATCACCCTTCCGCCGGAGGTAACGGGCGGCAAGGAGGATGTTGTGATTCAGTGCCGTGGCCGCGTGGTGCGGACCGACGAGCCTGATGCCAGCGCCGGAACCGGGGACAACCGGGGCGTCGCTTGCGTGATCGATTCGTACGAATTCGTTCGCAACCGTTAACCGGGAGCGATCTAACGGGGAGCGATTCAATGCTGAAGCTTATTTTGGCCGACAATCAGGCGATATTTCGCGCTGGCATCGCCAAGGTGCTGGCCGTAGAAGATGAAATGCGCATCGTGGCGCAGGCGCAAACGGGCGAGCAGATGTTCATGGCGCTCGATAAATTTCGCGCCGCCGTCCTCATTATTGCTGGCGGCTTCCACTCCGATTTCAACGCGGTTCTCGCCGCCGCCAATAAAAATAAGACACGCGTGGTCGTCCTCGCAGACACCGGCGAGAGCGCGCAGCGCTACATGGCGGCCGGCGCTCACGGCGTGGTCTATCGCAATGTAACCAGCCCAGCGCTGGTCGACTGCGTGCGAAAAATTGCGCGCGGCGAAAGCTGGGTGCAGGACATGGCCGTGCCGAGCGAGTTGACTGAAAACGACATGGTCGGATTGCGCGTCCGCGACCGCCTGACGGCCAAGGAACTGCGCATCGTCGCGCTCATCGTTCAAGGCTACAAGAACAAGGAAATCGCCACCCAGTTGGGGACGACCGAGCAGGTGATCAAGAATTATCTGCGCAACGTCTACGATAAGATCGGCGTGTCCGACCGGCTCGAACTGGCGCTCTTCACCATTCACCACCGCATTTTGAACGAAGCCGCGGCCGCAACCGCAGCCGCAGCCGTGCCACAACCGCCGCAGAGCGCGGGTATCAGCAACTAGATTTTCTTGGGCATAACAAAGGCCGCCCACGGGCGGCCTTTTGATTCCTCGCTATTTCTCTTGGCTATCCGATTTTTTCCCCGACGCTCTTCGCCTGCGTAAACAGATAGAGATAATCTGGCCCGCCCGACTTCGAATCCGTTCCCGACATATTGAAGCCGCCAAACGGGTGCGCCCCAACCATTGCTCCCGTGCACTTGCGGTTCAGGTAGAGATTGCCAACGTGGAACTCGCGCACCGCGCGATCAAGCTTCTCGCGCGAACCGGAGTAGACAGCGCCGGTCAATCCAAACTCAGTGTCGTTGGCGATCTCGAGTGCGTGGTCAAAGTTGCTCGACTTAATCACCACCAGCACGGGCCCAAAAATTTCTTCCTGCTCGAGCGTCGATTTTGGCGCTATGTCGGCGATGATCGTCGGCTGAATAAAATAGCCTTCGCCGGCGTTCGTGTCGCGTTCGCCGCCGGTGATCAGCCGTCCGTCTTTCTTGCCAATCTCGATGTAGCGCAGAATGTCGTTCATCGAGCCTTCATTGATAACGGCGGCCAGGTTTGGATTCAACGTCGGGTCGCCGATGGTCAAACGCTCGACCCGCGCTTTCAGCATTTCGAGAAACTTGTCGTAGATGCGATCGTCGACGATGGCGCGCGAGCAAGCCGAGCACTTCTGGCCCTGGAAGCCGAAAGCGGACGCTGCGACGCCCTCGACCGCCGAGTCGATATCGGCGTCGGCGTCGACGATGATTGCATCTTTCCCGCCCATTTCAAGCACCGTGCGCTTAATCCAGAGCTGGCCGGGCTGTTGCTGCGCGGCCGATTGATTGATGTGCAACCCAACTTCGCGCGAGCCCGTGAACGCGATGTAGCGAATCTTCGGATGTAAGACCAGCGCATCGCCGAAACTAGCTCCGCCGCCAGGGCAGAAGTTCACCACGCCCTCGGGCATGCCGCACTCTTCCAGCAGTTCGACAAATTTCGCGGCAATCGTCGGCGAATCGCTCGACGGTTTGAGGACGACCGTATTACCGCTGACAATCGAAGCAACCGTCATACCTGCCATGATGGCGCAGGCGAAATTCCAAGGCGGAATTACCGCGCCGACACCCAGCGGAATGTAAGTAAGGGTGTCGCGCTCGCCGGGCAGTTGCACGGGAGGCTCGGCTTTCGCGAAGCGCAGCGCCTCACGCGCATAAAACTCACAAAAATCGATGGTCTCCGAAATATCGGCATCAGCCTCGGCCCAATTCTTCGACACCTCAAACACCAGCCAGGCCATGTATTCCAGCTTGCGCTCGCGCATCACATCGGCGACATGAAACAACAGCGACGCGCGCTCCTCGACCGAGGTATGGCTCCAGTGGCCAAAAGCCTTGCCGGCGGCCTGCACCGCCGGTTCAACGTGCTCCTTACCGGCCTTCTGGTGAATGCCTACAATCTCCGAAGGCTTGGCAGGGTTGATCGAGCGAATCTTGCCGGAGGTCTTCAGCCGTTTACCACCGATGACCAAGTCATACTCGCGTCCCAGCAGTCCACGCACTTTTTCGATAGCGGAACGCATCTTGCGCACGTTCTCTTCTTTGCTGAAATCGACAAAAGCCTCATTCTTGAAGGCGCCTTGATGCAGGCGAACTTGCAGACGCGGCGGAGCTTCCATGGTTGCCATCGGAGAATCCTTTCGAGAACGGAAAATTAGCGCGGATCTTCGCGATCTTTAATTTTACACCGGGTTGATCGCCGACGGACGACGGGTCCGCATCGTGCGCATAGTGCGGAGGAACGCGCGCAAACTCAGAAGTCAGGTTGCAGAAGTAAGACCTGACAAAGTACCTCTGTGCGCCGCTCAATTTAATCGGTCAGCAATCCGCCCGTCAGATCACTGAGCCGCTCGATACGGTGGTCGCGACAGTACTCCAACAACTCCTCGACCAACTTTTCCGTAGCCACGGGGTCGAAGAAACTGGCAGTTCCTACTTCGACGGCGCTTGCTCCCGCCAGCATGAATTCCACCACATCCACGGGGGTAGTGATTCCGCCCATGCCGATCACCGGAATCTTGACAGCGTGAGCTGCGTCGTAAACCATGCGCAAGGCAATCGGCTTAATCGCTGGACCCGACAGACCCGCAGTAACGTTGGCGATTCTTGGACGACGCGTCTCGGCGTCAATCGCCATCGCCAAGAAAGTATTTACCAGGCAGATGGCGTCGGCGCCCGCTTCCTGCGCCACATAAGCCATGTGCGCGATCGACGTGACATTGGGCGAAAGTTTGACGATGATCGGCCGCGCCGCCACGCGCTTTGCCGTCCGCACCACTTCGTCGAGTAGCATCGGGTCACTGCCAAACTGAATGCCGCCATGCGCCGTATTGGGGCAGGATACGTTGATTTCGTAAGCCGCAATCCCCTCGCCCTGATTCAGAATCTCAATCGTCTGCTCGTAATCCGCGCGAGTGTAGCCAAACACGTTGGCGAACACGACCACGTTTTTCTTCTCGCGCAAAGCCGGCAATTTGTCCGTGATGAAGGACGAGGCTCCGATGTTCTGCAGTCCAATGGCGTTCAGCATTCCGGCCGCAGTCTCATAAAGGCGTGGCGGCGGATTGCCTGTCATCGGCTCTTTCGAAAGACCTTTGACAACGAGTCCGCCGAGGCGATCGAGATGCACGATGTCTTCGAATTCAATGCCATAGCCGAATGTGCCGGAAGCCGCGATGATCGGGTTCTTCAGCTCGATGCCGGCCAGGTTGACGGTCAGGTCCGGATTGCCGAGCGGCGTCATTGGATTTCTCCGCCAGGCGGCGTAAGCGGTTGCATTGACTTCGTCGCAGGCGCGGAGAAAGGCGGCGCGTCCGATGCTCCAGAATGATGCGGTGGCTGCAGCGCCTCAATCAGCACTCTGCCCGTAGCCAGCGCGGGTACGTTGATTCCGAGCAACGAGGCCAGGGTCACGGCGAGATCGACCGGCTCGGCGTGGGTGCGGTAGGTTCCCGGCTGAAACGCGAGTCCATAGAAAGCGAGCGGCACATGAGTATCGTACGAGAAAGGCGTCTCGTGATCGGTACCCTTCGTGATTCCAACGTGAAAAGGCGCGGGGATTCCGATCACATACCACCCGCCCTCGGGCGAATAACTGTGAGCGTAGCGGCGCCCGATTTCGGTGGGCGGAACGTCTCCGCGCGCCAGTTGAGACTTAGTGAAGTATCCGGTCAGTCCCACTTGCTTCATCGCCTCGCCGACGTCGCCTTCGGCGACAGATTCGTCTTTCCCGCCGAGCGTTCCAACGAAGGCTTCCGCGTTCAGCCACGCCCATGGGTAGTCGAGGTCGAGCACGTAGTCCGCTTTCTTTGCATATTTTCTTGAGAGCTGGGAGTTGATCTGTTCGCGCAGCGCCTTTGCGTCGAGATTGGCGGCAGGCAGGCGAAGGGTTTTCGCAAACTCTGGCAGCGGCGCAATTCCGTGATCGGCCGAAAGCGCCATCCATACATTGGCCATGCCGACCTGATGTCCGAGAAAGGTGAAGAAGTCGGCCAGCTGCCGGTCGAGTTCGAGCGCCATGCTGCGCATTTGCGGCGAGTCGGAGCCAACCTGATGTCCGAGGATATCGTTGGCCGAGAGACTGATCACCAGCAGATCGGTTGCCGAGTTGGCGCCCAGCTTCTCGTGGACGACGAGCTCCTTGGCAAACTCCAACTGATATTCGTTGGCAAAAGGAGTCGCACCGACGACCTCGTAGAACCCTGCCGGAGAGCCGTCTTTAGCCTTTCGTGGCGCAGTTGAGCCAAGGATGTTTCCCTCGCGGTCTTTCCATTCGCGATTCCAGAATTTCTCCGCGCGTCCTTCCGCAGGGCTCCTGCCGTTGAAATTACCGACCCACTCCGGAAGATCGGGGCGGTAATAGGTAGAAGTAATCCAACTGCCCGACTTAGGATCGATCCAGTAAGCGACGTCTCCAGAAAAGCCTGCCGGAAGCACGGCGGCCCGATCTTTCAGCGAGATAGCAAATACGCGAGACTGGCCGCCCGTAGCCAGTTTCAACTCATCGCCGAGCGTATCGTTCATGAGATTGTGCGGCGACGCGCCCGGCCCTGGGTGCTCAGCGCCCAAGCCAACAAGTTTTGTGGAGTCGTCCTCGACCGACGTCACTCGCTTCTTTTTCTGCGGATCCCACCATTCATTCGCGATGATGCCGTGTCCGCTGGCGTAGCTTCCGGTGAAAAGAGTGGCGTGGCCGGGCGCGGTGCGAGTGTTGGCGTAATCGTAGTTGCAGTCGGTGAAATACGCTCCCCGATCGAGAAAAAGTCGGAAGCCACCTTCGCCAAACTGGTCGCGATAGCGTTCCAGGTAATCGCCGCGGAACTGATCAATAACGATGACGACAATCAGCTTGGGCCGCGCGTTGTACGCGGACGCAAATGCGACCGACGTCGACCAGAGCAACGAGCCCAGCAAGATCAACGCCACGCGCAGCGTCCGGGGAAGTATCATCGCGATTTAGTTTACCGCAGAAAAGATATGCAACCGCGGAGAACGCAGAGAGCGAAGAGAGCGCGGAGAAAAATGAGGGATTGCGACCTCTGCGCTCGTCGCCCCCTCGGCGGTTCAGTCTTTAGATCCTCTTCGTGCACGGAACCGCGCTTTTCAGCTAAAGTTAATAGACGATGCTCGATCTGAATTTGGTTCGCGACAACCTTGCGCAGGTGGAAGAAAAACTGCGCCAGCGCGGAATGAATCCGACGGAAGTGTTGAAAGATTTCGTGGCCATCGATGGCGAACGTCGGCAGGCCATCACCGTTGCTGAAACTCTGCTGGCACGCCGCAACCGCGCTTCCGAGGAAATTGCAAAACTGAAGAAAAGCGGGCAGGACGCCTCGGCCCTGATCCAAGAGACCAAAGAACTGCGCGAACAGATTGCCGAATCGGAAAAGAAGGCCGCCGAACAGGAAACGAGGTTGCGCGAAATTCTGACCGCGATTCCAAATCTTCCAAATGCCAGCGTGCCCGTGGGAAAGAGCGCCGAAGACAACGTGGAAGCACGCCGCTGGGGCACGCCGCCGCAATTCGATTTCAAACCGAAGCCGCACTGGGAACTTGGGGAGCAACTGGGCGTGCTCGACCTAGAGCGCGCCGCGAAACTCTCCGGCGCAAGATTCGCCGTGTACTGGGCGCTGGGCGCGCGTTTGGAGCGCGCGCTCGCCAACTTCATGCTCGACCTGCACACCGGCGAGCATGGATATACCGAGGTGCTTCCACCGTATCTGGTGAATTCGGAGTCGATGTACGGCACGGGACAATTGCCGAAATTCGCGGCGGATTTGTTTCGCGTGCCTCACGGCGAGAAAGATCTCTGGCTGATCCCGACAGCCGAAGTGCCGGTGACGAATCTCTATCGCGACGAAGTATTGGACGGCGCCCGCTTACCGATTTCGCTGACCGCATACACTCCCTGCTTTCGCAGCGAGGCCGGGTCGTATGGAAAAGACGTGCGCGGAATTATCCGCCAGCATCAGTTCCAAAAGGTCGAACTGGTAAAGTTCTCTCGCCCGGAAACCTCCTACGACGAACTGGAAAAGCTGACTCACAACGCCGAAACCGTTCTGCAGAAGCTCGGCCTGCACTATCGCGTGGTCACACTGTGCACCGCGGACATCGGATTTTCTGCGGCCAAGACATATGATATCGAGGTCTGGTTGCCAGGCCAGCAACTGTTCCGCGAAATCTCGTCCTGCTCGAACTTCGAAACTTTTCAAGCGCGGCGGGCAAATATCCGCTATCGTCCAGAGGGCAAGAGCAAGACAGAATTCGTGCACACGTTGAACGGGAGCGCGCTCGCGGTCGGCCGCACATGGGTTGCGGTCGTCGAGAATTATCAGCAAGCCGACGGCAGCGTGCGCATTCCAGAGGCCTTGCAGCGCTATATGGGCACGGATTGCATTCCGGCAGCTGTCCTCCCACCGCGCTAATCGGAGATTTGCCATCATATGAATTCCCAAATACACTTGCAGCAACCTGAAACAGCCTCGATGGCGCTCGACGGCGCCGTCTCCCCCATGGGTGCGATCTGGCGCACAATCCGTGGATACATTCTTTGGTCGTATGAGCGGGGCAGCCTGCACTACGACATCATGGTCACACTAATTCTTCTATTTATTTTTGTTTCGCCGCATCTCGTCAATTTCAAGGACAAACCAGTCGAGCGCAATCCGCATCTTACCGGCGTGGTCGTGATTCCGGGCGAGAAAGGCGGATTCATCTATCAGATTCAAGCTTCGGCGGTGAACCCATCTGCCGGTGGAGACATCCGGCGGCAGCTCGAGCAGATCATCGAACCCATCTCAGGAGCCGTGACGATCACCAATGTGGACACGGTCAAAGACTCCAAGGGAGATACGGTGAGCTATAAGGTCGCAGTGCAAAAAGAATAGTTCGGCTGGGTTTCAGAGTTGCAAGGTCTCAGAGTTTTTCTAATGAAAACCGCGCTCAAATACTTCTTACTCGGATCAACACTGCTGGGCTGGCTGCTGCTGGCAGCCGCCTGGGCGCAGACCGATTCCGCTGCGCTGGAGCGCGTCCTCAAACAGATGGATGACGCCGCGCGAAATTTTCGTAGCACCCAAGCCCAAGTGGCGTGGGACCGATACGACTCGGTAATCCGCGAGACCGAGACCCAGACGGGCAAGATTTATTTCCGGCGGGAAGGCAGCGAAATTCAGACGGCGGTTGAATTCGACAAGCCCGACGCCGAGTACGTTATCTACAGCGGCGGCAAGGTGCAGATGTACCAACCCAAGATCGATCAAGTGAATGTATATGATCCAGGCAAGAATCGCGGCGATGTCGAGAGTTTTCTGGTACTCGGCTTCGGCGGCGCCGGTCATGATCTGCCGAAATCTTATGCCGTGAAATTCCTGGGTACGGAGAACGTCGCTGGGGTCGCGGCGGAAAAACTGGAATTAGTTCCAACGTCCGTCAGCTTACGAAATAATGTTGCGCGCATCCTGTTATGGATCGACCCGGCCAAGGGAATTTCGGTGCAACAGCAGTTTTTCGAGCCAGGCGGCAACTATAAGCTGGCGAAGTATTCCGATATAAAAATCAATCAAGATCTTCCCGAGAACGCCTTTAAACTGAAGACGACCAAGAAAACGCGCTTTATCCCGCCGCAGGGATGATCGACCAAGGAGGCAAGACGTAAGGATAGACCGCGGAGCCGAACCAATAGAAACAAGCTGAAAAAGGTGGTCGGGGGTTATATACTTCGAAAGAAGCCGAAAGTTGAGTGCGCATGGCGAAACTGTTTACCATCACCGTACCTCCCGACCTCTCCCGCAAGAAACGGGAACGCACGGCCGATCCGCGCTACGTCGATGGTCAGAAGACGCTGGTAAAGGCGATGAATTATCTGGCGAAAGCCGATCCGGTGGCCAATCGCGCCGCCATCGAATTACTCTCCGAACACGTTCGCACGCGGTTCCGCATGACCGATTCGCCGCTCAGCTAAGGCAGGTAGGCGCCGTTATTTTCCAGCCGCTTTTTTCGTTGTTCGTCTGCTATCCCCGGACAGCAACGAACTTGCCAATACGATGACCGCGGGATAGCACTCCAAAGTGTAGCGCGGCTCGGGATTTTCTAAAGTTCCGAGGAATACGGAGCGCAAGAGCACGAAACTGATCACCAATCCCACCCAGCGGATTCCTGAACCCTGGCGAAGCACAGCCCAGGCCGCCGCGACCACATAAGCCAGGTTCAACAAGCCGAATCCTACGGCCACGACCGAATGTTTCACATCGTCGTTAAATTCCCACCAGCGCGGGTCGGGAGGGAGAATTTCCGTTCGCGGCCGCAGCCACATATCCGCGATCCGCAACCCGGGCAACACCACGTAGTAGCGCAGCGGATGCGCCCGAATGCGCTCCGCGGCTAGGTCAGCGAACTGCGCATCGACCTCCGGCGTAATGTCGTCGGATTGGTTGTAAGCAGCGATCACCGAGAGCGTCGCGTCCCGCTGGCCGGGACTGTCAAAAGCGCGCGACGGCAGCTTGCTCGCATCAATCGGGTCGCCGGAAACGTTCCAGTAAATTTCTTCCACCGAAACATAGTCGACGATCCAGGTTTTTGCCCAGTGGTTAAAGCCCCTGGCCACCAGTTCATTGGCATCGCTCGCGTAGCGCGGCGCCAACGGTTGAAAATGATGGAGCGTATGAAAATTACGAACCGTCCAGGGGACGAGCGGGCCGAGCGCAAACAGCATAACCGCGATGAGAGAGATTACCGCGGGTCGCGCATTGCCGCCGCTGCGCGTGAAGGCATAGAACCCGAGATAAAGTAGAATCGCCGCCAACAGAATGCCGCCATCAGGACGCAGCAGAATGCAGGCGGCAATCGCCGCGCCGGTCGAGGCCGAGAGAGCGAGGGCGCTCTTACCTGTACTCAGCCGACTGAGTGCGGCAGCCGCGCCGTCGAGGGCGAGGACGGTAAAGAAGATTTCCAAGGTTTCGGTGAGCTCAGCAGCCGCGTAGTTTGCGAGAAAAGGACAGAGCGCGGCGAGCAGGAAAGCTACCCGTTGCGCGCGTTCCGAGACGGTACGCCGCGCCAGATCGGCGACGATCAAACAAGTGGCTAAGTCGAATAAAATCTGCGCCAGCAGAACTGCTTTGTAGTTGCCCACGCCGAACAGCCAAAATATTGCCGCCAAGAATGCCGGATACCCCGGCAGCCGCGCGTCAGTCGGCATGATCGGTTGCCCGGGCGGTCCGCCCGGCGTCTGCCCGTAAATGCCGTGCTGCAGCCAGGTTGTGGCAAGGTTCGAGTAGATGCGCGAATCATCGGTTATTTGCGGATAGTAGATAAAGAAGAAGACTCGCAATGCCAGTCCGGCCAGCGCGACCGCCAGAAAGAATCTGCGATGTTCGCGAATCAGACTTAGCACATTGGGAATATATCGCGACTGCGGGATTTTCCGACCGTATTGCGAGAGAAGTGTGGTTCGCGATCGGCTTTTGGCTGAGGCCAGCGCCGCTGCGAACTGGCGATTAGCGAACGACGAACCGGCAGCGACGCAGCCTCCGTTTGACCCCCTGCGCCGGTGACCTTAGGATGAGTACACTACAAACGATGGCGAAACAGGTTTTCTACGATCCCATGCAGGCCCGCTGGAAGCGGATTCGCCGTATTTTCGACGCGGCCGCCCTGGCTTTTTCTCTGCTGGTGATCTTTTTCATTTACAGCGCGCTGCGCAGCGAGCCGCTTCCCGACCTCTCCTGGTTGTCGGAAAAGAAGCCATACCACGCCTTGAAAGAAGACGAAAAAACAAAAGCTCGCGAGAAACGCCGCCTGGCGACGGTGGCGCGATCCGGCCACCGCCATCAAGCCCACAAAGCCCCGTCGCAACTGACACTCAATTCCGAGCAGGGCGTTCGCGCCGCATTTTACGTCTCGTGGGATTCGGCCAGCTTCTCTTCCCTCCGCGAGTATGCGCGCCAGATCGACTTGCTCTTCCCCACCTGGCTGCAGGTTCTTACTCCGGATGGGCACTTGCAGGCGGTCGACCCGGAGACCAACAGCATGTACGACGTGGTTAATGGTCAGTCGGCGCATCACGTCGACGACAAGGTCATGCCGTTTCTCAAGAGCGAAGCGCTCGACATGGACGTGTTTCCAGTGGTGCAGAACTTTGACGGCACCGACTTCGTTCCCGGCATCAGTGATTTTCTGAACAATCCAGAGGCTCGCGCCCGGTTTCGACGCGAGGTCGCGGTTTTTCTCGCCACTGACCACTATCACGGACTGATGATCGACTTCGAGTCCTTCCCGAAAAACGGTCAGGCCGGTTATGTCGCGCTCCTCAACGAACTCGCGTCCGACCTCCATGCCAAGGGCATGAAGCTTTATGTCAGCGTGCAGGTGCGCAATGAAGACTTTGACTACGCCGCCATTTCGGCGCCTGTAGACGGCGTCGTGATCATGAATTATGACGAGCACTTCCCCGGTGGAACTCCCGGCCCCGTCGCCTCGCAGGATTGGTTTCTAGATAACCTGGAGTCCGCGGTCAAAGAGATTCCCAAAGAAAAACTCATCTGCGCAATCGGGAACTACGGCTACGACTGGGTCGAAAAACCAAAGCAGGGCAAACTCCCGCTGGGCGAGGCCGATAAGAGCGTCTCGGTGCAAGAGGCGTGGATCGGGTCGCGCGATGCCGAAGAAGACGTCGATTTCGACGGCGATGCCCTCAATCCGCATTTCAGTTATCGCGATGACGATAACTTCCGCCATGATGTCTGGTTTCTCGATGCGGTTACCGCGCTCAACGAAATGCGCGCTGCCCAGACCCTCGGCATCCAAACCTTCGCCTTGTGGCGGCTGGGCGCTGAAGACCGATCGCTATGGCGGGTATGGGATATGCCCGGAGAAGCCAATGCCTCGGATCGATTGAAAGATGTGCCGCCTGGCCAGGACGTAGACATGGAAGGCGATGGCGAAATCTTGCACATCGAGGCGCGTCCGGCCGACGGCGAGCGCACTCTGAGCATCGACAAGCAAACCGGCCTGATTGACGGGGAGGAATTCAAAAGCCTGCCTGAGCCCTATCGCGTGGCGCGCTACGGCGCGAGTAAGAATGAACTGGCGCTCACTTTTGACGACGGACCCGATCCCGAATGGACCCCGAAAATTCTCGATGTCCTAAAACGCGAACAGGTGCCGGGAACGTTTTTTCTGATAGGGATTCAGGCGGAGAAGTTCGGCAGTTTAACCAAGCGGATTTTCCGTGAAGGCCACGAAATCGGCAACCACACTTTTACTCACCCCGATATCAGTTCGATCGGCTCCAGCTACATGAGGGTCGAGCTGAACCTCACGGAACAATTGTTCGCCAGCCAACTTGGCATACGGACTACGCTATTCCGCCCTCCTTACTCGGTTGACGCCGAACCCGACACGGAAGACGAAGTCAAGCCGCTCGAAGTCACCCAAACCCTGGGCTACATCACCATCGGCAACAAGCTCGATACGAAAGACTGGAACGACGATCCCCCGCTCACGCCGCCACAGATCGCGGCGCACGTGCTCAACCACTTACCTCCCTGCCAAGCGAATGATCAGCAGTGCGGCAACATCGTTCTCATGCATGACGGCGGCGGCAATCGCGAAAGAACCGTGCAGGCGCTCCCGCTGATTATCGACGGCGCGCGCGCCCGCGGATTTGAGTTCGTTCCTGTCTACAAGTTGATGGGCAAAACGAAAGCCGATGTTATGCCGCCGCTGCCCGCGAATCAATTCTGGTCGGCCCGCTTGAACTGGATCGGCTTCTGGCTCTTCAGCGTGACCATCACGGGCATCACCGTCATTTTCTTTCTCGGTGACATCCTGATGACTGGCCGCCTGATCTTCGTCGGCATTCTCGCGATCTATGACCGGCTCTTCTCGCATGGGCATGGCACGCCCGAGCAGATTGCCGCTTACCGGCCGCAGGTCGTGGTCCTGATTCCCGCGTACAACGAGGAGAAAGTCATCGAACGCACCATTCAAGGTGCGCTCGACTCCGACTATCCCAATTTGCGCGTGATCGTTATCGATGACGGATCCAAGGATCGGACTCTCGAAATCGCGCGCCGTACTTTTGCCGCGGAAGAAGCGGCGGGGCAGGTTGTGATCCTTACCAAGCCCAACGGCGGCAAGGCGGAAGCGCTGAACTTCGGGTTGGAGCATATCGGCGAGGCTGAGATTTTCGTCGGCATCGACGCCGACACAATTATCGCTCCCGATGCGATTGTGAGGATGGTGCCCCACTTCCTCGATCCCAAAGTTGCGGCCGTCGCCGGCAACGCCAAAGTTGGCAACCGGGTCAATCTTTGGACCCGCTGGCAGGCGCTCGAATACATCACCAGCCAGAATTTCGAGCGCCGAGCCCTCAACACCATGGGCGCGGTGAGTGTCGTTCCGGGCGCGATCGGCGCGTGGCGCACCTGCGCGGTTCGCGAAGCGGGAGGCTACCACGTTGATACCGTCGCCGAAGACGCCGATTTAACCATGGCGCTCCTGCGCAACGGCTACCGCGTGGAATACGAGGATCAGGCGCTCGCCTTCACCGAGGCTCCCACCAGCGCCAATGCGCTCATGCGCCAGCGTTTTCGCTGGTCGTTCGGAATCCTACAAGCCGTTTTCAAACATAAGGGAGTCTTCGCGCGCAAGGGCGCGTTAGGATTCGTCGCTCTTCCCAACATCCTGATATTTCAGATTCTGCTGCCGCTGGTTTCGCCTTTCATTGACGTGATGTTCGTAGTAGGCGTGGCATGGTATTTCATCCAAAAATATTTCCACCCGGAGTCGAACGACCCGGCCAGTTTCCAGCGTCTGCTGATTTTCTTCGGTGCATTCCTGGTCATCGATTTTCTTGCCTCGTCGCTCGCCTTCGCTCTCGAACGTCGTCAACCCGAGGCCCGGGAAGACGCCTGGCTCCTCAGCCAGGTATGGTTGCAGCGCTTCGCCTATCGACAGGTATTTTCTCTGGTACTATTTCGAACGCTGAAACGCGCCATCCAAGGCCGCCCCTTCGCCTGGGACAAACTCGATCGCACGGCCGCGGTGAAATATGTTCCCGCCGAGCGCAAGGATGCGGTCAAAGTGTGATGGTGGAGCGCGGACGCTCCTGTCCGCGAAGTACGCTTGGAGAAAAATCAGGGATGGGCGCGCGACTTTGGGCACGACTCTAGACCGCCGTCAGCAAAATCGGCGCGCCCGAAGTGACCACCAAAGTATGCTCAAAATGCGCCGAGAGCGCGTGGTCGCCGGTCCGCACAGTCCACCCGTCTTTGTCGGTAAACACTCGTCCGGAACCCGCGGAGATGATCGGTTCAACGGTAATGACGAGGCCATCGTTCATAATCTGCCGGGCCGTGGGGTCTGGGTAGTTGGGCACGTGCGGCGCCTCATGGATGGTGCGACCGATGCCGTGTCCCCCCAATTCGCGGACGACGGTGAAGCCTGACCTGCGCACTTCGCGCTCGACCATCTTCCCAATCTCAAATACGCGGAAGCCGGCCCGCGCCACCAGCATAGCTTTGTGAAAAGCGCGCTCCGCGCAGGCGATTAATTTTTGGGCCTGAGGGCTAACGCGGCCGACCGGCACGGTGATGGCGGCATCGGCCATGAATCCGTCTTTTTCTACAGTCACATCAAGCTTCACCAAGTCCCCTTCCTGCAGTTCGCGCTCACTGGGAATTCCATGCACAGCTTCGTCGTTCAGGCTGATGCAACTGGCGCCGGGAAACTGGTAAACCATCGACGGCGCAGAGCGGGAGCCGTTTTGTTGCATGACCCGGGCGCCGATATCATCCAGATATTGCGTGGTGACGCCGGGCCGCACCTCCGCCTTCATGGCGTTGAGCACCAGGCGAACGACGCGGCCGACTGCCTTTAGAGACGAAAGCTCCTGCTCATCCTGAATGCTCATGCGAGTTCCCCTTCATCGGGAATCATAACTCGAAGCTATCGCATGGGCGGCATTTGGGATAGGGACAGTTGAGTCTTCCACATCCAGCCGCAGCGAGAAGTCCGGCGTTGGTTACTTCAAGCCCAGCCCGCCGTTAAGATGCTGGATCACGCCATAGCACTCGCAGGCGGCCTCTTCGAGAACCTTGCGATTCAGCACTTTTACTCTGCCGCGCATGTTTTCAATAAGTCCGGCGTTCTCCAGGACGGCAGCCGCCAAGCTCACGCTAGGCCGGCCGGTGCCGAGCATCTGCGCGAGAAATTCGTGCGTCAGAGGAAGTAACTGAGAATCGGAGCGGTCCTGGCACATCAGGAGCCAGCGCGCCAACCGCTGATCGACCTCGTGCAGGCGGTTGCAAGCGGCAAGCTGTGCGACCTGCATCCCATGCAGCAGCGCGAAGCGGCTAAGTTGTGATCGAAGGTTGGGCGCGCGATCCAGTATGTCCTGAAACATTTCTGCCCGTATGCGTAATCCGCTGCCCGCCATTTGAACGATGGCGCGGAAGACCACTCGGCGCAGGCCCATCGTCAAGGACATCCCCACCATCCCTTCCCTGCCCACGATACCGACTTCCACGCTTCGGCCATCGGGGCTCAGAGCCACCAGCGAGGTCATGCCCTCGTTGAGAAAGTAGGCGAACTTAATCTTCTCGCCGGGCGCGTGCAGAATGTCATATTGCGGTAGATCGACGGGCTCCAGAAAAGGCCGCAGAAGGCTGTACTCCTCGTCCGGAAGCGACAGGAGAATCAAATTGCTGACAGCCTTGCCCGTTGCATCGGAACGGGCGCCACGATGGAGGGGAGCCGGCTTAATGGGCTGAAGCGAACGCTTCGCCGGTGTGTTTGCGTTTAGGTCCAACGTTGTCATGATCGATTCGATGCGGCGGCACGCTGCGCCCGAGTTCGCAGAACCTGTAGTGGCGCTTAGATTTTTTACGGATATTCGGAAAAACACCANGGGAGAATAGATGGCGAACTTATGTAGTCTAGAGCAGCGCGGCCAAAACTAAGCGCCTCCTCCCTCGTCTTTCTTGGGGGCAACATTCCCGCTCAACAGGTTGTTCAGTTCTTCGACTAAAAGGAGAAACTTCTGCGGGTCGTCTTCATGCTGGATAAGCGAACAGAGTTCGCGAATCCGCTCACTATCAATTTTGTTCATGCTCGCAACGAAGTATTGCAGTCCCGATCAGGTTTGGTATGTTCGACGTCGAACACTGTTAAGAACTAGCGGAGGGCGCTGAAAATCGGATTTTAACTGCACCGGAGCCGGCGAACAGGCTCACCTGGATGCGGAGCGCGGGGCTCGAGGCGAGTACAGCAGGAGCAGCAGGAATCCCCCGAGATAGAAGCCCCATACATTGGCGAGGGTAAAGCCGGCCATGCGCAAAATAAGCCCGAAGATACCCAGGAGCTCACACAACGCATAGAGGAACAAGTAACCGGTTCGCCAACGCGATACGCTAACCCGATCGTCGAACCGGTCTCGCAACAAGGCCTCCGAGGGCAAGACCAGAGTGCGCCGCACCACCAGGCTCGCGCCAACCAAAGTGATCGAAACTAGAGACAGCACGTGGAATAAAGTATTGTCTGGGTCGTGCGTAGGTTTACGAAGGAGCATTTCGCCAGCCAGGGCGTAGAGCGCGATACTTATCAACATCGTAATTTGAACTTGTCGCACTAGAGTTAATGCGGCGCCCATAGCCATAGATTCTGCGCCTAAATTCGCGCTCTGTCATGCCGTATCGTCTCCAGCGCTTCTTTCGACAATACTTTCGCGACGCACTGGAACTCAATGACCGCTATGGGTAAACGCGGGGCGAATTCTCAGGAAAATCTGGAACGACACAGGATTTCGGCCGTAGGCTGTGTCCAACACCGAGGGCTTCGAGTAGAACGTAAAGTCCGCGCCCGCTGCCAACCGCCAGAGATGGCTCTGGATAAGATCGTGCGCACCGCCGAAGGTATAGGCTCCGATACGAAACGCCGGAAGCGCCGGGTTGTCCGGAAACAATTCATCCTTGTCGACAAGTTCCATTCGCGAGAAGGCATAATTGCGCAGCTTGAAGTTGGCTGTCGTTTCCAGCAAATAACCGTTGAGATTGTGGTTGTCAAATTCGTCGTGCACCCGTCCCCAAACCGCGGAGGTTGCCCACCATCCCCGGGCAAACGGTTTCACATATTCCACCGCAGCCGTCTGCCGGCGCTGGCTGCCCGGTTCAAACGATTCAGGATGCTCCAGCCGTCCATAACTGTATTCCGCCGTCCAGTTCTTCGACGCCGCGACGCTGAGTCGTCCCGACCACGAATCGAGCGCAGCGAACTGGATGGTATAACGCTTCTCATCCGGCTCGCGGCCATTGAATATCGACCCTTCAATCTTGACGCGGCTGATGATGAGCCCCGTGTTGATCACGCCAAAGCTGGTATGAGTTGAGTCCTGCAAATGATGGGATAAGGGCGCCATGGGCAGTTCCGACGCCGATGCGCGGTGCATGAAAGCCACCGGTCCGAGCGCCGGCTCGCCCGCCGCAGCGCCATAAAACTCCCAGGAAACCTTTTCTTTGAAAAGAACTCCGATGGGGTGCGTGTAATCGAAAGAGAGCTCGGCAAACACGTTGTGCGGATGCTGGTGGTCGACCAGCGGCTGGCCATGATACGTCTCGCCCGTCTGAAACAGCTCGGGAAATCCCGGATGCGGAGAGGTCAGCGATTCCGCGGAAAACATTTCGCGAAATAGCACATTGCCCGAGCCTAATTTGCGTTCTTCCATCAGCATCAGCCAGTTCACCGACTCGGCTTTGCCCTCGCCGCGTGGACCGCCTTGCTGGTTGTAATCCACAAAGACGACGCCGTGCGCCATCACCTGCCACGCACCAAACGACTTCATCCACATCGGGGTCGAGGTCGATGCCGGCTGCCATTCTGTCCCGGAGCCACTCTCGGGCGATGGCATCCAGGCTGGCTCGGACTGCGATTTGCCTGCTGGCGGCATATCCATACCCGGCATTCCCATACCTTGCATGTCCATGCTTCGCGTGTCCATGGTTTGTTGCTCCGCCTGATCTGCGTTTTGCTCAGCGCGCGGATTACGGCCACTAACTTCAGCGCCCGCGACAGTGCTCTGCCCAACCGCAGGAACCGCCCCCCCATTGATTAAGAAAATGTTGATTACAAAAACAACGAAGACAAATGTCCGCACGTCGGACTCCCTCGGGCGCAAGCCTGCGCGTGAAAAACAAACTCATCGATGGTCGTTGCTGAACGATCGCGGCAGCGTTAAAGGAAGGAGATCAGATTCGAAGCGGGGTGGTGCCGGGTGGGTCGGCGAAAACGATGGTTCGGATTGGGATGCGATTTAAGAAGGATGCCGTCGACTCTGGCTGGATTTGCTGAACAATCCGCGCGAACTGTGCCGGACGCCGCGAAGCATCGGAGGCGTGCACCACCGCCGCGACATGATCGGTCAGGCAGCACAAATAACTTGCGGGGAAATGCTGCGATGGGGAATGCGTGGGCGAAGAATCAGTAAGACCCCGGCCATGGCAAGGCGCGATGCGCTCACCAAGATTTGTCGATGGAGCGGATGCATGATCGGCATTTGGCCATGCTCCGGTCGTCAGCATCGCCACCGCGATCGTCGGGACGAGCAGCAGCAGGCTCAGGATTTTGAAGGCGAACTGCATAACCGTAGCACGCGAAAAATGGCGCATCCGAACTTAGAAGCTGGCGCCATTACGAACCTGTAAGTTTCACCCGTATTTCTTCCGGCAAGCGCTCGCGAATCTCGGCGGGCAACCGGTCATGAACATGACGCGCACCAAGCTTGGCCACATCGACCATCACGGTAGGCGCTGGGGTCGCGACAGCTACGATCAGCCAGATCAGCGCGGAGAGCGCGAAGCCGCCAAGCGCGCCCACCTCGAGCCAGAACGCGTGGCGCGGCCCAAAATATCGGATCACCGCAAACGCCAACAGAAACACCGCAGCCGATGCCGAGGCGAGCACGATCAGGGAAATATCAATGATGCGGTTCAGTCTCTGCCGGCTCCGGCAATGCTCGCAGCCGACAAAATGCAGCTCGTAGTCGCCGCGCATCTCCGGAGCCAGGCCGGAAATATCATAACGCCATCCGGCGAGGATTTTCCCTACAATCGGTTCCACGCAATCGTTCATAAGTGGTTAAACCGACATAAACGGCTAAATCGGAATAAGCGGCTACAACCGGATGGATTCGAGAACTTCAGTCTGGGTTGCCAACAACACCCGGTTGTGCCACAGCCCCGGACGGCCGCCGAGGGCCTGTTCGGCCGCCGCTCGCGCGATTTCGGGATGGTTATTTTGTTCAGACAGATGCGCCAAAACTACGTACTCGGCTCCTCCATCATAATCGTTAGAGAAGAATTCCGCGAGCGCCTCATTCGAAAGATGCCCCACGCGGCTCATCACTCGCTGCTTCACCGACCACGGATAGGGCCCGGAACGCAGCATCTCCACATCATGATTCGACTCCATGACCAATACGGTACAGCCGCGCAAATGGTTCCGCACGTTGGCCGGCATGTAGCCGAGGTCGGTGGCGAAGCCAATCTTGACGCCTTCCGCGCGAAAAGTGAAACCGACAGGATCGGCCGCATCGTGCGGGATGGTGAAAGGCATGACCTCGATATCGCCCACGCGAAAGCCCCGTCCGGCGCAGAAATGCTCCGATTTTGGCAGCTCCGGAATCCCGCCCTGTTCATCCCGCATAGCACGGTTCCAGGCATGATGCGTTGGCGCGGTCAGAAAGACGGGCACGTTGAGCTTGGCCGCCAGCCGCTGCAAACCGGCAACGTGGTCGGAGTGTTCATGCGTAATCAGGATGGCAGAAATTTCCTGAGAGCGATCACTGCTACGATCGGCGTGACGCTCGCCAAGCACGCGCAACCGCTTGAACGTTTCGCGCCCGGAAAGACCGGCGTCGACGAGAATCCGGGTTGTGCTCGTGCCAATCAGCGCGCAGTTCCCACGACTGCCGCTCGCTAAGACCGACACCGATACTGCCATAGCCGTAAGCTTACCCCCACCGGCTGTGGAAACCCCAGCACTTTATTCAATTACTGGTACCTTTGATGGGACTGACCGAGGACCCGGGGCCCATAAAGACCGACAGAGATCACTTCTCCGGGAAGAGGTTATCGACGACGCCTCGCCCCACCGATCCGCCAACCGCACCCGCAATCCCCGGCACGAAAGCCAGAAATGATTCGTAGATCTGCGCCCGCTCCGGCTTTTCTGAAAGAAAAAAGTAGGCGAGCCATTCGACGACCGGAACAAACACTCCGACGAGCAGCACCCAACGCCAGGGATGGCGCGGGCTCAGAAATCCGAGAAGCATGTTCGCCGCCAGCACTGCAATCGCGGTCAGCAACAAGTCGCCAACTTTGATGTCGAGCCATCCCGCGGCCACTCCCGACACTACCGCCAACCAATAACAAAAGCCGTCGGCACGGGATTTTCTGTTGGGAAGAAGCCCGTTCAGGTCTGATGCCATATCTCTCGTTTCACGAGTAAGTGTAGAAACCGCGCCCACTCTTGCGGCCAAGCCAGCCCGCATCNACCATTTTGATGAGCAGTGGACACGGTCGATACTTTGGGTCTCCCAAGCCATCCTGCAACACGCGCATGATATCCAGACAAACGTCGAGGCCTATAAAATCCGCCAGGGTCAGCGGGCCCATCGGATGCGCCATTCCCAGCTTGAATACTTCGTCGACTGCTTGTGGAGTCGCTACGCCTTCCATCACCGCGTACATTGCTTCGTTCAAAAGAGGCATTAACACACGGTTTGAAACAAATCCCGGAGCGTCGTTGACCTCGACCGGCGTCTTCTCCAGTCTCACCGCGAGGTCGCGCACCGCCTCAAAGGTAGCCTGCGAGGTCGCGAGCCCGCGAATCACCTCCACCAATTTCATCACCGGCACCGGATTGAAGAAGTGCATGCCGATAACCTTGTCGGCGCGCCCGGTGAGCGCAGCAATTTTGGTAATCGAAATCGAAGAAGTGTTGGTCGCCAGAATCACATCCGGCTTCATCAAGCGGTCAAGTTCGCGAAAAATCTCCGCTTTGATGGCAAACTTCTCGGTTGCGGCCTCGATCACCAGATCACAATCGGCAAGCTTCGCCCGGTCCAAAACCGCTGTAATTCGTCCCAGAGTCGCAGTCTTCTCGGCTTCGGCGATTCTGTTCTTGGCCACCTCGCGATCAAGATTCTTCGCGATAGTCTGCCGGCCGCGATCCAGAAAACGTTGCTCCACATCGCAGAGCACGACTTCAAAACCGCTGCGCGCAAAGACGTGGGCAATGCCGTTGCCCATCGTGCCTGCTCCGATTACGCCGACCGAATGAATTGCCATGATTGCCTCGCCAGGAGTTTCGACTAGAGGAAACTGAGAAGTTTACCAGAGCAGACTCGGGCTCAGATTCCGGCGACCAGGTTGTTCCAGTGAAACCGACGGGCAATGTTGACGACAATGACTCCCATGACAATGACTCCCGTACGCAGAGAGTCGTCGCACCAGAGAAATGCCGAAGATTATTAATGAACGCAGAATTGCGCTACTTGCCCGAAGCGCCAGCACCGGAGTCAGCGCAATATTGCCCGCTGCTGCGGATTTCGTGCCTGCGGTCATCGAGCGCTTTAATCAGTTGATCGATGATCTCCAACAGTCGACGCGGGTCCGACTCAACGGCTGCCAGGGCGCAGAGTTGTCGCCAGTCTTTTTCGTCAGTCGTGATAGTCATGCTATGGCAGAGGCAATAACGTAGCCAATCGTGTGGGCACGCCTGTGGACGCAGAAACGATCGGAAGCGCCTCATGTCAAAGGGATTGTTGTCGACCCTTAGACCACCGTGAAGAGGACGGTACGAAAATATTTCACGAAATCGTTTCGAATCGAACTTCGAATCTGCTCGGCGGTGACATATTGGTGACATATTAATTTTAATTTAATGTTTGATTGGCGGGCGGACAACCGTCCTTCCGTCTACGGTATCCGCAGTATCGAACATCGACGCGCCAAACTAGACAATCGCATATGCCTTCCTCGACCGACCCTCGCATTGAAGAGCTGTGCGCGAGGATTCGCCAGCTTTGTTCCGGCACTGTCACTCCCACAGTCGAAGCGGAACTCAAAATGCTCGCCCGGCATCTGCGCCTTGCTATTAAAGATCACGTGCGCGCGGCCAAGAGTTCGCTGAGCGCAAAGAAGTCCGTCATGTTCAGCCGCGATCCCGACAACGGATAGATTGCCTACGCGGCCCTCGAAAATTTTTATCAACGGCAATCATCCGATGTCGCGCTCATTCGATCACCCGATCACCCGATGTCCAGCTCCCTTCTGCTACCATTTCCCCTTCATGAAACATGTGGGCGAAAACGTGGTGCGCATCGAGGCGGAAGCGTTGCGCGCGCTGGCTGACCGGCTCGCCGGGCCGATGGCGGCCGACTTCGACCGGGCGGTGGTGCTCATGTTCCGATGCAATGGCCGCGTGGTCGTAACCGGGATGGGAAAGAGCGGCCTGATCGCACGCAAGATTGCCGCGACTTTAAGTTCGACCGGCTCGCCCGCGCTCTACCTGCATCCGGTCGAAGCGATGCATGGCGATCTCGGCATGATCGTGCGCGGCGATGTCGTATTGGCGCTTTCCGCTAGCGGCGAGACGGAGGAAATCTTGCAGTTGCTGGCGACCGTCAAGCGGCTCCAGGTTCCGCTGATCAGCCTGACCTGCGACGAATTCACACAAAAAGCTGCCGGCGCGGACGCTCGCTCGACACGCCAATCTACGCTGGCATCTGCTTCCGAGGTTGCTTTAGACTGTTCGATTTCTCAGGAAGCTTGTTCACTCGGCCTGGCTCCTACCGCTTCCACCACGACCATGCTCGCTTTAGGCGATGCGCTGGCGGTCGCGCTGTCAGAAAAACGCGGCTTTAAAGAAGAAGACTTTGCCAACTTGCATCCTGGCGGGAAACTGGGCAAACGGCTGGCGCGCGTCGAATCGTTGATGCACTCGGGAGACGCGGTTCCAAAGGTGACAGCCCAAACGAAGATGCCGGATGTGATCTACGAAATGTCGCGTAAAAAACTGGGAATGACGACCGTAGTTGAGGGTAATCGTTTGCTCGGAGTGATCAGCGACGGCGATCTGCGCCGGTTGCTCGAGCAGCGTGGCAAAGATGTGCTCGACCTCACGGCGGGGGATTGCATGACACACACTCCGAAGACGATCCGCGCGCAAGAATTCGCAGCAACTGCGCTCGCGCGCATGGAAGAGATGAAGATCACTTCGCTGGTTGTCGTCGATGAAAACGTGGGCGGAGGTCCCCAGGGTGAATGGCGATTAATCGGAATCGTGCATCTCCACGACCTATGGGGCACGGAGATGGTGTAGAGGGAGCGCTCGGATTAATCCGCAGTTGCTCTAGTGGCAGAAGCGCTGCAGCTTCGGCGGAGGCGGTGCGGGAAACTCGTCAAACTCTCCATCCCAGCCGGAACATCCGCGGGCCGTCACGGCGCGGATCACAACCTGTTCCATGTCGCGAGCCTGCGCTCTTGCTGTCGAAATCTGATCCACCGTCAGCGAGGCGTTGTTGTTGAGTTCGCCGAGGTCGGTATTCGCCGCGGTGTAACCGGCATCGGAGGCGATGGAGTACCAGATATAGGCGGTGAAGGGATCCTTCGCAATCCCGCGACCATCCTTCAACGTCTTGGCGTAGAAATATTGTGCCTGCGGCAAGCCTTGATCGGCGGCGATTTTATACAGCGCCGGAGCCTTGGTGAAATCCTTATCGGCCATCACGCGACCGAGATAGTAGGCGCCATAGGCATTGTTCTGATCGGCCGCCAGCTTAAACAATTTGCGAGCCGCCTCTAGATCGCGTGGAATTCCGTTGCCGAGGTAGTAGTGCCGTCCGGCGAGCCACCCCGCCAGCGCATCGCCCTGCTGTGCCGCCTTCCGATATAAATCGACAGCCTTCGCCGGATCGCTCGCCACGACAGTCCCCGTTTCGTAATAGTAAGCCAGCGCGATCTGGGCTGGTCCGTAGCCTAGGTCGGAGGATTGTCGAAAGAGGTCGATGCCGAGGGCATCGTTGCGTGACGGCCCAACCCCCGTAATGGCGTCAACTCCGCGATCGTAAAGAGCCTCAGGCGAAGAACTCTGCGCCCAGGCGAACGTGCTCACCAGCGCGAGAATAGACACTACGAAAGTTGAGCTCAGAATCGTTCGACGCATGGGTAAATTGTTAACAGTTTCTCAAAATAAGTATAGGAAGATAGCGCGACGCTGTAGAGTTACGAAAGTGCAAAGCACGTTGGCCCCTAAGTGCTTGATGCTACGGAAGTTGCTGAGGGCCAAAGGGCGGGCATTTCGCACAGTTCGCTGTTATCGCTGACTTCTCAAAAGTGCTAGACAGGCACTAGACAAAGAGGGGCCTTTTTTGACTACAAAATCGAGTGTCTGGGGAAACTTCTCGCAGCATCCCGTGTTAAACGGGGTATACCGTTTCTGGCCCTCTGGCTTGATCTGGCCAACGCAGGAGGCCCCCTCGTGGAAGACATTCAACGCTGGAAAGAGCTTTGCGCTCTAGTCTCGAAAGAACAAGACCCTGACAGGTTGCTGGTGCTTGTTCGGGAAATTAACCGCCTATTGGAAGAGCAAGAAGCTCGCCTTCGTCGCCATCCATCTGCCAATCCCCCCATCGATTAAATTCAAACTGCACCACTGTCGGCTCAGGCACGACGGACAATTCCCTAAAAATGTATTATTTTGCTTCGGGAGAATGGTTCGTGGAACGGCAAGGTAGGCTCAATTCGCAGCAACTCAAAGACCTGAGTGATGAACTGGCAGCGCTGACGAAGCAGCAATCCGACGCTCGTCTGACCGAAATTTTCATTCGCATGACCGAGGCAGAGATTAAAGCCTTCGATCTCCGAAAAGAGCGCATCTCCCGGATTCACATTATTCTTAGCGAGCACGACGCCAAGCGATAATGCCTGCCGATCCAGTTCCGCCTCCGTTGCGCCCTTGGCGAGAGATTGCCCTCGAAATCGCCAATGAAACCAAACACGAGCGCATCATCGAACTTCACTACGAATTGAATGGCGCCCTTGAGGAACAGCTATTCGGGAATCGCAACGTTCACTAAACGGAAATTTTAGCCAGCCCGGAGCTTCGGTGGTGGTCTCCTTTTGAATTCTGACCGCTAGCGTACCGACCTGTTCTGGCACAAAAGAATAACTCGTTTGCGTCATGACCACCGGCAAGGAACCACCCAAACCAATCGGAGAGATAATCGGTATACGGGCTGACTAGCGCCCCAACCCTCCAAAACAGGGGCAAAAAGCCGCATAAACGAACAACAGCAGCTCTTCTCCCCGCGCCAGATTCTTGCGATCACGTGACCTCCTCGACAAACGCAGGCGTTTTATTTTATAAGCTGCCGATCTATTGGATTTGAGTGCGAAGCTGTAACGAACATTGCTCGGACTGCACCATTATGAAAGCGGGGGTAAAGGTTCGGGCCGTGGAAGTTGATCCTTCAGAAGAATTCAGACAATCTTCAGAGCCCTCCATTGCCCGGAAAGCAGAACTCGTGCAGTATAACTGCCATGGCGGGCGCTGCGAACCAGAGCTGCACCGTCGGACTGTGAACCAGTTTGTCCGAGTTTTTACGGTTTGCAGGTGGAAGTAGGGTTGCGGGATTCCCCACTTAGGAACGAGGAGGCCTGCTTATGGCTGCGAATGCGATTCCCACCGCCGAATTGACCGTCAACACGAAAAAAGGGGCGAATGAAAGTTGCGCCTCCGTCACGCTGAAACAGCGACTTGAAAAACTGCTGTGGGAGGTGTTCGAAGGACACGAAGAATACCTTGGGGTGACGCCGGATTAGTAAGTTCATCTTGAGTCAAGANGTGGCTCGCAGAGGGGAGACTAGGTTGACCAAAAATCACATCTAGCGCTTCCACTTCTGACTGTACCGAGAATCTCTGGCGCGGGGCGTTCCGGAAACGATCTTCAAGGCTATACCCATTGACTTCCAAGGGAATCGCCTCGTAGCTCCCACCGTTTAAAAATCCCCGCACATAAAGCTCAGAAAAGCGTGGGATGCCGAGTTGTCCGTCATGCGCAAGCGCCTAATCACGCAGATTCCGCAAGATGTTTTGCCTCTCGACGAAGGCTGGCTGAACCTCGACGGCGCAGCCGTGGTCGAGGTCACAT
>JGI12635J15846_10000645_pt1 | contig 30132 bp, 24 predicted proteins | sample BlaSpr_A8_OM2_M2_FD_15846 | JGI IMG/M metagenome (IMG submission 15846)
CCTTCGAGCCACTGAATTCCAGCGAGGTCGAGGTGGTTTGTCGGCTCGTCGAGCAGCAAAATATCGGGCGCCTGCACGAGTACTTCGACGATCGCGAGCCGCTTGCGCCATCCGCCCGACATCCGGGACGCATCCGCATCCAGATCGGCAAACCCGGCGCGACCCAATATCTCCGCTAGTCTCCCGGCGCGATCGCTTTCGGGCACGTGTGCGTCGTCGAGAGCGCGGGTCACGACCGAGCGCACGGTCGCGCCCTCGGCAAAATCTGAAATCTGCAGCACGCTTCCGAGCCGAATCCCCTTGCGAATCGCGACTTCGCCGCTGTCAGGCGCGACTCCGCCCTGCAAGATCGCGAGCAGCGTCGATTTCCCCGAACCGTTCGGGCCGATGATGCCGATGCGCTCACCCTCCGAAACCGTAAACGAAATACTGCGAAACAGCGGCGCTACGCCGAACCGCTTCGCCAATCCTCGCGCACTGATGATCGGTGCCAAAAGGCTTTGTCCTCTTCCTCAATTTTATGTGGTTCTGCCCCTGCCTCCTAACTTTCGGGGCCGCCTTGAGCAACAACTTTGAGCCTCGAAGGCTCGCGCCTTCTGCTATCCTCGCGCCCTTGGCCACGCCAACCCCACCGCGAAGCCTGAACACGTTCGACGCCACGATGATCGTCATGGGCGGCATCGTCGGTTCGGGCATTTTTATCAATCCGTATGTCGTTGCACTACACGTGCACACGCCGTTTCTAATTCTTGGCGTGTGGGTTCTTGGCGGCGTGCTCGCGTTGCTCGGCGGATTCATCTGGGCCGAACTCGCGACGCGTTTGCCGCAGGCTGGCGGGCAATATCTGTATCTGCGCGAGGCGTATCATCCCTCGGTCGCGTTTCTGTACGGCTGGGTGCTGCTGCTGGTGACGCAAACCGGCGGTATGGCGGCGGTCGCTGTAACATTCGCGAGATATTTTCGCGAGATCAGCGGCGTCACGACGAGCGACGGTGCGATCGCTGCGATCATTCTGGTCGGGCTGACTGCGATCAATTGTTTCGGTGCGCGCGCCGGCAGCAACGTACAGAGCTTGCTCATGCTATTGAAATCGGCCGCGATCATCGCCATGGTCGTGCTTGGTCTTGCCCTTGGCGGCGGACACATTCATGCGCGGCCGCTGCTTGATCGACCTCCCTCGCTATCATTGGTCGGTGCCATCGGCGCGGCAATGATCCCCATCGCATTCGCTTACGGGGGTTGGCAGACAGCAACGTTTGTCGCTGGCGAGATGCGCGACCCGCGACGCGAATTGTCGCGTGGACTGATCGCCGGGGTGCTCGGCGTGGTGGTCCTTTATCTTTCTGTGAATTTCGTTTGCTTGCGTGTGCTCGGTCCCGCTGGGCTCGCCGAAACTCGAACACCTGCGACCGCCGTCATGCGCGCTGCACTCGGAGACCGCGGAGCATTTTGGATCGCCGTCGGAATCGCGATCTCGACGCTCGGCTTTCTCAGCCAAGGCATTCTCACGGCGCCGCGCGTGTACTACGCGATGGCGCGCGACGGGCTATTTTTCAAAAGCGTGGGCTGGCTTTCGCCGAAAACGGGCGCGCCGGTTGTAGCGATTGTCGTCCAGGGAATCGCCGCGACGGTCATTGCGCTCTCTGGGCGCTACGAACAGATTCTCAACTATGTTGTGTCGATCGATTTCATCTCGTTTGCGCTGACGGCCGCTTCCCTTTTCGTGTTTCGCCGCCGCGACAAGACTGAGCCGCGCGATGCCGAAGCAGAGCTCTATCGCGTCCCTGGCCATCCTTACACGACGGCGCTTTTCGTATTGACGTGCGTGGCCATCGTTACCAGCACGATCGTTACGTATCCGACGAACAGCGCCTTCGGCTTCGTCATTCTTGCCGCGGGAATTCCCGTATATTTGTACTGGAGCCGCAAATCGAGGATCGCGCCGTCAACATCGCATTGACGATCTCGACGACGATCTCACTCAACGCATGACACGTCTTCAACGCTATTCCAAATACATGCAGTGGGCGAAGCTGCACAGTAAGGCGCGCCTCAATCTCGCGACGAGCGGAGTGGGAGCGTTTCCCCTGCGCGAACTGCCTGTTTCGATCGATCAACTCGAAATCAACGGCGACAACTCGTACGGTTTCGCGCCGCTGCAACACGCGATCGCGACGAAAAACAGCGTCGATCCTGCCTGCGTTGTCGAAGCCGCAGGAACATCGATGGCGAATCATCTCGCTCTGGCGGTGCTGATCGATCCCGGCGACGAAGTTCTGATCGAGAGCCCAACATACGAGCTCGTCGTTTCCACGGCGCGGTATTTGCAGGCGAAGATCATTCGCTTTCCTCGCCGCGAGGAAAGTGGATTCGCTGTCGATCCTGAGGAAATTCGCAAATCGATCACACCGAAAACCAAGCTGGTCTTCCTTACGAATCTTCATAATCCGAGCAGCGTTCTGACGGGCGACGATACTTTGCGCGAGGTCGGAGACATCGCAGCCAGTGTCGGTGCGCACGTCGTCGTCGATGAGGTCTATCTCGACGCAGTTTACGAGAATACGCCGCGCTCTTCTTTTCATCTTGGCAAGAATTTTGTCGTTACCAGCAGCCTGACGAAGGTTTACGGCCTGAGCGGGCTCCGCTGCGGTTGGATTCTCGCGCAGCCCGACCTGGCTCGCGCGATATATGAATTGAACGACCTGTTCGCTGCGACTCCAGTGCATCCAACCGAGACTCTGAGCGTGATTGCATTGCAAAATCTCGATAAGATTCGCGAAGGCGCTAGGAAGATCGTCGAAGCGGATCGAGCAGACCTGAAGAGATTTCTGGACGGAAATACATCCCACGTCGCCGCTGTTCGCAGCCCTTACGGCACAACCTCGTTCCCAAAACTATTGCGGGGCGATGTTGCTGAACTGTTGCAACGTCTGCGAACGAACTTCGAGACGACCGTCGTCCCCGGCAAATTTTTCGAGATGCCCGATCACTTCCGTATCGGGATGGGTGTCGATCACGAGATGTTCGCGGAAGGCTTGCGGCGACTCGCGCAGGCGCTACAATAGCAAGCCGCGGATCGCAGAGCAGGCCCACCTGACGAAACGCGCGTCCGTTTTTGGGAACCAAATCCCTGTTGCATCGCAAGGGTCTGCACAGCATCCGATTCCGCTACGATGAAGATGGTCTCGATGAACGTTGGCCTGCCTCGTGAAGTCCAGTGGCACGGCCACGCGGTAACCACTGGAATATTCAAATCGCCGACGTCTGCGCGCATTCGCCTCCACAAACTGAATCTTGATGGCGATCGCCAAGCGGACCTCACCGTTCATGGCGGCGAGCACAAAGCCGTTTACTGCTACCCCGCCGAACACTACGCCTACTGGAAAAAGAGACTGCCCGGGCGCGACCTTCCTTTCGGGGCTTTTGGCGAGAACTTCACGACCGAAGGCATGCTGGAAGAAAACGTCCGCGTGGGCGATCGCTTCGCGATCAACGACGCGGAAGTCGTTGTCACGCAGCCGCGGCTTCCTTGCTACAAACTCGGCATTCGTTTTCAAGCAGATGACATGGTCAAGAAATTTCTCGCGAGCCGACGGATCGGTTTCTATGTGGCTGTGACGCGAGAAGGCGAAGTCGCNGCATTCGACGAGATCATTCCGGTTACACACAATGGCAGTGGCGTCTCGATCGCAGATTTTCTGAGGTTGTTCCTGGCGAAACAATTCACGAAGGCCGACGCCACCGCGATCCGTCAACTTTCCGAACTGTCTGCGGTTCCTGAAGATTGGAAATCATACTTCCGCGATCGACTGCAAACCGCGGGCATCGGATCGTAGTCGAACACGCAACGATTTATTGCGCCGCCACTACAGGCAAGTCGATGAAGCTCGCCGCTCCCTGCGCGTGATAGACGCGCTGCGTTGCCTTCACGTAATCCGATGGCTTTGCGAAAAAGATGTTGGGCACAAATGTCTGCGGGTTGCGGTCGTAGAGCGGAAACCAGCTCGACTGCACCTGCACCATGATGCGATGTCCCGGAACAAAAACATGATCGACCGTCGGCAAAGTAAATTTATAGGTTAGCGGAGTGTTCGGCGAGATCGCCTTCGCTGTTTCAAAACTTTCGCGATAGCGACCGCGGAAAATATCCATCGCGATGTTGAGTTCGTAGCCGCTCATCTCGGGCCGGCTGGCGATTTCGTCGGGATAGACATCGATGAGCTTTACCACCCAATCGCTGTCGGTGCCGCTCGTGGATGCAACGAGATTCACGACCGGCGATCCCCCGACGCGAACCGGCTGCTTCAGCACCGGTGATTCATACGTCAGAATATCAGTGCGGCCGTCGACAAATCGCTGATCGATCAGCAGCCATCGCCGCCATGTATCGCCATCTGACTCAATCGCCGGACGTGGAACATACGGCACCGGCCGCGCCGGATCGGAAATATATTCGTCCGAACTCGCCGCCGACTTCGGATCGCGTTCGGCCGGAGCGTCGAACGACAAACCGAAATTCGATGTTAGGTACAGCGGCTTCGACTTCACCGCGCACGTCGGGCACGCGAGCGGCCACGATTTCAAACGATCCCAGTGATTTGCGCCGGTGTTGTAGATGAACACGGGCGGCGTGTCGGCTTTCGGCGCGCCATCGCGCAAGTACTGATCGAAAAACGGCCGCAGGACATCGCGGCGGAATTGCAGCGCGGTGTCGCCGTCGAGGCGCAACGGACCGAGCGTCGAGCCTTCATAGTTCACGCCGCTGTGCCGCCAAGGCCCCATCACCAAGTAATTCTTGTCGTTGTTCGTGTCTTTCGGTTCGACCGCGAGATAGCAATGAATTGCGCCCCACATGTCTTCCTGGTCCCACAAGCCTTGAATCCACATGACCGGCACGGTGAGGGGCTGCTCCCCCATGACTTTGTCGAGCGCTTGATTCTGCCAGAACAAATCGTATGCGGGATGCTCTGAGATTTTCTTCCAGAACGGCATCTGATCCATCCCCGCCGCTTTTGCGAAGTCGCCAAGCGAGCCGGCGCGCAAGTAATTGTCGTAATCGTCGAGACCTTGGCGTGTAATTTTGCCGCCTTCGCCGCGCACTTCCGTCTGCCCGGCGATGTAGTCGAGGTTGTTTTGGCGAAACGCGCCGAAGTGAAACCAATCGTCGCCCATCCAGCCATCGACCATCGGGCTCATCGGAGCGGCCACTTTCAGCGCCGGATGCGGATGCACCAGCGCCATCACGACGGTGAATCCTTCGTAGGAGCTGCCGAGCATGCCGACTTTGCCGTTGGATTCGGGCACATTTTTCACGAGCCAGTCGATCGTGTCGTAGGCGTCGGTTGAGTGATCGACTTCACTCGAATTCAGCGGCCCGCGCAACGGCCGCGTCATCACGTAGTCGCCTTCGGAGTGATATTTTCCGCGAACGTCCTGGAACACGCGGATGTAACCCTCTTTCACGAAAACTTCGTCGCCCTGCGGCAGTTCGTTGAGCATCAGGAACGAATCGCTGCGCATCGCGCGATGTTCGGCATCATAGGGCGTGCGGGTAAGCAGGATCGGCGCATTCTTGGCGCCGTTGGGTATGGTGATCACCGTGTACAGCTTCACCCCGTCGCGCATCGGAATCATGACTTCGCGCTTCGTGTAGTCGTACCCTGCCGTCGGCTTCTCAAACTTCGGTGGAATGTCCGGCGTCAACGGCGGCGTTTGTGCAAGCAGACTTGAGGCGTTCGCGGCAAGCGCGATCAACAACATTGGCAGGTAGCAGCGTTTCACGGTGCGGTCTCCAAGTAAAAATTCCCGCACGAGCATAAGCGAAATCAGGTCCCCTGCGCGAACGTATTTCCCTTGTCTCTGGCAAGGACTAGTGTGGTCATGATATTATGACTATGGTCATTTTGGAGTGGTCATATGAAATTGATGGCAGCAAGCACATTCAAAGCGAAGTGCTTATCGCTGATCAGGCAGGTAGGTGCAACCGGTGAATCGGTGACGGTTACACGACGTGGCAAGCCCATCGCAAAGCTGGTCCCCGCGGAACCGGAAAATGACGACGTCTTCGGCTTCATGCAAAGAAAAGGGATGCGCATCATCGGAGATATCACGGCTCCGATTCCAGTCGAGTGGAAAGTCATGAAGACGGCCAAGAAAAAGAAGTGATTCTGCTCGACACACAAGCGATGGTCTGGCTCAACTACCAGCCGGACAAGCTCTCTCGCCCTGCCGCTTCGGCGATTAGGAGAGCGAGGCTCTCGGACGGGCTGGCGATTTCGGCAATTTCACTGTGGGAGTTCGCCTGGATTCTCAACGCTGGAATCCTTACGATGGAGAGGACCGTCGAGGCGACGGTGGAGGAAGTCGCATCATTCTTTTCAGTACGACCGATCACACCGAAAATCGCGGCGCAAGCCAGCCAATTCGGTCCCGACTTCCCGAAAGATCCGGCCGACCGACTCATTAGCGCAACGGCGTTGGCCGAAGGGTTCATACTTGTCACCAGCGATACCGCGCTTCGACGCAGCCCCTACATCCGCACGATTTGGTGAGCTTTTTTGCTTTTCTGTGTCTTAGCCGAAACAATCCGTTTAGAAACCGCTCTTGGCTTCGTCACGATCCCACTGGCTGCAGCTCGCGCTCCCAAGTCTCGATATTTTCCATGATGAATTTGGCGCGCTGAGGATCGAGATCTTTGTCCTCAGGGTCCACCGTAAGTTCCTTGTTTGGCGGAATGATGTTGGGCCGAACGAGATAAAGTTTGCGGTCCTCGCGGCGGTAGTAGTGCATCCGCGGAATCCAGCGCGGCACTCCGTCGGCGCTCCAGGAACCGACCAACCAGTCGCCCGCGCCAATCGCATCAACGGCTATTTCCCCCACATGCGGAGATCGCCCCGCGACGCCTCTCGGCTTAAAAGTTGCTCGCTTTTCTCTTTGTCCTTCGATGTAACCAGACTCAGAAGACGCTCGTACTTTTCCCTCTCCATCGTGCCTCCCAGCGCGGCCAGCCCACAAAACGAATTGATGCATCAAGTCGTACGGCCGTGACTTACCTCATGCCGGAAGGCCGAAAATCTTCGACAGAGTACCGCCCAGGACGAGCTTGCGTGCGGACTCCGGCACGCCGTTTGCGTCGAACATGGCGTTGTATTGCGACAGAACATGCTCTGCGCCAGCGGGATTCGTGTCAGTGCCAAAGACGATTTTGCTGAAGGCGCTGGGATTGTTGTCGGGAGTTGCCGTACCTTCACCAGTGTTTGACCACCAGAAGAATTCCGAAAACTTTTCCAGACGACCGCCCAGTCTTGTGAGTGTCGAGCCGCTCAGGTCGTAAAAGACATTGGGATTCCAGCGTGCGATTTCTGCCGACCATTGATAATCGGGATTGCCACAGTGAGCGCCGATGACTGTGATTTGCGGGAATCGGCGGGCGATCTCTTCGATATATTGCGTGCTCATGCGGTAGGACGCGACGTCTTCGGGTTCGGTGAATTTGGCGCGCAGCACGATACCCGTGTGAAAAAGAACGACCCACTTATAGCGATTCGCGAGTTCATAGACTTTTGTGTACGACGGGTCGACGTAGGTTTTCTTTGGGAATTCCATTTCGCCGAGGCCGCGATAGCCGAGGTCGTGAAGCTCCTCGATCTGCTGCGTAACGTCGGGCGCGTCGAGGAGAACAGATCCCATAGGAATGATGCGCGTGGGATGATTTTTCGCGGCTTCGGCGACCTCTTTGCGGTCTTCAAATGGCGTGAGTATGCAACCGGTGATGTTCAGATGTTCGGTGGTCCGGAGAAAGTCGTCGATGAAGCCTGGCTTTTTCTGATAGTGAATATGAATATCGACGATGCGCCCTCCTCCAGCGGCGGAGGCGGTAGACGAGTTCTGCGGAGTTGGAGCGGAATTTGACTGTTCCGCGCCGGAAAGAGCGAACGTGGCGGCAGCAGCCGTTTTGAGCGTACCGGTCATAAACGAGCGGCGTGAGAGTTCACTTTTCACTTGGGGTCTCCAGGAACTTGTGAGTTGCGTCACGGTCTAGTTTTCTTCGAACCAAGACCTTGTCGGATCGTTCGAAGATTTATGCACGTGTGGAGCGGATATTTTGCGGGAAGTACAGCCTGTAAGCTACTGAAACTAAAAGATTGGCTGGGAGGCCTGGACTCGAACCAGGATAGCCAGAGTCAGAGTCTGGAGTCCTACCAATTGGACGACCTCCCAGCGGGGAGGAACAAAAAGGAATCGCGGCACGTCCGGCTGTCCCGGCGGCTACGATTCAACCTTTCTAATTTAATAGGGAACGCGAGACGCGTCAACCAAACCTGCGTCGATTATTCGCTTGCGACGACGGAAAGTGAGCACGTCCGGAGCGTCCAACTCGCGAAGAATGAGCAGATCCCACGGGATGACAGTGTTGTGGGGTTTCGCATGACAATGCGATCGCGAAATTACCGCAAGTTCGGGACCATGAAATCTCTTTACTGCGGGAATTGGAATGTGGAAGTCTGGCCGTTTAGATTCTCGATGACCAGGCCTTCTGAGTTTGTCACGGTGTTGATCGCGTTCTGCTGGATGTAATCGACGATGCCCTGCAACGTTGCGATTCCCGCGGGATGACCTGCGGCGGCGGCGGCATCCGGAGTCGAGTCGATGCTGATCGCGACGGAATCCGGGTCGTTTTCATCGACGCGATGCAGCAGGATGATCAGCCAAACTTTGTTGTCGTGCGCGTATTGAATCCATGCGTTGACTTGCGTCTGCGTCGTACCCAAATCGAACTCGGCGCCCTGGCTCCAAAGATAGAAGGGATACAAGTGGTTGCAGTTGGCAACCGTTCTTCCCGGCGAGCACGCGGGGAGCCCGTTGTAGCCGTTGTCGGAATCGCGCGCTCCAAGATACCCGGCGGCTTGCACGGACTGACCAACAGCAGGACTCGGATAGCCGTAGTCTCCGTAAGGGTACGCGAGAGTGAGCGGATTGAATCCCTGGGCGATCAAGTCGGATTTCGAGCCGCCGATTTCCAGATCCAACGAGTCGGTCATGGTCGTCGGATTCCCATTTACGTCCACGCACGGCGTCAATGCCGGACCGCCGGGCTGCGTGACACCGCAAAGTGTAGAGAGGGTTTGATGGGTGCGCGTGTGCGCGCCGATTTCATGGCCGTTTGCAGCCATGGTTTGGACTTCGGCCCACGTCATGTACTCCGGATTGCCAGAGACATCCGCGATTCCGACCGGGCCCGCGTCAGGGTTGACGATGGCGTTGTTCGGACTGCCCGTGATGATGTATTGCGTGGTGCGAATTCCGGCTGCGTCGAAGATCGGCAAGCCGTTGTCGTACATCGATTGATAGGAGTCGTCAAAATCGATGGAAACGAATCCGTAGGCACTCACAACGAAATTCAGAGAATTCGATGATTCAGGAATTGTGCCCGTATTGGTGACAGTGACGGGCAAAGTTGCCGCAGCGGCCAAGTCTGCGGCGGGCACTTGCACTGTAATCGAATTTGCGGAGACGGTCGCCGGTGTCAGAACGTCGGAGCCGAAATTCACGACTGCAGTTGCGCCGAAGTTGGTTCCGGTGATCGTCAGGTATTGCAAATCGGCGCTGCCGCTGAGCGCGATCGGCGGTGACAGCTGCGAGATCGCAGGAGACACAGGTGGCGGCGGTGGCGGCGTTGTAAGCGTGAAGAAGACCATGCCGCTGACGGTGCCGACGGTTGCGGTTGCGAAGGAAGGGCCGGCGATGATGCCGGTGACCAAACCCGTGGGAGAAACGGTCGAGGATCCATCAGTTGCGGAGGTCCAGACGATCGGGCTCGTGATGGGGAACGCGTTGCCATATTGATCTTTGCCGTGCACGGTGAATTGCTGCGTATCGCCGACGTTGAACGTCGAGTGAGCCGGCGAGATATGCAGCATCGCGAGGACTGGGGGCGGGGGATTGCCGATGGTCACTTGAAACGAGGGAATCGAAAACGAAGGAACGGTCGGGACCGTAACCGAAATTGTTACAGGACCGGGCGTCACGCCGGTGACGGTACCGCTCAATGCGCCTTCGGAGTTGCTGGCCATCACGGTTGCGTTGCCGTTGCTGGCCGACCAGGCGAGTGGGATCGAAAGCGGCTGATTGAATTGATCGTATTCGTTGGCCGTAAATTTGAATGACGTGAGCGCTGGGACCGTTGGGATCGCCGGATTGGTCGATGCGTTCGGGGTGACTACGACGGAATAGAGCATCGAGGGCGCTGGGTTTACGACGAGCGTGGCCGTCTTCGTGGGCACACCGCCCACCGTCGCAGAGATCACGGTGGTTCCAGGATTCGTAAACGAAGCTGTGGCTTTGCCGGTTGCGTCGATTGTCGCGACTGTCTGATCGCTCGATGAGTAGGAGACTGGCAGTCCCAGCATCGTGTTGCCGAACTGATCGACACCCATTGCGGAAAATTGTTGTGTTTGACCGGTGAGAATCGCCGTCGGATTGATGGGAGTAATCGTGGTGGATGTCAGGATCGATGGAGCACCGGTCACGGTGAGGATGGCGACGGCGCTGGTCACATGTCCTGAGACGGCGCGGATGTGAGAGACAGCCGGGACCTGGGCGGCATTTTGGGCGGTGCCGGAGCCGTTCGTTGCCGGGTTACCGTCGGAAGTCCAGGTGATGGGCGCGGTGAAGGGATTGTTGAATTGGTCGAAGGCGGTCGCGGTGAAATTGAAAGATGAGCCAGGCGCCACGGTCAGGGATGGCGGCACAATCGCGATGTGGTCGAGCTGCGGAGTCGGCGGGGCTGCCGGCGGGGTCGCCGGCGGGGTCGCTGGTGGCGCGGTCGGCGAAGTCGGCGTCGTGGTAGGGGGCGTCGTTGCCGGGGGGGTTGTCGATCCGGTCGGAGAGGTAGAAATAGTGGTTGTGCGCGTTCCGCAGCCGGCGAGGAGCGCCGCGGCGAAGAGGAATGAACCGATTGTCAGTCGTGGTCGATTCAACATTTATGGCCCTGGTGTCCGCAGAGCGGACTTGTTCCAAATTGAGTCTAGGGTGGTTTCCCGGCCTGGTCATTGGTACAGGGGTCTCAACTGGGATAGCGCGGACGTTCGAGGAAAGGGTAGTACCGGCGATTAGTCCCCGACCCTCGAATGGCCGGCGGCTACATTATCTAAGGCTATATTTTTCAACGAGATAGCGAATAGACTCCCTGCCAAGGCCAGTCCAGGCGATAAAAGTCGGCGGTTTCGTTCAGGGACGGGGGAGGGGGGTCATGCGGCCTTCGCGCATGGTGAACTGTTCCCCGCCCCAGCTGATCTTGTTGGAGGCGAAGCTAGCTAACCAAACGACGAAGTGGATGGCGTCCCGGAATGGGACCAGCCATAGCCTTCTGCGGACGGTTTCGTCGCCGGAGACGCGGACGCCGACTATCCAGGCAGTGGTTAGGCGTAGGAGCAAGTAGGCCGCGAGGTAGGCTGCGGCGATGGACGCAGTGGGTGCCACCAGAGCCGCCGCGATTGCCCAAGGCAGGCCGTGGGTGAAGATCAGGCCGATGAAAGAGAGCGGGCGGCAGAGGCGCACCGTGCGGGACCAGCGAACCTGGTGATTCCAGAAGCCGATGGCGGACTGGGCCGGATACATGGTCCAGACGAGTTCGTGAGACAGCACGATCTTGCCGCCGGCTTTGGCGATGCGATGGCCGAGTTCGTAATCGTCGGAGTGCATATCGGCGATGGCTTCAAAACCGCCGATTTTGGCGACCCAGCTTTTCGTCGTCGCGATCGAGGCACCGAGCGCGAACGACATTCCTTCCATCCATTCGGCGACAAGGACGCCGGCGAAGAAATCGCTGGCAGCGCCTATCGCTTCCAATTCCGCGGCGAGATTCTTTTGCGTGATGCCGCGGTAGAACGAAGTCACGGCGCCGATTCTTGGATCGGCGAATGGCGCTACGACTTCGCGAAGATAATTTGGCAAAACGCGAACGTCGCCGTCGGTAAGGACGATGATTTCGTGGCGTGCGGCGCGAGTCAGCTCGATCAGATTGTTGACTTTTTTATTTGCGCCGATTTGCGGAGCGCCGGAGATGAGGCGAATGTTGCGCTCTGGAAATCGCGAAGCTACTTCGCGAATCAACGGGATTGCCGGATCGGAGTCGTCGTTAACGGCGAAGAGGATTTCGTAATCGGGATAGTTCTGGAGGCAGAAGCTCTCGAAATTTTCTACCGAGCCGAAGTCGACACCGTGAACCGGCTTGAGCAGGCTGACGGGCGGCGTGAAATTTTCTCGTGAAGTTGCACCGGAGTCGCTCTTAGTGTTTCGACGCAAGAAGCGAAGCGCCGCGATCGTCGCCACNATGTAGTAGGCGAGCGGCGCCAACGCGATCAGAAGAATCGCGTCTCTCCACAGTGAATGCATCGATTCGATCGATTGCCACGCAGACTGCATCGCACTCCAGTGATTCCACCGCGGTAATCGGACTTCTCGACGATTGGTGCCGAGCGCGCACGTAGCGCCCGAGATTATTTCGGCGCTTGACCTTGCGGCTGACCGTCGCGCAACGCGATGCGGCCGTCCGAGGTCAAATCATACGGGACGTTGCGCCAGATCGTGCGGGGACCGCCGATATAGCTGGCGCACCAGACAAAAAATCCCAGGAGATCGCGCAGTGGATAGCGCCACAGCGAGCGGGCTGCCTGGTCGCGAGTAATACCCCAGCCGATGACCCAACTCTCAATGATGCGATTGGCGAAGGCGAGCGCAAGGAGAGCAATTCCAAACCAGAGCTGGCCGAGCAGCAGTGCGGCGGCGAATCCGAGGATCCCGTAAGGCATCGCGTAGATCAGGCCGGAAAAAAGGTGGCCCCATGGGCGCGACCAGCGCGTGGATTTGGCCCAGCGGGCCTCATGCTGCCAAACGCGACGAAACGTCAACGGCGAGACAACGTGGTCGATGATGTGGCGAGAAAGGACGATGTTGTAGTCGTTTTTTTCGATCAGGTTGCCGATGACGAAATCGTTGGCGAAGTAATCGGCAATGACGGCGAAGCCGCCGATTTTGTCGAGCGCGTCGCGGCGAACAACGATTGTCGGGCCAAGGCCGAACTTCATTCCTTCGAGCAAATTCGCAGTGACAACGCCGGCCGTCATTTCGACGGACATGCCGATGGCGTGAACACCGGACCAGAATCCGCCGGCGTTCTTTCCGCGGTAGACACATGTGAGCATGCCGTTTTTCGGATCGAGCATCGGCGGCACGACATCGCGAAGATACGATGGCGCAACGAAGACATCGCTGTCGCTCGTGACGAGAATCTCGTTCTCGGCGTGCTCAGCCATGCGGAAGAACGCGTAGGCAGGCGGATTTGGCCACGGCGGTTGGCCGGTGATAACGATGTGAGTGGGAACGTGAGGATAACGGGTGCAAATTTCGCGAACGACAGCGAGGCCTGCATTGTCTTCGAGGTCCGCCGCGAAAATGATCTCGTACATCGGATAGTCGAGACGAAAGAAGCTCTCGATGTTTTCTCTGAGGCGCGACTCGGCTCCGTGGACTGGTTTGAGAAGAGATACAGCGGGGAGCGAGGCATCCGGAATGGACTGTGCTTGCCGACGCTGTGTCTTCGCGTCGCGATGGAACTTTGCGGCGCCTGCGACTGCGAGGACGAGGAACGTCCACGACGAGAGCGTGCCGGCAAGCGCCACCGCCAGCAGGATGTAGGCGACTAACACGTTGCGTAATCCCCACTATCCACACGCAGGCGCAACAAGGCGACCACGATGAGATTGGCGTTCATCATTTCGGAATATCTGTCCGGCGAACTTCTATTCCTTTCATAAATGATAGTCGATGGACGTGTCGGCGGTCGAGTCTAGGGCGAAGGAGTCGACAGTTGACAGTTAAAAGTCAAAAGTAAAACCCGGGTGGCGGATTTGAGTTCCATTTTGGGACGGAGGGGGTACCCCCCCATTGTTTTGCAAAGAGTGCGTAAGATGCTGATTTCGCGAAGCTTGGCGGTCTATGATTTTCAGGAGTGCGCAAATCATTGTAGACACGGCGGTTACGGCACCGTTAAGTTTCGCTGGAGATTCGCTTTCTGGGATTGGGGCTGATAGACGGAGTTTTAAACGGGAGTAGTGTACCACATTACTAAGTTATGTCAAGGGTAGCGGGCAAGGAATGGCGGACGGAGCGATCGAGGAGGGGCTGAAGTTGAGATCCTTCGGCTCCCTTCGGGCGCCTCAGGATGACAACGCTCTGAGTAGACGGGCGGCGGCAGGGTGGATCGAAAAAACGCCGGCAAGATGCCCTTCGGGGCTCAGGGTTAACCGGCTCTACCGGGGCGGCTCTCTGCGTTTGGTGCGAGGGCGATGGAGGCGAGCCTTCTGCGTTTAGCGCGAAGTTGGTGAGGGCGTGGGCGTGACGGGGTGGTTGGTGTAGACGGTTTTGCCGCCGGAGTGGGCTAGTTCGAAGGTGGGGCCTAGTTTTTCGAGGATGGACTGTTTTTTGTCGTCGCCGGTGACGAAGTAGAGGCGAGTGGGGCCGGTCCAGCGGGCGGCGAGGTCGGCGTCGTCGAGAAAGATGTGCGGGGCGTCGGGGAAGAGAGAGCCGAACCAGAGGCCGTTGATGCGGCCGTTGAAAATCAGGAGTTGGCGGCGGGTGTAGAAGGCGATCGATGAGGTGTTCGAGAATTCGCCGTCGGAGATGATCTGGTCGGACGATTGTAGTTGGCGATTGATGGCCATGGCGAGCGGCTTGGAGCCGAGGACGGGAGCGAAGACGCCGAGCGCGACGTGGGCGCATTCGATGAAGAGGCACATCGACAAGGCGAGGACGACATTCGCTGCGACGATGGAGCCGCGGCGGCGCAGGAGCCAGTTGAGGCCGCTGCCGAAGAAGAAGGCGACGGCGGTGCCAATCAGAGGCCAGCGGAAGAGGCTCATGGCGGCGCCAGTGAGATCGAGAAAGTGACCGAGGGAGAGGACGTAAGCGTCGGGATTTTTGTTGAGGAGATCGGCCAGCTCCATATTGGGATCGCGAGCGTGGGAGATGATCGCGAGCGTGAGCGTGACGGCGGAGATGATGAGGCCGACGACGAGGTAGACCATCGAGGAGATACGGCCGGAACGAGCGATGTCGCTGCCGTAAGCGGATTCGGATTCGCGGGCGAGCCAACTGCCGAGGATGAGCGCGATGCCGGGCAAAGCGGGCGCGAGGTAATACTCCTGGCGGGTGGAAAAGCTGAAGAAGAGCAGGATCACGATGGCCCAGACGAAGAAGAGGAGCAGGGCGCCTTCCTGTGAAGTGCGCATGTCGGCGGTGCGGAGAAGACGAAGGCGGACTTGACGGAGCGCTTGAGGCAGGAAAGAACTCCAAGGCATGAGCCAGACGAGGATCATGCCCCAGAAGAGAACGAGTGGGAATGTGCCGTAGTCGACGGGATAGCGCTTGCCGATGTAGCGAAGAAAATGTTCGTTGACGAAATAGAACCAGAGGAAGCCTTTGGCTTGGCCGGCAGGAGGATTACGAAGGGCGGCGAGGATGTGCCACGGGGCGGCGACGATCAGCAGAACGATGGTGCTGGAGATGAGGCGCATTTTGAGCAAGTGGCGGAGATCACCTACCAGAAGAAGGAAAACGAAAATGATGGCGGCGGGAAAGACGATGCCGATCAGGCCTTTAGTGAGAACGCTGATTGCAACTGTGACGGCGAGTCCCCAGCACGAGAGGACAGAAGGTCTGCCGGATTGCCAGCCGTCGAGGAAAAAGTAGAGACCTAGGCCGATCCATAAGCCGACGAGAAGATCGGGAATGAGAATGCGAGTGAAGAGATAGGGGCCAAATGACGTAATGCAGACTACGGCGGACCAGAATCCGGCGGAGGATGTGAGGAAGCGGCGACCAACTTGAAGAAGGAAGAAGGCGAGGGCGAGAACACCGAGACCTTGCGCGAGGCGGGCGGTCCATTCGGTGATGCCGAAGAGAGAAAAGCTGACGGCCATTGCCCAGTATGGAAGAGGGGCTTTTTCGAGATAGCGGATGCCGTTTTCGTGGAGCGTAACCCAGTCATGGAGCGTGAGCATTTCGCGGCCGGCTTCGGCGTGAGCCCCGTCGGCGTCGTCGAACAAAGATGGGTGAAATAGGCCCGGGACGAAGATCGCGATCCAGAGAAGAAAAATCGCGAGTAAGGAGGGCCAACGGCCGGACGTGATTGTCATGCGCGGGCGCGAATCGAGGCGCGGCTCGGCAGAGTGGGCTTGGGCGCTTCAAACATATTCAAAAAGTTTAGCATGGCAGCAAAATCAGCCAATCGCGACGAGGGCTACGCCGGCGCAGACCAGGGCTACGCCGGCCCAGCGGCCGGCGCTTATTTTCTCACCGAGGAAATATTTTGCGGCGAGCGTGCCGAAGACGTAGGGATTCAGCGCGGATGCTGGGATGACGAGGCTGATTGGCTCCCACGAGAGGAGCAGCAGCAACGTGTAGAAGCTGGCGGCAAGCAGCGGGACGCCGGTCCAGAACCAGGGATTGCGCAGCGCACGACCCAGGAATTCGAGGATTTCGCGCGGGCGGAAGCGCGTGGGTTCGCCGGTTATTTTCATGGCGTGAGTGATGATGATTTCGCCGGCGGTGCTGCAGAAAATGAAGACGCCAAACATGACGATGCTGCGAATCATGCGGCGGCTCGCTGTTCGGTGATGACGTCGGTGGTGCGCGGCTTGGTGAGGCCGACGGTCAGGACTCCGGCGCAAATCAGGGCTACGCCGACCCAGCGGCGCGGGGAAACGGATTCGTGGAGAACGGTGACGGCGAGAAGAGTGACGAGTGCGTAGCCGAAGGCGCCGGCGGGCATGACGTAGCTGTAGTCGGCCCAGCTCATGAGGAGCATGTAGCTGGTGGTGAAGCCGATAAGGAAGAGGATGGCGAGCCAGATGGTGCCGCTGGTTACGGTAGCGAGGAAGGCGTGCTGGAGGCCGGTGGCGGTGAGGGAGACGTTGCCGATTTTGGTCATGCCACGCTTGAGCATGAGGTCGCCGGCGTTGGCGCAGGTGACCATCACCAGGATCATGAGGAAGGTTTTTAGTCTCAGGCGATGGTCGTGGTGCATTGGCATATTGTACGGGAATTGGATGATTGGATTGGGGGAGAGTCACGGGGAAAAACAGCTGCTCGCAAACGAAAATAATCTTTCACGGATCGATCGAAGAGAGGCTCCTCCGCTGCATGAGCCGACGCGTTCGTTGGGGCGAACGCGAAGAAAAAGCGTCTGCTCACTCCGGTCGGAATGACTGGTTGTTGGTTGGGCCAAAAAAAACCGCACCCTCTAAAAACTGAGGGTGCGGCACCCAAATTCCAAAGGAAGATTAGTCGTTGCCGGAGGCGGAGCCGGGGACGGCTACCATGGTTTTTTCCTGGTCGCCGCCTTCGCGGACCCACTTCCAACGTTCGGAGCGGAGCTTCAGGAACGATGTGGCTTCGTGGTAGAGGCGCTTGCGCTCGTGCGAATCCCAGAGAGCTTCCTTGACGATGCGCCACACGACTTTGGGGCGGAAATAGTAGTCGTCGTAGAAGCGGTTTACGCCGTCCATCATCTGAGCCTTGCTGAGGTGCGGATACTCGATGTGGGGAAGCTGGTGACCGCCCATGTCGGCAAGCGCTTCAACGCGGAGGAAGCCGTCCTTCGACATTTGATCGTGGAGTTCGGTGCCGGGCATGGCGTGTGCGAGCGAAACCTGAATGGTTTCGCAATCGAGTTCCTTGGCGAAGTCGATGGTCTTATTGATGGTCTCGGTGGTTTCGCCGGGGAGACCGATGATGAAGTCGCCGTGGACCTTGATGCCGACCTTGCGGCAATTCTTCATGAAGTTGCGCGCCATTTCGATGGTGGCGCCCTTCTTAATGTTTTTCAGAATTTGAGCATCGCCGGATTCGAAGCCAACGATGAAGAGGCGAGCGCCGCCGTCGGCCATCGCTTTGAGCGTTTCGTAGTCGCTGTGAACGCGAGCGGTGGATGACCAGCGGAATTTATATTTTTTGAAGCGCGCCGAAAGATCCATGACGCGGTCTTTGCGAATGTTGAAAGTGTCGTCGTCGAAGAAGACTTCCTTCATCTGCGGAAAATACTCGATGGCTTGGGCGATTTCGCGCTCGACATTGGCGGTGGAACGCGTGCGCCAGGCGTGGCCAGAGATCGTTTGCGGCCACATGCAGAAGGTGCAGAGAGCGGGGCAACCGCGAGTGGTGTAGAACGAGACGTACGGGTGCAACAGAAATGGAACGTTGTAATTTTCGATTTTCAGATCGCGCTTGTAAATGTCGGTCGCGAATGGGAGCGCGTCGAGCTCTTCGGTGTGGAGCTGCGGGCGCGAGGCGTTGTGAACGATTTTGCCGTCTTTGCGGAAGCTGACGCCCGCGATTTCTTCGAGCGGCTTACCGTGCGCGAATTCGACGACGGAGTGATCGAACTCACCGCGGGTGACGAAGTCGATGTCTTCGGTGGTGTTGAGCGTTTCGTCGGGCTTGATATGGCCGTGCGGGCCAACGAAGGCGACCTTCATGCTCGGGTTGGCTTCTCTAATTTTGCGAAGGAGCTTGATGTCGGAATTGAAGCCGACGGTCGACGTGAAGAGAACGAGAAATTCGTAGTCTTTGCAGATTTCGATCGTCTGGCGCCAATCGATTTTGTGGGGGGAGGCGTCGATGAGGCGGCTGCCGGGAATCATGCCGGCGGGATACGTGAGCCATACTGGGTACCAGTAGGACTCGATTTCGCGGGTCGCGGGCCAGCGCGAGCTTGCGCCACCGTCGAAATTTTCGAAGCTCGGCGGATTTAAAAGCAGTGTTCTCAAAACGTCCGGCATTATGCTCCCTCAAGCGTCCGCATGGGATTGCGGAGAATGTGCAAAATTTTCCCGAATTACCGATGCCCGATTGCGTGGTCGGCGCGCTGGCAGCTTGTGCGTGTTGCTGACTGCGGGGCTGCCCTCTCCGGCGCGGAGTTATTCCCTACCTATAGGACTAGATTCATTTTAACGGAGATGGTTGCATTTCGGACACAGGAATCTGTGAACGGTGCCTGGGGAGCATTGGATGGGTAAATGGCGCATTGAGTGGGAGTTAGGGGAGCATGGGCGGCGCATCATCATGGGGGAGTGGCTTGCGCGAGAAATCGCGGTACGACTCAGGCCGGGCGGAGCAAGCCCCGCCCCTACAACGGAAAAGACGCCGGCAGGATGCCGGCGCTACCAGACCGAGCTTAGGATTTCGTGGATTTGGTCGAGCCATTGGGCGTGCTCGGGCTTCATTAGGACGGAGCGCAGGGTGGTGATGGTGGGTTTGTCGCGGTGCGTCGAGGCGAGGAGATTTTGGAAGAAGGCGACGGGGAGTTCCGCGAGGGCGAGGTGGAGATTTTTGGTGGCGGCAGAATCGAAGATTCTTCGGGACGCGGCGGAAATTTCGGTGAGGGATGTTGTTTGGCTTTTGGGGCGAGGGACGAAAATTACGATGTCGAGTTCGGGTTCAAAGGTGGGGATGAATTTGTCGCCGGCTGCGAGTTTTTTGTGAAGCGAGAGGGCGGCTTCCCTTCCCTGCTCGAGTCCGATGGCGAATTCGCCGGATTTTTGAAGGGGCAATAATTTTTGCGTGGCCCAGAGAGCGGCGGCTGCAGCACCGGGGCGCGAGCATTCGAGGCTGATTTCACCGAGGTGAAGTTCGGCGGCGGTGAAGTAGGTGTAGGGCGAATCGTGTTTGTAGAGACGGCCGACGCTGGGATCGCGGAAGAGGACGCAGCCGCAACCGTAGGGCTGGAGGCCGTGTTTGTGCGGATCGATGACGAATGAGTCAGCCTCGGAAATTTTTGCGAAGGCTGCGGCGGTTGGCGGCGCGAGATTTTGCGCGAGCGTGAAGTAGCCGCCGTAGGCGGCGTCGGCGTGGATGCGGAAATTGTAGCGATCGCGGAGTTTGAGGATTTCGGGGAGCGGGTCGACGGAGCCGGTGGCGGTTGTGCCCATGGTTACAACGACGGTGCCAATGTCGTTCTGGGCGACGAGGCGAGCTTCGAGCGCGTTGAGATCCATGCGCGCGTGCGAGTCGACGGGGATGGATTCGAAATCGAGTTGGAGGACGCTGCTGATGCGGTGATGGGTGTAGTGGGCTTGCTCGCTGGCGATGATTTTTTTACCGGGGGCGAGTTGGCCGGCAACCCAGAGCGCTTCGAGATTGGCCATCGTGCCGCCACCAGTCAGGTGGCCGAGGAAATTTTGCCAGCCGAACATGGCGGCGATTTCGGCGACGGCTTCTTTTTCGAGTGTGCTGGTGGCGCGGCCGCCGTCGAGCGCGTGATTGTTGGGATTGATGAACATCGCGAGCGCGTAGGCGAGGCGCGCGACGGGATGCGGTGGCTTGAGCATCTGGCCGGCGTAGAGCGGGTGGAAGTAGGGGTAGTTGTCCTGGAGGCGGGCGGCGGTTTCGGCGAGGACTTCGTTTAGGCGGGCGGCGCCGGGGATTTGTGGGGTGAAGGTGGGGAGATTGGCGAAGCCGGCGTCGAGTTTTTTGGCGGCGGTGAGGAGTGCGTTTAGGGAGTCGAGGTCGAGTTGCATTATTTGCTTGTGGCTCGTGGTGACTGGTGATTTGTGACCGGTGACTGGTAAAAACGCGCCGAGCGATTTGCGATTGCGCAGATAGATTGTAGTTGAAGTTGGCGGCGGGTTGCTCGTTGACTCAATCGAAGAGAGATTCCTCCGCTGCGTGAGCCGACGCGTTCACAGGAAGTGAACGCGAAGAAAAAGCGTCGGCTCACTCCGGTCGGAATGACAGGTGGTGGTGGACAGCGCTACTGCCAGACTTTGGCGAGTTGGCCGGCGGCTTGGAGGAGGTCGAGTTGGGCTTGCTGGCGCTGAAAGTTGGCGTCGAGATATTGCATCCACTTTTCGTTTTCGGCAACGCGGGCGCGTTCGACTTCGCGGAGATTTACTTTGCCTTCATCGAGCTGGGACTGAAGGACGGCGACGTCTTGCTGCGCGAGTTGGAGTTCGAGGCGGGCGACTTCTTTGGCGGCATCGCGTTCGCGAAGGTGGCGCGTTTTTTGGCGGACGGCGGCGTTGATCTCCTGTTTTTTGTTGGCGAGATTGGCTTCAGAGATGCGGAGATTTACTTCGGCGAGGGCGATGTTGGCTCTCGTTTGTGCGCTGAAAATGGGCACCTGGACTTGAACGCCAGCATTGAAGTTGTCGCGACTGAATGTCTTGAAATACTGGTCGTAATTGTTGAATTTGGCGAGCAGGCTGTAGGTAGAAACGAGTTCGAGCGTGGGATAGTAGCCGCGCTTTTCGCCGGTGAGGCGGAATTGCTTGGCGCGGACGTCGGAGATGTCGGCTTGGATCGCGGCGTTGTTTTGCATCGCCATGGCGACGAGATTGGCGCCTTCCTGTTCGGCTTCGCCTGGGAGTTCTTCAGGGGTCACTTCGATCGGAGTTTCCTGCTGCAGGCCGCACTGGTTGCGGAGGAAGACTTCGAGTTCGTCCTGGCGGCCTTCGAGTTGGAGGAGGCGTTGGGTGATTAGAGCTTTCGTGAGTTGGGAACGCGTGACTTCAACGGGGAGCTCGAGATTTTCTTTTTCGCGCTGCTGAGTGACTTCTAGAATTTTGTCGGCGCTGCCTTGTTCTTTGTTCAGAAGATCGAGGGAGTGTCGAACCATGACGAGTTCGAGATATGCGGCGGCGGTGCGCGAGATCACGGTGCTGCGCGCGTCCTCGAGAAGGATGCGTTGGGACTTGGCTTGCTCTTGCAGCTCTTTTCCCTGGCCGCGGAGAGGTTCGTTGATGACTTGCTCCGTGTAGGTGAGGCTGAAGAGAGCAGGTGCTCGGCCGCCGGGAGTTTCGGGGATACCGTAGGTGTAGCCTGCGCCGGAGCCGGCGTAGAGATTGGGGAGGAATTGGGATTTGGTGATGTAGGCGGAGCGGTCGGCGAGCGTCGTTTGGAGTCTCGCGACCTGGATGTCTTTGGAGTTTTGGAGGGCTAGCTCGATGGCGCGCTTGAGCGTGAGCGAGACGGGGGCGCCGAAGGATGATTGGGCTGGTTGCGGTGGCGCGTCTTGGGCTTGCGTTCGGACCACTGTGAGCGATGCGGTCGCGATCAGTAGTGCGGCAGCGATGAGCGATCGAAACATCGCCGGTAAGATGCTCTTCGCGTCGCGGTGCGTCGCTCCGAGTAAACCGGCGCCACCAAGAGGAGTGGAGTTGGGAGTCGTCATGTTCACCTCGTTTGCGTTGCCGCGTTCCATTTTATTCGTAGCGCAGGGATTCGATGGGCTGCATTTTTGCGGCTTGGTTCGCGGGCAGGTAGCCGAAGAGCAGACCGGTCGAACAGGAAACAACGAAAGACGCGATGACGCTCCACGTCGAAATCGGCACGCGGAGATTGCCGGGGAGTAGCGGCTGAACGGCGGCGGGAATCGCGAGGCCGATCAGAATACCGATGATCGCACCGCCGCCGCTGATCAGAAATGCTTCGAACAAAAATTGATACATGATCTCGCGATGCGCGGCGCCGATGGCTTTGCGGATACCGATCTCGCGCGTGCGCTCCTTTACCGTGACCAGCATGATGTTCATGATGCCGATGCCGCTGATGAGCAGCGCGATGAATGCGATCAGCAGAAGAACGATTGTGAGCGCGAGCGAAATGTTTTTCGCGGCGCTGAGGATAGCGGTGAGCGTTTCCACGTCGTACTCGGCGCCTGCTGGATGTCGGCTGTGAAGAATCTGAGCAACGCCGCGCTCGACGGAATCGACCTGATCGGCGCGCTCGGCTTGTGCGTAGAGGGTGCGCAGGACCTCAGTGCCGGTGTAATACTTCATGAGAGTCAGCGGGATGATGACGGATTCGTCCTTGATTTCGGAGAGGCCGAAGGTCGAGACGCGCTCGCGGAAAACGCCGATGACGGTGAAACTGAGTTCGCCCAAGCGAATCGATCCGCCGATGGGATTATCGAGGCCGAAGACGCGATCGGCGACTTTTTTTGTGATGAGGCAGACTTTGCTGCGCTGCTCCATGTCGGACGAATCGAAATAGCGGCCGCGCATGATGACGAGGCGGCGAATGGCCTGGTAGCCGAAGGTGACGCCGATGAGATTGACGGGGCGCTCTTTGCCGGCAGCAACAACCGACATCGGAAGCTCGCGCGTGCCGGCGACTTCGGTGACGCCGGGGACTTGGGTCTTGATGGCGTCCATGTCGTCGAGCGTAATTTCGTAGTTGAGGGGCGTGGTTTTGCTGCTGGCGTTGATCAGCTCGACGTAAATCATGTTGGAGCCGATGGCTTCGATCTGGCTGATGACGTATTTTTGGCTGGTGAGCGCGATGGTGACGACGAGCACGATGCAGGCGCTGCCGATGATGACGCCGAGCGAGGTCAGAATCGCGCGGACTTTGTTGGCGCGGAGGGCGTCGATTGCGACAGATAGCGTTTCGCGCGTGTCCATCATGGCTATGACCTCTTTAGACGCTTGAGCGCGTCGGAGGCTGTGTGGCTGTGCGGATCGAGCTTGAGCGCGGCTTCGTATTCGGTGATGGCGGCCTGCGGTTTATTTTGATTTTCGTAGTAGCGGCCAAGCCATTCGTGGGCTTCGCGCGGGCGCGGGTAGCCGTTGCGCGTGGGAGCCGATTTTAGATATTCACGGAGAAGTGTTTCGGGCTGCGCATTGTTGTCTTTTTTCAGGATCAACGCTACTGCGCGATAAAACTTTCCACGTGGATCGTTTGGAGCGAGTCCTTCGCCTTGATCCGCGACGGAAACGAGACGATCGGGCTGGTTGTGCTTCATTGCGTAGTCGCCGATGTCGTAGATCAGGTTTGCGGATTTGGGTTTGCTGTCGAGCGATTTCGTGAATTCGGCGTCGGCAGTGGCGAAATCCTTTTTTTGACGACGGCAATTGCCGGCGGCGTAGTGACCTTCCGCAGCATCGAGCTCGGTGAGACGGGCGATTTGCGGAATGGCTTTGTCTTCGCCGCCGCCCACGATGCCGGGCGCGCTGCAGTCGTATTCGATCAAAGCCTGACGCGCAGAATAATTTTTTTCGTCGAGATGGACGGCGGTATCAAACTCTTTCTGGGTCTTTTTCGCGAGTGACAACCCGCTAAAAGGGCCGGCGTGCTCGGCTTTCTCGCCATACGCGCGACCGAGCCATTCGTGATAGATGGAATTTTGCGGGCTCAGTGCGACGGCTTTTTCAGCGCTGGCGATGGCCTGATCGTGTTGTTGCAGTTCGTTGTAGCTTTTGGCGAGGAGTAAAAAGATTTCGGGATTTTTAGGGTCTTCGGATACGGCTTGCTGCAAAACTTGAATCGCCTTGGGATAGTCGCTGATCTCGTANGCCTGGCGGCCAGTTTCGAGATTGTCATCGGCGCGAAGGCTTGCACCGGCAGATACGCACAGCACTGCGCAGAAAAAAATGATCAAGTGTCCAGCGATGCAGCGGAGGCGGGCACGGCGGTGCCGTTCCCCTTCGGACTTTGTGGCACGATCCATGCCGGGGAACATCAATTGCCGTCCTGGCGAGCTCGAACCGCGCTGTTGTCGGTGTTCATGATGCGCACGGGCATTTGATCCTTGAGATCGACATCGCCGGGAAGCGCGATCATTTCGCCTTGGTTCAGTCCCGAGACGACTTCGTAGTTGGTCGAATCGGCGATGCCTACCTGGATTTCGCGACGCTCGAGCTTGGTTTTGCCGAGCTCGCCACGCTTAACGACGTACACGAAGCGCTTGCTTCCCTCGCCTTCGACGGTGCCGCGCGGAACGGTGAGGACGTTGTCTCGCTCTTTAGAATTGATGCGGACATTGACGTTTATGTTGGGCAGGAGCTCAAGTTTGTCGTTATCGACGGTGCAAAGCAGTTCGCCGACGCTGCGCGAACCGCGGGCGACAACTTGTTTAGGGACGGTTTCGGTGCGGCCGTTCCAGACGCGATTCGGCAGCGCGTCCCAGGTGATGCGTACGGGCTCGTTGGGCGCGAGCGCGCCGAGTTCGGGCTCGTCGATGAAGGCGCGAACGCGGACTTTGCTGAGATCGGCCATTTCGGCGAGCAGATCGCCCAGATGAACGTAATCGCCAGTCTTCACCGGCAATGAATAGAGTGTGCCGTCTAAGGGAGCGACGATGCGGCCATTCCGGACTTTTTCTTCGAGTGCGGCGATGGTGCTTTGCGCTTGCTGGACGGCGAGCGGCGCGCTGTTCGTATCGAGCGTCACGGTACGATCAAATTGCTGCTTCACGGCGGTAAGCCGGGTGACTTCAGCTTGGGCCTTCGCGAGATCGACGTCGTTCGCGGCGAGTTCGTCTTTGGTTGCGGCGTGTTGATCGATGAGGCGTTGAAGCGCGTCGTGCGTGCGCTGCAAGCGATCGCGCTGCGCGATAGCCGTGGCGAGCGCGCCGGTTGCCTGGGCAGCTTCGGCAGGCTGTCCGCCGCCTTTGGCGACGCGCAGCGACTCCTCAGCGCTAAGCAATTTCGCGCGCGCCTGCGCAAGCTGGGCTTCGGCGTCTTTCACGTTGAGATCGAGAAGGCGCTGCCCCTTCTTCACGTTCTGCCCTTCGACGACGTAAATCTTTTCGACGAACGTGTCGAGCTGGGCGCGCATCACGAAGGGAGAAATCGGCTCGACCTTGCCGTTGCTCGAAATGGAGGCGACGATATTCTGGCGAGCCGGCATGACCGCGTTAATTTTCGCGATGGGTTGACGGCCGACCGCCTTGATGAGGATGAGCGAGAGAATAGCGGCAACCACCAGAAAAATCAGGATTCGATTTCGGATTACTCGTTCCATCGTTGCGTTTCCGCGCGCTCACTCTACGTCGGCTCAATCTATGGCACGCACACGAGCACCCGAACCTGGCAGAAACGATTGCAGATGGGTGGCTTGCATGCCCGTCGCCCGACGAGCCTCAAAGATATTGATTGTAGCAACAGGCACGCGGTTATCTCTAGCGGAGCTTCGGGCTTTCGTCGCGGCGAAAACCGTTTGGAACCTGCAGGCGGCTTTCGCGTCGCGCGGCGATGGCCTTTCCAGTACCATTTTATGTGGTGGCGCCTCGCGACAGGGCGCGGCCGTCTCTGCAAGAAATCACAAGCGGGCCTGAATGATCGAAGTCCAGAATCTTTCCAAGCATTTCAGGGATAAGAAGCGCGGCGAAATCCGCGCGGTGGATGGCGTGAGTTTTCGCTGTCAGCCGGGGCAGATTTACGGGCTTTTGGGCGCTAACGGCGCGGGAAAGACGACGACGCTGCGCATGTTGGCGACGATTCTGGAGCCAAGTGCAGGCACGGCGGTTGTCTGCGGGCACGATGTGGTCGATCACCCGGAGCGGGTGCGCGCGAACGTGGGATTTTTGTCAACGGCGACCGCGTTGTATCCACGGCTGACGGCGCGCGAGCTCGTTCAATATTTCGGGCGGCTAAATGGGCTTTCGGATGCGGTGCTGAAGCAACGCGTCGATAAAATCTTCGACCGGCTGGACATGAATGGGTTTCGCGATCGCCGATGCGACAAGCTGTCGACCGGCATGAAACAAAAGACGTCGATCGCGCGGACGCTCGTGCACGACCCAGCGGTGATGATTTTTGACGAGCCGACGTTGGGGCTCGACATCATGACGGCGCGGACGATCACCGCGTTCATCCGTGAATGCCGCGATCTGGGCAAGACCGTGATTTTTTCGACGCACATCATGAGCGAAGTCGAGAAGTTGTGCGATGTGATCGGGATTATTCAAGGAGGCAAGCTGCTGGCCGAAGGGTCGCTTGAAGAACTACGCACGAAGTATGGCGAGCGCGACCTGGAAGAGATTTTTGTGAAAGTCGTGGCGCCGCATTACGTACCGCCGCCCGAGGCCAACTAACGTGTCGCTCCGCAACGTCGGAATCGTATATCGGAAAGAGTTGACCGAAGCGCTGCGCGACAGGCGGACGCTGATTTCATCGATTTTGATTCCGCTGTTTTTATTTCCGGTGCTGACCGTTGGAATCGGCTATGCGTTTGTGGAAGTTGCCGACCAAGCCAGTCATGAGGCGTCGAGGATCATGGTGCTGGGCGGCGCCGATTCGCCCGACGTGATGCAGAAGTTGAAGGAAGCGCCGAACTTGCGGATCGTGAAGCCGCGCGCCGACTATGTCGATTTGATTTCGAACAAAAAGATTCGAGCTGCAGTCGATCTTCCACCGGGATTTCAGTCGGACGTCGAACATGGCACACATCCCGACGTGAAGATTTACGTTTTTTCTGGCGATCTTAAGTCGATGCTGAGTGCGACGCGAATCAAGGAACAGTTGACTGGGTATCGCGACAGCATGGTGCGCGATCGTTTGGCCGCCCAGCATTTGCCGGATAGCTTGATGAAGCCCTTCGGCGTGGAGCAGCAGAATGTGGTGTCTGAAGATCGCGTGGCGGGCGAATCGTACGGCGGACTAATTACATATCTCGTGATTTTGATGTGCATGACGGGGGCGATGTATCCGGCGATGGATTTGACGGCCGGCGAAAAAGAGCGCGGGACGATGGAGACGATTCTGTCGAGTCCGATCGAGCGGACGCACCTTGTGCTGGGTAAGTTTTTGGTGGTGCTGACGGCGTCGCTCGCGACAGCAACGCTCTCGGTGTTGTCGATGGCGGGCTCGTTTGCGGTGCTGGCACATTATGGAAAAGGGCAAGGAATTGGCGACGATTTCCCGATCTTGACAATGCATGCACAGACAGCGTTCGCAATTTTCATCATGGCGCTGCCGGTGGCTGTGCTTTTCTCGGCGGTGTTGATGACGATTTCACTTTTTGCGAAGACGTTTAAGGAAGCACAGAGCTATTTGACGCCGATGACGTTTCTAGTGATTGTGCCAGCGATTGCGGCGGTCATTCCGGGAATCGAGCTCACCGCGAAGCTCGCGCTCGTGCCGATTTTGAATGTGGGTCTGTTGTGCAAGGAACTTGTTACTGGAACCTACCACTGGGAATACATCGCGCTGATTTTTGGATGCACCTGCGTATATGCAGGCATCGCGCTGTTTCTGGCGGTGAAGATGTTTCAACGCGAGTCGGTGCTTTTCTCGTCGTAACTCACAGTTCCTGGCTTGAACTGCAACAAATCGTTGCGTTTTTGCGTATCTATGTTGAGATGCGACACCCGGCCCGGCTTCTTCTCACGCTACTCCTCGTCCCTCCCGTTTTCGCAGCGATCATTGGCTGGATTGTTGCGCCGTGGTTTCTGCATCCAATGCGGCGTACGCTTAGCGCGGACTTGATCCACAATGCGGATATCGCGTTCGCTCAAGTTGGCGCAAAGCGTGAAGAGTTTCGCGTAGTCGCTCGCGACGGAGTGGCGTTGCGCGGATGGAAGGTGCGAGCAGCGCAGCCCAACGGCGACTGGATCTTGTTGTTTCATGGCGTTGGTGACAACCGAGCCGGCGTGCTCGATCACTCGCTGATTCTGCTTCCCGCCGGATACAATGTTGTGATGATGGATGCGCGCTCACACGGCGAAAGCGACGGCGCGATGGCGACTTATGGATGGATCGAACGCCACGACACGCAAGCGATCATCGATGCGATGGAAGCGTCAGAACACCCACGGCATCTTTTTGCGCTAGGCGAATCGATGGGTGCGGGAATCGCGTTGCAATCGGCGGCCGTGGATCCGCGCATCGAGGGTGTGGTGGCAGAGGCTCCCTTCGCAAGCTTGCGTGAAGCTTCGTACGATTACGCGGGACTTCGACGGTCTCCCTGGTTGGGCAAAACGGTCTTCGCACCTGGAACGTGGACGATGATTTATCGTGCCGAACATATCGCGAATCTTCCGGCGGCAGAAGTATCACCGATGAAAGCGGTCACGGCGCGCGCGTTTCCGATTTTGTTGATCTGCGATGACGCCGACGTGGCACTTCCCTGCCGACACACGAAAATGATTTTCGATGCGGCTATCGGGCGGAAGGAAATGTGGATCGTTCCTGACGCATACCACACTGCCGCGTTGGGTTATCAGCCGGTGGAGTTTCGGCACCGAGTGCTCACGTTCTTTGACAGTGTGCACTGAACGCTTTGGCGACCGTGAAAAAGCAGCTTGGATCTAGTGTGCGACGCGCTGCTGGACCGCTCGCTGAGGCACGCGGCGGTGACGATTCTCCCAATCCTGGCTTAGTCGGCGAACAGTTTCGCGGAGACGGACGGCGAGAGCGGCGATGGTTTCGAGGCGTTGCTGGCCGCCATTCGGCAATTGGCCGTCGTTTTTCCGACGGACTTCGGCGAGCAATAGTTCGGCGTTGCCGAGAATGCCTGTCAGCGGATTGTTCAGCTCGTGGCGCAGAGTTTCGCCAAATGCTTCCTGATTATTTCCGTCCAGTAGCAACGGAGACGCGCCCGTTGGCTCTTCAGCCGATTGACGGAGCCGCTCTTCGATCAAGTCGATCGCCATCGAAAGACAGCTGGCTGACCGCGCGACAAAGTCGGCCAGGCCCGTCGCGACGAGCGCAGACAATTCCTGCTCATGGCTCGCCGGCGCGATTACTACGACAGGTGCGTATTCGGCGAGGACTGAAACAATCGCCTCCATGCGATGGCCGGAGGCGTGGCATTCGCCACCGTCGTCGCGTGGGTCGGGACCGACTGCGCTCTCTTCCAGCAGCATCACTGTAGGAGCGGTATGCACGAGGATGTCCCTCGCTGCATCGACGGTGCTCACGGCCGCCACACGTCTGTTCGACTGGCGGGTTTCAAGTTCCTTCCGGGCCGCGGCGCACAAAGCGGCGTCATCACTTACCAGCAAAATAGTTTGTTCCTGAGTTTGCATTTCCTATTTCCTCGCTGCCTGAATCATCGCCGGAGCGTTGCTGGAAGGGCGCGCCGGCTTAGACTAGACTGAGCACGCGCCGGACCTTTTCGGTCAGTTCTTCGACGCGAAATGGTTTGGCGACGTGCGGAAGCTGATTGCGTTCCAAAAAATCGTGCGTGTGTGCGGCGACGACGTCGCCTGTGACAAATAGAAAGCGGCGACTGAGAGGATTGCCGGAGGAGGCGAGCGTCTTGTAAAAATGCTCGCCGTCGAGTTCAGGCATTTTCATGTCGCAGATGACGAGGTCGTAGTCCTCCTCGGCGGCGCGTTCGAGAGCCTCGCGA